>Ga0163144_10030223_pt1 | contig 10369 bp, 7 predicted proteins | sample OliLak19BULKMAT1_FD_123175 | JGI IMG/M metagenome (GOLD analysis project Ga0163144, IMG submission 123175) | Freshwater microbial mat bacterial communities from Lake Vanda, McMurdo Dry Valleys, Antarctica - Oligotrophic Lake LV.19.BULKMAT1 | ecosystem: Environmental > Aquatic > Freshwater > Lake...
GCGCTGAATGCGCCCGGCGCCCCCCTCCCCCCCCCCGCCGACCGCACATCATCTCCGATGCGCTTCCTCGTCACAACGCTCCTGGTGATCGCCTCGGTCATCTGGGCCGCGCCGCTTCTGTGGATGGTGATCACTTCGATCAAGCCCGCGGATCAGGCGGCGTCCGCGTCGCTGAGAATCCTGCCCGACCCTGCCGCGGACACGCTGAAAATCGCGGCAGACAACTACACCAAAGTCTGGACCGATGAATCCGTCCAGTTCCCGCTGTACCTTCGCAACACGCTGATTGTCGCGTTCCTTTCCGTCATCGGAATGACCCTTAGCAGCGCGATCGTCGCCTACGCCTTCGCACGCATCCCGTTCCGCGGCCGCGGCCCGCTCTTCGCCATCACCATCGCCACGATGATGATCCCCTTCCCGATCATCATGGGTCCGCTCTTTGTCATCTTCTCGCACCTGGGATGGGTTGGCTCGCTCAAGCCGCTGTGGGTGCCAGCATGGTTCGGCGGCGCATTCAATATTTTCCTCCTGCGACAGTTTTACATGGGTTTGCCGAAGGAACTGGATGAGGCCGCCCGGATCGACGGGTGTTCGCACTGGGGTATTTTTTGGCGCATCATCGTTCCACTTTCCCGCCCCGCGCTCGCCGTTGTCGCGCTCTTTCACTTCATTTATGTGTGGAACGACTTTCTCGCGCCCTTGATCTACCTCACACACCGCGACCAGTTCACGCTCGCCCTTGGCCTGCAAATGTACCAAAGCCGCGCGGGCAATACGCCCTGGAACCTGCTGATGGCCGCGGGGACGATGGTCGTCGCGCCGGTGCTGGTGCTCTTCTTCCTGACGCAGCGGCAGTTCGTGCGCGGACTGACGGCGGGCGGTGGTAAGGAGTAGCGATGTTTCGCACAAGGGTCACTCCCTGGTCATCGTTTCAACTTGATTCCTCAGTTCCTGGAGTGAGTTTAGCGTTTTCTTCAACTTCTTCGCGAACTCAGCATCGGTGTCCGTATCGAGCGACTTTTCGAGGCTGATCCCGGCGGTAACGGCGGAGTTGATCGCGCCCAAGGCGGCGTGCAGAGCCTCCCCGCGCATGTGAGCAGCGATTGCATTGTCCTCGGCGGCCCGCACCTCCACCGACTTGCTGAGCGATTCGAGCGTAGCAGAGCGAGCGGCGATAGCCTGGATGCGACGATTGATGGAGTCTTGCAGCAGGTCAATCCGAACTTGATTCGCGATGTCGTCAAGTTCCTCGGTGCCGTCGATCTCCGGGTCGCTCCACAACTGGAAAGCCGTGAGCCGCTTATTGAGGTCGAGCACCGCACGGTGGCCCGCTTCATCCCCGGTCGTGTCCATCTCCGCGACCGCGCCGGCTTCGACCAGCAGCGAGCGCAACTTGGTCTTCCAGTCGGCGAAGGTCTTGATGTTGCGAAACTCAACGGGGGGAGGGCTCATAAGTCACGCACCTTTTTGATAAGTGAACGAAGTTCAGTGACGGTTTCAACCAGCGAGGCGGTATCGATTGGGCGTCTCTCACGCACGGCTTTGATGAGTTGCTGATGCGCCGCGGCCCAGTCATCCAGCGCGGCGTTGGCCGCCAGGAGCAGTTTCTTCCTCGCGAGCGAGGCGGCGTGAAGGTCGGCCCGGCGTGCATCGAGCGCGGTCAACTTGACATGGAGTGAGTCGGCCACAACCTGAAGGGCCGTGAGCCGGGCGACGGTCTCGGAGATTGGTGGGCTTCCCTGCGGCGGGGCGGTCGCCAAGAGCGACTTTTTCAGTTCCCGCACTTTGTCCTCGACTTCAGATGCTTCGCGTGGAAGTTCCTTCGCGTTAAGGTCCAGTTGCAGCGCTGAATCTTCGCCATCCTCCACCTCTTCAAGAATCTGCCGCAGTTGGCCGGTATCTGCCCGCAGGATCGCGGCGATTCCTTGAAGGGCCGCATCCGCCGCGGTGAGGGACTCCTCGATGGTCCGGGCCGCGCGGGCGTTTGCGATACTCTTGTAAACCAGGGCAGCGCCCTCAGAGGCGACGGCGATCAACTCCGCGGGGGGCATGGCGATTCCCACCGCCGATGCTACCCCCGCCACGTCGTTGGCGATTTTCTGGACGGTAGCCGCGCTGTTCGCCGCGGACGCCGTCACCGCCACCAGCCCATCGCTGTAGTTGCAAAGGGCTTGCATCGCGGCGATTCGCTTTTTCCATGCCGCGGCGAGCGCCGCGGCGTGGGCGTCGTTGCCGGGGAGCGAACTGGCCTTCAGTTGCTCCTGCACGGTTGCGCCCGAGACCACCACTGCGCGACTCAATGCGTGCGTTGCGTCGCCGAACGGGCGGACATCGGGCGGAGCAGTGCAGGCGCTCAGCAGGCAGGTGCCAAGCGCGATGATTCCGGTGAAGAAACGATTCCTAAGAAATCGGGCCACGACGTTCTCCTTCGCGGGTTTACCGAACACGAGTCATCAAACGGGTTTGGGATCGATCCGAACATTCGTGGTAAGCGTTTGTCCCGCCAGTGTAATCCACCGCGAGGTGAGCGTCAAGAGCAACGGGCGGTGGCCCGCCTCCCGGCCCCATACCGTGGTGCATGGGATTTGGATTAGGACATGGCCGCGATCTGGATGATGCTCCGGGAGTGATCGGTGTGACGGGCGCGGAACTCCCCCCGCTTGCGGATGATGCGATGGCGCGGCCCCTTGCGGGGCGACTCGATCCGCGCGCGTGGTTTGCGGAGCCGTCGCGTCCCTTTGAAATCGAAATTGGGTGCGGGAAGGGGACGTTTATTCTTGAAACGGCGAAAGCGAATCCGGCGGTGAACTTCCTGGGGATTGAATGGGCACGGGAGTTTTACCTTTACACTTCGGATCGGGTTCGGCGTGCTGCGCTCTCGAACGTGAGGATGGTGCGGACGGATGCGGGAGATTTCTTGCGGTGGCGAATGCTATCTGGAATTGCTGGGGTGATTCATCTTTACTTTTCCGACCCGTGGCCCAAGAAAAAGCACTTCAAGAACCGGGTGCTGCAGCATCGGTTTCTGGCGGAGGCTTGGCGGGTGCTGGCGCCGGGAGGAGAACTGCGGATCGTGACGGATCACGATGAGCTTTGGGAATGGGATAAAGAGCATTTCGCGGTTTGGACCGACGCCGCGGCGTATGGGGTGTTTTTTGAGGGGAAGGCTGAGGTGGGTTTGGAACACCAGCCGCGGCCGGGGATTGAGGTGTTGCCCGCTGTGGAGCAGGGCGCCCCGTTTTCGCTTCATGCGTTTGTGCCGCCGGCCTGGGTTGGGGAGGGGGAGTTGGTGGGGACGAACTATGAGCGGAAGTTCAGGAAAGATGAGCGGGGGGCGCACGCGGCGGTTTTGAGGAAGCGGGGGTAAGCTTGAGGATTTCACAGTTCAGAGTACAAAGTTCAGAGTTCGGATTCTTTGGCGGCTTCCATTTTTTCCGCCGCAGCCGTGCCGAGGAGGGCGAGGGCGATTCCCGCGGCGAGGATGTACCAGCGATCTTTGGGGACTTTGAGGCCGAACCAGGAATCGGGGCTGACGTACGCCGCGGCGTGGTAGGCGATGAGGATGAGGGTGAAACCCAGGACCAAGCGAGTAGCGGCGGCGGAGTTGCGTCGCCAGAGGACCAGGCGCGGCCAGGGGGCCTGGGGTTTAGTGTCGGGGTAGTCGGAAGGGGCGGAATGGTCGGCACGGAAGATGATGAGCCAGAATCCCAGGGCGAAAAGGGGGATCGCGGCGGCGTACGTGAGGACCAAGAGGAGCGTTACGTGCATCACTTGGCTGCTCGCGGCTTGCCGGTCAGGCCGGTGGTCAGGATTCGCTTGAGGTAGTGGCCGGTAAAGCTCTTGTCGTTCGCCGCGATCTGCTCGGGGGTGCCGGTGGCGATGACGCGGCCACCACCTTCGCCGCCTTCGGGGCCGAGGTCGATGATCCAGTCGGCGCACTTGATGACATCCAGGTTGTGCTCGATGACGACGAGGGTGTTGCCGGAATCGGCAAGGCGGTGCAGGACGGTCACGAGCTTGCGGATGTCCTCAAAGTGAAGGCCGGTGGTGGGCTCATCGAGGATGTAAAGCGTGTGGCCGTAGGCGCTCATTCGGAGATTGGCGGCGCTGGCGGATTTCTTCTTTGATGCGGGGGCATCTTCTTCATCGACATCGGTTTCTGTGTCTGCATCCTCATCGGTCGGCTGGCCGAGTGCGGAGCCTTTGCCCAGTTCGGTGGCGAGTTTGATGCGCTGGGCTTCGCCGCCGGACAACTGGGTGCTGGGCTGGCCCAACTGCACGTAGTCGAGGCCGACATCGTGGAGGCACTTTAGGAACTTGTTGATCTTGGGATGATTGGCGAAGAAGCCAACGGCGTCTTCGATGGTCATGGCGAGCACATCCGCGATATTCTTGCCGCGGTAGAAGATTTCAAGCGTTTCCTTGTTGTAGCGCTTGCCGCGGCAGATTTCGCATTCGACATACACATCGGGGAGGAAGTGCATCTCGATTTTTTTGAGGCCCTGCCCCTGGCAGGCTTCGCAGCGGCCGCCGCCCGCTTCGGCGCGGACGTTGAAGGAGAACCGGCCGGGTTTGTAGCCGCGGATTTTAGCTTCCTTGGTCTGAACGAAGACCTTTCGGATGTCATCGAAAATGCCGACGTAGGTCGCGGGGTTGCTGCGTGGGGTGCGACCGATGGGGCTTTGATCGACCTCGATGATGCGGTCGAGTTGCTTGGGCCACTTGATCGAGGTGTGGGCACCGGGCTTGACTCGGGCGCCGTGCAGGTGAACTTTGGCCGCGCTGAGAAGGATGTCGTTGACGATGGTGGATTTGCCGGAGCCCGAGACACCGGTAACGCAGATGAGGCCGCCCATGGGGAAGGTGACATCGACTTTTTTGAGGTTGTTCTCGCTGCCGCCCTTGATGATGATGGCATTCTTGTCGCTGAGTTTGCGGCGGGCGGAGGGGGTGGGTGTATCAATGCGCTTGCGCCCGGAGAGGTAGTCGCCGGTGATGGATGTCGGCTCGTTGCAGATGTCATCGACGGAGCCTTGGGCGACGATTTTTCCACCGTGAACGCCGGGTCCGGGGCCGACATCTACGAGGTAATCAGCGCTGCGGATGACATCCTCGTCGTGCTCGACGACGATGACAGTGTTGCCGATGTCGGTGAGGTGGCGGAGCGTTGCTACAAGTCGGTCGTTGTCGCGCTGGTGAAGGCCGATGGTTGGCTCATCAAGGACATAGCACGCGCCGACAAGGCCGCTGCCGACCTGCGAGGCGAGGCGGATGCGTTGGGCTTCGCCACCGGAAAGGGTTGCCGTGCGACGGTCAAGGGAGAGGTAGTCGAGGCCGACACCGGCGAGGAAGCGCAGGCGGTTGCCGATTTCTTTGAGGATCGGTTCGGCGATGACGGTCTGCTCTTTGCTCAGTTTGAGGGCCTTGACGAAGTTAAGGGCTTCGGTGATGGTGAGGCGGGCGAACTCGGCGACGTTGAGGAGTGTCCCGTCGTTTTTGTGGGGGGGGCGGCCGATGACGCTTGCGGAGGCGAAGCGCTTGATGTCTACGGCGTAGGTGCTTTCGACCATGACGTGAAGGGCTTCGAGGCGGAGTCGGTCGCCGTTGCAGGTTGGGCAGGGCGTGTTACTCATGAACTGGCCGAGCCATTCCTTGACGGTGGGGTTGTCGGTGCTGGTCCACCAGGCGGTAAGTTCGGGGAGGACGCCGACCCATTTGAGGCCGGTCCTTTTGATTTCTTCCTTTGTAGCGCCGTGGAAAAGGAGGCGCATCTGGTCGGGAGTGAAAGTTTTGACGGGGGCTTTGAAGTCGATGTTGTACTTCGCGGCGAACTTGCGTAGGCCGCGGTTGAACCAGCCGCGGACCATGGAGTTTTTGCCGTAGGCTTCGACGGCGTTTTCATTGAGCGCGAGGTCGTGGTTGGGGATGCAGAGGACCGGGTCAAGCTCCATGAGGGTGCCCAGGCCGTTGCAGGCGGGGCATGCGCCAAAGGGGGAGTTGAAGGAGAAAGTGCGGGGCGCGAGTTCTTCGAGGGCGACTTCGGGGTGGTCGGGGTCGGCGAACTTGGTGCTGAAACTTGTATCTTTCCACTGGCCGCCGGTTTCTTCCTGGGCGACGACGACGAGACCCTGGGCCATGCGGATGGCGGCTTCAATGCTTTCAGCAAGGCGCTGCCGGGAGTCGTGGGAGAGGATCACGCGGTCGATGACCGCTTCGATGGTGTGCTTTTCGTGGCGGCCGAGTTTGAGGGGATTCTCGCCGGTCTCCTTGAGGGCCTCGCGCAGGTCCATGAGTTTGCCGTTGACGCGGGCGCGGTTCCAACCTTGTTGGGAGAGGTCTTCGAGAATGTCGCGGTGGAAGCCTTTCTGGCCGCGGATGACGGGGGCGAGGATCATTAACTTGATTTCTCCCCCACTTCCTCCCTCCGTCCCACTGCCCGTTCGCCCCATGATCGAATCGACGATCTGCGTGCTGCTGGTGGCGGTGATGGGTCGGCCGCTGCGCTCCTGCACTGAGCCGTCTTTGCGGGTCTTGGTCACCGCCCACGAAAAAGGTTTCCCGCAGCGGGCATAGAGGAGGCGGAGATAGTCGTAGATTTCGGTGGTGGTCGCGACGGTGGAGCGAGGGTTGCTGCTGGCGGTGCGCTGCTCGATGGCGATGGTCGGCGGGATGCCCTCGATCTCATCGACATCAGGTTTTTTGAGTTGGTCGAGGAACTGGCGCGCGTAGGCGGAGAGGGACTCCATGTACTTGCGCTGGCCCTCGGCGAAGATGGTGTCGAAGGCGAGGGAACTTTTGCCCGAGCCGGAGAGGCCCGTCATCACGACGAGCTGATCGCGCGGGATCGAAAGGCTGATGTCTTTGAGGTTATGCTCGCGGGCGCCGCGGACGCGGATGAAGCGGGTGTCGGCGCGGGTGGAGTGCGGACTGGTTACTTTGTTCGCGGTTGGTCCTTCGACTGCGGATGGTTTCATCTCGGTGATGGGGTGTGGAGATTGGGCGGGGCGGATGATGGCTTGGGGCGCGGGGCGGTTCGTGATAGTGGACATGCGTTTGGACGATGATAGGTTTGCAGTGGTACGTGCGTGTGCGAAGTGGGATAAAGAGGAGTAAATACACGGGTGAGGTGCGTGATGTTCGTTGGCGGCGTTGCTGCGATCAAGAAGGGGGATCGAACGCAGAGGCCGGCGAGAGGAGAGATGAAAGAGGAACGCGGAGAAGCGGGGAGAAGAGCGCACAGAGTTCAACGTCCAGAATTCAGATTTCAGATTTGAGAAAAGAGAGAGAAGAGGAGAAAGGGGGGAAGACGGCATGGGGAATGCGTGAGCCTGAATGTCGCTTTACCATTGCGAACTATGAGAAGACTTGCATCCGTGTTTGTCGTGGCGATCTTTGGCACGGGTTGTTCGGCGGATTTCCCGCATGAAACCTCGCGAGCGACGTGGGGAGCGAACGTATTTGCTGAACCGCATGAGAGCGCTTCCATGCTGAACGACAGGCTCACGCTGGCGCCGTCCGCGAGCGGTGAGGTTGTTCATTACGACACGGCGGTGCTGTCATCGACGCTGGGTATTGAGCAGGTGGTGCTGTCGTGGAACGTTGATGTGCCGAAGCGGATGGGGGTGTGGTTTGAGGTTCGGGTGCGAGCGGATTTCAATGCGGTCTGGTCGCCGTGGTTGTTCATGGGAGAATGGGGAGAAGGAAACCCCGATCCTTCGCCGCGGATTGCGACGACAAACGGGTTGAAAGTGGAGGTGGATGTGCTGACATCACGGACGTGGTTTCGTGATGTGCAGGTGAGGGTGTCGGCAATGCGCGATGCGGGCGGTGAGGCCAGGGCGGCGGTGGTGGTTCACCGATTGGATGTCACGCGGTCGCTGGCGTTTTCCAAGTTCGCGGGCGGGTTTCGGGCGAATGCGAATCGGATTCCCGAATGGAAGAAGTGGGGTTTGCCGAGTTCGTTCGCCCATGATGTGTCGTTTTTCAGTCAGGCAACTTCCGATCCGGGTCTTGCGGGACTTTTGTGCAGCCCGACCAGTGTGACGATGGCGATTCACTGGGCCAAGCCAGACGCCGCGGCGACTGTTGCCGCAGTTGCGAGCTTGGTGCGAGATCCGCGGCATGGAATCTACGGAAACTGGCCCCGGAATGTGGAGGGGGCGTTTGTCAACGGTGTGCCGGGGAAGGTGGTTCGGTTTGGGTCGTTGAAGAACGTGTACGAGGTGCTTTCGCGGGGCGGGCTGATTGTCGCGAGCATCAAGGTGGCGAAGGGGGAGTTGCCGGGCGCGCCGTACTCGGAGACGGATGGGCATTTGATCGTGGTGCGGGGGTATGACGAGCGGGGGGATTTGCTGGTGAGTGATCCCGCGACGAAGGATGCGGAGAAAGGCGAAACGACGTATAGCCGTGAGGCGATGGCAAAGGTGTGGTTGATGAATGGGCGGGGGACGGGGTATGTATTTTGGAAGCCGGGGATGGGGGATCCGAGTGTGCCCTGAGGAACCCGCTGTCCGACCATCGGCCGTACGCTGTTGAATATCAGTTGATGCGCTAATGGTTCGCACTGGTGTGGCCGCAAGTTCTGAGGAAATCACACAACCCGGACCGGCCGTATTCGATTCGCTCCGGCTCAAGAACTTGACATGGATAAACAGCATGGACAGGATGAGAAGGGACGCTTGGGACAGCGCTTGTGTCCTGGTTCATCCTGTGCCTCCTGTCGATCGATGTTTGCTTCAGGGCGTGATTCTGCAATCGCCTTGAGTTTCACTCGATGATCACCTGGGAAGGCGATGTCACGCGGCGGCGGAGAAATCGTCCCAACAGACCGTGGCGCGGCCCCAGCACCGCCGCGAGTGTGAAGAGGCAGCCCGCGGCGACGGCCATCATGCCCGCAGTGCTCGTGCTTCCGTAGCCGAACCAGTCGGGGACGACGATGGCGCCGACGTGTCCGAAGATCGCGGCGGCGGCGGCGAGAAGCGCGCTCAAGATCATCATGATGCTCAGGCGGTCGGTGAGGAGGTGCGCTGTCGCGGCGGGGACGACGAGCATGGCGACGACGAGGATATTACCCACGCTCTCGAACGCGGCGACGGTGGTGATGGCGACGAGGGTCATCAGAAGGTAGTGCATCGCGCGGGCGTTGATTCCCATGGCGGTGGCGAGGTTGGGGTCGAAGGCGGTAATTTTGAGTTCTTTGTAGAAAAGGACCACACAGAAGAGGTTGACGAGGAGGACGATGCCAAGCATCAGCGCAGCGCGAGGCACTTGAATGCCTGCGATGCTCACGGTGTCGAGCGGGGTAAGTTCGACCGCGCCGTACAGGACGCAGCCGGGATCGAGGTCAACGCGGTCGGCGGCTTGCACGATGAGGAGAAGGCCCAGGGCGAAGAGCGTGGTGAAGACCAGGCCCATCGAGGCGCTTTCATCGACGCGGCCGAAGCCTCGCACCCATTCGGTGAAGAGGGCGGTCAGCACGCCCACGATGGCCGCGCCCGCGAACATCGGGATGTTGGCTCGGCTGCCGGTGATGAAAAAGGCGATGGCCAGGCCGGGGAGGACGGCGTGGCTGATGGCGTCGCCCATCATGCTCATCTTTCGGAGGACGAGAAAGTTACCCACCAGCGCGCAGGCGACTGCGCAAAGGATGCCGACTACGACGATCCATCCATCAAGGGACCACTCCCAATGTGCCAGCGCGGACATGAACGACTCCTATGCGGGGGAAACGACACCGATGGCGTGGGGACTGTGAGGAATACGCGGGGCTTCCGCCTTCCTCGCGGCGAGTTCCTCGAGTTGGGCGATCAACTCAGGGCTAAGGATGTGCTCGATGGCGTCGGCATCGCGGTCGACGTGGCTAGGGGCGATGTCGGCGTGGGTGATGAGGTACATCTCCCAGAGCCGGTGCTGGCGGACAAGTCTTCGGGCTTCGAGCAGACCGCCGGGCGAGAAGCGAACGGCGTTGTCGCCGGCGGGAACGACAAGCTCATCGCCGTGAGCGCGGGCGATTTCGCGGCGAAGCGCGCGGGGGGACCACGAACGCAGCGCGAGAAGGCGATCAATCTGCACGAGGGTCAGATCACTGCATGGCTCATCTTCGCTGTCGAGAACCTCGAACATGGCGCGCAGCAGGTGTTGGCGGCCGACTTTGCGGTTAAAGAAGTGGCGGCGAAGGGCGCGAGCGAGGATGCCGCGGGAGCGGCCAAAAATCATGGAAACAAGAAATACGAGGGCGGCGACCAGAACGATCATCGCGCCCGAGGGCATGCGAGGGAAGAGTGCGCTCATGCTCGCTCCTACCCCCGCACTTAGCCCGCCAAGAAGTGCGGCGAGCATGGCCATGGGAGCGAGGCGGTCGCTCCAGAAC
>Ga0163144_10030225_pt1 | contig 10368 bp, 9 predicted proteins | sample OliLak19BULKMAT1_FD_123175 | JGI IMG/M metagenome (GOLD analysis project Ga0163144, IMG submission 123175) | Freshwater microbial mat bacterial communities from Lake Vanda, McMurdo Dry Valleys, Antarctica - Oligotrophic Lake LV.19.BULKMAT1 | ecosystem: Environmental > Aquatic > Freshwater > Lake...
CGCTTCCAAAGTGAATGAGCGCCTCATACTCCTTGGGCTCGGACGGGACAAACTGGATGAGGCGCGTGCCTCGCCCCGCCAGCACCACGAGCAGGCCGGTCGCGAAGGGATCGAGGGTTCCGGTGTGGCCGACCTTTCGCGTGCCTAACGCGCGCCGTACGACCGCGACCATGTCGTGCGACGTGAACCCGGCCGGCTTGTCGACGAGCAGCAACGCGTCAGTTGAGATCGCTCTCATCCGGCGGACCGAGCGTGCCGTCCTTCACCCGCGCGAGCAGGGATTCGATGCGCGCGGCGTGGGCGATGCTGACGTCGAGCACGAAGGCGATTTCCGGCGCAATCCGGAGGCGCAACGATTTTCCCAGACGGCTACGCAAGTGCCCAGCGAGGGAATGCAGCCCTTCCTGCGTCGCCGACTTTTCGGCGTCGGTTCCCATGATGCTCACGAAGACTTTCGCGTGGCGCAGGTCGCGGGTGACATCGACGCCGGTCACGGTCACCAGACCCGTGATTCGGGGATCTTTTACACCCTCGGCGAGAAACATCGCGACTTCTTCGCGAATGGCTTCGGCCACCCGATCGGGGCGGCGCCCATCATTCGCCATCTGCCTTACTCCTGCGTGGCGCAGCGAGCCCACGGCCCGCTGCACGCTCGAGAGACTTTACGGTTGCCGGATGGAGGTGCTGTCAATTGCCTGCGGAATCCGACGACACCAAGGTGCGGGCGACTTCTTCCTTCCTGTAGCACTCGATCACGTCGCCGACCTTGAGGTCGTTGAAATTCTCGAGCCCGATACCGCACTCGTACCCTTCCTTCACTTCCTTCACATCGTCCTTGAAGCGACGGAGCGACGACAGCGTACCGTTGTACACTTCGACGGCGTCGCGGATGAGCCGTACTCGGCCCGCCTTGGTGATGATGCCGTTGCGCACGGAGCACCCGGCAATGGTGCCGACGCGTGACACCTTGAACGTCTCGCGCACTTCGGCCTCGCCGAGAATGACTTCCCGCTCTTCGGGCCGAAGCATTCCTTCGAGGGCCGCCCGCACATCGGCAACCGCCTCGTAAATGATGCGATACAGCTTGATGTCGACCCCTTCGCGCTCGGCGGCTGCACGGGCATTGTTGTCCGGCCGCACATGGAAGCCGATGATGATCGAGCCCGAGGCGCGGGCCAAGAGGATATCGCCCTCCGTAATGGCACCCACCCCGCGGTGCACCACTTCGACCTGCACTTCGCTGTTGGAAAGCTTGGCCAGGGAATCGGCGAGCGCCTCTGCCGGTCCGCCCTGATCCGCCTTGATGACAATGCGCAGGTTCCGCTTCTGACCGGCGGCCGTCTGCGACATGAAGTCTTCGAGCGAGACCACACCCTTCGTCGTGCGCCGGCTCTTCGCTTCGCGATCGAGACGCTCGCGCCGCTGCGCGATGTCACGCGCCTGGCTCGCATCGTCGACCACCACGAACTGGTCACCCGCCATCGGAACGCCGGCGAGTCCGAGCACCTGCACCGGAATGGCCGGACTCGCCTCCTTGACGTGCTTGCCTCGCTCGTCGAGCAACGCGCGCACGCGACCGGAGAACAGGCCGCAGATAAAATCGTCGCCGACGCGGAGCGTGCCACTCTGCACGAGAATGGTGGCCACCGGCCCCTTCCCCGCATCGAGTTGCGCTTCGACCACCGACCCCGTGGCCTTCTTGCTCGGGTTCGCCTTGAGATCGAGGACTTCCGACTGCAGCAGAATCTGCTCCAGCAGTTCGGGAATGCCGGTGCCTTTCTTGGCGGAAATCGGCATCGAGAGCGTCTGGCCACCGAAGGCCTCGAGCACTACGCCGTGCTGCAGCAAGTCCTGCATGACCTTGGTAGGATTCGCATCCGGAAGGTCCACCTTGTTGATCGCGACGATCATCGGAACGCCAGCGTTCTTGGCGTGCGAGATGGCTTCGATTGTTTGCGGCATTACGGAGTCGTTCGCCGCCACGACGAGGATTACGATGTCGGTGACCTGCGCGCCGCGCGCACGCATGGCGGTGAACGCCTCGTGGCCCGGCGTATCGAGGAACGTGATGTGCTTGCCGTTGGGCAGGCTGACGTTGTAGGCGCCGATGTGCTGGGTGATACCGCCCGCTTCACCGGCGACCACGTTGGCTTTGCGGATGTAGTCCAGGAGCGACGTCTTGCCATGGTCGACGTGGCCCATGATGGTGACGACGGGAGGACGCCAACGCAGATCTTCCGCGTTTTCGACCACCGCATCTTCGCCCATGTCCGCCGCGTATTCTTCTTCCTTGACGGCCTGGAAGCCGAACTCGCCGGCAATCAGTTCGATCTGGTCGAAGTCCAGGCGCTGGTTGATGGTCACCATCAAGCCGAGATTCTTGAACGCGAAGGCCACGATCTGGGTGGCGGGAATCTTGAGGATTTCCGCCAACTCGGCGACCGTGATGAACTCGTTGACGCGAACGGTTTTCTTCTCGCGCTCGACCTCTTCGCGACGCATCGCTTCCGCTTCTTCACGCCCATCTTCGCGACGCGAGCCCCCGCGCTTGCCCGGCGCCACGCCACGCATCGCTCCCATGACGCGCGAGATGTTTGCCGTCACCTCTTCCTGATCGACCGCTCCTCGCTTGCCCTTCTTTTTGCCCCGCGCGGGTTGCTGCGACTGCTGCTGCGCGCCCGACGGACCGGCGCCGGTTCCGGTGCCGCTACCGGGGCGACGATCATCGCGACGAGGGGGAAGGCCGACTGCGCCACCCGGAGAGGCCGAGGCGACGGGTCGGGGACGTTCGAAACCGCCGCGTTCGTTGCCTCCCTGGCGCGGGCGCGGAGCGCCAGGCACAATGGGACGCGGGCGCGGGCGATCCGGAATCGAGGGTCCCGTCGAATACGTCTGTGGCTGCGGCGGTGCCGGGATGCGTGGCACCTGCGGCGCCGGGCGGGGCGCGGCAGGCGGCGGCGCGTCCACGGCTGGCCGCGGACGCACGGGGGTGGGGGCGATCGGCGCTAGGGTGGCGTCGGTGTCACCGGTCGTCGCGCGCAACTCTTCGGGCGCCTGCGGCGCAGCAGCAGCAGCAATTGCGTCTCGAGCGACCTTTTCTTCGGCAGCCTTGGAGACTGCGGCAGCGGCAGCGATCGCGGCGGCAGCGATCGCAGCGGCAGCCGCCTCAGCGGCGACAATTTCCGCAGCGGCGGCCGCCGCCGCCGTAGCGACCTGCGCTTCGGCATGCGCGAATTCTGCCGCAGCGGCTTCGACTGCCTCTGCGGCCGCCGCGACATCGACGGCGCGGCGACGGCGGACACCAGTCTTGGCATTCGCGGCAGCCGCCGCATCGGGGGCTCCGACGTCGGTGGATGCGGACGCCGGAGCGGCCGCAGCGGGCGCTCCCTTGCGACGGCGGGTGGGTGCGACAGGGGCCGCCTTTTCGTGACGCGCACGCTTTTCGCGCTCCCATCGTGCGCGCACTCGCGCAACCTGATCGTCCGTGAGGACGCTCAGGTGACTTCGTACCGGGACATCCATGGAGCGAAGCATGCCGATCACTTCGTCCGCGTCGAGCCCGAACTCCCCAGCCATGTCGTGTACGCGAAGCTTGCTCAAACGATCCTCCTAGCGGGTTCTCTCGGAACCCGTGTCCCGTGCTTCAGGCGTGTCGAACAACTTGCGAACGCCTGCGGCAAGCGAGGGGTCGGTAATGCCGACCGCCGCCGTTGCCTCACGTCCAACCGCAGCGCCTAACGCCGACGCAGACGGTCCTTCGATAATACGAATCTGCCGAGCCACCAACAGTGGCACGACCTTGTCCAACGAATGGCGCGACGCGTCGGGGGCGACGATTGCCAGCACGACAAATCCTCGCTTCGCCGCGTCCCGCACGCGCTCCACCCCCACCACAGCACCACGCGCGCGAACGCCCAACCCTATCAAACCAAGGAGCCGACGCTCGAGTACCGCGTTCATGGGCGTCACCGCGCTCGCTGTATCCATGTTGGCCGATCAGGCGCCTGCGGTAGAATCGCCGCCGCCTTCTTCCGTGGTCAGTTCGTTGAGAATTCCCATGATTCGATCCGCCTCTTCGGGCGCGATGCCGGGAAGCTTCAGAAAATCCTCGCGTTCGAGATCTATAATGTCATTGAACGTACGGTATCCCGCCTCCTCGAGGATGGCCACCGTGCTCGCCGCCATTCCTTCGAGCTCGGAGAGTTTCACATCCGCCGCGTCCTGCTCCTCGGGGAGTGGGGCAAAGATGGGTCCTTCGTTCTTCTCCAACCATTCACGGCTGGAGTAAAGGTCGATTTTCCACCCCGTCAGTTCCGAGGCCAATCGAACATTTTGACCATTGCGGCCAATGGCCAGCGAGAGCTGGTCCTCGTCCACCACGGCCTGGATGGCCTTCCCATCTGGATCGGAGAAGACCCGGGCCACGCGAGCCGGAGCGAGGGCAAGCTTGGCGAAGCGCTCCGGATCGGCCGACCAGGGGACAATATCGATGCGTTCCCCATTCAGTTCGTTCACAACCGCCTGCACGCGGGCTCCCTTGAGCCCCACGCAGGCGCCCACCGGATCGATGGAATCGTCCCGCGACCAGACGGCAATCTTGGTCCGGCTACCCACTTCGCGTGCGGCAGCGCGGATCTCGACGATTCCCTGCTGGATTTCCGGTACTTCGAGTCTGAACAGCGCCTTGACGAAGACCGGATCGCCGCGGCTCAAGATAAGGCGCGGACCCTTGGGCGTCTCTTCCACGCGCTTGAGTGCGGCGCGAATCGGGTCACCCTGATGGTAGTGCTCGCGATGATTCTGCTCGCGGTAGGGCATGATGGCCTCCGCTTCGCGAAACTTGTTGAGCATGATGACCAGCTTGCCGCGCTCGATTTGCTGCACTTCTCCCGAGAGGAGTTCACCGACTCGCGTGGCGAATTCGTCCCGGATTTTGGTGCGCTCTCCTTCGCGGACGCGCTGAATGATGCGCTGCTTGGCCGCCTGAACGGCGCTGCGGCCGAACTCTGCGAAGTCCACCGGAATTTCCATGACGTCGCCGATCTGGAACTCCGGATCTTCGAACTGCGCCTCTTCCACGGTGATTTCGCGTCCCGGGTCGGTGACCTCGGCGACAACCGTTTTGAGGAGGACAATACGGATCTCCCCACGGTTTTCGTCGATGTCGACTTCGGCCTGAACGTTGACTCCGTGCTTCTTGGCAAGGGCGGCGTGAATGCCGTCCTGCAAGAGCCCGTGCAACTCAGTGCGGTCCAGCCCCTTGAGGGTGGACAGCTCACGAATGGCGCTCAGAATCTCTGCTGTTCCGGTCATGCCATGACCTCTACTTGTTCCAGACGAACACAAGGCGCGCTTCTTTGATGTCCGACAGCGCGACCCTGTGTTCAACGCCTCGTTGGTCTCGAAGGATCGCGACCTCCGCGCCCTCCGCTCCGACTATCCCGACAATCTCACCTTCGATTCGTCCACCGACCGCAGCACTCGATACCGACACCCGACGTCCGGTGAATCGTCGCCAGTCGGCCGCGTGACGCACCGGCCGCTCGACACCAGGCGACGAGACCTCGAGCACATACTGATCGCCCACCAGCCCAGTGGCGTCGAGCTTGGGCTCGAGCGCTCGTGACACGTGGGCGCAATCTTCAATCGTGACTTTCGTTCCGTCCCGGCGGTCGATGCGCACATCAAGCAACGGCCGACGACCCGTTCCACCCCGACGGAATTCGACCAGATCGAAGCCCAGCGCGTCAACCTCGTGAGCCATGAAGTCTTGCAGCGCAGGGTGCATATCGTGTCAAAAACCGGCCTAGGAACAAAAAAATGCGGGGGAGCCTTCCCCCACATTTCGCTCGCGCGGGCGCAACACCCGTCAAGACACGCAATATATGAAGCGAACCAAGTGAGGTCAACCAGCGAGCGGTCCGGCAATCACCCCCAACTGCCGCCCTTCGTCACCGCAGCGATGCGAGTAGAACCGATCGTTATCGCAGCGCGTGCACCACGGGCTTATGGTAATCCGTTCGACCCCGACCGCGCGAGCGTCACCCGCAATCAGCGCGCGAAGGTCCACCGGGGCTGGGGCAGACACTCTCCGTCCGGTGAGCCGACCGTATACGTCGGGCGAGACCTCGTAACACCCACCACAGATGGACGGTCCGCAGTGCAGCGACAAGTCGCGGGCCGACAGCCCACTCGCCACGAAAAGCTCCACTGCCCGGCGGGTCACATTGGACAGCGTGCCCTTCCAACCCGAGTGTACGATGGCGGTCGCACCCCCCGGATGGGCGATGAAGACGGGGACGCAATCGGCTACGGTCACCGCCATGGCAGTACCGGGGGTAATCGCCGCGTGACCGTCGGCCGCCGACGCCCGGAGCCATCCCGACCAACTTCCGTGGTGGACAAGGACTCGGTCACCGTGCACCTGTTGGGCCGTGGCGAGGCGACCTGCGCGCGGCGCCAATTGCTCGGCGAGCGCCATCCAGCGACCGAAAATCTCGGACGCCGGAGCGCTCGATTGTAGGGCAAACGTGCCGCGCTCGCGCGTAGTGGTGAAGGCCAGCACGCCGAAGGCGTCGAAGTCGGGCACGATTTCGTCGACCGGGATCGGTCCGCCGACTCGTGGCTCGATACGTCGGGCGACGGTCACGTGCGCGCGGGGATTCGCGTGATCTTCGCACCTAACGCGTTGAGTCGTTCGTCGATGCGCTCGTAGCCACGCTCGATCTGGGTGGCGTTGTTGATGGTGCTGGTACCATCGGCGCACATGGCGGCCAGCAGCATGGCCATTCCTGCGCGGATATCGGGCGACTCCACACTTGCCGCGCGCAACCGGCACGGGCCCGAGACGATGGCGCGATGCGGATCGCACAGGACAATGCGCGCTCCCATTGCGATGAGCTTGTCGACGAAGAACATGCGCGACTCGAACATTTTCTCGAACATGAGCACCAGACCATCGCACTGCGTCGCGGTGACGATGGCGATCGACATTACGTCGGCCGGAAATGCCGGCCAGGGCTGGTCCTCGAGCTTCGGAATGTGTCCGCCGAGGTCGGAGCGAATGACGCGCGATTGCTCGGCGGGGATGATGATATCATCTCCTTCCGCCTGACAAACGATTCCGAGCCTTTCGAAGCCCATACGAATGGAGCGCAGGTGTTCGACGCCGGCGCGGGCAATGCGGAGCGTCGACCTAGTGACGGCGGCGAGCCCGATGAACGACCCCACTTCGATGTGATCGGGGCCGATTCGGTACCGAGCCCCGCCCAACGTGGACGGGCCATGTATGGTCATCGTGTTGGTGCCGATGCCCTCGATGCGGGCACCGAGCGCGACGAGAAACTTCGCCAGATCCTGGACATGCGGCTCCGACGCGGCGTTGCGGAGCACGGTGGTACCGACCGCGGCGGTGGCGGCCATGAGGGCATTCTCGGTCGCCGTCACGCTTGGCTCGTCGAGGAATAGGTCCGCCCCTGTCAGTGCGGTGGCCTTGAACTCGAATCGATCGGTGGCAGAGACCGTGGCGCCGAGTTGCTCGAAGGCGAGAAAGTGCGTGTCGACACGACGACGCCCGATCACGTCGCCACCGGGCGGGGGCAGAACCACATGTCCACAGCGCGCCAGGAGCGGACCAGCCAGGAGAATCGACGCCCGAATCTTGGCGCACAGGTCGCGGTCGAGCTCGGCGGTTCTGATTTCCTTGGCGCAGATGACGAGGGTATTCCGTTCGCGCCACTCGGCTTCTGCCCCCACCGCCTGCAAAAGCTGGACGAGGACCTCGGTGTCGCGAATTCGCGGCACGTTCTCGAGCGTCACTTCATGTTGGGTGAGGAGGGCCGCGGCGATAATGGGGAGCGCGGCGTTCTTGTTGCCAGTGGGTTCGATGGTGCCGGAGAGGCGGTGACCGCCTTCCACGATATACTGCACAGAGGACATGCGAATGTTGGAGAAAGAGTAGACGAATAATGCCCCGTGCACGAAGGTATCTTCAAGCGGTTGCCCGACGGCTCCGTTCTGCTTCTCTTCAACGTGGCGGCGTGCCGCGAGGCGCGCGTTCGCACGTTTACCCTTGGCCGACGTGATGCTCATGACCGTGTCGCTGACCATTGTGACGTTGCTTCAGGCGGCGGCCGACAGTGCCGCCCCGCGTATTCTGGTCGAGCGTTCTTGGCTCGATACGCTGGCGAATGTGGCGCAGAGTCTGGTGTCGGTGCTGCTGACGCTGATGCTCGTCGTCGGTGTACTGCTCCTCTTCGCCATCAAGAAAAGCATCGACGAGCTCACAAAGCTGATGAAGTCGGGCTACGAACCTCTGGCGGCGGTGCTGAAGGAGGCCCGCGAGGTCACGAGTGACGTACGCACATTTGCCAAAACGCTGCAGGGGCCGGTGACACTGGCGGGCGAGACGTTGGAGGATATCAGCGACGGAGTGCGCACCGTCATGACCCGCGCCGAAGCACGGCTCGAGCGACTCGACACTCTAATTCGCATCGCGCAAGAGGAAGTGGAGGGCGTGGTGGTGGGTGCCGCCTCTATGCTGCGCGGGGTAAAGGCAGGGGGCTCGGCCCTCGGACGGTCGCTCGGCTTGGGCGGTCGCAAGCGGAAGCCAAAGAGTGGGCGCCGCTCGACTGCCAGTGGGCCCCACGCGTCTGCGCGCATACGCGAGACGAGGGATGACGAGCGGCCACGCATTCGTTCCCGCCTCTCTCGAAAACCCTAGCGCTCATATGCAGTATTGCAGATGGCTGGCGCTTGGCGTCGCGCTGGTCGTGCTGTCGCCGAGCGTGGCGCTGGCGTGGACGCCTGGCACCCACGTGTACCTGGGTGAGGCGCTGCTGCGTTCGCTGCATCTTCTCCCGAGTTCGGTCGCCGACCTGCTGCGCGTCTTTCCGTACGACTTTCTCTACGGATCGATCGCGGCGGACACCAGCATCGCGAAGAAGTACGCGAGCGCGGGACGGCACTGTCATTCATGGATGGTCGGTTTCGAGATACTTGATCGCGCCCGTGACGATCCGCTGCGCGCATTCTCGTTAGGCTATCTGGCCCATCTCGCGGCCGACGTGGTGGCCCACAACTATTTCGTGCCGCGCCAACTCGCCGTAACATCCAGCACCGAAGCGTTAGGGCACAGCTACTGGGAGAATCGCTTCGAAACGCACCTGAGCGAGCGATCGGCGCGTCGCGCGCGGGAGCTGATTCTCCTCGACCACACCCGCAGCGACACACATCTCGACCGGATTCTGAGTCCCACGATTTTCAGTACGCCGACCAACCGGCGCATCTTTCGTGGCATGGTGCGGGTCACGGACATGGAGTCGTGGCAGCGCATTTTCCAGTTGGCGTCGGAGCATTCGCGCTGGGACTTGCCCCATGACGAGGTGGGGGCGTACCTCGCGCGTTCGTTCGACTTCGTGGTGGACCTGTTAAACCGAATGGACCGTGCCGAACCCTACGCCTTCGATCCCTCGGGCGAGGCGCAGTTGCGACTGGCCAAGCGCGTGCGTCGCGACTCGCTTCGGCTGGGGGGCGAGGAGCGCTTGCTTGACCAGGCCAATCGAGAATTCGGCATGCCCGATTCGCCGCTGACGTTCGCCCGGCAGTTGGCGCTTCCGCTCTTCCCCGAGTCGACGGAGGACGCGCTTACTGCGGCAGCTTCGCGTTCAGCAACTGGTTGACCTTTTTGGGATCGGCGCGTCCCTTGGACTGCTTCATCACGAGTCCCACGAGGACGCCAAGGAGTTTCTTCTCCCCGGCGGCGAGCCGTGCACTTTCGTCGGGGTGCTCCCTCCAGACCGCGTCGACCCAAGCGATGAGCGCCGCATCGTCGCTGACCTGCGTGAGCCCTGAACGCTCGGCGATGGCAAGGGGCGAGTCGTCGCTGGTGATCATGACGGCGAAGATTTTCTTGGCCGCACTGTGCGAGACGGTGCCTCGCTGCACGAGGTCGAGCAGTTGGGCGAAGGCAGCAGGTGTGACGCGGAACGCGTCGATCGGGATCCCGGCATCATTGAGGTAGGCCATGACCTCCCCCATGATCCAGTTGGCGGCGGCCTTGCCATCGCCGTGCAACCGACCCACGGCCTCGAAGTAGTCGGCGACAGCGCGCGAGGCGGTGAGGACCCCGGCGTCGTAGGGGGTGAGTCCATGCGCACCTTGCAGGCGCATCCGGCGGGGGGCGGGAAGCTCGGGGAGGGCGTTTCGTCGAGACGTTATCCATTCCCCGGTGAGCACCAGCGGTGGGAGATCGGGCTCGGGGAAATAGCGATAGTCGTGGCTTCCCTCCTTGGCTCGCGTCGGCCGTACTTCACTACGCTGGGCGTCCCAAAGCATGGTCTGCTGCACGACAGTTCTACCGGCGTCGAG
>Ga0163144_10030227_pt1 | contig 10368 bp, 6 predicted proteins | sample OliLak19BULKMAT1_FD_123175 | JGI IMG/M metagenome (GOLD analysis project Ga0163144, IMG submission 123175) | Freshwater microbial mat bacterial communities from Lake Vanda, McMurdo Dry Valleys, Antarctica - Oligotrophic Lake LV.19.BULKMAT1 | ecosystem: Environmental > Aquatic > Freshwater > Lake...
CGGGCAGGAAATCCTAGACTGGGCCTTCGGGCTGGTGCGTCGCGATCGGTCGAAGAAATTGGCCTTCGAGACGGTCAAAAAATTATTCAATGGGGAAGGCCCCATGACCTCGCGGGTTGCGCTGCCAGCCTATCCGAAAACTTCGATCGTCGTCTGTAGTTACAATGGCGGCAAGACGCTCGAACGTTGCTTGGAGTCTCTAAAAGATTTGCACTATCCCGACTACGAGGTCGTGCTCGTAGACGATGGATCAAAGGACAATACGCCAGAAATCGCGGCACGAAATCCTTGGGTGAAGACGATTCGGCAAGAAAACAAGGGCTTGAGCGTCGCGAGAAACGTGGGAGCACAGCAATACTCGGGCGAGGTTATCGTCTATACGGACAGCGATTGCATGGCCGATCCAGACTGGTTGTATTACCTCATCGGCACGCTTCTCAGCGGGAACTATGCCGGCGTGGGTGGCCCGAATATTTCGCCGCCGGCGGAAAATTGGGTTCAAGCCTGTGTGGCTGCGGCTCCGGGTGGGCCAAGCCATGTGCTCCTCACCGATGTGGTGGCTGAGCATATTCCAGGCTGCAACATGGCGTTTCACCGGTGGGCATTTGAACAGGTCGGAGGCTTCGATCCCGAGTATCGCAAGGCAGGTGATGATGTGGATTTCTGCTGGCGCCTCCAGCAAGCAGGCGGCGTCATTGCCTTTAGCCCGGCAGCGATCGTATGGCACTACCGGCGATTCACGTTGCAGGCGTTTCGCAAGCAACAAGAAGGTTACGGCGAGGCGGAATCCATGTTGCGATTTCAACATTTGGTTTTCTTCGGACCGACAGGCACAGCGAAGTGGAAGGGACAGATCTACGGTGCCCCGCGCTTCACATGGCTCGTCAACAAACCCGTCATTTATCATGGCGTATTTGGGGAGGGCCTCTTCCAATCCATCTACCCGACGCCCCAATCCGAAGTCGCCGCCTACCTGAGCAGCATCGAATGGGTCGCGCTCACGCTCTTTGTCTTGGCGATTTCGGTGCCCCTCCCGTTCCTGCGGATCGTGCCCTACATTATGTTCGGCGGCACCTTGTTGGTGGCATTGTCCTACATGATCCATGCTCGGCTGGAAGCCAGGCACGACACGATACGGGCGCGGTTGCTTGTCGCATTTCTTGCCTTGGCCCAACCCCTCGTGCGCGGGTGGGCACGCTACTTCACATGGCTCAAGTTCAAGCGCACCCCCGCCTCGGTCATTGCGGCCCCCGAGGAAGGGTACCGTCCCGTCCCGGGTGGATCGCGCCGGATTGAGTATTGGAACGAGGCCGGCAAGGGTCGCGAGGAACTGCTCACCGAGGTCTCGGCCGCCCTCGAGCGAGAGGGTTGGAGATACTCCATCGATACCGGTTGGAAACCATGGGATCTCCAGATCTATGGAAGTTTCTGGTGGGTGGTGAAATTGCGGAGCGTGACGGAATACCATGGCGGCCCCAAGTGTCTGACCCGGGTGCTCCTTTCGAACCGGCCGGTGGTGACCCTGCTCCTGGTCAATCTGATCATTCTGCCCATCCTGCTCTGGCGCCAATTCTTCGTGTCGGTGGATGATCTTTGGTTGTGGGTTCCGTATGTCTTCCTGCTGGTCTGGCTCACGTTGCGCGCGCGCCGACTCAGAAAACGGGTCGCGCAACTCGTGGAGGCGGCTGCCCGGCGGTGCGGGCTGGACCGCATGGTTGATGGCCGTGCCCCGTCCCGGTGAGGTTCGGCTGCGCCCGGCGGTGCCGGCCCCCGGGATGACCCGCGCGTTCTGGGTTTCCTTCGCCGCGTTCCTCGCGTTCGTTGCCGCACTGATCCCGAACTCGGATCTCACCCAAGCCGGCGCCGCGTGGCGCTTCACCCTCATGGGACTGGCGGCGGGGATCGCGTGGTGGGGCGCCGTCGAAAGGTTCGAGGCCCTGCCTGACCGAAGCCGCCCCTGGATCTTTTGGGGCGTGGCGGTTGTGCTCCGGGTTCTCCTGCTCGCTGCCTGCCCGGCCGATGATTTCTGGCGTTACCTATGGGAAGGGCGCATCCAATCGGTGGGAGCGGGTCTCAACCCGTATGTGTTCGAACCCGCCTCACCCGCCCTCCTCCCGCTTCGAACCGCCTGGTGGCCTCTCATCAACCATCCCGACTGGGCCTCGGTCTACCCGCCGGGTGCACAATGGCTGTTCTCCCGTCTCGCGCTCCTCACCGAGAATCCGCTCGGCTGGAAGTTGCTCTTCGCCGGCTTCGACCTTGCTGTGGTTGCAGTGCTGGTCCGGCTCAGGCGGGGCGCGGACCGTTACCGGACAGTGGCCTGGTATGCCTGGAATCCGCTGGTCCTGTACGCGTTTGCCGGTGCGGGCCATTACGACAGCGCGATGATGCTTGCGCTGGTCCTCGCGTATGCCGCGCTGGATCGGGCGATGGGGGTGGGGGAGTGCCGGGGCCGGTGGGGATGGCCCCTCGCCACCGGGATCTTACTCGGGCTGGCCGTCTCTCTGAAGATCGCGCCGGTGGTGCTCCTGCCGCTCTGGGTGTTTGCGTTGCGGGGTCGCGCGGGGTGGCTCATTCCGGGACTCCTCATCCCGTTCGCGCTGGCAATGTTCTATGGCTTCCCGGGAGTGGAGGTGTTCACGCCGTTGCGCGAGTTCGCGTTGCGCGCGCGCACCAATGATCTGGTCTGGTGGGTGTGGGAACTCATCGCAGGCCGCCGATCCACCAACACCGCCTACAACGCGATCCTCGCTGCGGTTTGTGTGCTGCTCGGCTGGCGCTTCCGACGTGACCCGGCGCGGGGCGTTCTTGCGGTGCTCGGAGCCTCGGTCGTTTTAAGTCCCGTATTTCACCCATGGTATCTCTGCTGGGTGTTGCCGTTCGCCTGCCTGCGACGAAGCGTTCCCTGGATGGTCCTGTCGGTCTCCATCTTCGGCTACTTTCTCCTTTGGGAATCGACTCCTTTTTGGGTTGCCTGGGAACAACCCGTCTGGCAGCGCCTGTTCATCCTGATTCCTCCTCTCTACGCCATCGCCCGGGCCCGTATCCGGATGGCTCACCCTGCCTGATGCAACGCACCGCCGACTATGATTTCGAGTTGCCCGACGACCTGATCGCCCGGCATCCCGCCCCTCAGCGCGAAGGGTCGCGGATGCTCGTGCTCGACCGGGGGACAGGTTCTGTCGCCCATCGATCTTTCGCCGACCTGCCAGCATACCTCCGGCCAACGGATCTCGTCGTCCTCAACGATTCCCGAGTGATCCGGGCCCGCTTGCGGGCGGAAACGTTCAACGGCGAATTGCTGCTGCTCGAAGCTCTGGATCCCGACTCCCTGTGCTGGCTGGCACTGGTGCGGCCCGGGCGACGCTGGCGGGCGGGCGCGGCAGCCCACGTCGCAGGCCAAACCGTTCGCGTCGAGTCGGTGCTCGACTCGGGCGAACGCGTCGTGCGGTTCGAAAGGCCCCCCGACCTGGAGCGTCATGGCGAGATTCCGCTTCCGCCTTATCTGCGCCGCGCCGGGGAGGCGTCCGACGCCGAACGCTATCAAACCGTCTATGCGCGGCACGATGGGTCGGTCGCGGCCCCCACTGCCGGACTTCATTTCACCCCGGAGATGCTCGCGCAGTTGAACCATGCGTTCGTCACGCTCCATGTGGGCCCCGGCACCTTTCGTCCGGTCGAGGTGGAGGATATCTCTGCCCACGCCATGCACGAAGAGCGGTTTGAATTGGGGCCGGAAACCGCAGCCCGAATCAACTCGGCGCAACGCGTCCTGGCGGTTGGCACCACCAGTGTGCGCGTGATTGAGACCTGCGCCAATCCCGCAGGTGTGGTGCATCCCCGTGTCGGGCGCACCGCGATCTTCATCCATCCCCCGCATTCATTTCGAAGGGTGGGGGCGTTGCTCACGAATTTTCATTTGCCGCATTCCACCCTGCTCATGCTGGTCTGCGCATTTGCAGGGTACGACCCGGCGATGCAGGCTTACCGCGAGGCGGTCCGCGAACGCTATCGTTTCTACAGCTACGGCGACTGCATGCTCATCATCTAATCGCCCCCCTTCCTTTCCTGCCTCCGCTCTTGCTCCTGGTCCCGCTGTAAGGCGCCGGGATATTGGTATCTGCCAGGGCTATCGGCGAGCCGCCACTTGCAACGGGCCGAGAATGAGTTCAGGGGCAAATCCAACGGCGAGCAGCAGCAGTGCAAGTGAGAGCGCGGCGAGGGCGGCCGTTTGCTTCGACTTGGCCGGGGGGCCTCCCCCCGGCGGTTCCCCGAACCAGGCGGCTTTCAAGGGCCTCAGGTAGTAGCAGAGCGAGAGCGCGCTCAGGGCGACTGAGAGTCCGACGATCCACGGGGCGAGGCCCGTGGAGTCCGGGGTTGCGATCATCGAGCGGAAGAGCAGGAACTTGCCGATGAAGCCCGGGAACGGCGGGAGCCCCGCCAGGGTGATCATGGCGACGAGCAGGGCCACGGCCGAGCCTGGGGCGTTGCGCCAAAGCCCGTTCAGATCGTCGGCAGGTTCCTGCCCGGGGGTGGACTCGTTGGCGGCGAGCACGGCGAACGCGGTGAGCGTTCCGACCGAATAGATCGCCGCGTAGAACAATGCCGGTGCGAGCCCGTCACGTCCGCCCCACGCCATCGCGGCGAGGATGTAGCCGGCCTGGCCGATGGCCGAGTATGCCAGCATCCGTCGCACGTTGCGCTGGGCCAGTGCGGCAAGATTGCCGACGAGCATCGAGACCACTGCGAAGAGCGCCAGCACCGGAGCGGCCTGTGCCGCCAGCCCGTCGCTCATCAACAGCAGCCGCGCCAGGGCTGCAAACCCAGCGACTTTGGATCCGGATGCGATCCATGCCACCGCGGGCATGGACCCGCCCTGATAAACGTCGGGGGCCCATAGGTGGAGGGGTGCCGCGGCGAGTTTGAATGCGAACCCGCCGAGGACCAGCACGGTCCCTGCGAGAAAGAGCGACCCGGTTGCGCCCGGGGTGTCCCCCGCCATCGCGAGCGCCTCGAAGGAAAGCCCACCGGTCGCTCCGTAGAGCAGGCTTATCCCGAAGAGCAACAGGGCGGAGGAGAGCGCGCCGACGAGGAATAGTTTGAGGGCCGACTCGGCCGGTTTGCGACCGGTCGTGCCAAGCGCCGACATCGCAACGAGCGGAAGCCCGGCCAGTTCGAGCGCGATGAAGAGAGTGAGCAGATCGGTTGAGCCTGCGAGGAGCAACATGCCCGTGGTCGAGAAGAGCAAAAGCGCGATCTGTTCGGGGTAGTGACGGCGGGGAGCGCTGGCGTGGACGACGCATAGAGCAGGGACAGCCAGCAGGGCGAGGCATCCGCGGGCGAGTGTGGCGGGCGAGGGGGCGGCGTTTGCGAGAACGAGGTATGCTGCGAGTGCCGCGGCGGCCACTCCGATGATGGTGGCCGTGCCGCGGTTTCCGCCGTCACCGCGTGCCGCTCCCAGAGCCAGGGCTGCCAGTCCGGCGATGACAAGGGTGATTTCCGGGAGATGCGCCCGGACGAGTTCAATGAGGGGAATCATCGTGCGATCCTCCCGGATCGTGCGCCCGATTTGGCCAGGCACAGCCCGGCTTTGGAGTGCGGCGGGTCCCCACGCCGCTTTCGAGGTGGGTGGGACGCGCGAAGCGTGAAAGGTATCTCGCGCTGGGCTGGGAGCGCAGAGGAAAGGCGTTCGGGAGATTTCGATGATCCCGGGAGATTCGGACCGTCGGAGAGCGGGCGTGGGCTGCTCGAAAGCGGCGCGGGGACGCGCCGCACTCCAAAGCGCTTCGCGCGAAATGTTGCGGATGTCGGGAGTGAGATTCTATGCTTGGCGGCATGGAAAGCGACTGGCCGCATGCGCCGCCGCACCGGTTCGAACCGGACGGCTGTTACATGGTGACGGCGGCGACGCTGCATCGGGCGATGTTGTTTAAAGAAGCTGCCGATCGGGATCTCTTGCGGGAGCTCGTCTTCAGATTGGCGCAAGACTATCGGCTCAGATTGCATGCTTGGGCGATTCTGCCGAACCACTATCATTTGGTGATCCAGGATGCGGGCATCGGGATTCGTGGCTTTCTCGCTCATCTCCATCGGAAGGTCGCAGTGCAGCTGAATGGTCGCCACGGGACGCCCCGGCGCAAAGTGATTTACCAATTCTGGGATACGCAGCTCACGTTTGAGAAATCGTGGCTCGCGCGCATGCATTATGTGGATCAGAATCCGGTCAAGCATGGGCTGGTCGCAGAGGCTTCGATGTATCCGTGGTGTTCCGCCCGATGGTTTGAAAGCAACGCGAGCCCCGCGTTTATCGATACACTGAAGCGATTCAAGATCGACCGACTGAATGTGCCGGATGATTTTTAGCGGACCATCGAGGCGCACTGGGCTTGCGAGGCTTTTTGCCAGGCACAGCCCGGCTTTGGAGTGCGGCGGGTCCCCACGCCGCTTTCGAGGTGGGTGGAAAACAGGCTGCGGTTGCGATATCGCATCCAGTTGGGAGATCGCTGAATGCAACGGGAGTTCAAGCGCTGCGGGAACGCAGCGCATTCCAAAGCGCTTCGCGCGAAAGGGTGACGCGCTCAACGTGCTCCTCCCACGGGGTGAAGGATGCCGTGCATCATCGGTTGATCGAGCGAGCGGCCGATCAGGTCCATGAATTCGCCCGGGAACAGGCCGATCCAGATCGACACGCCAAGCAGCAGACCGGCCCCGAGAATTTCGGGGCCCGAGATCGGATCGAGCGGGAGGGCGGGGTCCCGGGGCGCCTCGGTGCCGGCGGGGCCCAGCACCGTCTGCAACGCCCGCATCGTGAATGCCGCGGTGAGAACCACTCCGATTCCCGCGGGCACGAGCAGCCAGGGTGAGGTTCTCCAGACTCCCAGAAGGACCGAAAGCTCGGCGACGAACCCGCTAAACCCCGGCATCCCCATCGAGGCTGCCGATGCCGCGACGAAAATGACCGCCGCAAACGGCATCGACCGGCGCAGATCCAGTCCGCCAAGTTTCGCCAATTCCCGGGTGTGCGTGCGATCATACAGCATCCGGCCCGCGACAGCGAACAACAGCCCGGCGATGATCGCGTGCGAAAACATCTGAAGCACCGCTCCGGTGATGCCCAGTCGGTCGAGCGTGGCGAGCCCGAGCAGCACAAATCCCATGTGGCCCACGCTCGAATAACCGATCACCAGCTTGAGATCCTGCCTGGCGAGGGCGACCAACGCCGCGGCAAGGATTCCCGCAACCGCCAGGCCCGCAAGGACACCACGCCAGTGGGGCAGCGCCTCCGGGCACAGAGGCATCGCGACGCGCAGGATGCCGTAAGCCCCGAGCTTCATCACGAGACCCGCCAGTAACATCGAGGCGGCGGTCGGTGCGGCCGCGTGTCCGGTCGGTGCCCATGTATGGAACGGCCAAAGCCCTGCGAGCACTCCGAACCCGAGACACAGGATCGGGAAGAGCGCATGTTGGAAGGCGGACGGGAAGCCGGCCCCGGCAAGCTCGGCAATGCTGAAGCTTGCAGCCTCGGGTCGCGCGGCGATGAGCAGGATGCCCAGGAGCACCAGTCCGCCGCCCGCCACCGAATACATCGTCAACTTCATCGCCCCGTACTCACGATCCTTCGACCCCCAGATCGCGATGAGCAGATATTTCGGGAGAATGACCGCCTCGTAGAACACGAAGAGCAGCACCAGATCGAGGCTTTGGAACACGCCCGTGGCGCCGGCGATCACCGCGAGCATCCACCCGAAGAATGCGCGGGGCCGGTGCGTGACGTTCCAGGAAAACAGCACGCAGGCGACCGCGACGATCCCGGTCATCAACAGCAGCACCACCCCGATGCCGTCGGTGCCGGTGAGATACTGGATGCGCGGGGATGCAATCCAGTCGATCCGGGTGACGAACTGCAATGCCGGGGCCGATGGGGAGCGATCATACCCGAGGAAGATCGCCAGACTGCAGAGCAACGCCGACACTGCCGCACCGAGAGCAACCCAGCGCACCGATCGTTCCGAGCCGCGTTCCGGCAGGCAACCCACCGCAACCGCCCCGCCGGCGGCACACAGCAGCATGGCGGTCAGCGGTGTCACGGGAGGAGTCCTCCCGGCATTTGAGCGAAGAGATCGGTCAGGAACCTCGGCCACAGCCCGAGCGCGACCATAGCCAGCACAAACAGCGAGCCGATCAAACGCTCGCGGCCGGTGAGGTCGGCCCAGTTGGTGTGGCCGGACCGGAGCGGACCATGGAACACCCCATGCATCATCCGAATCAGAAAGACCGCGGTGACGAGCAGTCCGCAGAGTGCAATGGCGCCCGCAACCGGCGACGCCGGAAGCAGACCGCGGAAGATGAGCAGCTCGCCCGGGAACCCGTTGAGCCCGGGCAATCCGAGCGACGCAAAGATCGCAAGGCCCATCATCCCTGCAAGCACGGGCATTTGCGCCCGGAGTCCGCCGAACGCTGTGAGCTCACGCTGACCGCCCGACCGGGCTTCGAGAATTCCCGCGAACCAGAACAGGGCGGGGGCGGTGATCCCGTGATTGAGGGCCAGCAGCAGGGCCCCCGTGGTTCCGGGGTCGGATCCGCCGGGCACGGCACGACCTGCGGTGGCGAAGAGCGCGAGAGCACAAAGGCCGAGGTGACTGATCGATGAATAGGCGAAGATGCGTTTCAGGTCGGACTGGGCGAGCGCGGCCAGGGCGGACGAGATCACGGTGAGAGTCGCAAGGGCGACGAGCGGTCCGCGGAACGCCGCAAGTTCCGCAGGGAAAAGCGGAATCAGGAGCCGGAACAAGCCGTACAGCCCGAGTTTGGAGAGGAGGCCGGTGAGCAGCATGGTGACCGGTGCGGGCGCCTCTGCGTAAGCGGACGGCAGCCAGGTGTGCACCGGCATGAGAGGAATCTTCACCGCGAGCCCGAGCAGGATGAGTCCGAAGATCACCGCCCCGGCGTGCGGGAACCCGAGTGTCGAGGCCAAGCCGAGTTTGCCGGCCTGGCCCAGGCTGGCGAGGGTCGGCAGGTCGAGCGTGTTCGTTGCGCTGAAGAGTGCGAGGAAGCCAATCAGCATCGCCATGCCGCCGGCCTGGGTGGTCAGGAAGAACTGGAGCGCAGCGGGTGCGCGTGCGGGTCCGCCCCACAACCGAATGAGCAGGTAGGCCGGGATGAGCGTGAGTTCGTAGCAGAGGAACCAGAGAAGGAAGTTCTGCGCGAGGAAGACGCCGAACAACATCCCCTGCAGGCCGAGCGTCAGCGACAGGAACGCACGGTCCCGGCCCAGCGTCCGGTCAAGGCCGATGAGCACCAACGGGATCAACACAGCCGTCAGCAGCACGAACCCGACCGAGCTCGCATCAAGCCCCACCCGATACTCCGCCCCGAGCGCGGGAATCCATGCAACCCGCTCCTCGAACTGCAACTGTGCGTTCGAGGGATCGAACTGCGCGGCCACGACGGCGGCGAACCCCAGCAGGGCGAGGCTGGCAGCCAAAGCAACCGCATGCCGCATCCGGGCGGGAACGAGCAGGCAGAGCAGCGCTCCGGCAATGGGCCCGCCGATCAGGATGGAGAGGGGCCCGGGACCGTTCATCGGATCCAGAGGAGGAACGCCACAGTGACTGCCACGCCGAGGGCGACCCAGCGTAGATAACTTTGCGCGTTGCGTCCGGGCGCACGGTCGATCCGTGCTCCGGAGGCGTGAAGCTGTGCGCAACCCCGATCAACGCCGTCGTTGATTCCCGCTTCATCCAGTCCGTGGGCGGAGATCGAAAGTCCCCGGCAGATCGCGGCGGTGACTCGCACCAAGCCATCCCAGAGCCAACGGTCGAGCCCGGCGCACAACCGGGCGAGACCCCGCACGCCCGGGAGCAGGGTGGCGCCGTAGAACTCGTCGATATAGAGCCTGTTCTCCAGCGCCCGATGGAGGCGCGGGAACCGACGGGCGAGTGGGTCGCTCGCGGTCAGTGGGAACGCCTTGCGATAGATCGCCCAGCCGAGGCCGATGCCGCCGAGAGCGAGCGCTGCCGAGGCCAAGGCGATTTTGAGGAAACCGGCCTCTGCGATGCGGGCTAAATCCAATGGGGCGGCGTGACCGTTCAGGAACGCCTCGAACCACGGCCAGGCGGGCGTGGCGACGAGGGAGAAGAGGATCGAAGCGAGCGCCAACACCCAAAGGGGGCCGACCATCGAGGCCGGGCTCTCGTGCGGGTGGGGGGTGGGGTGGCGCGGCGTGCCCCCGAAGACGAGGCACATCTGCCGGGTCATGTAGAAGGAGGTGAGCAGCGCGGCGGCGCAGGCCATCCAAAACGGGCCCTGTGAGATCGGCCATGCGTGTGCGGCGTGGAGGATCGCATCCTTGCTCCAGAATCCGCAGAA
>Ga0163144_10030229_pt1 | contig 10368 bp, 4 predicted proteins | sample OliLak19BULKMAT1_FD_123175 | JGI IMG/M metagenome (GOLD analysis project Ga0163144, IMG submission 123175) | Freshwater microbial mat bacterial communities from Lake Vanda, McMurdo Dry Valleys, Antarctica - Oligotrophic Lake LV.19.BULKMAT1 | ecosystem: Environmental > Aquatic > Freshwater > Lake...
AGCGGGGTGGTCATGCCTCTCCAACGCTGGCCTACCCAACAAAATTCCCGGGAAAATGAGCGTCACGATCGGATCTACACCCACGCGCTTGATGGTCACGCTCCAGCGCGCTTCTCGTACGAGTAAAACTCACCGGACAATATCCCCCACCGCCGCGCGCGCCCCTTCCAGATCGAAGAGGCGCAGGGCAATCAGCTCTGCAATCCATTCGTCTTTCAAGCACGGCTCGAACTTCGTCAGTCGACCGCGTGGGGCTTTGGCGGCGACTTCGAGTGTCATCGCGCGGGTGATTCCTTCGCCACTGGCGAGGCGCTCGATGGCTTGGCGGAAGGCGACTTCGCTGCGGCCCGCTCCGTCCTTTGCGACGATACGCAGGTTGGACGCGGCGACGCGTGTGCCGAGCTCGCGCTCGAGGAGCTGGGCGAGGAGTAGGTTTGCGGCGCCTCCGGCGAAGTTCCACCAGTGGATGGCGCTCGCGCTCGACGTGATGACGTTGGCGGGGTCACGCAGGAAGATGTGGTCCTGTCGAACGGCAGTCATCGCTTTGCGGGCTCGCTCGGTCCAAGCAGGGGGCACTTCGTCGGAGAGGAGGAGGTCGCGCATGGCGCCGCAGATCGCAGGAGAGAGGGGGCGGGGGCTGCCCATCCAGCGGGGTGCTTTCCCGTCGGGCGCGGGGCGCACGGCACACTTTCCGCGGTCGAAGTCGATGTGCTGGACGAGCCAGGTGCGGCCCGCGAGGACGAAGCAGCCGGGCTCGTCGTCGCGGTGAAGTGCCATCAAGAACCGCGCTTCGACGGTGCCGATCTCGTGGAGGTTGTGCTCGACTTTGATGTCGCGTGGAGCGTCGAAGACAGCGTAGAGCTCGCGGAAGTTGGAGTGGCCGTAGAGCTTCTCGCCCTTCGGTCCGAGCCAAAGGCGACCTTCTTGATCGGCGAGGATCTCCTCGGCGAGCAGGTGCTCGATGATCTCGCTTCGCGTTGTCTTGTCGAGGTCTCTGAAGGGCGTCGCGCCGTCGATCCAGTGATCGAAGTCGGTGGCCATACCGCTGAGCTGAACTGCGATCGCCATCGCCTGATGGGCGTAGATGTGGTGCGCCTTGGTCAGTGGCGTGACCGCTTCGATGAAGCCGCGCGCCTGCAGTTCGATGAGCGCGGAGGCGCGCCAGACGTCTTCTGGTTCGCATGCGAGGAAGGTGCAGTTGGGGCGCTTGTCGACGCGGCGGCCGGTGCGGCCCATGCGCTGGAGGAAGCTCGCGACGCTCCCCGGCGCATCGATCTGCAGCACGCGATCGAGGTCGCCGACGTCGATGCCGAGCTCGAGCGCGCTCGTCGCGACGATCACGCAGTCCTCTCCCTCGGTGAAGGCGCGCTCGGCATCCTTTCGCTCTGCGATCGACAGCGATCCGTGGATGACGAACGTCATCACGCCGAGGCCCATCAGGTGCCGCGCGAGATCCTCCGCGACACGGCGCGAATCGGTGAACACGAGGCGTTTCTCACGCGGGTGGAGCTTCTCGATCACAAAGGCGGCGTTCTGCAGCGTGCCGACGTGGTCGACGCGCAGCTCGGGCGTTCGCGCCTCGCCGCCTGGTCGAATGACGGTACCGGTTCGTGCGGAGCTGCCCTGCATCCAGCGGAGGATCTCGTCGGGGTTGCCCACGGTCGCCGAGAGGCCGATGCGCTGAAAGTCACGCCCGCAGAAGCGCTGGAGTCGCTCGAGGACCGAGACGAGATGCGCGCCACGGTCATCCGATGCGAACGCGTGAATCTCGTCGATCACCACTGCTTGAAGACCGCGGAAGAGTTCGTCCTTCGCGATACGCTGGCTCATCAGCATCGCCTCGAGCGACTCCGGCGTGATGAGCAGGATGTCAGTCGGCGCACCGAGGAAGCGCTTCTTTCCGCCCTGGGCAACGTCACCGTGCCACTTGAAGACGCGGCGGCCGATCGTGTCCGCGTATCGCGCGAGGCGCGGCTCTTGGTTGTTGAGAAGCGCACGAATCGGAGAGAGGTACACGACCGAGACGGGCTTCCAGTCGTCGGCGTCCATCGCTGAGAGGAGCGGGAAGAACGCGGCTTCGGTCTTGCCGCCCGCCGTCGGCGCGAGCACGACGCAGTTGTTGCCGTCGAGCACCGCTTCGATGGTCAGCTCTTGCACCGGCCGCAGCTCCTTGAAGCCGAGCGTATGCACCACCTGGTACTGCAGGGCGTTCGTGAGGCGGTCGAACGCGCTCATGGGAGCTTGTCGTTCGGGTCGGGCTTGGTCGGTGGCACGTCGAGGTCGAGCGCGATGTCGTCGATGGACGGTCCCTGCCCTGCCGCCGTGCGCTCGACATCGGTCAGCTCCACGGCGTTGATGCTGATCGCGTAGTCGCGGCGCGGGTCGAAGTCCGCGTGCTGCTCGACGCAGTCGAGTACGTCCACGAGGATCTTCAGGTAGATGCGCGGGGCCACGCCGATCTTCCCACCGAGCTTTCCTGCGACGGCCTCGGCGAGCTGGCGCAGGTAGGCGTCATCCACGCGCGCTGCGAGCCGCGCACTGTCGGTCGCCGGGTAGAGCGCACGAATCCGCTGGCCCACCTCGACGAGGCGATCGAGCGAGAACGGCAGTAGCCGGACGCGGACCGCCTTGTAGTTGTCGAAGCGCGGGTTCGGATTGAAGTGCACGGCGAGCCGCTGCGCGAGGGCCGTCGAGCGCTGGACGCCCTGCGGTCCCTCGAAGAATTTCTCCGTGCCGGTGATCTGCACGTACAGGCCCGGATAGACGCCGGCGCTGAGGTCGTCGATGAGGTGCCGAATCGCGTTGAGGCTCTTCTCGCGGCTGTCCGACTTCACGCGCTGGATGGTCTCGACCTCGTCGAGGACGAGCACCAACCCTTTGCGCCCCGTCTGCTGCAGCACCTCGAGAAGCCCGCGGAGAAAGCCACTTGCGCCGAGATGATCGATCTCGCCTTTGACCCGCGCGGCGTTCTTGATCGACGCGCCAATGTTGGGATTGCCCATCAGCCAGGCAATCAGCCCCTCGCTCGTCGCGTGATCATCGGCGAGCCGTGCGGTGTGCGCCGCGCGCAGCGCCGCGGCGAAGTGCGGCTGCGTGGCGCTCACCACAGCGAGGCGCTGTTCGAGTAGCTCACCCACCGCGGCTGCGATTGCCTTGGGATCGTTGGCGTCGACCTTGCCGCCGGTCAGCACTTCCTCCTCGAGACGGTAGAACCAGGCGTCGATCAACGAGCGGAACGCGCCCTCGCTGCACTCCTTGGTCTGCAACGAATCGATTGCGCGCCTGTAGACGGTCTCCATCCGATAGAGCGGCGTCTCGGTCTCGGAGATCTGCACCAGCGCGGTCGCGAAGCCCCGCTCGCGCGCGCGATGCTCGAGCCAGCGTGAGTAGAAGGTCTTGCCGGTGCCGTACTCGCCTTGCACCGCCTTGAACTTCCCCTGTCGCGAGGCGACCGCGTCGAGCTCCTCGTCCACCATCGCCTCGAACCGCGAGAGCCCAACTGCGAAGTGCTCGAGTCCGCGTCGCGGCACAGCGCCCATCCGCAATGCGTCGATGATCTCGCGGCGCATGAGCGGACTCGGCAGACTCATGTGCGGCCTCCGATGACGACGCCGAACTGCGCGCCGAGCTTGCCTGCGTCGAGCTTCACCTGCTTGCTTTGCGGGTCGTAGCTGAGCACCTGATAGCCATCCACGTTGAGCACGCCCTGGAGCTGAGCAATCACGCCGCCAATGCGGAATGGAAGAACACCGAGGGCAGCCGCAAACGTATCGACAGAACCGACACCATGGCGCGCGAGGAGAAAGTCTACCGCTTTGAGTACGAGGTCGCGCTCGACCTTGCCCTTCGGCGCCTTGAGGTCAAAGAGCGCCGACGCGAGGAGCGGTGTTGCAAAGGGCCATAGAATGCCGTCACCCTCGGCCGCGGTCGCTCCGGACTCCGCGCCAAGCAGGGAGAGCTGGTTCGCAGCCGCGGGCTTCTTCTTCGCCGGCTTGGTCACGACTGGTTCGTCGACGAGCGCGACGCGCTCGCGTACCTCGAGATGCCACCAGCGCGGCTGCTCGACCGCGACGACGCGCGTAGACGCGTCATCGCCGTGATCGTCGAGCACACAGCCGAGCAGCAGACATGGCGTGACGACCTCTGCGAGCGTTGCGCCGCCGTGCTCGCCCGCGTGGAGCTGCGAGCCATAACGCGCGCGGTCGTCGATGGTGAGCACCACGCCGTGCGCGCCCTTGGCGACGAAGACTCCGTCGCCGCGAAACGCGAGCTCCTGCGCCATCACCGTGTCGCCGGCGTCTTTCCACGGCCGCCAGCGCGCGCCGCCGCCCACGATGTCGCCAATGCGCTGCATGCGGTCGCTCGGCACATGGCCGTGGTCGCTCGTGAAGAGGATCGTGCGCCCAGCTTCGCGCGCGAGCGTGAGGAGGTCGGCGAGCGCGCGGATCTTGTCGAGCGTCCAGGTGCGATCAACCTGCGGATTGCCTTTGAGGGAGTCGTCGATGGCATTGACCACCACGCCGACGACGCGCTCCGACTTGTCTAGGATCATCGTGCGCGCGGGCTGCTTCAGATGACCGTCGGCACCGAACGCCTCGCCCTGGAGCATCAGCCGCGGCACGCCTGTCCCATCACACACCTTGCGCAGCGCCTTGTGCTGCGCGAAGCGATCGACGTCCTTCGAGGTCGGCTCTCGCGGACCATCAGGCACCATCGCGCCCGCAAAGAACGCGGCGCGGCTCACCTCGGTGATGGTCGGCAGCGCCGCCAGCATGACCGGATGATGCGCAGCCGTGCCCTTCGCCCAGCCGCGCCACGCAAGCGGCGCCCAGCCTGTCGCGGCGTTGACGCGGCTCATCTCGCCGAGCAGCTCAGCTGCCTGCGCCCACGCCATCCCGTCGATCAGCAGCACGAGCAGCCGGCGCTCTGGGTATTGCTCGAGAAATGGCGCTGCGACGCGCTCGAGCGCGCGATCGATCGGCACGAGCTGATGCGCCGGTCGCCCCGCCTCGATCCACTTCGCGAGCGCCTTCGCGAAGCGAACATCGAGCGCCTCGCGCAGCGCATCGACCGCCTCGACGACCGCTGCGATCCCATTGCCGAAAGCGTCGGCCTTCGGGCCGCGCGCCTGGTAGCGCGACCAGTCGACGTAGCCGCCTTCGCGCACGTACCAGCCCGCCAGCGTCTCTGCGTCGCCGTACGCCGTCAGCGACGGCTCGAGCTGCGCGTGGCTCCCGACGACGAGAAATGCGAGGAGGCGCAGCGCCGGATCGGCCCGCCGCAGCGAGGCAAGCCCCGGCTCTTGCTTCGACAGTTCGTGTCGCTCGAGCTGCTGATACGTGAGCTTGGCCGCCTCGAATGCGGTCGCGTCGCACTTCTCCACACCGTGCGCGAGCGCCTGACCGAAGCGCTCGAGCCGCACGCGAAACGCGAATGGCAGTCGCGTGCTCGCGGTGATCGCGTCGCGCACGAGGTCCTCGTCGACGCGCGCCTCGGCGGCTTCGTAGAGCTTGCGTCGCTCGAGCGGCGACTCGCCGCGATAGAGCTCAAACAGCGTGTTGCCGACCTCAGAGGCGAGCCGCGCGATAGCCGCGTTGCCCTGCGCGGCTTCCGCCACGCCGAGCTCCACTTTGAGCTGCTGCCTCAGCCACAGATTCGCGGCGGAGCTCGTGTGCTCGCCAACCGCCTCACAGAGGAGCGCGAGTTCCAGCGCCGCGCGCCCACGCCCTTGCGCCCACGCGTTCACCAGCTGCGCGCCAAGCGGGCCGAGCTTGCTTTCCGCGTACGCCGCGAATGCCTCTCTCAGCGGAGCGTCGCCGGGAATGTCGCGCTCGGCGAGCAGCGCTGGGCCCTTGGCGTCACGCGCTATGAACGCGAGCAGACTCGCAAGTGAGAGGCCGCTCGCCACGTCGAAGCCGAGCACATGCCGTAGCCAGGTTCCCCACAGCTCGTCGCGCGTCAGACGCCCCTGTTTCGCAGGGAATTGCAGGTCCGCGCCGTGCCGCGCGAGATAGACGGCGAGTGGATCGTTGCGCGCATCCCAATCGATCTCCGTCGCGCCGAAGATGCGCTGGAGACGCTGCGATGCGCCGATCCCGATCACTCTTCCTTCGCGTCCGAAGCGCCCGCGGAGATCGAGCGGAATCTCGTGCTCGAAGGGCACGAGAAAAGCGACGTTGGTCGCTGCGTCGAGCGCCGCCATCTGCGCGCGCAGCTCGAGCTCGCTGCGCACAGGGCGCACGTACACCGTCCGCTTCGCGAGCCGCAGCTCCTGCTCGACGCCCGTGCCGTGAAAGGCGAAGAGACGACGCTCCGGATCGCGCTCGAACAGCCGATCGAGCGTGCTTCTCAGATCCTTCTCATGGAGCACGGGCAGCACGCTCAGGGTTCCTTCTTCAGCGCATGCGGCGGCGCATGCAGCGGCACGTGCATGTCGATGGAGCCAGTCAGATAGACGTCGTCCTCGGCAGACGCGATTGCCGTGCGCAGCGACGCCACGAGCTCGTCGAGCTTCGCGAGCGCCTCGATCTTGCCCTTCGCGCTGTGGACGCGATGGTTCGTTACCGTCTCTCCCGCCGGCGGCTTCACGCCCGTCCCTTGCAGGATCTTCTGCCCCTTCTGCGCGAGCTCGCGCAGCCTCGCGCCGAGCGGGGCGTGCAGCTCGTCTTGCCGCGCCACGCGAGCGACCTCGTCGAGCAGCTCGGCCGCGCCTTCGAGCTCGCCCGTCCGCGCGGCGAGCTGACCGAAGGTGCCAAATACGAGCTCGTCGTCGAGCGCCGCCTTCGACGCGTCGCCGGCAGCCACCCACGCCTGGATCGCGCGCCCGCTCGTCTGCGGCTCGAACGCTGCGAGGCTTTCGACGAGCGCGCGGCCTGCTTGCCCATCGACGAGGCCGATCAGCGCCGCCGCAGAAGCCGCCGTCATCAGCCGATCCGCGTCCTGCGCGAGCCCCAGCGCTTCGCTGCGCCGCACGAGCAAGTTGGGTAAGTCGACGATCACGCGCCCGCGCTTCGTGAGCACCGCGTCTAGCTCCGATTCCAGCTTCTTCAGATTGTCGGCATGCAGCGCCTTTCCCGCGAACGTCAGGCCGAACACTGCGCCGGCGAGCGCGAGCGCCTTCTGCCAGGCCGTTTGCGAAGGCAGGTCCGGCTTGTCGAGCTCGACCTCTCCGGGGATGCGATGACCCGGCTTGCCCTCGTAGCGCTTGCCGTCGAGCACGAGCGTCCGCGCCGCCCATGCCGCGTAGCAGCGCACGACGAGATCCTCCGCCAGCTCGTCGAGGCCCATCTTGTTCGTCTCGTCGACGTAGCGGCGCACCTCGTCCACCGTCGGGCGCTGTGTGCCCGCTTGGCTCCGCAGCTGCTCGATGCGCTGCAGCAGGCCGTCCTCGTTGAGCAGCACCTTGCCCTCGACTGCGCGCACGAGACCGAGATGCCCGAGCGTGCCGCGCAGCTTGTCGAGTCGCTCTCTCTCTACGCCCATCGACTTCGAGTCGGTCTCGAGCAGCGCGCGGAACTCGCTGAACAGCTTCTCGCCTTCTGCCGCCGTGATGCGGTGCTCGAAAGCCGGATGCCGTGGCCAGCGCGCCGCGAGCACGCCATCGAGGTACGCGCCGAGCGCACCGCTGAGATCCGCCACCGGTCGCGCCTGCAGCTGCGCACCCGGCTTGAGCAGCCACAGCGGCCTCTCCACGGTGAAGCCAGAGTCGAGCAGCTCACGCTTGTCGTTGCGCAGCCCGTACGCCTGCTCGAGCGCGAGCAGAACCTGCTGCTTCTTCTGCGCGCGCAGGCTCTCGAGATCGGCATTCGCGCGGCCGCGGTCGTCGAGGCTCAAGTGCCCGAGATAGCGCAGCCGCGACTCCTGGTTCTCGAGGATGTGATTCAGCACGACGAGCTCGCCGACGGTGTCGTTCACGCTCTTGGCGAAGAAGCTCGGCAGCCACACCAGCGCGAACGAGCCTGTGCCCGCCTCCATGTACGTCTCGAGGACCTCGATATCCTCGTTCGGACTGTGCCCCGCTTCGTCGAACGGATAGTCCACGATCAGCTTGAAGTCGTCGTCGTCGCCGAGACGGAACGTGTCGGCGGCCAGCTTGCGCACGTTGGCAAAGCGCAGCTCGCCTCTGCGCTTCGTGCAATGCCAGGTGTGCTCGTATCGCGTCTGGAAGTCCGCCGCCGCGTCGAGGCCCATCGCCTCGAGCAGCAGGTCACGCACGAGCTTCTGCCGTGCGCCCAACTGGTCTTTCTCGCGCGCCTGGTCGAGCACCGGCTTGAGGTCGATGCCCTCGAGCACGATGCCCGCGGTCGGGTCCTGTTGGTCGCCGACGCGCAGCGAGCCGAGCTTGGACGCGAGCTCGCGCAGGATGCCCACGGCCTTCTGCAGCTCGCCGCCCGGCACCACCGTCTTTACCGAGCCGTGATTGAGCGCGACGAGGCGGCTGACGGTCAGGTTCTTCAGCTCCGGCACGTTCGGCACGAGCGCGGCAATCAGCAGCGTCTTGACCAGCCGATTCTCCGTACGGCAGGCGCGCTCCGGGCAGTTCGCGCAACCGAGGCGCAGCAAATGCTCTTCGCGCAGCCGCTGGCAGCGCGCGGGAGTGGTCGTCTGGTTGCGCTCCTGAATGAGCGGCAAGAGTTCATGCCGATACAGCCTCTTCGCCGAGTCAAAGCGCGCCCGCATGATCCCATCGGCCGGGTCTTCGCCACCCGCAAGCGCGTCGTAGAGATCGCCGATGCGCACGAGGTCACCGACCTGCAGATCGTCGATGTGCTCGACGAGCAGCTCGAGCACGATGCGCAGTGCCGTCCGCCCGCGCTGGAGCGACTGCGACAGTCCGACGAGCGCAGAGAGCAGCGCCGGGCTGAAGGGATAGACGCGCCGGAAGGCATCGGCGTCGAGCGAGCCGAGCAGCGTGTCCCACGACGCGCCGACCTTCGCGCGCAGATCCTTGAACGCGCGCTCGATCTCGAGCTTCGCGTCGTCGCCGCGCGGGGTGAGAATCCGCTTCTCGATGATCGTCGGGAGGTTGCGGTCCTCGAGCGTGATCGTGTCGAAGCGATTCTCCCAGTGCTTGAGTGACTCAGACAGCGCGACTTGCTCTGCGCCGACGTTCTGCTCGGTGACGAGCTCGGCGAGGTTGCGCTGCCGCGCGAGAAAGCTGATCAGCGGCACGGCGCGCGCGGAGTGCTGCGCCTCAACGAGCTTGACCATCTTCTGCACTTCGGAGTGCAAGCGCGTGTAGTCAGACGCCGTCGACGCGAGCCACAGCACGACCTCGTCGAGAAAGAGGATCACTCCGTCGTAGCCGAGATCCTTCGCGTGCCCGGCCAGCACCTCGAGGCCGCGATCGATCTCGATGTACCGCGCAGAGAGTCCCTTGTACGCGGAGAACAAATCCGTCTTGACCAGCGCCGAGAAGAGCCGCCCGCGCTCCTTCGGATCGGAGCTCTGCCGTGCAGCGTCAAAGCTCGCCCGGTCCCAACGCGCGCCAGCGCCATACGGCCCGAGACCGAGCGCCGCCGCCGCAGCGCCCGCGGGATTGAGCGCGGCAAAGAACTCCGCGTCGCCGAGCTTCTCGCAGAATTTGGCGGCGTTCTCGAAGAGCTCTTCGTCGGCGAAGAGCGCCGGCACCGGCGCGCCCGGATGCTGCGCTTGGACGTGCGCGAGATACCCATCGAAGATGGCCTGCTCGAGGCTGGTCGCGCCGATCATGTGAAAGTGCAGCTCGCAGAGCCGGCGCGCGCCGACGTGCGGGTGCTTCTGCCGGAGGTCGTGTAGCTCAGGCTTGCGCCACGCGTGCTCGTCCCCACGCAGCAGCAGCGAGAGCACCGCCATGAAGTGCGATTTACCGCTGCCGAAGCTGCCGTGGAGATACGCACCCAAGCTGCGCCCATCGGCGAGCGAAGTCCCAACCAGCGTCAGCGCGCGGTCGAAACACTGCGCGAGCTGGGGCGTGACGATGAACGTATCCGCCGTCGTCTCCGGCGTGCCGACGCTGGTGGTCATCACGGTGACGAAGTCGTTCTTCTTCACCGTCTCAGGCAGCTTGAAGAGGTCCTTGACGAGCATCATTCCTCCCCCTCATTCACGGCGCGCCGTGACGCGCTCAGCAATCGTAGATCGGCACGCCGAGCTTCTTCGCTGCGGTGAGCATGCGGTCGTCGTAGCTCGCGAGGGCAATTTTGTGGCCCTGAGCGCGGAGGAATTCGAGCGACGCGAGGTGAAGCGCGTCGAGCGTGCGCATTTGAACGGGAAACGGCTCGAGCGCGCGCGCCAGCACCGGGACGGCGAGCTCCAGCAGCGCAACACGCCCCACGAGATCGCGGCTGGCATCGGAGTGGGTGCGCGATAGCCCGCGCGCGTGGATGC
>Ga0163144_10030230_pt1 | contig 10367 bp, 7 predicted proteins | sample OliLak19BULKMAT1_FD_123175 | JGI IMG/M metagenome (GOLD analysis project Ga0163144, IMG submission 123175) | Freshwater microbial mat bacterial communities from Lake Vanda, McMurdo Dry Valleys, Antarctica - Oligotrophic Lake LV.19.BULKMAT1 | ecosystem: Environmental > Aquatic > Freshwater > Lake...
CCGGAGTACTGGCCGGCGTCGTGGTATCACGCGGATGACGTGTACCTGACCGAGGAGCGCGGCGGCTATTACCTGGTGAACCGTCGATTCCCGAACGATCGTGTCGCGGTCGAGATCTACGATAACTGAATAAGCGGTCGGAACGACTCGCGCGTCGCCGGATTCCGGCGGCACGCGAGTCGTTTGCGGTATCGGCTGTCGGAGGTTGCCCCACATCTGTGGCGTCGCTGCCCGTCTGGTGCGCCGTGTGGGAGCGGTCTACGCTTCCGCATGGCCATTGCTCTCGTCGTCATCGACGACAACCGACTGCTGCGAGAAGGCCTCGCGGCGATGCTGCATGCCCAGCCGGGCATTCAGGTCCTTGCAGGTGGCGCCGACGTGGAGGATGCACTGGCGTCGGTGCGCCAGGCGAAGCCCGATCTGGTGCTGCTCGACTTCGGCCTCGAAGCCCACGACACTCTGCGGCTCACTGCCACGGTGCACGCGGAGGTGCCCGTGGCGAAGGTCATCGTCATGGGCCTGCTGCCGCAGCAGGAGGACGTGGCGGACTTTGTCCGAGCCGGCGCCTCGGGCTTCATCATGAAGCATGCGTCGTTCGAGGAGTTGCTCGAGACGATCCACGATGTCGCAGCCGGCAAGCGGGTGCTGCCCAAGGCGCTGGCGGGCTCCCTCTTCACGCAGATCGAGAGTGGTTCGTTTGCGGGGGCCAAGGCGCGTATGCTGGAGACGACGTCGCTGACGAGTCGGGAGCGGCAGGTCATCGACCTGCTCGGCGAGGGACTCAGCAACAAGGAGATCGCCTCGCGTCTGCACATCGCGGTGCACACGGTGAAGAGTCACGTGCACAACGTCCTCGGCAAGCTCGCACTCCATAGTCGTCTCGAAGTGGCGGCTTTCACGCAGGGCAGCGCCCGACTCCGCATGCAGTAGGTGTGGTACGGGTGCCACCGTTCGGCGATCGTCTCTCGCACGTCACGCCTCGCTCGCTCCACCGACCGATAGTCGGTCGCAGAACCCCCAAAGGCAACTATTGCCTGCGGCACTTGAAGACGGCCCGCCAGACCAACTCCATGGTCGGCGGGCCGTCCTGCGTTGCGCCCCGGCGGGCTACGGCTGGAGCGGCCGCAGCTTGCCCAGCTGGTACTCCTTGGGCGGGACGTTGTGCTGCAGGTGCTGTACGAAGTAGTCCCAACGGCGGCGCATGATGTACGGGCCATCCTTGCCGAACCCGTGACGGGCGCCAGGCAGCATGATCTGGTCGAAGTCCTTGCCGGCCTTGATCAGCGCATCGGCCACGAGTTGCGTGTTGTACGGCGGCACGTTGTCGTCCATCATGCCGTGAATCAGGAAGAGCTTGCCCTTCAGCTTCGCGGCGTGCGTCTGATTCGCTTCGGCGGCGTAGTTGTCGGTGCCGCCGGCGCGCGTCAGCAGGCCCTGATAGCGCTCGCCCCAGTCGTCCTCGTAGACGCGGTTGTCGTGGTTGCCGCTCTCCGAGATGCCCACCTTGAAGAAATCCGGGAAGGCGAACATCGCCGAGGCCGTGGCGAAACCGCCGCCCGAATGCCCCCAGATGCCGACGTTGTCGATGTCGATGAACGGCATGCGGCGAGCGAGGTCCTGCATGCCCGCCACCTGATCGGGAATCGTGTTGTCGTACATCCGGCCGTAGTAGTAATCGGCAAATGTCTTGCTGCGGTCCGGCGTGCCCATCCCGTCGATCTCCACGACGACGAAACCCAGTTCGGCGAGCGCCTGATTATCACCACGCGCCGCCCCGAAGTTGCGCGTTCCCACGCTGCCGGTCTGCGGTCCGGGATAGATGTGATTGACGATCGGGTACTTGCGCGTCGAGTCGAGGCGGCTGGGCGTATAGAGCAGGCCGTAGAGGTCGGTGACGCCGTCGCGCGCTTTCACCGTGATCGGCAGCGGGGCCTGCCAGCCCGACGCCACGAGCTTCGTGATGTCGGCCCGCTCCAGCGTCAGCAGCACCCGGCCCTTGGCGTCACGGAGCACCGTGGTCGGCGGGGTGTTCGGCGTCGAGTAGGTGTCGATGAAGTGCCGCCCGCTCGGTGCCATCGAGACCGTGTGGTTCGCCGATTCCGCGGTCAGCAGCGTCAGCCCCCGACCGTCGAAGCCGATGCGGTAGAGGTGCTGGAAGTACGGGTCGCGGCTCGGCTCGCGGCCGTTGGCCATGAACCAGATCTGCCGCGTCTTCTCGTCCACCCGGACCAGTTGCGTGACATTCCCCTCGCCGGTGGTGATGCGCTGCTTGAGCGCTCCGGTGGCGAGGTCATGCAGATAGAGGTGCGTCCAGTTGTCGCGCTGCGACCACCAGATCACCTCGTTCGAGGCGGGGAGCACCTGCCAGAGATGCTCGGGGAACGAGGCATCACCGATCTGCGTGGCACTCTCCTCGTGCAGCACCTCGCGCACCGTACCGGTCGCTGCGTCGGCGATGCGGAGCCAGGCCTGCTTGTGGTCTCGCGAGCTTGAAATGAACGCGACACTGGACCCGTCGGGATACCACTGCGTGTCGCAGATCTCGCCACCGCAGGCGACATGGTCGGAGACGGTGGAGCGGTGCGCATCCGGTGGCATCTGCAGGCGGACGACGCGCGGCGCACCGCTCTGGCCGAGGTCGATGATGACGCGCGAGATCCTGAAGATGAGGCTGTCGCCCGGCAGCGGATATTTCCACGTCTCGAGCACTGGTGCGCCGGTGGTGGTAGACGCGAGCACCATGTCGCGCACGCCGCGGCCGTCGTGCTGAAACGTCGCAATCGTGCGCCCGTCCGGTGCCCAGCTCACGACGGGGTCGCGGGTGTGCACCCAGCCGGCATTGTTGGTGGCGTAGCCGAAGTCGGCGACGCCGTCGGTGGTGAGTTGCGTCTCCTTCCCGGTGGCGAGGTCGGTCGACCAGAGGTTGTCGCGACGAATGACGATCGCCGTCGCGCCATCCGGTGAGCGCGTCGCATTGGCAGGTGGTTCATTAGGGCTCGGCGCGGCGGTGCAGGAGGCGCCGGCAAGGTCGCACGTCCACCGTGTGCGATTCACCGTCACCGTCATCATCGTGCCACCGGGCTGCAGGTCGAACGTCGAGAACGGCAGGCGGCCGGCACTGTACGAGGTGCCGGTCGCGGCAGAGAGCGCCGCGGCCATGCGCGCATGGTCGAAGAGCGGAGCCCGCGTCTGCCGCGCCGGGTCGACGGCAACGAAGAGCGCACCGCTCGGCGTCGTGGCGCGATACCAGGCGCGTCCATCCGGCAGCCAGGCGATGCGGCCCGCCGTGCCGGTGACCAGCGGAGCGACGGTGGGCGCCAGCTGCCGCTCCGCTCGGGCGTAGTCTTCGATGGTGAACTGATACGGGGCGGCGGACTGGGCGTGCAGCGACCAAGGCAAGGCGGCGATCGCGAAAGACAGAATGGCCGGACGAAGGGACATGACGGGCTCGGTGAGGGGGTGCGCGCGCCGAGGATGCCGGGCACTCGTGGAGTGTAATGGCGGCCTCGCATGGGGCAACGACAGACCCATTACGCGGTTGGACCAGATGGCCGAGGGCCATTCATGGCCATTGCCGACGTGGCACGGTCGGGCTCTGCCGGCCTGGCGGCGAGTTCCCTGTCGTCCCTCTTGAGTATCACGCCCGCGTCACCCATACTCGCACATGCCCCTTGCTTCCGACCCCGCAGCTGCACGCGCCCTGCTCGTCATCGTTGACGATCCGGACGCGGCAATACCAGAGTAGAGACGCGACATGGATGAACCGCGCGGCACCGATCCGCTGCACGGGGTCACGCTCAAGGCGATGGTGGAGCACCTCGTCGAGCGATATACCTGGGATGGGCTCGGCAAGCGGATCGAGATTCGCTGCTTCACGCATGATCCCACCGTGAACTCCTCGCTCAGTTTTCTCCGCAAGACCCCGTGGGCGCGCGAGAAGGTGGAATCGCTGTATCTGCATTCGGTGGCCCATCCCCGGAAGTCGTAGTGCTGCAGCGCGCCGGTCTGTCGGCGCGCGGCATCCCTTGGCCTTGATGAGATGATCTGATGCCGTTTCGGCTTGTTCGTGCCGTTGTTGCCGCCTGCCTGACACTCTCCCTCCCGCTCGGTCTTGCGGCACAGCAGCCGAAGGCGGCGAAGGGCCTCACCGCCATCCGCGCGGCCGACCTGCAGCGCGACCTGACGCGGCATGCCTCCGATGCCTACCGCGGTCGCGAGGCCGGCACGATCGACGAGCTGCGCGCCTCCACCTGGCTGGGCCAGCAGCTCGCGCAGATCGGGGTGCTGCCGGCGGGCGAGGACGGGACGTATTTCCAGTGGTGGAACATGCGGCGCAATCGCCTTGCGGTGACGAGCCGCGTGCGCGTGGATGGGGAGGCGGCGGATCTGGCGCTCTGGTCCGAGCTGATCGTGACGGCACCGACCGATGCGCGCCTGGAGGGCGCGCGCGTGGTCTGGGTGGGGGATGCGTCGCCGCAGGCGCTCGAGGGCGTCGAGTTGCGCGGCGCGATCGCCGTTGCCCAGATCGTGGCGCCGCCGAATCCCCCAGTGGCTGGCGTCTCGCTGGCCGGATGGCGCTACGCGCGCCTGGCGATTGCGCGGCAGTCGCGCACGCTGCGCGAGCGGGGAGCGGCCGCGGTGATCCTGGTCGCGGATTCAGTTGCAGAGTCGGCGTGGGGCTTCTACATGAGCGCGGCCGCACGCGGCACGTACGCGGTCGATGCCGATCTCCAGCCGTCGCGTCCGCTGCCCGCGCCGCCGGTGCTCTTTGCACGGCAGGCCCTGCGTGATCGGCTGCGGAACGCCACATCGGCGACGCTCGATCTGCGGACCGAGAGCTTCACGTATCCGAGCGTCAATATCGTGGGACGTCTCCCCGGCCGGGACAGGGCGAGTGGTGAAGTGGTGCTGTTCAGCAGCCATCAGGATCATGATGGCGTGCGGCACGTCGAGGCGGGTGACAGCATCTGGAACGGCGCGGACGACAACGGCTCGGTGTCGGTGGCGCTGCTGGCCATCGCGCGGGCGTGGAAGGCCGATCCGGGGCGTCGCGGTGCACTCTTCGTCTTCCACGGTGCGGAAGAGCGCGGCCTGCTCGGCTCGACCGTCTTCAGCGCGAACCCCGCAGTGCCATCCGATTCGATCGTCGCGGTGCTCAACGCCGACATGATCGGACGCGGGCCTGCGGATTCGGCGGCGCTGCTGGGTCGCGCGGCGCCGCATCGCAACTCCGCCGCGCTCGCTGATCTGGCGCTCGCGGCCAATGCGCTCACGGGGCGGTTTGCGCTCGATACGCTCTGGGACAAGGTGGAGCACCCCGAGGGCTGGTACTTCCGGAGTGACCATCTGCCGTATGCACGCCGCGGCTTCCCTGCGCTCATGTTCTCGACGCTGCTGCATCCGGACTACCACACGCCGCGTGACGAGCCCGCGTCGATCAACTATCCCAAGCTCGAGCGCATGGCGCAGTGGATGTACCAGACGGGGCGCCTGGTGGCCGACCGGCCGGAGCGCGTTCGCGTCGATCCGGGGTTCCAGTTGGAGCGCTGAGCTCCTGTTGCCATCCGGTCGGCGGCCCGGTCCGCGCTTCGGCGCGGATCGGGCCGCTCTGCGTCGGGCAAACCTCCGCGCGCCAGTCTGTAGGGCAGGGGCCGATGACGCGTGGCGCGTGCTTCGCCGACACTTCAGTCACGAGTTGCCGCCCTGCGATCGAGAGGTACGCCATGCAGCACGATGTGATGATTCCCCTCGATGGATCCTCGTTCGCCGAGGCGGCGTTGCCGCAGGCGATCGCGCTGGCGGCGCGGATGCATGCGACGCTGCATCTGGTGCGCGTGCAGCAGTATCACACGGTCCATGCCGGCGCGATCCTGCAGGTGGAGCCCGAGGCAGAGGACGCCCTGAAGTTCTATCTCGACACGACGATCGAACGCATCCGACGCATCCATGCCGGGCCAATCGAATCCCATGTGCTGGACGGACCGGCCGTGGATGCGCTGGAGCGCTTCGTCACGGCGCGCCGCATCGGTCTCGTGGTGCTCAGTTCGCATGGTCGGCGCGGACCGGCGCGCCTGCGGCTCGGCAGCGTGACGGATGCGTTGCTGCAGCGGCTGCGAGTGCCGATGCTCGTGGTGCGCCCGCCCGCCGACGAGGTCGATGCGCAGCGGATCACACCGATTGCGCCCGGCTGTCGCGAGGTGCTGCTGGCGCTCGATGGATCGGCACTCTCCGCGTCGATGCTGCCGACTGCCGAAGCGCTCGCGGCGATGTGGCACGTACCGCTGATGCTGGTGACGATCGTACAGCCGCCGGTGCAGATGGTCTACGCGGGCGTGGACACCTTCACGCCGTCGCTGCTCGATCCCGTGGAGTTGCATCTGGCCGTGGACGATGCACAGGAGAACCTGGCGCATCGGGCGGCATCGCTGCTGCGCCGCGGGGTGGATGTACGGACCCTCGTGGAGGTCGCCAGTTCCGTGGCGGGGGGATTGCGCGCGGTGGCGGCCCGAACACCGGGCGCCATTCTCGCCATCGCGACGCACGGGGAGTCGGGGCTGCGCCGGATGATGCGGGGCAGTGTGGCCGATAACGTGTTGCATCGCTCGCCTGTGCCGGTGCTGGTATGGCGCCCGTCGGCGGCGGAGGTTGGTCAAGGATCCATGCGTGAGGTCGCACTCTCCAAGCGGTAAGCGAAGCGAGCGAACCGACCGCATGATCTGCCCCCGCCAGCGCGCTGACTGGCGGGGGCAGATGCGTTGCGTCCGACCCGCACGAGCCTGTGGCGCCGTTCGCCCAATACGGGCGTCGGATGGGTGCGAGGGTCACCCGTTCGGGTGAGGCAGCGGCGGCTTTCGGTGCTGGCATATGCGATGCGACTTGCACCGTTGCCGGCCCACCCGCAGTTCCCGACCTATTCCCGTTCGGAGTCCCCCTCGTGATTCGCCGTTCATTTTCCGGCGTGGCAGTCGCTGCCGCGCTTCTGCTCGTGTCGCCGCTCTCCGCGCAGCAGCCTCTCTGGACATACCAGAGCCCCAAGGACATCGAGTTCCGCCAACTCACCCCGCTCGGCTCATTGCTGCTGAGCACCGATGGCGGCCTGACGGCGCTCGATCCGACCAGCGGCCGCGTGCTCTGGCAGCGCGAGGACCTCGGCAAGGTCAAGGAGGCGAACTTCGACGTCGTGCCGGGCTCGCCGTTCGCCGTCGTCTCGCAGGGTGGCGTCAAGGGCCGCTTCGAGGTCATCAGCCTCGAAACCGGCGCCAAGCTGTGGGACTCGAAGGCGCTGCCGATCGTCTTCAGCCAGGGCATGCTGGCCTTTCCGCGGGATGAGATGTTCTTCTCGGTGGGCAACGGCGGCAAGACGGACTACCTCGGTCTGGACATGAAGTCGGGCGACGTACGCTGGGCGCAGGACAAGTTTTTCGCGAAGACTCCGACGGTGTGGCCGGTGAAGGGCAGCGGCGGCATGGTGAAGCGGATGTCGGTGGAAGGCCATCAGGGCCCGCTGTTCGATAGCGACGAGACCGCCATTCTCTGGATCTCCGAGGAGGGCCCGGCGCGCCTCAACGTGAAGACCGGCCAGAAGCTCTGGGTGGCCAGCACGCTCAAGGGGTTCGATGCGCCGGCGACCAAGACGGGCTTCGCGGAGATGCAGCTCGAGAACGGCGTCGTCTACGCGCCGTTCGAACAGAAGCTCGCGGCATTCCGTGCCGCTGACGGCTCGATGGTCTGGAGCAAGCCTGCCGAGTTCAAGAGCGGTATCGGCCAGATGGACGTGACGCCGCAGGGCATCGTGGTGCGCGGCGTCTACATGAAGGACGACAACGGCAAGGTGAAGGGCAAGCCGTTCATCGATGTGGTCGATGCGGCCACCGGCGCCTCGAAGTGGGCCAAGCCGTTCAAGGATCTCCAGAGCGCGACGTCGTACGTCATCCTCGACGACAAGATCTACATCGGTGCCGACCGTGAACTGCAGGAGATCGACATTGCCACGGGCACGGTGCGGTCGCTCCTGAAGTTCAAGTTCGCGGGGAACGAGGAGCCGTACATCCTGCAGGTGAAGGATGGCAACTTCGTGCTCGTCTCGAGCCAGACGGTGATGAACGTCTCGCGCAGCGGCACCATCAACTTCACGTCGAATCACAAGGCGCCGGGTTCGAGCACGTTCTCGAAGATCAGCTCGACGCTCTCCGTTGCGACGGCCAACCTGATCTCGGTGTCGGCTGCCTACGACCGTTCCTACCGTTCCGGCCGGCCTCAGAAGTACCAGCTGTACGGCAACCCCACCCTCTCCAAGCGCTTCAAGGCGACGAAGGATGCCGACGGCTTCTCGTACATCCTCACCGAAGTGCAGAATGCCGACGGCAAGGGGCCGGGGTTGGTGAAGGTGGACAAGCGCACCGGCACCGTGGCCGGCAGCCTGGTGCTCAACGACAAGACGCCCGATTACTCGCTCGACGAGGTCGACGGCGTGCTCTTCCTGCAGAAGGATGACAAGACGATCGTCGGTTTCAAGCTGTAGCAGCGGCCTGATCCGATGCTGGCGCTTCGGCGTCGGCACCGGATCATCCGCGTGCCGTCTGGACGCGGGCTCCCCGCTCCCCTAACCTTCGCAAGGCACCTCACTCCACAGACAGCTTCGCCCGCGCCGTTCCGGTTCAGGTGGCCAGGTCGCTCTTCGCGCAAGGAACACCTCGCACCGGATGCCGAGCCCTTCGAAGCGCACCTCCGCGAAAGCCGCCGCTGCATCGCAGCCGTCCGCCGAGCCCCGGCTGGCGGGGCCTGATGGCGCATCGGCGACCGTGGTGCATCTCGTGGCGGAGCTCGCGCCGTTTGCGCGGACTGGCGGGCTGGGTGAGGCGGCGGCCAATCTGGCGCGCTTTCAGGCCAAAGCCGGCCTCGACGTGGTCATCCTGATGCCGTTCTACCGCGAGGTGGCGCAGCAGGCGCTGGCGCTCCGCGTGGTGGAGCCGCCGCTCGTGGTGCAGGTGCAGGGCAGGACGGAAGAAGTGCGGCTTCTCGAGCTCGTATCGACGGAGCCGGGGCGGCAGCCGAGAATCTATTTTCTCGATCGGCCGGCGTACTTCGATCGGGCGGGCCTCTACGGCGAAGGTGGTCAGGACTACGCGGACAATGCACGGCGCTACGCGTGCTTCTGTCTCGCCGCCCTTCAGGCGCTGCCGCGACTGGTCGATGGTCCTGCAGTCCTTCATGCCCACGACTGGCATGCGGCGCTTGCACCGGTGTACCTCCGCACCTGGTATCGCGCAGATCCGTTCTACCAGCGGATCGCGGTCGTGCTCGCAGTGCACAATGCCGGGTTCCAGGGACATTTCCCCGTGGCCGCGATGCACGATCTCGGCCTCCCCTGGGCGCTGTACAACTTCAGTCAACTCGAGTGGTACGGCCGCGTGAACCTGCTGAAGGGGGCGATGGCGTTTGCCGATGCCGTCGTCACCGTCAGTCCTACGCACGCCCATGAGCTGCGCACGGCCGGCGGCGGATTCGGCCTGCACGAAGCGTTCATCGGGCTCGGTGGGCGCTTCGTCGGCATCACGAACGGCATCGATCAGGAGGACTGGAATCCCGCCGCCGATCCGCAGATCACCGCACCGTTCAGTGCCGATGCGCTTGACGGCAAGAAGCGGAACAAGGCGGCGCTGCAGCGGCTCTACGGACTGCCGCAGCGCGCGCGGCTCCCGCTGTTCGGGATGAGCGCCCGCATGGTTGCCCAGAAGGGGCTCGACCTGATCCTCGGCTCGGGGTTTCTGTCGCTGGAGGCGCAGTTCGTCTTCCTCGGTGCCGGCGAGCCGCGCTACGAAGCCGCGCTACGGCAGCTCGCGTTCCGCGCCCCGGAGCGCATCGGTGTGCAACTGAATTTTACCGACCGCTTCGAGCACCGGCTCGTGGCTGGTGCGGACCTCTGTGTGATGCCGTCGCAGTACGAACCCTGCGGACTGACACAGATGCGCGCGCAGCGCTACGGCACGCTGCCGCTGGCGCGGCGGGTGGGCGGCCTGGCCGACACCATCGAGGACGGGGTGACCGGCTTTCTCTTCGATGCGTACACCTCGGAAGACTTCCTCGTCGCCACGGTGCGCGCCATCACGCTGTACCGCGACCCCGATGCCTGGCGGACGATGCAGCGGGCCGCGATGGCCCGGGACTTCGGCTGGCAGACGGCGGTGCAGCGCTATCTCGATGTCTACCGCTTCGCGTTTACGCATCGGCGGCCGTGAATGTCCACCGATTTCGTGCTGGCGCTGCATACGCACCTGCCCTACGTCCTGAATCACGGGCGGTGGCCGCATGGCTCGGACTGGATCACCGAGGCGGCGGTGGACACCTACCTGCCGATGATCGAGGCG
>Ga0163144_10030231_pt1 | contig 10367 bp, 8 predicted proteins | sample OliLak19BULKMAT1_FD_123175 | JGI IMG/M metagenome (GOLD analysis project Ga0163144, IMG submission 123175) | Freshwater microbial mat bacterial communities from Lake Vanda, McMurdo Dry Valleys, Antarctica - Oligotrophic Lake LV.19.BULKMAT1 | ecosystem: Environmental > Aquatic > Freshwater > Lake...
ATTTTGGTCGTCGCTGGCAAACATATCAAACAGCCAAATTTCAACGGCTACGGGGTCATCATTCATGCTTTCGGGAATGACTGCGCCACATTGCCCCAAAAATTCTTCACCAAACTCAATTTCATCCGATTCATCAAATCTGCGACCCTTGCTATACACTTTTAGCACTTGGGTTACGGGTTCGCCTAGTTCAACATCGGCAACCGTTTCTTTCTTCATGCGGACTAGTTCTTGGTTTTGTTCTTGTAAGCGTTTTAGGTCAGCGCGTGCTTTGTCGTTTTTGTCTTTTAGGACGGGGTTACGCATTTCTTGAACACGCATCACCACAGGTGCAACAAAGTTGGGTTGAATAAGCAGTTTCCATGCCACCGTTAAAATGGGGAAACCAATAATCAAAATGAGGGCGGGAACAAGCCAGCCGCTTAATAAATCTGAAACGAATCCGGGACTTTCCGGCGTGGGTGTGCCAGTAACACCTTGTGCGACACTTTGTAATTGTTGCAGTGCGGTGCTATCCGATGGGGTGGTATTTGGGTCACTTAATAATCTTGTAATGGCGTTGGCGGGGTCATCAATGCGCCCAATGAGGTCTTGGGCTTGGTCTGTCGCATAGAAACCACGCGCATAATTGCCCGCAACCAACTTAATCCATTGGTCTTGAGCAGATTGGTTAAGGCGGTTGGGGTTTGCGCCCGTAAACACCACAGGCGACACAGAATACGCCCACAATAGCCCAATGAGCAAGCCCACCACCAGCAAAATGACAGACCCTTTGGAGGGCATACTGGGTTCTAATACAATTTTGTAAAGCCCGTTATAAGAATCCACTAGCCATTGGCGTAAACCACCGCCAGACTTTGCTTCTTTTTTGGGGGTATCTGTTGATGCTGGTACAGCCTGTTCTTTAGAATCCGATTTATTTCTACGCAGTAAACTCATGAGCGCGTGCCTTTCTTGGTTCCGTTGCAACACAAAAGCCAGTCATCCCTTATTCAGAGAGTATATAACGAGTTGCGACTTCACGCAAAATTTAGGGGGCAAACCGCCCCCTTTAGCTTGCATCAGTAATTAGAGTGCCTTCTTCATTGGGGGCATCACCTGCTTTGGGCAATTCCCAAGCTGCAAAATCACATTCAGGATAGCGAGCGCAACCGTAAAAGACGCGCCCACGTTTGGTCTTGCGCTCAATCACCTCGCCACCGTGTTCTATACCACATTTGGGGCAAGGAATCCCAAGTCGTTCTAGGTACGGTTCGGTGTGTTTACATTCGGGGTAATTAGAGCAACCGATAAATTTGCCCCAACGCCCATAATTAATTGCCAGCTTACCCTCGTTACAGGTGGGGCAAATGCGCCCAATTTCTTCTTCTTGCTTCATGACGGGCATGTTTGCCTTGGCGTTGGTAATGCGTGCTTCAAAGGGCGCGTAAAACTCCCTAAGCATAGGCTTCCAAATGCCATCACCTTCGGCGATTTCGTCCAGCTTATCTTCCATTTTGGCAGTAAACTGGTAATCCATTTCTTCGGGGAAGAACTGAATGAGTAAGTTGCTAACGACCTTGCCTGTTTCGGTCGGCACAAGGCGTTTGTCCTCTTTTACCACATAGTCGCGGTCTTGGATGACAGCGACCGTTGGCGCATACGTGCTTGGGCGACCAATGCCATACTCTTCTAGGGTACGGACAAGGCTGGCTTCGGTGTAGCGCGGTGGGGGCTGTGTAAAGTGCTGTTCGGGCAATAGCTTTAGCAAATTAACGGCATCTTGTAATGCCATTTCGGGCAAAATGCGCCCTTCATCGCCATCAATGGCAATGTCCTCATCTTTTGCATCTTCATACAATGCCAAGAAGCCACTGAACTTCACACGGCTTCCCGAAGCCCTTAGCAAGTAGGGCATGTCGCTTTCGCTAACGCCAGCTTGCATTTCCACACGCACGGTATCATAAATGGCGTTGGACATTTGGCTTGCCATAAAGCGTTCCCATATCAGTTTATACAGCTTAAATTGGTCTTGGGAGAGGTATTTCTTTATGCTATCGGGCGTGCGTTCTGCGCTGGTGGGGCGAACTGCCTCGTGTGCCTCTTGTGCGCCTTTGGATTTTGTTTTGTATTTGGGTGCTTCGTCAGGAATGTACTCTTTGCCGTAGCGTTGCGTGACGTACTCGCGGGCTTCGGTTTGGGCTTCGGGCGATACGTTAAGGCTATCGGTACGCATGTATGTAATTAAGCCCAACACGTTGCCTGATTCTAGCTCTACGCCTTCGTAAAGGTCTTGGGCAGCCCGCATGGTACGCATTGCCGTAAAGCCCAAACGCCGTGAGGACTCTTGCTGAAGCGTGCTGGTGGTAAAGGGTGGCGATGGCTTGCGTTGGCGCGTGCCTACTTTGTAATCGTTGATGATAAAACGGCTCTTTTGCAAGGCTTCAACGTGGGGCATTACGTCTGCTTCGCTATTCAGAACGGGGTCTTCTCCGTTGATTTTAACCAAACGCGCCGTAAATTTACCCCCCTTGCTTGTTGCAAGGTCTGCGTCAATTGACCAATACTCGGTGGTGTTAAATGCGTCTATTTCGCGCTCGCGGTCTACAACAATGCGCAGTGCCACACTTTGCACGCGCCCTGCCGATAGGCGATTACGCACTTTTTCCCACAATAGCTCGGTGATGTTATAGCCGACCAAGCGGTCTAGGATGCGACGCGCTTGTTGGGCGTTTACCAGATTGTTGTCAATATCGCGGGTATGAGAGAACGCTTCTTGGATGGCTTTATTGGTAATTTCGTGGAACACTACGCGCTTAATGCGCTCTTGTGGAATATCGGTTGCGGCAACCAAGTGCCACGCAATCGCCTCGCCCTCACGGTCGGGGTCGGTGGCGAGATAAATAGTTTCCGCGCTCTCTACAGCTTTCTTAAGTTCGTTGACTGTTTCGCGTTTTTCGTTGGGGACGCGGTACTTTGGCTCAAAATCGTTGTCTACGTCCACAGAAATTTGTGTCACCAGCAAATCACGCACATGCCCCTTAGAAGCCATGACCGTAAAATCTTTGCCCAGAAAGTTGCCAACAGTACGGGCTTTTGCAGGCGACTCTACAATGACGAGGTTCTTGCTAAACTTTACTTTTCCTGTGGGTGCTTTGCCTGCTTTTGCCTTGCTTTCGGTGGCTTTGGTGGCAGGCTTGCCCTTCTTGGGGGCGGTGGTCTTTTTAGACGCTGGTTTCTCGGTTTTAGGCTTCTTTTCGCGTGGGGCAATAACGGGCTTTTCCACGTTGGCATGGGCGGGTGTATCCCCCATACGGCTCATGGTAGTGCCACAGACTTCACACTGTCCCTTCGTCATGGGCGTACCCGTGACCGAATACACCGCTTGTGGGTTTAAGAGGGTGCGTTTTGTTTTGCACTTCACGCAATAGGCTTGTAGCGGTTCACTCATCTATAAATAATCTCCGTTGCCATTTTCGCTTAGGTAGTTCACAACTTCTTTTACTTCTTGGGCGCGGTCTTTGTGACAAATTAAAAGCACATCCTCTGTTTCTACCACAATCACGTTATCTACGCCAATCGTAACAATCAATCGGTCACTGTAAACAAAGGTTTTGTGGGTGTCTAGGGCGATGCGTTTCTCGGCTTGTTTGCCTTTGGCACAGTTACCTAGCCCGTCTTTTTCCAATACATCAAACACGCTAGACCATGTTCCTACGTCATTCCAGCCAATATCAACAGGAATAACACTCATGTTTTGCGCGCCTTCCATAATGGCGTAATCAATGGATTTTTTGGGCATCTTTGCCCACTCCACGCTTAAAATTGCTTCAAAATCGGGTTTATCAACACTAGCTTGAATGGTTTGTATTACAGTGTAGATGTCGGGTTGTTGGCGCTCAAATTCTGCCATGCCCTGTGCCACCGTCCAAATGAACATGCCACTGTTCCAGCTATATCGCCCTGATGACACAAATTGAGACGCTCTGACGATGTCGGGCTTTTCTGTAAAGCGCGTGGCAATGTGATAATCAAAGCCGTTGCTTGTGCCTAGCCGACTGCCACGCTGAATATAACCAAAGCCCGTAGAGGGGGAATCGGGCTTGATGCCGAGTGTGACCGTTTTGCCCTCTTGGGCGATTTCGTGGGCGGCTTCTAGCACATCCCTAAATTTGCCCTCTTGGGCAATGTGGTGGTCTGCGGTGACCATCGCCACTGTTGCCAGTGGGTCACGGTGGGCTAATACGGCAAGCCCTAGCGCAACGGCGGGTCCGCTATCACGCCCAAACGGCTCTACGATAAAGTTTTCGGCGGGGATGTCGGGCGCATCACGGCGCATATCATCCACATATTTTTGACCCGTCACAACAAGGATTCGCTCTGGTGGAAAAAGGGGTTGCAAGCGATTAACCGCCATCTGAAACATGGTATCCTCGTTCAGAAGAGGAATCATTTGCTTAGGCTTATCCTTACGGCTAAGGGGCCAAAGGCGCGTGCCACCGCCACCTGCCAAGATAAGAGCATAGTAGTGTTCCATTGATGCGTGCATCCTTTGTTGGGCTAATTTATCCATGAGAACGGCAATAATGCATTGTTCCAACCATTTGTGCAAGTCCCTTTAATTCCATCACTGCCATGACAGGGCTAAGGTCTTTGGTGGATAGGTTGAGGTGTCTTGCCAGTTCATCCAGGTGAATGGGCGTGTCACTAAGCAAATTGATGACCTGTGACTCTAGGCTATTGTCGGGAATAATTTCTTCGGTGCGTTGGCGCGTTTCGGCTTGCACCATAGCGATATTGAGTTCATTTAGGATGTCTTCTACCTTCATGATGGGCTTTGCGCCGTCCTGAATGAGCTTGTTTGTGCCTGCGCCTTTGGGGCTAAAAATGCCCGATGGCACAGCATACACATCGCGCCCTTGCTCTAAAGCCGTGTTTGCCGTGATGAGTGCGCCGCTGCCTTCGGGGGCTTCAATAACCAGCACGCCCAACGCCATCCCACTAATGATACGGTTGCGTTGGGGAAAGTTGTTTCTGTGTGGGGGTGTACCCAGCCTAAACTCGCTGATGAGTGCGCCGTTTTGCACAATCTCTTTGGCAAAGGCAGTGTGTTCGGTGGGGTAAATGCGGTCTATGCCACACCCCAAAATGGCAATTGTGCGCCCTTTGGCTTGTAACGCGCCCCGATGGGCATTAAGGTCTACGCCCTGCGCCAAGCCCGAAATAATGGTTACGCCGTGTTGCGCTAAAGACTGACTAAGCTGGAAACTGGCATCACGCCCGTATTGGCTGGCGTTGCGTGTGCCCACAACCGCGAGTGCCAATTGGTCGCTTTCTTGTAGCCTGCCCTTGATATAAAGAAGGGGTGGCGCATTCACAATCTTACGCAAAAGGGGCGGATACTCGGCATCTGTTATCGTCAGCAGGTGCGCCCCATGCTGATGAAGCGTATTAAGCAGCGTGTCGGGATTGGTTTTATCACGATACGCTTGAAACTTTGCGACGCTTGCTTCATTGATGCCCGCCTCTCGCAACGCATGAAGGGGCGCATTCCAAGCACGCTCCGCGCTACCAAAGCGAGCCACAAGCGGGTACAGTTTGCTTGGGCTAATGCCTTCGGAATGGTGTAATGCCAGCCAATAGCGAGTATCGTTCGTCAAAGTATGCCATCCTATCCTGTGTACACAGAATAGCAACGGTTTGTTTAACTTGTCAAGTTATTGGTGAAAAGAGGGCGTGTCTTAGAGGATGGGGGCTTCACCCCAAACAGCGACACTCTTTGAAAAAAGCGGGCAAAAGCTTTGTCTTAGGGTTAAAAAGCAATAGCGTCTAGGAGGCTATTTAGGAAGGAAGCAAACCCTCTGGCAAGTCCATTGTGATGATGCCTTCATCAAAGTTAATATCAACCATAGTTTGGGAGTGAGCGGGCAATAACACCTGCCCTAAAACCTCACTTTTTACAATGAGAACGTCGTTTGCGCCTGTTTCCATAATGTCGGTTACTGTGCCAATTTCATCGCCTTGTACGGTTTTAACAGTTAAGCCGATGAGTTCGTAGCTGTAGTATTCGTCATTATCCAACGGTATGGCATTGTCAAAGTCAATCATTAAGTACAAGCCACGATACGCTTCAGCATCGTTACGGCTATGCGACTCACTAAACTTAACTAGCGCGTAGTCTTGGGTATGGCGCACACTTTCTAAGTCGATGGGTGTGGCGTTTGGCTTTTCGGGGTCATTGCCCAAATAGGCGGTTTTTAGCTTCTTCATGCGTTCGGGGTAATCGGTAAGTAGGCGCACGCGCACCTCACCCAAAACACCGTGGGGACGCAAAATTTCACCAAGCAAAAGATAGTGGGGGTTGTTCTTTTTTGTCATGTTTGCCAGTTATTCAGTCTTTATTGAGCGTTATTGGTCTTTATTCAATTTCTAAAATCACGCGCTTACCGCGATTGGCTTCACCAACGGCTTTTAGTAAGTCACGGATGGCATTGGCAACGCGCCCATTTTTACCAATCACGCGCCCCATGTCGCTTTTTGCCACGCGAAGCTCTAATACCACACTTCGTCCTGCATCACGGCGTGTTAGGCGTACTTGGTCGGGTTCGTTCACAAGGTTTTCGGCAATATATTGAATAAGGGTTTCTTCAATCATGAGGGTGTCCTTGTAAGAAAAATTTTAGGAGTAACAGGGGCATGAGGGTTCACGCCCCGTAATTGTCCTAAAAACTAGGCTTTTTGCTTGCTTTTCTTGCCTTGCCCTGCTTCGGGAGAAGGGTAATTAGTGCGTGGGCTTGGCAATGGTTTGGCGTTTGCTATGGCTTCGGCGGCAAGGTCTTCAATGCTTTCACCCTTACGAAGGCGTTCTAGGCGTGCCATTGTGCCATTGCGGGTAAAGATATTTGCCACAGATTCGCTGGCTTGTGCGCCAACGCTTAGCCAATACAGGGCGCGGTCTTCTTTAACAACTTCGGTAGAAGGGCGCGTGCGTGGGTTGTAATGCCCGAGTGTTTCAAGAGGGCGCGTGTCACGGGGACGACGGCTATCTGTAACGATAATGCGGTAGCTGGGTTGAAATTTAGAACCCGTACGGGTGAGACGAATACGAACCATAGTGTTTTACTTGCTCCTCAAAGCGTTTTAATCAATCGGTCTAAAAGCCCAGCCCATCAAAGCCGGGAATTTTTGGGAACTTGCCTTTGCGAAGTTGTTCCATCATCGTTTGCATTTGTTGATATTGCTTGATGACATCGTTTACATCGCGCACTTCAACGCCTGCACCGCGCGCGATGCGCTTTTTACGGCTGGCATCTAAGAGTTTGGGGCGTTGGCGTTCTTTGTTGGTCATAGAACTAATGATAGCTTCCACGCGCTTTAGGCGGTCTTCTACCTCTTCGTTCTTAAAAGCCCCTTGCATTTGCATTTTACTTACGCCTGGAATCATCCCCAGAACTTGGCTTAAGGGCCCCATCTTCCGAATTTTGCGAAGTTGTTCTAAGAAGTCTTGGAGGTTGAAATCGTTCTCCATCATCTTCTTTTGAAGGCGCATCGCCTCTTCTTCTTCGTAAAGCGATTCCGCTTTTTCAATCAGCGAGAGCATATCGCCCATGCCTAAAATACGGTCTGCAATACGGCTTGGGTGGAATACCTCAAATGTATCAAGGCTAATTTTTTCCCCAGAACCGATGAACTTAATGGGTACACCTGTAACGGCGCGCATAGAAAGCGCAGCCCCACCGCGTGCATCCCCGTCCACCTTCGTAAGGATAAGCCCTGTAATGCCCAAACGTTGGTTAAAACCTGTGGCAATGCTTACGGCTTCTTGCCCTGTCATGGCATCTGCCACTAGCAAAATTTCTGAGGGGTTGGTGCGCTTCTTGATATCCTCAAGCTCTTGCATCAGCGTTTCATCAATTTGCAAGCGTCCTGCCGTGTCCACAATCACCACAGACGCATTCGCATTTTTGGCAGCCTCTAGCCCCCGTGAGACAATCTCGGGTGGGGAGGCTTTTATGCCTTCTTCATAATAGCCAATGCCCACTTGCTTTGCCAATGTCACCAATTGGTCAACGGCGGCGGGGCGGTAAGTATCGGCGGCAATTAAGAAGGGTGTGCGTCCTTCTTTACGAAGGTACATGGCAAGTTTGGCGCCACTGGTTGTTTTACCCGACCCCTGTAAGCCAATCATCATAATAACATGAGGCTTTTGGTTAGAGGTAAAATTCAGCTTTCCGCCTTCGCCAAGCGTTTCGATGAGTTCTTCGTGGACAATTTTAATGACCTGTTCGCTGGGGCGTAGCTTTTTATGCACTTCTGCACCCAAAGCACGTTCTTTAACGCGGTTGACAAAGGTTTTGACGATGGGCAAAGCCACATCTGCCTCAAGCAGTGCCATCCGTACCTCACGCATTGCGTCCGTTACATCTTGTTCTGTAACGCGCCCGCCCTTGCCTAAGTTATCAAAAACGCCTTGTAGCCGTTGTGACAGGCTTTCAAACATGGGTTAAAACCATTCCACAAACCACTTACTGAAGGGTGAATTTTAGGGGTAACTGCCCAAATAGTCAACCCTGACGCTTTATTGTCCTGAACCCGGATTAGGGTAGGCGTGTCCCCCGCCATACTCAAAGATAGGAACCGCCGTAGGACGGGCGGGCAAGGGCACGCTGTAATCAATGGGCAAGAAACTAATGACGGACTGTGTTTCTAAAGTGATGAGTGCCAACCAGCCTTCTGTGCCGCCTGCGTTTACTTTAACAAAGGGGCTATAGGGGCTACGTGCCACCAAATTAACCTCTGTGCCGGGCGCAAGCGTGGTGATGGCGTTAAAGCTAATGTCGGGTGCGGTGCGTAGATTGCCGCCTTGTGCCGAAATGACTTTTGCACGGCTACCGAGTGCGCCAAAGCGTTGGGGTGGGATGGGGGTCGCGGAATAGCTGGCGGTGATATTGCCCACCGAACCACTCAACAGGTCGGCACGCATCCAGCCTGTTTCACCGTTGCCCAGCCGTATGTGATACCAGTCGCCTGCTTCGTTCTTGCCTAGCACGCTCATAATTTCATTGGCAGGCACTTGATACAGCAAGGGTGCGCTTTGTTGGGGAAGTGAGCGCATATTGACCAACGCCGTTGTTTGCACATAGCCGGGCTGTGGCAATAAAACGGGTCTATCCATGATGACAATCGGCAAGTTTTGGATATTTTCTAGCACAAGTGGCATTGGGAATTGTGGTAAAGCGGGCTTCGTCCAATCACCACTAGGATAAGGAACGTTTACTTGTTGCCCAGGATACAAGCTACGAGTTTCGCCCGCCGCCGTCAAACGCGCCAAGCCTTCAATGGCAATAAACTGGGTGATTTGTGCTTCTGTCATCACAATTAGCGTGCCGTTAAGGTTGACGCTTACGCCATTCAGGACAAAACTAGTGGGAATCCCATACGCGCCCTGTATAACAAAGGTACTTTTAGGCGTATTAGCACAGGCGGTTTCGTGTTGGCGTGTTTCTATGGTAAACAAGCTCCATTTGGCAAAGCCCGCATCAGTGGGCGAAACATCCTTCATCAGGACATCGCCAATGAGCAAGGCGTTCATCACCACGCCCTCATTCAGATGAAGCCACATTAGCCCGCCACTTTCGTTGGTATGGAGGGGCAATGGGTTGACCATCGCAAAGTTTTTTGCTTCTACCAATGCGCCCGAATTAGCGAGTGAATTGGCAATTGCGCCTTCAGGCTCGGCGCGTGGGGGCAAACCCCCATTACAAAAGAAGCCATTGGGTTTGCCAAGGCACGCTTCGCTGGCAATGGTGTAAAGCTGTACCAGTTCGGCTTCACAAGCCACCTGGAAGGCGTTGGCATCGGTGGTGGCGGTGGGCATGGGCGTAAGGGACGGGGTTGCACTGGGCGTAATGAGTTCCATAGTGGGTATCATTGTGGGCGCAGTCGTGGGCGTAATAAAAATAACTTCGCGGGTGGGGGTGCTTGCCCCAATAGGGTTATTGGCAATTTGTTGAACACTAGGGACGGCGGCTTGTGGGGTACACGCCCCCATCCATAACGTAAATAGGCTGATGAAAGCAAGAGATTTTTTTTGCATAGGGGTCTTTCACAAGTCTCGTGGTCAATCAATTTTTGATTATAGCATATCATAACGGTGTTTAAGGCAGATGAGAATAGCTTTCGGCGAGAACGTTTGAAAGACGGCAAAATAAGGCTTTTGATTGTTTGAAAGGCGGTTTCGAGAGTTAATAAAATGCCGTGTCATTTGGGTATATCATGAGCAAAAGAAGAAAACGCTTGGAGCGAATGAAACGTAACCCCGAAAATGTTACGCTTGATGACCTTCAAACCTTGTTGAACGACTATGGGTTTTGAGAGTTAATAAAAAA
>Ga0163144_10030232_pt1 | contig 10366 bp, 9 predicted proteins | sample OliLak19BULKMAT1_FD_123175 | JGI IMG/M metagenome (GOLD analysis project Ga0163144, IMG submission 123175) | Freshwater microbial mat bacterial communities from Lake Vanda, McMurdo Dry Valleys, Antarctica - Oligotrophic Lake LV.19.BULKMAT1 | ecosystem: Environmental > Aquatic > Freshwater > Lake...
ACTGCGACAGGCGCTTGAGGAGAATTACCCCAACGTCCGCCTACAGCACGATCCGCCGCTGATTCGCTACGGCTCGTGGATGGGGGGCGATCGCGACGGCAATCCGTTCGTGACGCCCGACGTCACGCGGCAAACCCTCGAACGGCTCCGCACGACGGCGATCGAGCTGCATCTGGAAACGTGCGGGCTGCTGTCGAAGTTCCTCAGCATCTCCGATCGCGAGACGCCGCCGCCGCCGGCGCTGGTGACGGCGATCAATCGCGTCGGCGCCATGTATCCGGCGCTCGCCGAAGAATTGAAGGCGCAGCGGCCGTTGGAGTCGTACCGGCAGTGGCTGCACGCCATCGAATGGCGGCTGCTGCGCACGGCGGAGGTTTCGCTCGCTGCCGACGCCACGGCGCTTCCTGTAGGCGCCTATGCGTCGGCCGAAGAACTCTGGGCCGACGTCAACGTCATCGCCGCCGCCTTGACGGCGACGCGTAACGCCAATACCCAAGTCGTCGAGGTCCAGCCGTGGCTCGATCAGATTCTGCTCTTCGGCTTCCACACCGAGCGCCTCGACGTGCGGCAACACTCCGGCGTCTACCGGGCAGTAATTGATGAGCTGTGGCAAGAGATGGGCATCGTCGAGCCGGGGGCGACGCTTGATGAACCGACGCGGTGCGATCGTTTGCTGCAAACTTTGGGGCGGCCGATCCCCGCGGCGGCCGCCGATCGCTCGCCCGCGGCCGCTGAGACGTTGGAACTCTTCGCGTTGCTCCGTCGCGTGGGGCGACGCTTCGGCATGAGCGCCATGGGGGGCCATGTCGTCAGCATGACCGAGTACCCCAGCGACGTCATGTCGGTACTCTGGTTCTGGCGGGCGTCGGAAGCGGTCGACGGCGGCCACCGCGGCGACGCGCAACTGTTACTGCCGATCGTGCCGCTGTTCGAAACGATCGGCGACCTCAAGGGCGCCGCGGCGACGTTTCGCACGATGCTTGAAAAGCCCGCCTACCGCGAACATCTGCGGGGGTTGAAGAACCAGCAGATGATCATGATCGGCTATTCCGACAGCACGAAGGATGGCGGCTACGTCGCCGCGCAATGGGCATTATTCCAGGCGCAGATTGAACTGCAGCAGATCGCCGACGAGTTCGGCGTCACGCTCACCTTTTTCCACGGTCGCGGCGGCGCCCTCGGCCGCGGCGGGGGGCCGGCGGCTCGTAGCATTCTGTCGTTACCGACCGAAGCCTTTTCCGGTTCGTTGCGACTCACTGAGCAGGGTGAAGTGCTGGCCGAGCGGTACGACAATCCATACATCGCGCACCGCCACTTGGAGCAGGTCGCCTGGTCGACGCTCACCGCCGCCTCACGTCGTCCCCGGCAGACGCCGACGGAGTGGCAAGAAGCGATGGATCGCCTCGGCGCCGAATCGCTCGCCGCGTATCGCCGCTTCGTTGACCATCCCGCCTTCGGCGAGTATTACCGCGCGGCGACGCCGATCAACGCGATCGAGCGCCTGCCGATCGGCTCGCGCCCGTCGAAGCGTAAAGCGGGCGGCCGCATCGAAGATCTCCGGGCGATTCCGTGGGTCTTCTCCTGGACGCAAAACCGCTGCCTGATCCCAGCGTGGTTCGGCATCGGCGCCGCGTGCGAGGCCCTCACCGCAACCGAGCCATCGATGGCCTCAGTCCTGGCGAACATGTACCGCAAATGGTCGTTCTTCACGGCGATGATCGACAACGCCTCGCTCGCGCTGGCCAAGGCGAACATGACCGTCTTCGAGCAGTACGCCCAGCTTGCCTCCAGCATTGACGGCGCGGCCGAACTCACGGCAACGATTGTCGCGGAGTACGACCGCTCGCGCCGGGCGATCCTCGACATCACCGGCAGCCGCGAGTTGCTCGACGAGGTCCCCTGGTTGCAGCGCTCGATTGGCATCCGTAACGGCTATGTCGACCCGCTCAACATGATTCAGGTCGAACTTCTCCAGCGCAGCGCGCGGGCGCCTGAGTTGCCCGGCGAGTTGGAGCATCTCACCAACCTTACGGTCAAAGGCCTCTCGACCGGTATGCGCACGACAGGTTAGTCGTCGACGGCTTCGAAAAACAAAGTAACTTCTCCGCAAAATCGAGAGCTATTTGCCTCTGCTGAGGTAGCGTCCGACCCGGTGCCATGGAGTAAAATAAGAGTCTAGAACAGAGGCTCTTTCTTCTCCCGAGGCATCGATGCCCGTCGGCACGTTTCGCCATTCGTCCACGCTGGCAACGGCGCTGATCGCCCTCGCGCTCAACGCTGTACTAGCCGCCAGCGCCGTCGCCCAAAGCAGCAGCGTCTCCGCCTGGAACGCCGCCGACTTCCGGATCTGGGGCTTCGTCCCGAACTGGGCGACGCAAACGCAAATTAACAACTTCAGTACGAACGGCTCGTACGATCACGTTTCCGACGTGCTTTATTTCGGCGGCGTGCAGCCGAAGGCGGACGGCTCGCTCCACTACACTTCGACGGCCGCTAGTCATATCAATGCCCTGAAGAATGCGGCCGCCTCTCGTGGCTTCGCCCTCCACTCCAGCATGTTCACCGTCAACGGCGGGACGGTCGACGACGTCTGGAACGCGATCGTATCAAATCCCACAACGCGCGCGACGTTCGTCAACAACGTCAAAAACTTTCTCGTCGCCAACAATATGAAGGGCTACAACCTCGACTGGGAGCGTCCCGAAACCGACGCGGAATGGTCGAACTACACGCAACTGGCGAAGGATCTGCGGACCGTGCTCAATCCGCTCGGGATTGAAGTCTCGGTCGACGATTACGGCTACGCCGATTCCGACTGGGATGACACGGCCGTCTTCGACGCGGGCGCCGCCTACGATCAACTCTTCATTATGGGATACCACTACGGGGCCGCATCCAACGCGACGTTCGCCAATACTAAACTGGCGCTTACTGCTCAGGGAGCCAGCAAGGCGTTTAAGAACGAACAACTCGTCCTCGGCATCGGCACCTGGGGCGCTGACGGGCCGGCGACCGTGAGCATGGAGACGATCGCCGCCGCCAATCCCAACCTGCCGTACGACGCCCTCACCTTCACCGGCACGATCAACGACATCGGCGGCGTCTCGCGCACGGGCACCTGGAACATTGAAAGCCGCAAGCAAGTCCGCGAGAAGGTGCAACTCGCTCTCGACCGCAACATGCCGGGCGTCATGTCGTGGACGCTGCACTACGACGCGAAGAACAAGCTTAGTCTGCACCGTGTCGCTCACCACTATGCGATGGTAAAGCGGCAGATCCCCGATCTCAACCTCGACGGTAAAGTGAACGCTGCCGACGCGAACGCCCTCGCCGACAATATGGGAACCGTCCCCGGCTGGAAGGGAACCGCCACCGCCGCTCAGTTCGAGAACTTCTACATGAGCGGCAATTGGGAGAAGGGAGACCGCGACGGCAACGGCTTCGTCAACCAAGCCGACGCCAATTGGCTTGCCGCCCGCTACAACGCGCTGAGCGTCTCTCTTCCCGACCGCCTCGCCTACACCGGGACGTTCGAGAAGTTCAACAACGCCTCGGGCCTGAGCGGCCGTTGGAGCGCGGGGCGATATCTTTCTAATCAACTCGAAGAGACGGGCAACTTCACGCAACACGCTCCGAATATCTTGACCTTCACGGGAACCGGAGAGGGAGCTGACAAGTACCGCGTCTCAAACGTCACCCTCCGCAACCAAAACTCGGCCGAAGCCTTCGAGTCAGCCAACGTGGCTCCTCGGACCATGAACGCTGAATTGACGACGCCGATCGACCTCGGCGGTGAAGGCGAGACGTACGTCACGTTCCTCGTCCGCCAGAACACCGCCGGCCTCCTCGCCTCGCAACTTAGTTCCGCCAATCGGACCCTCTCGCTGGAAATGTTGGACGCCAACGGCGTCAGCCAGTACGACTTCTCTTTCCACGGCCAGCAGACCGATTTCAGCATCCGCAGCCAGGCCGACGCCGCGGGCGCCGACGTGCAAACCGACGGCTTCGCCGCCGACGCCACGTACCTGTTTGTCGGCAAGCTTTCCGGCAACGGCGCCGGCGCCAACACGCTGCAGGCCTCGTTATTCGCTGATGGGGCTAACGTCGCCAACTTCGCGGATCCCCAGTTTCAGTGGATGCTCACGGCCGAAGGGGGAGCAGGGTTCAACCCGCTGATCACGGATCTCCAGTTCAAGAGTTTGTTCGAAGGGAGCTTCACCGTTAGCAATCTATGGGTCGGCGGGGAGAGCGACTTTTTCGCGGCGCCGCTCCCGGGCGATTTTAACGCTGACGGCATGGTCGAAACCGATGACCTTGAACGCTGGCAAGCCGGCGTTGGGGTCGAGGGCAACGCCACCCACTGGCAAGGAGACGCCAACGGCGACCAAATCGTTGACGGCGCCGACCTGCTGATCTGGCAGCGCAACATCGGCATGACGGCCAGCACTGCATCCGCTACCGCCGTGCCCGAACCGAACGCCGTTGTCTTAGCAATCATCTCCCTCGCAGCGTTGGCGACAGGTAGTCGAGGGCTAGGAGTTCGCTTAAGCTCTGAGAAGAACAAGTAGCCGAGGCGGGAGTCGAACCCGCACGGGAGTTACCTCCCACTGGATTTTAAGTCCCCACTATCCCTTTTAACCGGGTTCTCATGGGGTGCGAAAAGGCTCAACCGCTTGGGTTTCTTTTTCACGAACAGAGGCTAAAATTCTCGTACCTTGACGGACCGAGGTAACAGTTCGGGTAACGATTCACCAACTAGCGGAGTTATGACCGGGTCGCCCTTGCCGGTCGCGCGCCCTCAGCGACAACGACATCGGGCAGGTTGGATTTAAGGAGGGCAATTGTGATGGATTATGAAGCCCTAGAGGCCTGGGCGCATGATGACGGTCCAATCTTTCACGCGGACTTCCGCGAAGATTGGCACTTCCTCTACAACGCGTGCAACCTGTGGATTGAAGCCACGAGCGATGTTCACATTGAAGCGGGATTGATTTGGTCGCAATCCCTTGGGGATCAGTATTTTGCTGAGCCCCTGGGATACGAAGAACTGACGTCTCAGCTGGCTTGGTGGTGCGACGCCAGACCGTTTTCCATAGACCCAACCCCTATAACTGATTGTCTCCGCTTCACGCGGCAGGCTGCGTTTGAATGCGCGGGCCGCGATGCAAGGCGTCTAGCCGAAGCGATAAGCAGCCTGAGCGAAGCCTACGACCGGGCACTTCCGGTCCTGTCTAGGATGATAATGGCTGCAGCACGTAGCGAAGGCTCTCGCCCGCCAGTTCCGTTCGTCCGTCCAGCTGGCAGACCAGCGTCAATTAAAGTAAGTAGTCGACGAAAACAAGTCGCACGGCTAACCGAAAAAGGGCTCACTCAGGGACAGATTGCGGAGAAGCTCTCGATTCCCATATCCACGGTCAAAGACGATCGGAAGCGGATGAAACTGGATGAATAAATTTTTCCTCCGTTCCGCGATTTTGGGTAAACTTCTGCCGTCTGACGCGGCATTTGAAGTCTATTTTGAGCGCATCATAAAAATGCTTGGCGGATAATTTTTCCTCCACGATGCTTCAAGGGCCAATTCGCATTACGGCGGATTGGTAATCAAACCCTTTTGGAGCATTTGCCATGTCCGTCAATTCCAAAGGCGTCGAGATTCGGGCCGACGCCGCCTATGACCTCGCCACGGTCAAGAAGCTAGGGCTCGGCACTGCCGCCCTTCGCACCGCTCGCCGCAAGGGGCTCGTCGTTCGTCGCATTGGTCGACGTTCGTTCGTGCTCGGCCGCGACCTTCTGGAATACCTCGACAAGCACGCTGCTGTCGTCACCGGCTAAACCACAAAAAAGCCGGACGCGCTCGGGGTCTGAATTCGAGCGGCCGGCAGGAGCAAAGTATGCACACGGATTGTCCCACTCCACGGCCAAAGCGGCAAGCGGTTCTTGTTGCAATCTCGGCCGGCGGCCACCTCGAAGCGTTTGCCGACAAGTCGGTCGACGTTCGATTCGCTCGCATCCCCGCGGCGACTTCAGTGTTCGGCCAGCAAGTCGCAGATGACTGTTTCGAGATGATGCTGCCGAAGCGTTATGCCGAGTTATGGCGTCGCGATTACTTGCGAGCCAACGGCACGACGGCGCCACTGACCGCCGAGACCGTGACGGCGGCTCTCTGGACTCGCGACATTCTTGCCGCAGTCAGAAAGGGGGCGGCATGAGCAAGCTCGGACCCATTCAAGGTTTCTTCGTGGAAGGCGGCGCCGTACCCCCGTCGATCGATGGCGACCTAGACCTGATGCTCGACGCCTTCGGCCCCGCCATCACAAAGAAGTCGATCCCTCCCAAAAGCGCAACTTATGGGGCTAGCCCTATAAGACGGGGGAGGCGATCGAAACAGGACATTGCCGACGTTCGCGACGCCATCATCGACGTGACGAACGGCTACCGCCGCATGACGGTTCGGCAGGTTTACTACCAGCTCGTCACTCGCGGCGTGATCGAGAAGACGGAGCAGGAATACAAGGGGACCGTTTGCCGGCTGCTTGCGGAGATGCGGCGCGACGGCACGATTCCATACAGCAAGATCGCGGACAACACCCGTTGGATGCGCAAGCCTGACACCTACTCCGGCCTGGAGCAAATGCTGGCCCACACCCGCGACGTATACCGCCGCGCGATCTGGGATGAGCAGGACGCCTACACTGAAGTTTGGTTGGAGAAAGAAGCTCTCGCGGGCGTGCTGGTCGACGTCACAGCTAAATGGGACGTGCCGTTGATGGTGACCCGCGGCTATCCCTCGCTCAGCTACGTTCACTCCGCAGCGCAGGCGATCGCGGCACAGGGGAAGCCGGCTTTCTTGTATTACTTCGGAGACCGTGATCCTTCCGGCGTGGATATCGACAGGTTCGTTGAAGAGCAAATTCTGGAGATGGCGCCGGGCGTCGATCTTCACTTTGAACGAGTCGCCGTCACCGAAGCGCAGTTGGAAGAACTCCAGCTTCCGACCAGACCGACGAAGAAAACGGATTCGCGCAGCAAGAGTTTCAAGGGCGAGTCGGTCGAAGTCGACGCCATCGACCCCGATACCCTTTGCGAAATCTGCGAGGCGTGCATTACTCGGCACGTCGACCAGGACGCCTACGATCGGATGATTGAGGTGGAAGATGCCGAGCGCGACACCCTCGCCCGCATGATCGCCAGCATGGGGGGGACCGCATGATCGACCACCTCAGCACGCTGCCGGTGAATGGCGAACGAAAGTTCGACGGCGGCGATCGCTACATCCAAGACGCCTTTCCTTCGGCGGAACCTCCCCCCGCTGGCAGCGTCGAAGTTTTTGAGAAGTGGGCGCCGACGGTCCTAAATCGAGAACGCCCCGCCGTTTGGCAATGGGCGACTCCAGGGAGTCGGCTGGCGTCGGTCAAGATCGGCGCGGGCTCCGTCGTCCTGGCTGGGGCTCCTCCTGGCGCTGGCAAGACGGCACTGGCCGGCCAGATATCGCTCGACGCGATGCGGGAGCCCGGGCAGGAGGATTTACGCATCCTCAATGCCAACGTGGAGATGCCGCCTGCAGCGCTCTTGGACCGGCATCTCGCGAGGGTTAGCGGCGTCGGCTACGGCTATATCCAGGATCGCACCTACGACGAAAGCGCACGCCCTCGAATTGCCGCCGCCATCGAAGAGTTGCGGTGTGTGATGCCTAGAATCGAATTCCTGCGACCGCCGTTTACCCTTGAGAATTTGTCGGAGCGTGCCGTCAACTTCGGTGCGGATCTGGTGATCGTCGATTACGCGCAACGATTCGACCATGAGAAGCGCAGCAGCGATCAGCGGAGCCAGACCAATCGAGTCATGGACGCTTGCCGGCGGCTCGCCGACGACGGGCGTGGCGTGCTGGTGATCGCCGCGCTCAATCGATCGGGCTACGGTCCCGACGCGACTATTTCGGCGTTCAGGGAAAGCAGCGAAATGGAATACGGCTGCGATTCCGCCTGGCTGTTGATCCGCGACGGCGACTCTTCGGCGGTGACGTTGCGGTGCGTGAAGAATCGGCACGGTCGCCTGGAAGACGTGCAGGTGTTGTTCGATGGCTCCCGGCAACAGTTCGACGACGACCCAGCGGAGTTCTCATGGATGCCGGAGTAGACCCTGCGGAAGTCGCCAAGTTCCGCGCGATGATGAGCGGCGGCAAGACTCTGCCGAGCATGGAATCGGGTAGTGCACCAGTGCAACACCCGATCGCCAAACGAAAGAAGAATCCGCACGCTGCGGGGAGGTTTCAGGTCATGAACGATTTTTGCGACCACTCAGCTCGGATGGTGGATACCACCGCGCAAGCGACTTGGATGATCCTGTACCGCGAGGTGCGATCCAATGGCGTCGCCCGCGTAAGCCATTGTCAGATTGCAGAGATGATCGGCGTCTCGCGCCGCACCGTCGTCCGCGCCGTTCAACACCTCGAAGATGCCAAGCTCGTCACTGTCGTTCACCGCGGCGGACTGACCGGCGGAACGTCTTCTTACCGAGTCCATGGAACGCCCCAAGGGTGTGACGCCCGTGTCACACCTCCCAGTGCCACCCGTGTCACAGGGGGTGTGACAAAACCTGTCAATCCTGCGTGACACCAGTGTCACATTCCCCATAAGGGCATAAGGGCGAGACGCCACTTTGGGTGTCGTTCGCCTACATAAAAGGAAATGCAATGAGCGTCGAAACCGAACCGCCCATCATCCCCCACGGTCGCTATGTCGATCAGCCAATCGAAGCCGTCCCCAAGCATTAACTGCAATGGATGCAAGCCATGAACGTCAGCGTCAGCGACAAGATCACCGCACTGCTGGAGCGTACCGACAAGCTCAAGCGTGGCTCAGAGATTAGCAGGCCAACCACCTTCGACGACGCAGGCGCGGCTCACGCGGCGGCTGTCGCGGCGACGGACCGGGGGGCAAAGCTTACAAGGCCGAACTTCTGACCATCGCGTCGGTAAGTGCGCACCATTTGTCGCGAGTTTCACATAGGGGGTAGGGAGGCCCGGCGGTCTAAACTCAGGAGACTGATTAGTCTCGCCGTCATTAAAGGAGGACCGCGACCTTAGCGAATTCGACGGGGCAAAACTTTTGGCGGCGCGCGACGGAAGTGCTCAGAAAATGGCTTAGATCAACGACTCACCCGCCGCACCCGTCCCCTACGCGAGAGCGGCCCGATTGGCTCTTATGCGAACGACATACGAAACCATCCTCACGAGCATCGGAAGACCTAAATCAACGGCGCGCTACGAACGAAGCCCCACACAGGCCCCAGGAGCCGCCGCAGCGCGCGCTGGCGAGTCTCTCGGCACTCCAGTCGCGTGCACACGGAATCGCAGCAGCGCGCCAGCTAGGGGCCTTCAGGGGCATTGCTGCTCCGTGCAGCTGGGTGCCGATGGGACGAGACGTTTGGCTGCGATTTGATTTGCAGTAGTTCTCGCCCCGTGATCTTTGACAATTCAACCGTGGCCCGCGCCGTGCGAGAACGACTCCCGGCGCGGGCGTGATGTGAGTGACCGCCGCTGTATGGGCTGGCGCACGACTGCCGAGTTCTTACGGCGTCCCGAGCGTTTGGATCGGACCCCGCCCCGTCTCATGTCGGGAACCTGAAGAGTAGTCTCCGCGTAGTCGATAGCCCACTTGTCCTCGCTTCGTCGGTATCGGCCCTCAATCACATGCCATTCAAATCGCCGCTCGCTGCTACATTACACGTACTGCAACAGTCAGCAATCCTTGAGCCGAACAGGCGTGGTATGCCCCCTTTTCTTCTTTGGTAGGGAGGGGGAAATAAAACACTTACGCCCGACGGCCCCGGCCACAGGCCAAGCCCATCATCGACAAGCCTAACAAGGCCAGCGAAGTGGGTTCGGGAATGCCAATCGTAAAGAACTGGTCACCAGCAAATAGCGTGAAATCAATCGCGCCCTCGCCAGTGAAGTTACCTGCACCATCACCACCCAGGTTGCCGGTCCCCACGGGGAGACCACCCAGGAACTGATTCGACCAGTAGTCGTGACCGCTCCCGTTTTGGCCAACCATCACGTTGATAGGACCGCCGGTATAACCCAAGTCGACGAGGTCAATCGATAGTTCCAAACCAGTCGTCACAGCTGCCGCGGCGCCCTGATCAGCCGCTACACCCGTATTACCGCCAATACCCGCCCCGTTGCTGCCGTTGTAACCAACGCCGATGACGCCAGCATTCACGCCAGTGCCCGTGTTTCCTGTACCCGAATCGGCGCCAGCGAATACATCAAAGTAACCACTTGCTGATTGCGTACCCAAATTGGCGAAGTCGAAATCCAATTTGCTCGAACCGCGGCGGACAATCAGATGGTAATCGGCGGTGA
>Ga0163144_10030233_pt1 | contig 10366 bp, 8 predicted proteins | sample OliLak19BULKMAT1_FD_123175 | JGI IMG/M metagenome (GOLD analysis project Ga0163144, IMG submission 123175) | Freshwater microbial mat bacterial communities from Lake Vanda, McMurdo Dry Valleys, Antarctica - Oligotrophic Lake LV.19.BULKMAT1 | ecosystem: Environmental > Aquatic > Freshwater > Lake...
GCGGCGCGGTGCTCAGCGCGTGCTCAGATCACTGGAAGCAGCACACGTATTGCATCGGGATGACCCTGTCGACCGTGGACAGTCCATCCCGCAGGCGGACGGTGATCGTCGTCGTGACGGGTCCCGGATCGGTGACACGGCCCAACAGGCGGCCTTCTGCGGTCAAAGTGACGCCAACCGGAAGCTGGCCTGCCAGCAGCGCCCAAGTGTACGGTCCGAGCGTACCACCCTCGGCCCGAAGCTGCTGGTCGACGGCAAAGCCGTTCGGTACCCTGCTCACCTCCGGCAGGTCGATGCGAATCTGCGACGTCGCGATGGTGAGACGCTGGGTGACGAGGAGCGAGAGCCCGCGGCAGGCCTGCTGCGTGCCGTTGCTGACGCAGAAAGTCAGCTCCAACTGACGCTCCACATTTGGCGTGCCTTGCAGCACGCCCTCTGAACGTAGTTCGAGTCCGAATGTTGCGAGCCCTTGAGCCGACCACGTGAGCGGCCCTGTGTTGGCGCCGTTGGATTGCAGCTCCACCCGGTACGGGGCAAAACCAATGGCGTTGGGGAGCGTCGCCGTGGTGACAGCGAGCCGGAACGGCGCAGGCGCGATCGTCAGTGTCAGCTGCCGGGTGGCGCTCTGTCCGCCCTCGGTCACGCGCACAGTGAAGGTGCTGGTGCCCACCACCGTCGGCGTGCCGCGGAGTTCGCCCACGTCCGCCAATGTGATGCCGGCCGGGAGGGAGCCGCTGCTCACCGTCCACGTCGCGAACACCGACACCCCGGTGGCAGCGAGCGGGGCGAGATACCGTTCGCCGACGCTGCCATTCGGAATGGTGCTGGTGGTGATCTGCGGAATCGGGGCGACCGTGGCGGTGAAGACCGCCGGTGTCGTGACGCCCGGTGCCGTGGCGGTGACGGTGGGTGAGGCGCTGGCCGCGAGCGTCAAGACGGTGCTCGCGAGGCCGTCGGCATTGGTGGTGACGGTGGCATTGCCCACGCTGCCAGCGCCGGTGCTGACGGCGAAGCTCACGATGACACCAGACTCCGGTGCCTGCGTGGCCGCGTTCCGCAAACGAACGACGAGCGGCGCCGCGAGCGCTGCACCGGCGATGCCCGTCTGCGCATTCCCGCTGACGATGGCCAGACTCCGTGCGGGCGGCGGCACGATGATCGTGGCCGTGAAGACCGCCGGTGTCGTGACGCCCGGTGCCGTGGCGGTGACGGTGGGTGAGACGCCGGCCGCCGTCGTCCAGACGGTGCTGGCGAGGCCGTCGGCGTTGGTGGTGACGGTGGCAGACCCCACGCTGCCCGCGCCGGTGCTGACCGCGAAGCTCACGACGACACCGGACTCGGGGGCCTGCGTGGCAGCGTTTCGAACGCGTACGACAAGCGGTGCCGCGAGCGCCGCACCGGCGATACCCGTCTGCGCATCACCACTCACCACGGCCAGAGTCCGTGCGGCCGAGGCGACGATGAAGAACGAAAAGCTCGAGGTTGTCACGGTGGCGGTGGAGCCGGTGATGGTCGGCGCCGGGAGCGTCTCCCACGCACCGCCTGGTGCGGCCTTCAGCACAACGGCCGTCCGACCCGCGACGAGACGTGCGGGGTCGAACGGCACGGTGACGGACGCGGGCGCAGCGAAGGTGGTCCCATGCGGCGTGAAGGCGAAGATGTCGCCCGCCGAGGTGATGCCGGCGGGGAGTGCCGGCGCGCCGGCCCCGTCTTGCGTGACGGCAATAGCCGTGGCCGCAGACAGCGCGCCCGCGGGAATGACCACGCGCGCGCCGGCCGGGCCGTTGACGGTGCCGCCGGCGGCCCCGATGCCGACGGGCGTCGGGGTGGGTGTCGGCACAGGCGTCGGATCGGGCGCAGGCGTGACGCTGTCACTGCCGCACGCCGTCAGGAGCAGCAACAGGACGAGATAACGAAATGGACGGAGTGCTGACAAGGGTTGCACGCGACTGCTCCGATGAGGGACGGGTGAGGGCCCAGGGCTGCTAGCTCAGGGCGACCGCGCGGTGAATGGAGACAGCTGTCACCGTTTCATAGAACGCGGGGTCCCTCGGATTTTCTCACCGGTCGCACTGCGTGTGATCCTCGGCACATGGCAACGTTCGGCGGGGTGAACGCTGGTGTACCGCGTTTCTACCCAACGATACAGGCGCACCAAATGCGCCTCCCCCTGACCGGACTCCTCGCTGCCCTCGTGGCCTGCGCACCGCTTCGTGTATCAGCGCCTAGTACGTCCTGCGTCACGCCTCACGCAGTCGCGGCCGGCGGCCAGCGGCGGCCTTCCGGGTGCACCAAACGCGCAAACGCGGCGAACGCCGGCAGGTCGAGGGACTGCGGGCCGTCCGACCAAGCCTCGGCCGGATTCGGATGCGTCTCCACCAGAAGGCCGCAGGCCCCGGCGGCGAGTGCACCGAGGCCGAGAGCCGGCACCAGCGATCGCACGCCGGCCGCATGGCTCGGATCGACGACGATCGGCAGGTGCGACTTCTCGCGCACCAGCGCGACGGCATTGAGGTCCAGCGTGTGTCGCGTGGCGCGCTCGAAGGTGCGGATGCCCCGTTCGCAGAGAATGACGTTCGGGTTGCCTTCCGCGAGGATGTACTCGGCGGCCATCAGCCATTCGTCCACGAGGGCACCTGCGCCCCGCTTCAGCAGCACCGGCACACCACTGCGCGCGGCGGCTCGCAGCAGCGAGAAGTTCTGCATGTTGCGCGCGCCGATCTGCAGCAGGTCGGCGAACTTCGCCACCACCGGCACCTCCTCCCAACTCAAGACCTCGGTCACGATCGGCATGCCGGTCAGTTCGCGCGCCTCCGCCAGGATGCGGAGCCCCTCCACGCCGAGCCCCTGAAACTCGTAGGGCGAGGTGCGCGGCTTGAAGGCACCGCCGCGCAGCATGTCGGCCCCGGCCTCGGCAATGGAGAGCGCCGTCTCCAGCAGCATCTCGCGTGTCTCGACCGAGCAGGGGCCACCCACCAGCACCGGGCGCGGCCCGCCGAAGGTCACATGCCGTACCTGCACGCGCGTGCCTTCCGGGTTGCGCCGCCGGTCCCAGAGCGGCAGGTCCGGCTTGGCGGTGCGATGGGCAGGCACCGGCGGCAGCGGCGCAAAGGCCGGCACGCCCTCGGTCCATGCTTCGTAACTGCCCAGCACGATGATCCGGCTCGCCAGTGCGTCCACTTCGGCGAGGGCCTCTGCCACGCGCGGATCCTCCACACTCCCCTCGATGTCGAGGTAGAAGCGGTAGGACCACGGCGCCGACGGCTCCGGGCGCGACTGCAGCGCGGAGAGGTTTACGCCGCGGGCCCCGAAGCAGAAGAGGATGTGAGCCAGTGATCCCGCCCGGTGGTCCACGCACACGATCAGCGACGACTTCCGTGGACCACTGCTCGCCGGTTGCACGGCGCCGCCGACCGGCGCGATGACCAGAAAGCGCGTCTGGTTCGTGGGGTCGTCCTCGATCCGCTCCGCAAGGACCGTGAGGCCATGCGCGACGGCGGACTCCTTGGCCGCCACGGCCGCTACCGTGGGGTCGCCGTCACGGGCCACATCGGCGGCCGAACCGGCCGTGTCCCATGCGCCCACCAGCGTCGCCTGCGGAATGCGCGACTCGAAGAAGGTGCGGCACTGCCCGAGGGCCACCGGATGCGACACCACGCGTGTGATCCCTTCGAGCGTGGCACCCACGGGTGCCACCAGGGCGTGATGCACCGGGTAGAGCACTTCATGCGTGAGCCGGAGCGTGCCGTCGCTGAACGCTTCATGGAGGGCATCCACGGCATGGGTGACGGAGCCCACCAGCGAGTTCTCGATCGGGAGGATGCCAGCGTCGGCGCGGCCGTCCCGGATCGCTGCGAAGACATCCCGAACCTCGCGGCAGGGCACGGGGGTGAGATCCGGCCAGCGGCGGCGGGCTGCGGATTCGCTGTAGGCACCAAGGGCACCCTGAAAGGCCATGCGCAACGACATCGATGACTCCGGTACGACGCGAGGAATGAGCGGGTCACGAAAGAAGAAAGCCCCGCCGATCGAGAGATCAGCGGGGCGTCAGCATCATCCGGCTCGGAGGCGGCTATGCGCTCTCGGAGCCGAACGGGTGAGCCCCGCCGGCGCGAAATGCATAGAAATACCACCCCGTGCTGTGATTCATTGGGGAAGTTTGCAGTGGCCTGCATGCAGCGTCAAGGTGCCCGAGATTGGGCCGGTGGGTAATCCTCGCCGCTGCGATGCCTAACGTTTCGAGACCCGCCGCGCGCTGAACAGCACATTCACCCGCTTCGACGACGGATGCGTCGGCACCTTCAGCACCTCGACTACCAAGCCTGCCTGCTCCAACGTATTCGCGAAGGCCTGATCTTCAGTAGCGGACCAGTACACCAGCCGCCCACCCGGGCGCAGCGCGTCCTTCGCTGCCCGAATCCCTGTCCCTGCATACAGTTGATAGTTCCCGCTCGTGGTCATCGCTTCGGCGCCGTTGTCCACGTCCAGCATGATGGCGTCGAAGCCGCTGCCAGGCTCGCGGAGAATGCGGGCGACATCGCCGCATCGCAGCTCGACGCGCGGGTCGGCGAGTGCCGGGCCAGCCAAGGCATAGTCGGGATTCTGATTCCACGATATCACGTCTCGCACGATCTCGACCACGAGTACCGTCGCGTCATGGGGCAGCAGTTTCAATGCGCTCGTCAGGGTCACGCCGAGGCCTAGGCCGCCGATCAGCACACGCGGCCCCTCGATCCGCGCAACGCCTGCGCAGGCGACTTCCGCGAGTCGCTGTTCCGACATCGATTGCCGCGTCGACATGAGCGGCACGCCGTCGATGCGGAGGCTGTAGTCGCCGTCATGGCGGTAAAGCGAGAGTGTGGATCCGTCGGGGGTCGCGGCGGTGCCGAGGTGCTCGTGGGGTTTCATGGGACGCGAAGGATGCTCATCATCGCCTGAAATGGAACTGGTCGAGCATGCGGCGCACCGGGGCACGTTCGGCCCCGGCCGCTTTTCCTGCTGATTCAGGCCCCGTGCCCCGCCATCGGCCTCGGGATCGCCCGCTTGGCCAGCTGCTCCAACAGGGCCTCTGCTGCGGGCGCCGACGAGGCCGGATTCTGCCCCGTGATCAGCAGCCCGTCGGTCACCACGTGCGGCTTCCAGTCCTCGACCTTGGAGTAGGTGCCGCCGTTCTTCTTCAGCATCTGCTCGATGAGGAACGGCACGACGTCGGTCAGACCCGCCGCCGCTTCCTCCGTATCCGAGAAGCCGGTGACGTTCTTCCCCTGCACCAACGGCATGCCATCCGCCGACTCCGCATGCCGGAACACCGCAGGGGCATGACAGATTGCCGCCACCGGCTTCCCTGCGGCAAGCATCGTCTCGATGAGCCGCCGCGACGAGGCATCTTCCGCCAGGTCCCAGAGCGGACCGTGCCCACCGGGATAGAAGACCGCGTCGAAGTCCTTCGCCTTCAGTTCACTGAGCGGGTGCGTTGTTGCCAGTTCGGCCTGGGCAGCAGGGTCCGCCTTGAAGCGGCCTGTGGCGCCCGTCTGCGCGGCGGGCTCGTCGCTCCTCGGATCGAACGGCGGCTGCCCGCCCTTGGGCGAGGCGAGCGTGATCTCCGCGCCGGCGTCCTTGAAGACGTAGTACGGCGCAGCGAACTCCTCCAGCCAGAAGCCGGTCTTGCGGCCGGTGGTGCCCAGGGTGTCGTGCGAGGTCAGGATCATGAGAATCTTCATTTGCGGCTCCTTGGCCAGTCAGCGGATGACGATGGTGTTTTGCGACGACGCGTGCTGCAGGCGGGCCGCGGGAGGATCGTACCGCGATGCTCGGCGAACGGCAGTCGGATGTCCGGCGACAACGCTGCCTCTACCGATCGGTCTCCGCTTGGCCGACGCGATCATCAGGCGTGTTTGACCGAGAGTCGGGGTGGCTCCGCGAAGGTGATGCTGTTTTTATCGGGATCACCCAGTTGCACGATCCGTCCGAAGTCCCCTTGCAGCGTTTGCCCCAGATCGATGCCGTGCACGTTGAGGAATCGTTTGGTCCTCTCGATGTCGGCAACAACGATCGTCATCGTACTGCGTCCGGCTTTGGCTGTATCCTCGAACAATCGAATGCCGGCATTGCTGACGCCGCGCCACTGAATCAGTCTGTCCGCTGGTCTGTCGTCAGGCTCCCGGCCGAGCACCTTCGTGTAGAACGCTTCGGAGGCTTCGAGGTTCGATACGAACATGGCGGCGAAGAGGTAGCCGATCTTCAGGGTGCAGTCCTGATCAGCCGCGAGTGCCGAGCCGCCTGCCGTGGCGGGATCCATCCAGAGCACTTCCCACACATGCCCGTCAGGGTCTTGCACCGAGCGTCCGAACATGAACCCGTGGTCTTGCCGGGGATTGGGATCGGCCCGCCCGCCAGATGCCACGGCACGGTCGATCGTGGCATTGACCTCGTCCCGGCTCTCGACGGTCAGCGCGATCAGCGCCGCGCTCGTTCCGTGGGGATCCGCCATTGGGGTGGACGCAACCTGACGGTATGTGTCGTGTGTCTGCAGCATGGCTTGGATACTCTCCGAGAAGACCATGCAGGCGGCCGTGTCGTCCGGGAACTTTGCGCGCCTGGTGCCGCCCACAGCCTCGTAGAACGCGGTTGAACGGACGAGATCCGTGATGGGCAGATTGATGGACATCGTCTTGGGCATGGGAAACTCCTCAATGCAGGGCATTACAGCTCAGCGGTACGGGCGCGGCTTGCTCGGCGATACGCGCGCCGTTCAGACTTGCGGCGCGAACGTCTGAGTGTCGGAGGCTGAGGCTCCCGATTCGGCGCCTCGGCCCGTTGCCGGAACACCGCTCCCAGATGCGGAGACGCGTGCTGCATGCGCGCCGCACGAGGAGTGTACCGCGAAGCAAGGCGAATGGCAGTCGGATTTCCGGCGACAACGGCCCGCCGCACGTAAGGCACGCTGCTGGCCACGCGGCCAGTGCCCGGCCCAGATCTACGGCCGCAGATCGCCGTGTCAGCGGTGCGAGTGCCTCCCTAGCCATTGCATGCGGGGTTCGGCACATTGGGGGCGTCTTCGACTTGGTTCGGAGGCATCCATTGCTGCTTGGTGTGACGCACAGATCCCCGGTGGGGAAGGGCCGCATCAGATGAGACGAGAGGTTGTGCGTAAGCGCTTGCCTGACGCCCCGTTGGAGCGAACGACGCTGAGCGCCGCGCACGTGGCGCCCGTCGCGTGAGCGCCACCGTGGTCCGGGGCGCATGCCCGCTCGATTGCCCTGATACCTGTGCCACGCTGATCACCGTCGAAAACGGCAAGGCCACGCGCATCCAAGGCGACAAGGCCCATCCCTTCACGCAGGGCTTTCTCTGCACGAAGGTGAATCGCTATGTGGAGCGCTCATACCATCCGGACCGTCTGCACACACCGCTCCGGCGCGTGGGGCCCAAGGGGTCCGGCGAGTACGCGGAAGCGAGCTGGGATGACGCACTCTGCGCCATTGCACTGAAACTGAACGAGATCCGGCATTCGACGCACGGCCCGCAAGCGATCCTTCCATACTCGTATGCCGGTACGATGGGACTGCTGCAGGGCGAGAGCATCGATCGCCGTTTCTTCCACCTGCTCGGCGCGTCCAAGCTGGACCGCACCATCTGCGCCACGGCCGGGATGATGGGCATGCGGATGACGGTGGGCGCCAGTATCGGTGCCGATGCGGAAGGGGTGCGCGAGAGCGACCTGATCCTCCTCTGGGGCACCAATACGCTCACGAGCAATCCGCATCTGTGGCCGCACATTCTCGAGGCGCGCGCCAAGGGCACGCAGGTGCTCTGCATCGACCCCATCAAGACGCGCACGGCCGAGCAGTGCGATGAGTGGATCGGCATCCGTCCGGGCACGGACGCGGCACTGGCGCTGGGGATGATGCACGTGATCTTCGCCGAGAATCTGCAAGATGACGACTACATCGAGCAGCACACGCTCGGCGCAGACGAGCTCAAGCTCCGCGCCACGCGCTACACGCCGGAGCATGTCGCGAAGCTCACGGGTATTCCGGCGGCGCGCATCATCTCGCTGGCGCGGCAGTACGCCAAGGCCCGGGCCGCGTTCGTGCGGATCAACTACGGCTTGCAGCGTCACGGCGGCGGCGCGATGGCGGTGCGGACGATCGCCTGCCTGCCGGCGGTGGTGGGGCACTGGCGTCGGCCCGGCGGCGGCGTGCAGTTGTCCTCGAGTGCCAACTTCGCGTTCAACAAGGCGGCGCTGCACCGCGAGGATCTCGCACCCGCCGGCACGCGTACCATCAACATGTCGTTGCTTGGTGACGCGCTGACCAAGCCCGATGCCGGCGTGGGCGGCCCGCCGGTGATGGCGATGGTGGTGTACAACTCCAATCCCGCCGCCATCGCGCCCGATCATCTCACCGTGATCGAAGGGATGAAGCGCGAGGATCTGTTCCTCGTGGTGCTCGAGCACTTCAAGACGGACACGGCCGACTATGCCGATTGGATTCTGCCGGCCACGACGCAGATCGAGCACTGGGACGTACATCTCGCGTATGGGCATCTCTACGCGACACTGAACCGTCCGGCTGTCGACCCGATCGGGCAGGCACTCCCGAACACCGAGATCTTCCGACGTCTCGCCACCGCGATGGGCCTCGAGCACGAGTGTCTCAGCGACGACGACGTGACGCTGATCAAGCAGGCGTTGGATACCACCGATCCGCGGATGCAGACAGTGACATGGGAGACGTTGAGCGCCGATGGCTGGGCGCGGCTCAATGTGCCGACGCCCTACGCGCCGTTTGCGAATGGCGGCTTCCTCACGCCGAGCGGCAAGTGCGAGTTCGTGTCGGAGCGGATGGCGCAGATGGGCCTCGATCCGGTGCCGGACTTCACGCCGCCATATGAGTACCCGGAGTTGGTGCCGGACCTCGCGGCCAAGTATCCGCTGACGCTCATCTCCTCGCCGGCGCACCAGTTTATGAACTCGTCGTTTGTCAACGTGGAGCCGTTGCGGCGCGCGGCGAGGGAGCCCGAGGTGGCACTGCACCCGCGTGACGCGGAACGCCGCGGGATCGCGGAAGGGCAGATGGTGGTGGTGCAGAACGACCGTGGGCAGTTCGTCGGTCGCGCGCGCATTCGCGAGGGGATGCTCGAGGGCGTGGCCTGGGCGCCGGGCATCTGGTGGGCCAAGTTCTCGCCGGACGGCCGCAATGTGAACGCCACCACGTCGCAGCGGCTCACGGACATGGGCGCGGGGCCGGTGTTCTACGACAATCTCGTCGAGGTCCGCGCGGATACGGCTGCGTCGTTGGGCAGCTGAATGGGCATACGCACCGCCACCCTGCTGCCCGCCGCCACCGAACTGGTCTGCGCCATCGGTTGCCGCGATGATCTCGTCGGCATCTCCCACGAGTGTGATTTTCCCGCTGGCCTCGATCATCTGCCGCGCCTGACCAGCACGCCGCTGGATCCGTTGCTGCCCGGCGCGGCCATCGATGCTGCCGTGCGTGGGCTCGTCGCGGAGGGTCGGGCCGTGATCGGCATCGACGCGGATCAACTCCGCGCCACACGTCCGGAACTCCTCGTCACGCAACTGCTCTGTGACGTCTGCGCGGTCGGTGACGGCGAGGCGATGCGTTTGGCGCAGGTGATGGACCCTCCGCCGACGGTGCTGGCGCTCGCCGGCCGCACGCTCGATGGGATCTATGAGGATATCACCGCGCTCGGCGCCGCACTCGGTGAGCCGGATGGTGCGGCGGGGCTGATCCTGGCGATGCAGGCACGGTTCGCGGCGCTGCGGTATCCGCTGCGTGCGGTGCGTCGTCGCGTGGTGGTCATCGAATGGCTCGAGCCACTCTTTCTGGCCGGGCACTGGACGCCGGAGTTGGTGGCGCTTGCCGGCGGGGACGATGTGGGGATGCAGCCGGGCCAGCACTCGGTGCCACGTTCGTGGTCATCGATTGCCGCAGCGGCGCCGGACTTGGTGATCGTGGCGCTTTGCGGGTTCGATGTGCCGCGCATCCGCCACGAATTGGATCAGTTCACCGATCCGGAAGGGCTAGTGGTGCTGACGCGCAACGAGGTCTGGCTGCTGGATGGGCATCAGTACACCTCGCGTCCCGGGCCGCGGTTGGTGGACGCGGCGGAGCGGATGCGGAGTGCGATGCTCGGCACGAAGGCCGAGGGACTCGAGGCATGGCGGGGAAGGAAATGACCGACGCGGAATTCGTGCTGCTGGCCATGCTCGGCGTCGTCTCGACCACGGGACCCGACACCCGTGGCTGCGACCGATCGTGGTGGAGTTTCTGACGCCGTAGAAGGCGCGCATTCTGCCGATGCCGGCGCTGACACCGACGTGCGATCGCGCCATGTTGCA
>Ga0163144_10030238_pt1 | contig 10364 bp, 8 predicted proteins | sample OliLak19BULKMAT1_FD_123175 | JGI IMG/M metagenome (GOLD analysis project Ga0163144, IMG submission 123175) | Freshwater microbial mat bacterial communities from Lake Vanda, McMurdo Dry Valleys, Antarctica - Oligotrophic Lake LV.19.BULKMAT1 | ecosystem: Environmental > Aquatic > Freshwater > Lake...
GAGAACGGCCTTGGTCGTCTTGCGTCGTCCGGCCTCGTCGTCCGGCGGCAGCACCTTCTTGGGAAATCGCTCACGCCAAAGTTGCCGAGCGATGACATACATCTCATGCTCGACGCGCGTCGCCTCCAGTTCCGCGTCGCGCAAGACGTCTTCCGCGGTGACGCCGGCATCGAGTTCCAGTTGCAGTTTCTCGGCGAAGCGCGCTTTGCCCAGACGCCAATCGCCGGTCGAACGGGGCAACAGATCCTTCTCCAGAAACTTCTGATACTCCGTGAGCGCTTTCACTGCGGCTTGGGCGTCTTCCCGCAGAATGCTCAGCGCGGGAGTTTCCTCGGCCAACTCGAAGATGCCGGATTCATAGAACGAAATCGCGCCGCGATTCTGCTTGATCGCCGTCTCCACGATGACTTTCGGGGGACTCTTGAGGCTCTCCTTGGCGGCGGCGATGATGCGTGGAATCTGCTTCATCCGCTCCCGGCAATTGCGCAAGTTTTCGATCTTGGGCGCCGTCGATTGCGCGAGCAGTAGATACACGCTTTCCGAAATGTAGTCGTTGTAGACGCGCGGATCTTCCTCGAATTGACGCGTATTCTCGGCAAGCCAAAGGTTTCGCTTGAGATGATGGGCCCAAATCTCGAAGTCGATTTGACCGGAGCGCGAGAGTTTCTTGTAATTGATGCGCTTGGGCATTTCCGCGCTGGTAGCTTTCCAACGCTCGAGATCTTTTTTGCGCGCCGCGGGAGAGACGTCGTCGAGCAGGTGATCGAAGCGATGGTCGCCCAGGCGAGTCGCGTCAAGCGGGTGATGCTTGAACTCGATGTCGAGCCATTCCTTGAAGTACGCGGTCAGCCGGTCGTCCTCGCTCATAACCTTGGGCCCCGTCTGTGCGAGCGGTTGATGAAACGCGAACAGCAGCAGCACACCGGCAAGCAATCGTGACATGGCGCCCCCCGTAGGACAGGCTTCCAGCCTGTCCGAACCCTCTGGAAAAATCCCCGTTAGCACGACGCGCAAGCGAGTGACCTCACTCGCTTGCGCGTCGTGCTAACATGAGTGCTAACATGAGCTATGGTAGCTGTTATCGCGTCGCGGGGTAGGTCCGCAAGAACCAACGAGAACTTCGCAATCATGCAAGACTGGCAGCTGCCGCCGGGCGTGTCGCGCGGGCTTTGGGATTATTTTCAGGATCCAGCCATCGCCCGGTCGTATGACGCGTCGTTAGCCGGCACGCCGCTATTGCAACTCGATCTCGATTTCTTCCGCCGCCACTGCCCCAGTCCCGCGCGACTGCTGGACTTGGGTTGCGGCACTGGCCGGCTCGCCATCCCGGCGGCTTCGGAAGGTCGCTGGGTCGTCGCCGTCGATCTGTCGCCGCGCATGCTCGAAGTGCTGGGCGAAAAAGCGCGCGAGACCAACGTCACGGTGCGGCGCCTGGCGGCGAATATCGTCGAACTCGATTGTTTCCCCGATGCTTCGTTCGATCAGGCCGCTTGCCTATTCAGCACGCTGGGTCTGGTGGACGGCGGCGAAAATCGTCGGCGCGTGTTGCGTCATGTCCAGCGCCTCTTGCGTCCGGACGGCACGTTCGTCCTTCATGTCCATAATCGCTGGTTCCACCTCGGCACGCGCTTCGGTCGGCGTCTTCTGCTCAAGAACGCCTGGCGTCGGCTTTGGGGCAAGGAACGGGCGGGCGATTTTCTCATGCCGCCGCAGCAGGGCGTGGGGCCGATGATGATGCACCTCTTCACGCGCCGCGAGATTACCAAGATGCTGCGCGGCGCCGGCTTTCGCGTCGTGGAGGTTCAGCCCGTCAGCCAAAACATAGATGGTCGAGTTTGCTGTCCATGGCTCTTGGGCCGGTTGCGCGCCTATGGCTACCTGATCGCCGCAGTCAAGTAACGACGGATCTATTCGACGTGCCGATAGCGTTCCCTCTGAAAAGTGCGGCACGCGAGGAACCAGAAGGCGATGGCGCCGACGAGATATATGCACAAGCCCAGCAGGCAGCCGCTTAGTTGGGCCATAAGGGCGTCGTGGTCTCTGTTGAATTCGGGGTAGGAAAACGACGCCGCCCACCAGGTCCAGGCCGGGTTCAGGCCGATGCCCACGACGTTGCCCAGGGTCCGCAATCCCGCCCATTCGAGCACGGTGCCGGCGAGCCAAGTGCCCGCCAGCAGGGCGAAGAAAATGAGCGCGAGCTTTACATACGCCTCGATCAATGTCTTGCAGACGACGGAGAGATACAAACCCAGACTGTTGAAGAAGGCGGCATGGAAAACGGGAATGCCCGCGAACAGCATGGCACCGGCGAAGTGCATGCCGCCCGTGACGAGGCCGAAGACCGCCATGGCCCAAAGGCACAGGAGCCAGCCGAGATTGCGATTGAGTCCCGCGAGCCATTTCGCGTTGAGGATGTCCTGGCGTTCGATGGGGATGGTCAGCAGGCTGTCGAGCGTTTTGTTTTGTCGTTCGCGGACCACCGCTGCCGCGGCGAAGAATCCCATGCCGAGACAGAATAAAGTGCCGTATAGCACGCCCAGGCCGCGCAGCGCGAAGCCGAGCGTCGCGGCGCGATCGCCCCAGCTTTCGGCATTGTCGAAACCCGATCCGACCAGCAAAGACAGTAAGATGCTGACGACGATGTATCCCGCGAGCCCCAAGATCGTGTAGAAAACGGGAGACTTGTAGAAGGGCCGATAATTCAGGCTCACTTCCTTCCAGTAGAGTGGGTCGCCCAAGATCGGCGGCAACTCATAGTTGCGCACGCGGACAATCGACGGTTGGCGTTCCTCTTCCTCGACCAACTTGGCTTGCGGGATGATCTCTTCCACTTTCGGCTTCGGTCGGCTGCGCATGTGCCGAGGGATGCGCGGGGGAGTTCGATTTTCGGAAAGCCGATCCGCGCGCATGGCGATGAGCGCGCCGACCAGGCAGGTGATCGTGACGGGGACATGGACGAAGAGGGCGCCGATGGGCCAGGCAAGCCGCATCTCGTACATGCCCATGAAACCCTCGCCGGTGCTGAGCGATAGGCCGCCGAAGCAAAACGCGATGGGGATGACGATGCCGTAGGTGCACATGACCGCCGTCACGACGCGTTTGGCGAGTGTCGACGCCAAGAGGGCCACGCTGCCGACCGCGATCAGGTTCATGAAGATCAGCAGGAAGTTCGCCAAGAGCGTGGGCACGTCGAGGCCGCCCCAAAGTTGGACGAGGCTAAGGATCGGCAACCCGCCCAGGATGATGACGCCCAGATGCACCAGGCGAGCGAAGAATTTGCCCAGGACGATCTGATGGCTGCGGAGATGCGTGGTGTAGAGCAATTCCAGCGTGCCGCGTTCGCGTTCCTCCACGATAACCGGGGCGAGGTATGGCGGGGCCAGAATGAAGACGGCGACATTTTGCAAGAACACGATCGTGAACGCGAAGCGCTGGGCGAGGTTGGAGGCATCGCTCAGACCAATGCTTCCCGTCGAGACAAAGAGCCCCTCCCAGTCGCGCAGCGGAAAGCGAAAAAAGTAGACCAGCCCGATGCCGACCAGCAGCAGGACCGAGTAAATGACACGCGTGTCCCAGGTTCGCGCCCGTCGGCCGAGGCGCACGAGATCGTAGTAGAAGTGCGGCCCGACGATGCCCGTGCCGCCGCGTTTGTTGAGGAGCGCCCCCACGAGAATAAGTGCGAGAACGAGCAACCCCACCGACGCGTACCACGGAGCGCCGAAGATCCAAGTAAAAAGCGGGGAGAGAAGGAGAAGGAGTAAGAAAATCGAGCGCGGGGCGAGAAGGGCGCGAAGCCATTCGCGCCCCGGAAGGACGGTTTCGGCGACGGGAGCATCGAGTGGTTGAGACATACGCAGTATCACAACACATCGCGCGCTAAGCCGCAAGCGGGAGGAGTCACTTTATATCTTCGTAGGAGAATTTTCGCGAGACGTTTTCGGCGGAATAGGGGGCGCCGTCCACTTCGACGTAAGGGTAGACAAAATAGTTTAACGAAGGGCCTTTTTGTCGTGGGACCAAATCGATGTCGCGGCCGGTCGTGAATTGCACGCGATCTTCGGTCAGGTTGCCGAAGTAATACTCCTTGAGTTCCGGGAAGCGATTCGCCTCGGAGATGTCCACCGGAATCCAGCTCTTGCCCTTGGGAAGAAACCAGGCCCAACAATGGTAGCCGCCGATATCGCCCTTGCCATGTTTGACTGGAATGGAAAACCCCATCTCGAATTTGGAGGGGATCTTTTTCCCGCGGGCCATGCTGATGAACAGACTGTGAAAATCCGTGCAATTGCCGAAGCCGCTGTCGCACGCCCAAACCGCGTCGCCGCGGCCCCAGGGTTTGCCCGCGGGTTTGTCATACTTCATGTGGCCGTTGATGACGTCGTACATTTCCTTGGCGGCGTGAAACTGGTCGTTGGGCAGTTTCTTGTCCTTGATGAGTTCGAGCGGTTTGCCGGTGATGGGAACCAGGGCATCGGCCTTCAGGAAACGCTCGATTTGGTCCTTCCCTTCGTTGACGGTCAGCGTTCCGGTGCCGCTCGTTAGGGCTTCGTTGCGGGCGACCTGGTAGGTGAGCGTGAAGGGGATTTCTCCCTTGTCGTTCGCCTTCGCCCGGAAAAAGAGCATCTTGTTGCCGTAGAGCTTTTCTTGGCCGACCATTCCCGCCGTCGGCGTCTCCTGCTTCACGACTTCGACCTTCTGAAGAGGCGTATCGGCGGGCATGGGTAGCCAGACGTCGGCTTGGCTGCCGGGCTTGAGATCCTGGACGGTTCCGGAATAGGTGAAGAGGAAGCGACGCGTTCGCGGGCCGTCCGGCGCTGCCGTTTTCTCCTTCGGTTCATCGGCGCTTGACTGGGGTTGGTGGAAACTCGGGATGAGAAGCGCGACCCCGAAAAAAGCCAAAATGCGTAACACGGCGGTCTCCTTGCGAACCAGGCTCGACGAATCAACGTTCCTAATCAGGGCGGGAAGTTGAATAACGTGAATTTATGGCGTTGGGAGCTGGAACGCAAGGCAGGAATCGAAAGCGCGAAGAGAGCCGAGCGAATCCCCAATGTGTGCAGGGGGCTCGCGCGGCTCCAAGAAAACGCAAGAAAACCTATTGTACGATGTATCCACCATCGACGACGAGGGTCTCGCCGGTGATGTAGGCGCCGGCATCGCTGGCGAGAAGGAGGGCGGGGCCGACCAGTTCGTTCGGCGCGCCCCAGCGTTTGAGCGCGGTCATTTGGGCGAAGGCGTCCTTTTCGGCGGCGGAGAGCAGTTTGCCGGGCAGATCGGTGAGAAACGGCCCCGGCGCGATGCAGTTGACGGTGATGCCGTGCTGTCCCAGATCGAGCGCGCTGGCGCGGGCCAGACCGATCAGCGCCGACTTGGTCGCGGAGTAGCCGTTGCGGCCCGCTTTGGAGACGATGCCCATGATCGAGGAAATATGGATGATGCGGCCCCATTTTTGGGCCTTCATTTGGGGCACGAGAGCGCGCGTCAGCATCATGCAGGAGGTGAGATTGATCTCCATGACGCGATCCCAGTCTTCGTCCGTGATCGTGTCGATGGATTGCGGCGTATTCGTGCCGGCGTTGTTGATGAGGATGTCGATCTTGCCCATCTTCTCGACGGCGGACTTGGCGAGGCGGGTTACGTCCTCCCGGCGGCTCATGTCGGCGACTTCGTAAGCTCCGCGTTGTTCCGTGCCCGCGAGTATCTCGGCGAGCGCGGCCTTCAACTCGTCTTCATGGCGGCTGGAGATGAAAATGTCCGCGCCCGCCAGGGCCAAGCCGCGCGCCATCGCCTTGCCCAATCCCTTGCTGCCGCCGGTGACGAGGGCGGTTCTTCCCTTCAAATTGAAACAGTCAAGCATCTTTGGCACCTCATGGAATTCTCTTGTTTCACGGAAGCGCCCAGATTAGCAGAAGTCGAGTCAAAGAAGTAGGAGGAAACCGGCTTGATCTTTCTTGGTTCCCCGGTATGGTCCGCCGTTCCTCGAAACAAACACGCAAGAGATTCAAATAGGAAGCCATGGCCGACCGCCGCGGGCTAACCCTGTTGCTTTGCATGCTTCCCGCTTGCCTGGCGGGATGCTTCTGGAATCGGCCCGCCGAACCGGCGGGCTGGGCCAAGAGCCTGCGCCCCGCCATGCCGGCGCTGGACGAGAACCTCATCTCGCTCGACGTGGCCATTCTGGAACGCCCGCTCGCCGATCCGTTCGTCAACGACGAGCTATGGACCAGCGTCGACGACATGGTCCTGGATCTGTCACGCAAAGGGACGGTCAACAAGAACGGCTTTCGCGTGGGCCAAATCGTCGGCCTCACCCCGGTCAGCCTGCAAACGCTGCTCAAATCGGAACGCTATTGCCTTAATCCGCGCCGGCGCGTCATCCCCTCCGGAAACCGCGTGACGCAAGTTCTCGGCCCCGTGCATCCCCAAACGCATTTCCTGCTCCACGAAGAGGGCATCAAGACGCCCGTTCAATTGGACCAGGCACGATTTTGTCTGGACGTGACGGCGACGCGCACCAAGGACAACAAGATCCGCCTGGAATTCACGCCCAAAGTCGAAACCGGCGAGCGCATGCTTCCATTTCAGCCGGACATCGACCAATCGCAATGGACTCTGCGCGTCGAGAAGCCACACCGCTCGTTCCCGGAACTCAGCTGGGAAGTGACGGTGGAACCGAACAAGTTTTTGATTATCGGCACCTTGCTCGAACACTCCGAGTCGCTGGGATTTCGCACGTTCGTCCAGGAAGACGGCCGACCGGTGCAGCGCTTGCTGGTCCTGCGCGCCTTCTCCGCCCAAGGCGACAAAGCCGAAGGCGAAGCGTCGCTGGAAGAGATGATGCGCTCGACGACCTGTCCCCCGCTGGCGCTGCAGGCAGCGTTCACACGCCCGTAGGACAGGCTTCCAGCCTGTCCGAATCTGATTCGTTACGCGCGTCACGAATCCAGCAAGCTGGCAGTTTGCTCTACGGAACGTATCAAATCCTCGCTGAACCTTTGTTGACGTTTCGGTGTCCAAGTGGGACAGGCGGGAAGCCTGTCCTACGGAGGATTTGATGATCGTAATCGATGGGTCGCAGGGCGAGGGCGGGGGGCAAATGTTACGCTCCAGCCTGGCGCTGTCGCTCCTCACGGGCCAGGCGTTTCGCATGGAGAACATCCGCGCCAAGCGCTCGAAGCCGGGGTTGAAAGCGCAGCACCTCATGAGTGTGCGCGCGGCCGCCGAGATCGGCAGCGCCCAAACCACCGGCGCGGAATTGCACAGCCAGAATCTGACCTTCGAGCCGGGCGAGGTCAAGGCGGGCGAATATCACTTTCGCATCAACACGGCCGGCTCCACCAGTCTGGTGCTGCATACCGTGTATCTTCCTCTCGCCCTGACAGGAAAAGAAAGCAATGTAATCATCGAAGGCGGTACGCATGTGTCGAACAGTCCCTGTTTCGATTTCGTGCAGACAAACTGGGCGGGGTATCTGCGACACATCGGACTGGATATCGACGTGCGCATGCCGCGCTCCGGGTTTTATCCGCGCGGCGGCGGGCGCATCGAAGTGACCATCGCCGGCACGTCGCGCGAACGACTTCGGCCTTTCAACCTGGAACGCCTGACGCTGCCGCGCCGGGTCGAAGGGGTCAGCGCGGTTGCCGGCTTGCCGGAGGATATCGCGGAGCGCATGGCGGACCGCGCCAGGGAGCGGCTCGAAAAGCGGAAATTGGACGTGGAGATTCATCAGGAAAAGTGGCCCGGCGGACCCGGCGCTTTCTTGGGTTTGGTCGTCCCGTCGGAACCGACGCCGACGATGTTTTTTGGACTGGGCGAACGTGGCAAGCGCGCCGAAGCGGTCGCGGACGAAGCCGTCGCGCAGGTTGCGGCGTTTTTGGATCAAGCAACGCCGGCCGTCGATATCCATAGCGCGGATCAATTGGTGTTGCCGTTGGCGCTGACGCCGGGCGCGTCGCGGTTTCCGGTGATGGAGGTGACGCAACATCTACTGACGAACATCGAGATCATGCGGAGTTTCTTGACGCGCGAAATCGAGGTGGATCAGGGCGAGGAGGGAGCGGCCTGGCTAACCATCCATTGAGCAAATACGAGCCGAAGGCAAGATCGACATTATGGCGGGAGGGAACCGTCGCATACCCCTACCCCGCTATTCATGAAAATGCCGCGAGTCCGAAGCGCCAGCAAGGGCGAACGGCGCGTCGCGACTGCGCGGCCTCGCCCTTGCTGGCGCTTCGGACTCGGCCGATTCTCCGTATGGATAACAAAAAGTTATTGATAGACCGATCCGATAAGAAAGATTCATGCAAATAAATGCTGTCCGCCGTCGTCTATGGGTGGTAAACCAAAGACTAGAAGAATGGTCCGAACCACTACGGAGGAACAGCCACGATGAAAAGTCGATACGTCGTGGGAGCGTTCGCTCTCGCCATGCTGGCTAGCGCCGGTGCATTGGCGGGCGATGCTCTCAAGTCGGGAATTCCCATTGGGGGATCCCCCAGCCCATTCAACCCGTTGAGCGTGACGGGTCCGTTTGAAGGCAAGAAGCAATGCCTTGTCTGATTTGCCGGTGGAAATCCTGTGGTTGCAATCTTCGCTCGCGAAGTCAACCAGGGCTTGACCAGTCTGGTCAAGAAGATCGATGCCGCCAGCTCCGAGTTCAAGGCCAAGGGAATCAAGTCGTTCGTCGTGTTCATGAACGACGATGAAAAATTGGAAGACTCCCTCAAGAAGTTTTCCGAAAAGGAAGGCATCACCAAGACCGTTCTCTCCATCGACAATGTCGCCGGCCCCAAAGGCTACGACATCGCCAAGGATGCGGACGTGACCGTCCTCCTGTACACCGGCCGCAAGGTCGTTGCCAACCACGCCTTCCGCAAGGGCGAACTCAACGAAAAGGGCATCAGCGCCGTTGTCGCGGATCTCTCCAAGCTCAAGAAGTAGTAGTCCTTCTCGCAACGTGATTTTTTCCGGACCATTCTTTTACGCCGTCGATCGTGTCGACGGCGTTTTTGTTTTTATTTCATCGATCCGATCCCGAAACTGCCGACCGTCCAGTCTCGACTGGAACGACTCTCGAACCGCGATCAATGGGTCGTCGGAATTAGTTTCGCCTGCGAATCCGCATGCTCTTGGCCGTCCTGCCGTTTCTTGGCAGTTTCGCGCAAATCGGCGAAATACTGAATGACGTAGAAGAAGACGGGCGTGAGGAAGATACCAAAGAGCGTCACGCCGAGCATGCCGGCGAAGACGGCGGCGCCCAAGGTGCGGCGCATTTCCGCGCCGGCGCCGTGCGCGAGCATAAGCGGCACGACGCCGATGATAAAGGCGAGCGACGTCATGATGATCGGCCTTAGTCGCAGCTTGCAGGCTTCCAGCGTGGCTTGATAGCGCGGCACGCCTTCCTCATGGCGGGCTTTGGCGAACTCGACGATGAGGATGCTGTTCTTGCTCGCCAAGCCGACGAGGACGACAAAGCCGATTTGCGTGAAGATGTTGATGTCGAGGCCCGCGATGATGACGCCGATGACCGAACACAACAAACACATGGGCACGACGAGGATGACGGCCAACGGCAGCGACCAACTTTCGTACTGAGCCGCGAGGACCAGAAAAACCAAGACGACGGCCAAGAGAAAGACGTACATGGCCGTGTTGCCCGTCTGAAGCTGGAGCAGCGCGAGTTCCGTCCATTCGGAGCGCATGTGAGGAGGCAAGGTCGACGCGGCGGCCGCTTCGAGTTGCTCGATGGCTTGGCCGGAACTGAAGCCGTGCGTCACGTTGGCGTTGATGATGGCGGCCGGGTACATGTTGTAGCGAACCAGCATGATCGGCCCCATCGCCTCGCGGACCTTGGCGAAGGCGCCGAAGGGCACGATCTGTCCCTTGTCGTTCTTGAAACCAAGCCGTTTGAGCGAGGAAGCGCGTTCGCGAAACTCCGGCTCGGCCTGGACGTTGACTTGCCAGGTTCGCTGGAAGCGATTGAAGTCGTTGACATAGTAGGAGCCGAGATAAACCTGCAAGGTATTGAACGCCTCGAAAAGGGAGACGCCCATGGTCTTGGCGGCGGGGCGATCGATGTCGATATAGAGCCAGGGAGTGTTGGCGCGAAAGCTGGTGTAAAGACCTTCCAGGGCCGGCCGCGTTTCGGCTTCGTCAATGACGGAGTCGGCGGTTTCCTGAACGGTTTCGAGACTGGAATCGCCGCGATCCTCGATAACGATTTTGAACCCGCCCGCGGTGCCGAGACCTTCAACGGGCGGCGCGCCGAAAACGTTGATGATGCCTCCGTAGATCTCATTCTGCAGGCGTTCCTGTAGGCGTCTGCCGATGGCGTCGGCATGCAACTCCTTGTCCCGACGTGC
>Ga0163144_10030239_pt1 | contig 10364 bp, 7 predicted proteins | sample OliLak19BULKMAT1_FD_123175 | JGI IMG/M metagenome (GOLD analysis project Ga0163144, IMG submission 123175) | Freshwater microbial mat bacterial communities from Lake Vanda, McMurdo Dry Valleys, Antarctica - Oligotrophic Lake LV.19.BULKMAT1 | ecosystem: Environmental > Aquatic > Freshwater > Lake...
AACGTTGTTTCCAAAGTCTTCCGGGCGGAGATCGCCTCCTATCAATTCACTCAGCCCAGATTTGCCAGCTTGAATCCACATTTGGCGACGAACAATATTATTGTTCGAAACATAGAAGTATCCTACAGCCCCCAAGATCCAAAACGTGACAATACCAAAACCACGATTGGTCTGCGCGATGTCGAGACTGATTCCGGGAGCGTCCGAGACCAATAAGGCCAACACAAAAGCCGTGCAGGTTGCCGCAAGAGCCAGAGGCAGCAAGGGGTTTCGCAACAACAAAGAAAGCGTGATTGGGAACAGATAGAACAACCAGACTGCGATTCCCAGCGGCGTCATGATGTCGGCTGCCAACACAGCCAGCAACAATACAACGATTGCAAGGTAGATGAGCATTCGCTGAGTTTGAGCCTTTTCCGCTTTCCTGAACTGCTCGGATACTATCTGACGTCCCTTCGAATTGGGCATGCTTCGTCCGTAATGATTCTGTCGAGTGCGGGTGGGCGGCGTTCTTGTACTGATGACCTTAGCGTACTCGAAATGCATTCGTTTGGAAAGAAACCCATTTGGGCGAATCAAAGGGGACGGCGGTTGTTTTTTGGCGGGTCGGCTTCTGCCTTGCTGAGCCTTGCGGCTCCAACCCTGCTGTTCTTCTCGGCAGTCCCGCACGTTGGTGCTGGCTTCGTATCCATCGCCATCGCGTTCCCGCCACATCGGACCCGTTCTGCTTGCCGCCGGTAACCTTTACCGCACATTCCGCTGGCCTCAAGGGGCAAAGGCGGATGTGCTCGCAAACGGCATAGTCGCTACCGCCGCTGCCATGTTGATGGTGGTCGGCGTGGTGGTCGGTGCGGCAGCAATAAGCCCTTTACATCTAGTATCGGCGAAGGAAGAGCCTTCGAGGAATTTTATTGCAGCACGGAGGCTGTTCTCCGCTATTTTTTCAGAGTGAATGTCAATGTCCTTGACCGCGAGTGGCCAACGTCGGAACTCGGACGGTTCGCCGTTCGTACCCAGGTCGCGCGGATTGCTCGGTATACGACAAGCGGCACAAGAAGATAAGACTCTGAAGTTTACCAGTTTGCTGAACCAATATTACGCTGGAGTTACTGCGCGCAAGTTTCCTCGACCTGAAGAAGCAAGCCGCGCCAGGAATCGATGGCGAGACATGGAGTGACAACGCGAAAAATGATTTTGAAAAACGGATCGAAGATCTGCACGGACAAACTCATCGCGGAGCGTACCGGGCACTGTGTTGTCTGATTACGGGCATCCAAGCGGACGTACATCCCTAAACCGGATGGCGAATTGCGACCGTTGGGAATCGCTGCGTTGGAAGACAAAATCGTCCAACAAGCGACGCGAACGATCCTGGAATGTATCTATGAAGAAGACTTCCTCGTGGCATAGAGACGTTTAAGAGACTTTTAGGGACACCACTTATTTTTGTTCGGGTGGTTGCGAACAGGATTGGAAATTTTTATGCTGGGGTGATTCTGTACTTTCTTGTATCGGTCCCGTCGCCCAATTCTAAAATGTGTCTCCTTGTAGGGAAGAGCTTAGCTTGCCAGTCTTGCTACCACCGACACTGGGTCGGTGGAGAGCTCGGACACAGGGTATTTGGAGCCGCTAGCAACTAACTAAGACTTGTCTTTGGCTGCGACTTCTTCCGCTGCACTGCCTCTGTAGTATTGGGGTTTCAGTAAAAAAGGGTCAATGACTTGGCCTGATTCGAATTTCGCGATCCCCAACCTAGCTACCGTCTCTGCGTTGGGCAACGTCTCGGAACCGTCTATCCATCTTATTCGCTCGACGATTCCCACCATCCACTCCGGCTTACCTATTTCCGGATCAGAAAGGAATCTTCGAATGCGATCGCAACCCGGTCCGCACAAGTCGATCGTTAACTCTGGTTCGACTCGAATCCTCGCCCGTTCCAAGAGGACGTCAATGTCTATAATTTCGGTGTTAGAAACTTTCTCGATCACTTGAGTTGCACCCACGGTACGAATTGAGTACTCCGCCGTGAAGACTTGACCTCGGTATGCGTCGAGTATCACGTGCACTGAATGGCTAACAACGGGACACTGACGGGCGATCACGTCCAACGTGTCGAGCTCGACCGTCGGTATCCGCAACGCATACGCCATGGCTTTGGCCGTCGCGACCCCGACTCTCAAGCCGGTAAAGGATCCCGGACCAGTCAGCAATGCGATCGCACATAGACTTTGCATCTCAATACGATTCTTGACCATCAAGCGTTCGATCGCGGGCGCGAGCGTCTTAGCCGAACCGGACTCGGGCGACAGTTGCTCAACGTCACAAACGAACGATCCGTATTGTTCGCGAAGGATTGCGACCGAACCGCTCTTTCCGCTGGTTTCGAGAGCTAGTAGGACAGACTCTGGCTTCATTGTTTGGTCGCCCTAGCAACTACTTTCCGATTTCAGACAGGAGTTCACTCATCTCAGCCGCCGCGTGATGATTGCCCTGAGTTCGAGCTTCGTCGATCCCATCCCTTAGAAAGGTTCTTGCTTCTTCGATGCGATCCAGTTCGACCAGTTGCTGAGCTGCCATGAAGAACGCGGCAACATAACGTGGCTCTTCTTTATTGGCCAAATCGGTTAGCAGTTCCAAGCTCTTGTCGTTTTCGTCCAGCTTGCGATACTCCATCGCGAGCGTATATCTCAAGAAAGCATCGCGAGGATCATCCTGCAGCATTGCTTGAATTTTGTCGATGCGTGTCGTTGTCATAGTGTGCTGTTGCTAATGATTGTGTTTTGGCTCGAGCCTAAAGTTTGGCCACGTTGGACGCAGAACGGCTTGAGGTCGATTTCCGTTTTTTGACCGTTCATCCATTGGTACATTAGCAGACCCGTCGCAGTCGACCAGTGCAAACCGTGGCGAAAATGCCCAGCCGCAACAAATCCATTCTCAAACGGATGCAAGGTTCCCAAATAGGGTAGCGAATCAAAGGAACCGGGACGCAGCCCTGACCAAACGCGTTCCACGACAGCACGCGACAATTCCGGACAAATTCCCATCGCCCATTCTTTTAGCGGTTCGATCATTTCCGGGGTGGTCCGATGATCAAAGCCAACTTCCTCCTCGCAGGACCCGGCCAGCACATAGCCGTCATCGCGTGGCACTAGGTAACGATGCCCATCGTTGATCACCATGGAAAAGAGTGGTTCATCGAGCTTGTACAAAACCATTTGCCCACGGACGGGCAGAATGCCGGTCTCGACTCCAATTGGTTTTAATAGTTGCGATGCCCAGGCGCCGCTCGTGACACAGAACTTCTTTGCATGAAATTTCGATGGACCTGCATGTGCCGAAACGATTCGGTCGCCGAGAGTTTCGAGCTGATCGATGCAAGTGTTCTCAATCATTGCAACACCCAGCTTTTCGCAAGCAGCCACTAGCGCGCGAATGTGCCTGGGATTTCGAACCCGGCAATCGGCTGGCGCAAACCAAGCGCGAAGTCGGTCGTTGGACTCAACTAGTGTACGCAAAAAGGGCAAACGAGTTGTCAATTCGTTTTCCGACCAGGACTCGAATTCAATGCCATGTTCATCCCACCACATTTGATTGGCTGCCAATGTAGCTCGTTCTGCCGGGCTCATCCCCAGATAAAGACCACCGCACCTGCGGTATTCGTTATCGATGCCGGTTTGCTCAAGTAGTCGTTGAGACCATTCCGGATACAGTCGATGGGACAGGGCGCGCAATTGCTCGATAGGATCGTGAGCTTCAGTCGTTGCCCCTGCCGGCAAGATACCGGCGCCTGCCCAAGAGGCCGCTTTACCGATCTCTCCCGAGTCCACAACGAGAACTCTCCAACCGCTCGAAGCGCATTGGTAAGCGATGGAAAGCCCTACGACACCCCCACCGCATAGCATCAGGTCATAAAGTGAGTTGTTGTAGGAAGCCATTTTTCAATTCTCGCGGCTTAGAAAATAAGCCGTCGACGTCACTATTCCTTAATCACATGCATTATACCTTTGCGAGTGCAATTAACGACAAGGTCGAGCTTAGAATGTCTGGGGACAATGCCTGTGCATTGCGATTTTCCACTACCACGAAAGTCCGAGAACGAAAAAAGCCGAAGTCGTTGGACCTCGGCTTTGCTTTTCAAATTTTGGGCTATTGCATCATCTTGGTTTTAATTTTGCGTTGTAGCCAGCCTGCCTTGGTTGAGCGACGCTCCGCTTTGCAAAAATCACGACGCGGAGCGTCGTGCAACTAAGCCGCTGAATTCGATTAGCGAAACATGGTGTTTGGCTGACCGCCGGGTAGGCCGTTGGCCGTATTCGGAATATTGGCTGGCGGCATGCCCGCTCCACCCATCGCTTGATTCGAGAAATCGTAGCTTGTTTGACGTCCAACGCTGCCTGGTCGGTAAGGTGCGGCACCCGCATAAGTCTGTGCTCCCATCGCTGGACCGGCACCTGCACTTGGGGGCAAACTCGATGGTTGGTACGCAGCAGGCAGAGCGTTGGGCATGCTGCTTTGCGCCTGCATCGGGTTAAACGAACCTGCGTTATACCCTGCTGGCATGGCTGGGATTCCAGCCCCATTGCCCATGGAAGGATACGCCGAGATGCTTGGAGACTGAGGCATTCCGGCTGGCATGCCCGTTGGCATTCCGGAGGGCATGCCACCGTAAGCTGGCGGCATTGAAGATGGCATGCCTGCCATCGCGTTTTGCGGCGGCATACTTGGATAGCCGTTCGGCGATTGCGGCGAAGTTCCAAAACCGGTCGAAGGTGTCATACCGCCCGAACGGTTCGTTCCGCCCGCCATGCTGTACGGTCCTGTTTGGTAGCCGTTCGCTCCGGCATTGACGCCTGCAACACTGTTACCCATTTGGCCATTCGGCATCTGGCCATTCGGCGTCTGGCCGTTAGGCATTTGTCTAGCCATCGCGTTGTTGGGAGGCATGTTGAAACTAGGGCCAGTGCTGGTCGGTCCGTAAGGCGACGCAGGTCGGTTTGGGTTTGCAGCGTTGCTCGCCAGTGGAGAGGGACTGTTTTTAAAGGCAGGTCCGACTGGCGATGACGACGCGTTCGAAGGCATCGACAAACTGGGACTGCTTCCAGCCAATGTCGATTCCGATGGTTTTTTGGACCAAGGAAACATATCCGATCCAGGCATCTTCCAGCCGTTTCTGCAACCGGTCTGTGTTCCGGCGACGACGACTACGACTACGGCAATCCGCGTCCAATTAGCGAGTTTAGTTCGCATGCTAACAATTCCCTTTGGTAGCTTGTAGCACCCCAACTCGCCTCGAGTCGAAATGCCTTTGTTTCTGTTTATGGGTTCTCACAAGAGAACGGTATTCAACTCTAACTGCCAATATCTCTTGTTTCGGCAAACCACTCGTCGCACAATAGTCATAATCCGAAAAGACTACCTAGTTTCTCGAATTGAGTTCCATCGGCGGACCCATTGCCCGAAGCAGTACGGGATTTAGTCGAAATCAAGTCATCGCGTCAACGCCAAGTCACCTAGAACTGGAACAGGTTACAATGCCGCTATCGAAATCCATCCGCCAAACTTCCTCGACCGCATCACCAAGACCATGAAACTACAACATCGAATTGCTTGCAAACCAACTCAATGGATTTTCGCAGTCGCTTTAGCGTTGTTTTATTCCATTCCAGTCGCCCACGGCGTTGATCAGGCGTCCAGCGTTGAGCAGGCGTCCAGTATTGCACCGCCGCCACCGGCGAAAGGTTGTGTTCGCATCGCAACGTTTAATGTTGCATTGAATCGAAAGGAAAACGGACAGTTGGTTCGCGATCTCAAGACAGGTGACGAACAAGCAAAGAGGATCGCTACTATCGTTCAGTTGGTAGCACCCGATGTTCTGCTCGCCAATGAAGTGGATTATTCCGAGGGAGAGGCAGCCACACTATTACGCGACTTGTATTTGTTGAAATCGCAGTCCGGCGCGCCGAGCGCACCGCCCAACGCTTTGGTGCATATGTTCTCCGCTCCAGTCAACACAGGCGTGAACTCCGGAATGGACTTGAACGCGAACGGACGAAGCACAGACAATGACGACGGTTGGGGCTACGGAGCTTTTCCGGGTCAATACGGGATGGCGGTGTACAGTCGATTTCCGATTTCTGGAGAGATGGCTCGGAGCTTTCAATTGTTTCGTTGGAGCCAAATGCCGAATGCCAAGCGACCAAAATTAGTGGATAAAGCTACGGGTGAAGAGAAGTTTTTTCATTCTGATGAGGTCTGGCGAAAACTTCGATTAAGTTCCAAGTCGCATTGGGATATCCCGATTCAAATCGACGGCAAAACGCTTCATGTGATCGCGTCGCATCCGACACCACCCGTCTTCGACGGACTGGAGGATCGCAATGGGTGCAGGAATCACGACGAGATTCGACTTATCCGAGACTATGTTAGTGGGACGGACGATGGCAACTACATCGTCGATGACAGTGGAAAAAAAGGAACACTTTCCGCACAGTCGAACTTTGTGATTTTGGGAGATTTGAATTCCGATCCAAAGGACGGTAGCGGTCTCTCGCAGGGCATAATCGACTTACTGAGTTCGAAGCGTGTTTTATCGGATTTCGTCCCGGCGAGCGACGGTGCGATAGAAGCTGCAAAGCTACAAGGCAAAGCCAATCTCAAACATAAAGGGAATCCGGCCAACGACACCGGCGACTTCAATGACAACGAGCCTGGCAATCTGCGAATCGACTTTGTGCTCCCCTCGTCCAATTGCAAAGTAAGAAACGGCGGTGTTTTTTGGCCGACCGGGGAGCAACTCAAAGGGATCGACTCCAAGCTTGGTGAGGCGTCCGACCATCACCTTGTCTGGTTAGACATCGAGTTGGGTTCTGAATAACGCACAAAATCCGTGCAAAAACTCCTGTTGTCAAGCTGGTAAAGAGCGTATACACTTCGACTATCTTATTGGACAAAACGTTCGATTTAGGTTGAGAAATGATTGCTCCGTGGTGTAATTGGCAACACAAGGGATTTTGGTTCCTTTATTCTAGGTTCGAGTCCTAGCGGGGTAGCTTTAAAACAACTCCAGCCCGGTTCCGACCGGGCTTTTTTCATTGCCAGATACGAACATTATCATGCCAGAAATCCAGGCTTTTCGCGGTCTACGTTACAATTTGGCGCAGGTAGGTTCACTTTCTAACTGCATTGCTCCTCCGTACGATGTGGTGGACTCCGAACTCCAAAACCACCTGTATGGACTTTCTCCCTTTAATTTTCTTCGATTGGAGCTCAATCGCCGAGAGGAACAGGATCTCGACGAAAATACGATTTATCAGCGTGCGGCTCGTATTTATCGTTCATGGCGGAGTGAAGGAATTCTGCAAACAGAGCCGGATCCCGCCATCTATGTGTACCACCAAGAATTCGAAATGGGGGGCCGGAAACGAACTCGCAGAGGATTCATGACGCGAGTTCGCCTCCAACGCTTCGGCGAGGGAAACATCTATCCCCACGAACAAACCCATGCCAAGGCCAAAGACGATCGGTTGCGATTGACTCGAGCCACTCAAGCAAATTTGTCGCAGATTTTTGGACTCTACCCTGATCCGGAAAATTCCATTCAAGAACTTTTGGATAACAAAATCGCTGGTGTCCACGGAATCGAGGCGACAGATCATCTCGGCGTTCTACACCGTATGTGGCCCGTCAGCGACGTCAAAACGATTCAACAAGTGATGGCCCTCATGAGCGACAAAGCCATGTTCGTGGCCGACGGACACCATCGTTACGAAACCGCGTGCAACTATCGCGACGAACTCAATGCGCAGTCTCCTTTGCCAGATGCCCATCCCGCAAACTTTGTTCTGACGATGCTGGTCAGCATGAGCGATTCTGGGCTCGTAGTGTTACCAACTCATCGACTGATCCCGGGAGTGCCAGACATGACCACGAGTCAATTGCATGAAAAACTGTCTCATTGCTTTGATTGCGAAATCGTGGGAATTGGTCCTGAAAGCACCGGTGCCGTTTGGGCCGAAATGGACAGACTAGACGAACAACTCATTATGGCGATCTACTCCAAAGCCTCCAACGAATGGACGCGAATCTCGGCACGCCAAGAAGCAGCGGATCGGATGGCCGAGATCGCTACCGAACACTCCGAAGACTGGCAGGGACTCGGCGTAGCGGTACTCCATCGATTGGTCTTCGAAGACCTGCTCGGCCTCAAGGATATCCCGAAGCCCACGTACGTTCATCTCGTCCAAGAAGTCATTGATGGACTTAACGGTCGTCTAGAAGACAACCTTGAATACCCACTGGCCGCGATGGTCATGCCAGCCACGATCGAACATATCCGTTCGATATCGCTGCACCAAGAACGCATGCCAGCCAAAAGCACATACTTCTTTCCAAAGCTCGTTTCCGGACTGGTTGTCCACCCACTCGCCTAGCGATTGTGGTGTTGACGATCTAGTTTAGGTCGATGCACGCTTATTGCTGCGAAGACCTAAGTTGATGCTGTCACCAGCTAACTGCGCAAATGCCTTTTGGGTATTACCAAGTAGCAATCTTAAGTCACCCGCCGTATCGAGTGAAAAGACCATTTGATTGCCGCTAGCATAAATGACAATTCCTGAGCTGGGCAATCGAAGCGTGAACTCCGTGCACTCGGGGTCGTAATCGAGATGCTTGGCCAACGTGTCGATTTCCTCGATGTCATCGATTTTGGATTCCAAATCGAGATTCGTTTCCAACTCAAAGACGACTCGTCTGCAATACTTGGTAAAGATTGCTAAGAAATTAGGATCGTCGATCACTGTGGGGTTTCTAAACGAACGAACCTCCGTTGTCAGCAAATACATGTCGGCATCCTCGGGGTCTTGAGAAAGCGAAAGATTGACATCGAAATCAGGGCCCTTGATCGAAGCGGTCGATGCGACGTTGGTAAAACTAAGGTCCTTGCGCTTGTATCGAAACACTTCACGCAACTGTTCGAAAATTTCTGTTGCCAAAGTAGTGACTTCGGCGGCACCCGCTTTTTCGACGAAGTCACGTTCCCAGTCGTTATGGTTCCCAAGCGGAGATTTAGGCTTGGAGTATCCTCGCAGTTCACGAACGCGTCCTCGGATCTCCCCGGTTAAACAGGACTCGATGATTGGGTTCGATGCCGAAACGGTGAGTTGCGTAGTCCCGGCTGAATTCACAAGGTCGACCACGATGAATTCCTTGGCCTTGCTTCCGTACAGGACCGGGGTTTGTTTTTTTGCACCCGCGACAGTCACTCGTAGAATGCGAGGGACTTCGGCGAGCAAGTAAGTTTGCAATGATGTTGTCGTTACTCGCCCGTCCTTGCCGACCGCTTCCTTGGCGTTGCCCAGAATCGCTTGGATGAGGCAATGCGTCCAAATGCCATGATCGAGCGTTCGGCTCGGATGAGAAACTTCATTTGGCTTGCAGGAAACAAACGCAAAACGGGACGCGGACTCTTTGCAGAAATCTTTAAGTTCATCGCATGGAAATTGGTTCTCGAGTTGAGCTTCAAGACCGAGTTGAGTGTCAAGACCCGAAGGACTCGATACCGAGTTGTGGCTCGCGTCAATGAATAACAGCACGCTATCGCACTTGACCTCGCGAATTAAGTTCAAGAGTTCGATGAGCGGTACGACGGATTTATGAGCTGTTTCGATTTGAGTGTCGAACGCCGTCAAGACGCTGACGCCGCCGATCGAGGCTCCGTGTCCAGCGTAAAACAAAACGAATCGATCCTCAGGACCAACCTTGGCAAGTAACCCACGCAAACTGGAACGAATACCAGCATGAGTCGCTTGATCGCTAAGGAGAGTTACGCAGTCCGCTGGGTCCACCCCCATCTTTTCCCAAGCGTCGACAAAACCTTGCGAGTCCTGTTCGGCGTAGACGACAGGTTGGATCGGTGTGACTTGATAGTCCTCGACAGCGACAGCGAAAATATAAGTTCTAGGTCTCATGCAGGTGAGTCTATCAAAGTCATCTTCGCCAGTGAAGACGGCGGACATGGGTGGGAAACCAGTAATCGCACTTCGGAAATTCTCGTTCCCGGGCTCTGCCGGCTCTGCCCGGGAACGCACTGCTCCGGAGGCTCTGCCTGGGCTGTGCGACAAATAGCAGTTTGAGCGGAATTCCATAAATTCTCTAGAGTCTTTTTTTGTTCCTTGTTGTGGGCTGATTAGAGTCATTACCAAACGGATTTAAGCCTGAAGGGCTGGCACATCCTCTGCCGGGGTCGAAGGCCCCGGTGAGCGAATTGATGATGCGCAAAGCGCCAGGCTGAAAACTACCGTAGGATGGGACCATTGTCCCGTCCGTTGACTCGTTCGGGACATTGGTCCCAAACTACAACTGGTATC
>Ga0163144_10030242_pt1 | contig 10363 bp, 9 predicted proteins | sample OliLak19BULKMAT1_FD_123175 | JGI IMG/M metagenome (GOLD analysis project Ga0163144, IMG submission 123175) | Freshwater microbial mat bacterial communities from Lake Vanda, McMurdo Dry Valleys, Antarctica - Oligotrophic Lake LV.19.BULKMAT1 | ecosystem: Environmental > Aquatic > Freshwater > Lake...
AATTGCTGACGAACTAACAACTGTTCCGCCAGTTGCTGTCTTAGATGTTATAATTCCTGCAATTGCAGAACTAACAACAATCCCTCCAGTTGCTGTCTTAGATGTTCTAATTCCTACAATTGCTGACGAACTAACAACTGTTCCGCCAGTTGCTGCCTTAGATGTTATAATTCCTACAATTGCAGAAGAGTTACAAACAACTCCGCTAGTTCCAATTCTGGTGCTTTTAATTGCAACAGTTGCAGAAGAGCCAACAACAGTTCCGCCAGTAGCAGTTATGTTACTTCTGATTATTATAATTGCAGAAGAGCCACAAACAACTCCGCCAGTTGCTGTTGCGTTGCTTACAACAGAGCCAACAATAGGAACAAAACCTAATTCAATGTTTGCCCCATCAAAAAGGAATTTTCTGTCTCGTCTGCTGTTGAAAAAACTAAACATTATGCCTCGATGAATCTAATATTAGATTGTATTATACCAGTAGTAATTGCACCACCAACAACGATATAACTTAAGCACGCACCGTTTTCTACAACTGGACAGTTGCCACAACAATTCAACATTGAATCAAACAGTAGTTGTGACCCAACCTCAGTGATTGGCATATAATATAATGGCTTGAAAAGCGTAACGCCAAAATTACCTGCCGTTGTTGTGCTGCTATCTAAAGTCACGGATTGAACAGACTTAACTCCTGTATCACCACCAGCTAACGGACACATCACAAATCTGTTTACCTCACGCCGTCCCGTTGCTCCAATCTCTACCTCTACAGTCTTAGCGGCGTTGCTTTGATTTGTGTAGCCGACTGTAGCTACAACAGTAGTTGTACCAATCGTAGTATAGACTTCTAACGCAGCAAAAACTTGTACGCCAGAAGTATATCTCGTCAATGCTGGCGTGTTGACAGTTTGCGTGCTTGTTAGCGTGGCGTCTAATCCGCCAGAATGGATAAGTCGATCGACGATCGTTACAAAACCAGAACGGAAATTTATTAGCACTTGCGCAATGCGTTGTTGCGACAATCCATTACGTTGACCAATACAACCTGCTAGATTGTTGTCACAGGTTTCTGCGGCTGACGGGGCTACTCCGCCAAGCGGCGTCGTCAGCCAACTGCTCGAACATCTACCGATATTCGTAGCAGTAGATGTTTTTGTGTCTTGGATTCGTTGTGTAGGTGACGACACTTGATTCTTATAATCGTTATAATCGTTGACTGGCATATTATTTCTCCACTGTATGAAAAGAGCCATATATTTGTGGGGCAGTCGTTGCGTTGCTCAACCAGATAAAGCTAATGCAAGAATCGGCTAGTATCTCTATGATTCCGGGCAATCCAGCAATTAGATCTCTAACGCTACCACAGCCAGCAAGAGACAAAGGAATCACAATTAACGGACGACCAACAGTAATACCAAAATCACCTGCTGCTCCAGTTGTGGCAAGCACAGTACAAGACAATATTTCTGTCACACCTGTATCTCCCGGATCTAGGGGGACTGGAATTATCCTTTGTGCTTCCCGCAATCCAGTGCCACCGATCGCAAAAGCTGGAGTTGTCTTAGTTGTTCCAGCTTGATTTTTATAACTTATAGTTGCGGTAGTAGCGGTTGAGCCAATCTGAGTATATATTTCTACATAGATTTGATTGCCGGGACTTGCTGAACCGGCAAATCTACTGACTGTCTGTACGCAATTTTGTGCTGTGGTGACTGTACCACTCATTCCATTGCCGTGTATCAATCGGTCGTAGACAATAAGTGTGCCAGCTACGCTTGGAGCAGCAATTACGCCAAGACACCATTTTTGTCTACCACCACCGGGATTTGTCAGGGTCAACGCTCCATCGGTTGCCAAAGTTGGATTGCCTAGTGTAGGTGAAGTGCTTGACCCACTAGGTATACCGTTATATTGCCATAGGCTGGTAAACCTACCAGCGATATTTGCGGCGGCTGCTGCTGCACCCACCCTAGCATCCTTATAGAAAAAAAGGCTTTGGGGTGTGCCGTCATTTCCACCAGTGGTACGGTTGATTAAATCTGATAAGTCTGTTATTGCTGCCATAACTTATATAGTTGTGAGATGAAGTTATCAAAACATCTAACGCAGGCGAAGTTAAGCTCTGCTTTTCTACTTCTCCGTCTTCAATGGAATTCTGAAGCACAAAACAGTCAATCTGCTTAATTTTTGGATCTATTTGTTAACAGTCTACAGATTTTCCTTTGATCACATATATAAACTAACGATCTGGTAAATCAAAAATATGGAGAAAGCATTAAATGATTAAATATAATGAATGGAAACTCTTGCAAGAGTCTACTTTTTCACTTGGACTAAAGAGCTATCCAATAGTTGGCGGTCCTATCGGAGGAACTGGTATTCAAGAAGGTGGATTCAACTTCGGAAAAGATGAAGATGACGAAGATGATGAAGACGGAGACGATGTTGATGATGAAGGAGACGATCCTGTAAGTGACGACGAATTGGACGACGACCAGCTTGATGGCGATGTTTTTGGTGCCAGTAAAGAAGAAGGTGGTCCAACTAAGTCTTTTCCACCTGACGATTCAGATGACATGGGTGCTGAAGGCGATGATATGGACTTTGATGCTGATCAATTTGATTTGGCAGGACTTGGAGATGATCATAGTAGCTTTGGATCAGTTCCAAATGGCGGAAAAGGAGCTATGAGTGCTGTTGACGATATGCTTGGCAGTGATCTTGGTGGCGTGGACGAAATGGGTCTCGGCGGTGATGAAATGGGTCTCGGCGGTGATGAAATGGGTCTCGGCGGTGATGAAATGGGTCTCGGCGGTGATGAAATGGGTCTCGGCGGTGATGAAATGGGTGGCGATATTGGTGAACCGTGTCCAGATTGTAATCCAGATGGCGAAGGCGACCCAGATCCAGAATGTCAAACATGTAGCGGAGAAGGCTTCATGAGTGATGATGGCGGAGAAATTGGTGGCGAAGAAATTTCTCCAGATATTGACAAGATGAATTTCTTGTCAAAAATGACCAATTATCAAAAGAAATACATGGGTGCTGGACAGCCACAAGCTCCTCAGATGGGACAACCTCCTCAGATGGGACAACCTCCTGCTGGTCAACAAGGACAATTAAATCCTCAGCAAATGCAGCAAATTCAACAAATGATGCAGAAAATGCCGCAAAACGGTCAACAAAATGGCCAAAGAATGATGCAAAAAAAGTTCATGGCGAAAACAGATCCTAAAGATCAAGTTCGCAATCAAGGTCATGATATGAGTTTGAAGCACATGGCGAAATGCGGAACATGTGAGAATACAGCGGGAACTTATGGAGAAACACAGCAAGACTTTTTTGCTAGTTTGACTAATAACGCTAAGGGCGAAACACGTAAGAGGTTTTTCAGCGGAATTAGAGAAGATGCTTTACTTCAAGCTGTTGATCCAAATTATCAATCACCAAAAGACGATGCAGGACAAGTAGGATTTGCTCCTCAAGGTCGAGTTGGTGCAATTGGCGGTGGATACACACAGCAAGATATTCAAGATCTTCCGGTTCTTGGAGAAAACAAGAAGTATCGCAAGACAAAGAAGCGATAAATTATCTTCTATGCCAGATCGAAGATTAAAAAACAGACAGTATTTCTACTGTCTGTTTTTGTTTAAATGCTTCTAATGTATTCTTCTATTCCAGATTTAAGATCGTATTTTGGCATATACCCAAGTTCTCGCTTGGCTTTATCAATGCAACATTCTGTGTAATCTTGATAACTTTCTGGGAATGGGCAGTCAATGTATTCAATGCTTGATGGCAAGCGTATTTCAATCAATATTTCATTAAAAACTTCAATAAAAGACCACGAACCACCTCCACCAATATTGTAGATTCCTGTTTTTTCAGATTTCATAGACAAAATATTTGCTTCTACGACATCTTTAATGTACACCCAGTCTCTACTTTGAGTTCCATCTTTAAACAAAACAACGTTTTCATCAGAAAGAAATTTTCTGATGATTTGACCGATCATACTCATCCTTTTTCCTTTTTGAGATTCTCCGGGTCCATATACATTGCAATATCTTAATCCTATTACTGATACATCATTATCTTTAGCAAAATTCATTGCAAATGTATCAAATTCTGCCTTAGACTCAGAATAAGGAGTTAATGGTGATATTTCTGTTTCTTCTGTGTAAGGGGCTTGAGACAGTCCATAAACAGCCGTACTAGATGCGTACACAAATTTTTTGCACCCAGAATTTAAAACTATGTTGAACAATTTTGTTGGCCCATAAACATTTGCACGCCAAACTTCTTCTTCGTCTAAACATCGTGTGTCATTGTTTGCCATTTGGTGAAATAAAACATCAAATTTTTGCTTGCACAAATAACTCCAATCAATGCCTTCAAGTGACATATACAAAACTTTATGAACATTATCAACTGGCTCAGACCCTGTGGCAGTAATTGTCACTTCATGACCATCACTTATCAATCTTTCTGTAAGATTTCTCCCAACAAATCCTCCACCACCTGTCACCAATACTTTGAGTTTTTTCATTTGCAGATTGCTTTCTATAAGTCTTTAAACTATTATAGCTTCAATTGAAACATCGTACAAGTTAAATACAGAAGGGACTGTTAATGCTGACAGTTGTAGAGCAATTCGATCGCCTAACGGAGTTTGGCTTGAAGGTCATTCCATTGAGAGTGAACTCAAAAGCCCCCATGAGTAAATCTTGGCAAAAAAATTGGGATCATCGTAAAAATAGAGAATTATTGAATCGTTTTCCAGACGCAAACATCGGATTGTTGCTTGGAGATGTAATTGATGTAGAGGGAGACAGCGAATATGCCAACAATATGTTAGTTGATTTGATTGGCGATTATCCGCACCCAAGCTATCAAAGCACAAGATCTGTGCATCATTTATTCAAAACGCCAGATCCAAAATTGAGATTACTTAAATACAAAGAGATTGAGTTTCGTAGCACAGGACATCAATCTGTGTTGCCTCCAAGTCAACATCTGGGAGTCGAATATCGTTGGCTTACAGATTTAATGCCAATCCCAGAAATGCCAAATCGGTTGCGTAGATTTTACGATAAATTGAATGGGGATAAAAAAGCTAAAACAAAGCCGGGCTGTGTAAGAGCTTGGTGTTCAGTATGTCGAGTAGAACATTATCTGCATCAGAAGAGGTTTCAGCTTGAATTAGAAGCTTTTAAATTGATGTCATCTTTGTGGGAGTGTCAGAAGTGCCGCACTGTAGACATGCGTCCATTGGTGCGATGTTTGCGTAGTCATCAAGACTAACAAAAAAAGACATGGGACAAAAGCACCATGTCTTTTTTTTGTTAGAAAAATTGTTTTCAATCGATTTTTATTTTCCATTCAGAATAAAATTGTTTCGACTTTACATTGCAAAGATTTGTCATTTCGTTTTTAAGATTTTGAGGCATTAAGCTTTGAGCTAGTTCAAAGTGAGTTTTCACTTTAGATTTTTCTCCAGTTCTAATTGCTTCACAAAGGGCGATAGGGTCGTAAGTCAGACATTTCCACGCATCAGACAAATTTGATGTGTTGTAAAATACATCCCAATCGAATGACCAGTGTTTATTTGCATGGCCAGACACAACGAAATCTGTGACAAATTCACTAACATCATAAACAAATTCTACAAAGCGTGGACTTTGCAGCCAGAAGTTTGAAAGTGATCTATATTCCATTCCATAACTTTTAGCTCGATAACGACCAGCCGCTCCATACATTTCACGCCTTGTTCTTGAAGTAGGATCTTTATCAAGCCATAATGATGGTGCTCCTAAAAATAGATCCATCATGTACATAGCCAGAATGCCATTATTGCCTTCTGTTAAATATTCATTTCCAAGATGGATGTGACCTCCAGATGTTCGTAAGGTTCCATAAGTTATCTCTTCTATAGGGCCTTTTGCCATAGACATTGTGTATGGACAAAATTCTGGATCACAATTAACTTTCCTTGCATCTGGATGTTGCAATTGGTCTCTATCATAGTGTTGTGCAGCTTGAGGAGTTATTTGAAATGGATGCACCATTTCAGCGAAGAGTTGCAAGCATTCATTGAAATTTGCAATAGTCTCTTCTTTAGAACAACTTGGTTTAATTGCACATTCCGCAAGAACATTGTCATAATAAAACTCGTGCCCATTGATTTCAATGCGATTGTCAACAGTGCCTTGAATAATGCCTATGGCACTTTTGTATTTGCCATCTTTGACTATCATAAATTCTGGATCACTCCCAAAAGAAAAACTCATTGTTACTCCTAAATTCTATGCCAGTAAGGAAAATAATCTTTAGTAGAGCCGTTGGAAAAACCGCCAAGTCCGCAATATTCGTGAATTTTGTAAACTCCTACATTTTTGTCGTAATTGTTTTCAATGGATTTGTGAAAAATTTTGCGATCTCCTTGTTGCATGATTCTTAACAAACCACTCCATCCGTTTTTCAAGTAATCTGCATCATTATCTTCATGAACGTTTCCATATTTCCCTTCAGAATCTGGCTTCCAATTATATGGTTTGAGAGTTCCTTCGTAGACTTGGTTTAGTGTGTCCATTGATTTTTGCCCTATTGTGTGTACCATTCCAACTCTAATCATTAATGTGTAGAGAGAAATCATTGGAGGCGCAATTAACCATCTAGGACTTCCTTCAAGAATAAAAACGCCGGATTTTCTGTAAAATGGAGGAGGATTAATGCACTTACTAAAAGTAGTTTTTCTCATTTTCATTTGACATTCGATTCCATTCAAAAATTCTTTGCAGTTGTTTAAGAGTTTTTGTTCGAAATTTTGATCTCGCCAATTGCAAACCATAATTTTTGTTTTATTTTTGCAAATTGATGGATTTTTATTTGGATCATATTCAAAGCCGTATATTTTTGATTCCGTCGCATTCAGGAATCCAAAAATCGTATCCTGCATGAAGTCTTTGCACCAAACAAGTTGATGTACTTGCTTGTTGTCATCTGAAACATAAGCAAATTCGATTCCTTCTTTTGGAACTTGAGATATTCCTTTTAAGGTCTTTGGGTGCCATTCAACATTGATCTTTTCTACTTTACGCATGTTTTTCTCCATAAACAACTGTAGAAATGTACTAAGTTAATTTGATGTGGTCAAGTGGTAAATAAAGAAAGAGGAGAAATATGACAACAAGTTCAACAGAAATTTCTGTGGTTTTATCTGGTGGCGGAGACAATATAAATCCAGACCATTCAATTGGTGGCAGCCCTTCATTGTCTCCAGTTACAAGCAACATCTTAAACAATTTGTTTAGCGATGTTTCTTCAGAAGAAAATTTAGATGGAGTAGAAGATTATCGGTGTATTTATTTTTTCAACGACGGCGACACCACAATCTACAACGTAAAGACGTTTATATCTGAAGATTATGAAGGCGGTGCTGGGATAGAACTTGGAGTTGCCTCTCAAGATGAAGCCCAAAGAATACTTATTACTGGATTGCCAACAGGCGGCTCTGCTGCTTTTTCTTATGAAGGCAATTCGGTTGTTCTTACTCACAACAGCAATCTTGCAACAATGGCGTTAAATTTTCAAAATGCTTTAAATGCTTTGGTTGATGAAAACAACGAACATATTCTTCAAAATGTCTCTATCACTGTTCAACCAATTGGAACAAGTTTGATATTTGATTTGTTGTTTTCTGGTCAAGATGGAAAACGAGATCATTCATTGATGCAACTTACAACTAATAGTTTTACTCCTTCTGTGTCAATCACAATTACAACAATTCAATCTGGGAATCCAATTAACACAATTGCTCCGGAAATTGGACAAAGCACAATTCCACCGGGCGGAGTTGGATTTTTTGCTTCATCTTCTGTGTCTCCAATTGTAATTCCTAAACTACGTACTGGCGATGGATTTCCCCTGTGGATCAAAAGAGTTGTAGAAGCAAACACAGAGGCAAAAGCTAATGATGGGTTTAATCTAAGATTCCAAGCAGAATCTTTGGGGAACTAATGTTAAAAAAATGTTTTCAATGCAATAAAATAACATACACGCCATTTCATGTAACTGAGATAGCTAAAGACAAAACTTTCTATGCCTATGATTTGTGTAAATTATGCGGAGAAGATTTAATGAACATTCCTCAAAAAACAGATTTAACTCATATTACAACTCCAGAACAATTGCTTAATTTTATTTCTGGTTCTGTGCTTGCAGGACAAAAAGACAAAACTTTGCCGTGTAATGGATGTGGAATCACAATCGATGAATTTAATGTCAATGGAAGATTTGGATGTGCTGCATGTTATACGCATTTTACAGAAAAAATGGAAAAACTTGTATTTCCTTGCCATGCAGCAAATTGTCATGTTGGCAAGTTTCCAAAAAAACAATTAGAAGTATTTTGGAATTCAACACCAGAAGAAAAAATAAAACTCCTCAAGATCAGATTAGCCAAGGCTGTTGAACTTGAGGAGTATGAAAAGGCGGCTGAAATTAAGGTTGAGCTTGAGGATGTTCTGAGTAAAATTCAGCCATCATCTTTCGTGGATCAATAATTCCAAATCCTTCATAGAAAATTGGATCAGAATAATCTTCAGGAGTTTTTGTGGTGTATTTTCTAAACACTTCTTTGTAATCTTCTATTGTTTCTAATTTTAGATTCACTTTGCCTTGACGAACATAAGACAATACAAGTGCTGCCACGCCTACGGCAAATGGACACGCCATTGAGTTATGTGTAATTATTCCATTTGTAACGAAACAATCAGCATCTGGAACTGTTAAATCATAAACATCCTGATTTTCATATTCTTCTTTTTTATACCATGAGGCGCAAAAAAGACTTTCTGAATCAATTCCCATTGATTCAGCTACTTTTTTGCCAGAGGTATTAAATGTTTTTAAATAACTCCAACCATTTATTTCTTTTTTTGTAACTGTTAAAGAAGATGAATATTTAAGCTCTGAATTTTTAGCATTTGGAGCATTATTTATTCTAAATCTTTCTTGAATTACTGAATGTTGCCATCCCATGTATTCGGACAATATCGCCATTTTTCTGATTAGATCTTTACTCTTGCATTCAAAACCAAATTTTTTATGTTTTGCTGCGATATCCCAGCCATCAGAACTGTAGTATCCATCAAAAAACAAATTAATTTTTGCATCACTTAAACTCCAAAGCCACGTTGGAATAGTTTTTTCTCCACAATAGTGATTTAAACCAAGACATTGAATAATCATGGCTGTTTTTGTGGAATCATCATAATTCCAACCAATGCTTTCTTTTAACTTTTTGCCAGTATGATTAAAATATATTGATTTTACTTTATCGTCAATTGTTGGATATTCGCCTGTAGCAAACTGAACACGCATCGATCTTTTAGTATCACTAATCCATCCGTCTCCTAAAAAGAATCCTAACAACCAACAAAAATCATTAGACAAAACTTCTTCTAAATATTGATTTCCAATTCTTTTAAATTTTTTTGGAAGCAATAATTTGTGATTTTTTGTTAATTCTTTTAATTTTGTCCATTCTATTTCCTTGTTCTTTAAATTCACAGTTAGTATTTCATGGGTTTCTGTCGCCAATAAATCTCTGCCAGCAGAAACAATTTTGTGAACTGTATTCTTTCCACGATAAATATTAAACAACACTGGTCTTTTTACAATTTCTCCTGACTTCCAAGCAAAAACAATATCATTTGGTCTTATATCTTCTATTTTAACAGGGCCATTTGGAGTGTACACGTAACTGCCTTTAACTAAACATGTTCCGGATAATGTAGCGTACCAGTTGTCTGGAACCGTGCTGAATATGTCCACGCCCGGAGCCATGAAATCCAATTGGCTTCCAGTGTTGGAAAATTTAGCTCGATTGAAGTTTTGATCAATTGCTCCGATTGCGATTGTCTCTGGGTAATTTGCTGGATAGAAAATTTCTTTTGTGTTTCCAGCGTTTCCTGCCGCTACAAAAGTTGGAATTCCTTTTGACGCTGCATACTGAATTGCTTTTCTTACTTCTTGAACTTTTATCGGCGATCCAAGGGACATCGTAATAATATCAGCACCGTGATCGGCAGCCCACATAACCCCTTTTGCAACGTCCAATAGACTTCCGCTGCCCTTGCTGTTCAATACTTTGATTGGCATAACTTTGGCTTTTGGGCAAACTCCTACCATTCCTATATCGTTGTTGGCCGCAACTAAAATTCCAGTAACATGTGTGTTGCTAACAAAATGTCCATTGGCAATATAGTTGTGATGTTTATCAACTGTAAAATCATAAAAATATCCTTCATACTTTTCTACAGAAACAGATTTGACTCTTCTGAAGGAACGTAAGTAT
>Ga0163144_10030244_pt1 | contig 10363 bp, 6 predicted proteins | sample OliLak19BULKMAT1_FD_123175 | JGI IMG/M metagenome (GOLD analysis project Ga0163144, IMG submission 123175) | Freshwater microbial mat bacterial communities from Lake Vanda, McMurdo Dry Valleys, Antarctica - Oligotrophic Lake LV.19.BULKMAT1 | ecosystem: Environmental > Aquatic > Freshwater > Lake...
CACCAGGCCGGGCACGGTCGGCAGGAACGCGGGCAGCACGACGCCCGATGTGCTGCTGTAAATGGAAATGGAGCCGCCGATGAACGCGATCACGCCGGTCACCGACTGCGGCGTCGACACGCTGGCGAGCATCGACGAAAACAAGTCAATGCCACCGGTCTTTTCGATCAAGGCGATCAGCACCGTCACGCCGCTGACCATCAGAATCGGTCCCCACGGCATCGTGCGAATCGCCTGCGCCTCGTCGGTCGCGCCGGCAAGGACGAGCACGACCGCGCCGGCCAGCGCCCCCATCCCGACGTTGACCCCGAAGAAAATCACGCTGGTGACGAGCACGACGATCACGCCCAGCGTCAGCCAGTGCCGCCATTGGAACGGCCCGGCGACATCGGGGATGTCGCCCGCCGGCGCGCGACCGCTCGGCACACCGGCCAGCGGCGCGTCGACCAGTTGATCGATCGCGACCGTCCCCTTCAAGCTGCCTGAGCGGAAGAATCGCCAGCCGCCGAACACGAGATAGCCCGTGAACGCCACGATCGCGTGGGCCGCAGCCACGATGAGGTAGTTCTGCCACGGGACGGCCGGCATGCCCATTTTGTCCATGATGCCGTTCACGATGATGCCGGTCGGTCCGATGGGCGACAGCGACGCCGAGTTTGCGCCGTTGGCGACCATGATCGCCATGAGGAACGCGGGGATGCCGGTTTGCGCGGCGACGGTCATGGCCATCGGCCCGATGAGCGCCGCCGACGCGATGCTGCCCGGCCCGATGGAACCGAACACGAACGCCAGAAAGAAGAACATGACCGGGACGAGCGGCAGGCTGCCGCGGCAGGATCGCACGGCCCGGTGCGCCACCTTGTCGAGGGTGCCGTTGACCTTGGCCTGCGTGAAGAGCAGCGTGACGCCGACGAGCGTCAGAAACAGCTGCGTGGGAAATCCGGCGGCCACTTCGGCGAACGGCCGCCCCGCCAGGTACACGCCGATGATCCACGCGAGGGCCATCGAGAGGATCCCGACGTTGATCTTCGTGGTGCAGCTGAGCGTGACGGCGACAGCGAGCGCGAGGAGCGAAAGGGCCGCGAGGTTCATTGCGATTCCCCTACTGGGGGAATCTCGTGGCCTGCCAGGCCTGCATCTGCCAGTGACCGCCGCGGTTGGTGTGGATCGTCGTGTAGCGAACCTTGATTTTCAGGTCCTTGCCGGTATCGATGACGTTCACGGCGGCCACGCCGTTGACGATGGCCGTGTTCCCGTGTACGCGGACTTTCCAGTCCGTCTCGCTGGGAACGATCGAGACGTAGTCGATGGTGCCGCCCGTGACGCTCTTGATGCACTCCGCCTTGCTCTCGAACAGGGCATTGCTGTGGGTGTACGTGAGATCGTCGGCGAGCAGCCGCTCCAGCGCCGCCCGGTCGCCTTTGATCATCGCGGCAAAGCGATCTTTTTCGGCCTGCAGGACCTGCTGCTCGGCTTTCGCGCCCGCGGCCGCACCGGCCTGCGCCGGCAACGGGACCGTTCGCATGCACACAAGGGCGGCGGCGATCAACAAATAGACTCGAGGACTCGGCATCTGGCGTTCCTTTAATATGCGGTCCGGCTGAAGCCGGACACGACGTCAGGGTGTCACTGCACACGGTTACCGGCGACGTACACGGATTCGATCGTTCGCGTATTTCTGATGTTCTCGAGTGGATTGGCACCCAGCACGATCAGGTCGGCCCACTTGCCGCGCTCCAGCGTGCCGAGGTCCGGCTGCTCGAGGAACTCTGCAGAGTTTTTCGTGGCCGCGGCGATGACCTGGGCAGGGGTCATGCCCGCCTCCACCATCATCTCCATCTCCCAGTGTTCGCCGAACCCTTCGAATCGCGTCAGCACGCCGGTATCGGACCCGAATCCGATCTTGAGGCCCGCATCGGAGATCCGCTTGAGATTCTCCTTCGCCGTTTTCAGGTACTGCGGATAGTTCGGAAAATACTTATCGCTCCGCAACGCCTTCTGATACTGGGGGGAGGCCAGGACCTGCTGCATGCGGGGCGAGACCCCGCGCGTGAAGAACTCGTCCTTCAGGAACCTGTCCGGATCGGCAAACGCAAACGTCGCGGCTTCGCGGAACAGCGTGGGGATGGTCCATGTCCCATGCTGCTTCATCAACCCGAGCAGCTCGGCGTCCACGGCCTTGTCGCGCACGCTGTGCCCGAACGCGTCGAGCCCGGCGGCCGCCAGCTCCTTCGCATCGCTGAGGTAGAACACGTGGGCAATCACCTTGATCTTGTTCGCGTGGGCGGTCTCGATGATCGGACGCGAGATGGCGATCGGCGTTTTCTTGAAGTCGCCGAATCGATCGTCGACCCAGATCTTCACGACATCGGGGCGCCGCGCGGCGAGCTCGGTCATGTTCGCCGTCGCTTCCGAGGGCTGGGTCGGCTCGTACGGCACGCCCGGCACATTGCCCTGGTTGGTGGGAAATCCGTCCTTCACCGTAAAGCCGCGGCCCGCCGTAAAGATGCGCGCGATCGCCGGGCGGCCCTGCCGCTGCTCGTCCCGCATCGTATAGACGAGCGGCTGATCGGTGCCGAGCGAGGCGACCGATGTGATGCCGTATCTCGCAAACAGCCGGAGGTCGTTCTCGACCTCCTCGCGCGTGAAGAACTTGACGGGGTCCTGCACCTCGCCATCGGACTCGGCGACGTGGCTATGCAGGCTGACGAGCCCGGGCATGACGAACTTGCCCGAGAGGCTCTGCACCGGCGCACCGGCGGGCGCCTTCAACTCCGCCGCCGGGCCGATCCACGAGATCCGGCCATCGGTCACGATCATCGCGGAGTTCGCGGCGGGTGGCCCCCCCTGGCCGTCGATAAGGGTGAAGCCGCTGAGCGCCAGCGGCGTCGGCGCGGCGGCCGCGGGCTGCGCCGCCGGAGGTGCTGGTGGCTCAGACGCCCGGCACCCCAGCTGGATCATCAGGGCAAGGACGAGGCAGACGGAACGGAACGGAAGATTACGATTCATCGGTATCACGCATTCTCGCCAAATCCAGCGCCACGTCAACAATCATATCTTCCTGGCCGCCGACCATCCGCCGGCGCCCGAGCTCGACGAGGATCGCGCGCGTATCGAGGCCGTGCCGCGCGGCCGCGGCTTCCGCGTGGAGGAGGAAGCTCGAATACACGCCGGCGTACCCCAGCGACAACGTCTCCCGATCCACCCGCACGGGGCGCAGCTGCAACGGCCTGACGATCTCCTCCGCGGCGTCCATCAGCGCAAACAGATCGCAGCCGTGCGGCAGGTTCGACCGGGTCAAGGTGGCGATGAGCACTTCGAGCGGCGCGTTGCCGGCACCGGCGCCCATCCCCGCGAGCGAGCCGTCCACGCGCGTCGCCCCGTGTTCGATCGCCGCCAGCGTATTCGCCACACCGAGCGACAGATTGTGGTGGGCGTGCATCCCCTTTTCGGTCGCGGGATCGAGCACCTCGTTGAACGCCTCCATGCGGTCGATGACGCCCTGGGGCAGGAGCGCGCCGGCCGAGTCGACGATGTAGACGCAGTTCGCGCCGTAGGACTCCATGAGCTTCGCCTGCCGCGCGAGCTCGGCGGGAGACGTCATGTGCGCCATCATCAGGAATCCCACCACGTCCATGTCCAGCGTGCGCGCGTGCACGATGTGCTGCCTGGCGATGTCGGCTTCGGTCGAGTGCGTGGCGATGCGCACCGATTGCGCCCCCGCGCCGTGGGCGGCGTCGAGATCGTCGATGGTGCCGATGCCGGGGATCAGCAGCACGGTGACCGTCGCGCGCTTCACGCTGCGGACCACCGCCTCAATCCACTCGACGTCGCCGTGCGCGCTGAACCCGTACGCGAAACTGGAGCCGGCCAGTCCATCCCCGTGCGAGATCTCGATGGCGTCCACGCCGGCGCCATCGAGCGCCGACGCGATCCGCTCGACGTCGGCGATGGAATACTGATGCCGGATGGCATGCATGCCGTCGCGCAGCGTGACGTCCTGAATATACAGCCGGCCGTTTCTCACGCGATGGCGCCCCCGGAGATGACCGAACCCGCGGCCGCCAGGCGCTCGCCGGTGCGAAGCGCGGCCGAGGTCATGATGTCGAGATTCCCCGCATACTTCGGCAGGTAGTGGCCCGCACCCTCGACCTCGAGGAACACGGAGACTTTGGTGCCGCGGGTGAAGACCCCGAGGCCGTCGATGCGGATCGGGCGCGCCTTGCTGATCTCCTCGAACTGCACGGCCTGCTTCAGACGATAGCCCGGCACGTAGGTGCGCACGTCGGCGGCCATCTGTTCGACGGACGTCTCGATGGCCTTCGCATCTCCGCCCTCGATAAAGCAGAACACCGTATTGCGCATGATGAGCGGCGGCTCCGCGGGGTTGAGGATGATGATCGCCTTGCCGCGCCGCGCCCCTCCGACGCGCTCGATGGCGCCCGCCGTGGTCTGCGTGAACTCGTCGATGTTCGCGCGCGTGCCGGGGCCGGCCGATCGGCTGGCGATACTGGAGACGATCTCGGCGTACGTCACCGGCGTCGCGCGGCTGACCGCCGCGACCACGGGTATGGTCGCCTGGCCGCCGCAGGTGACCATATTAACGTTCGGGGACTCCGCGAGTTGATCGAGGTTGACCGCGGGCACCACGTAGGGGCCGATGGCCGCCGGGGTGAGATCGACGATCTGTTTCGAGTGGCTTCGCAGGATCGAGTCGTGGCGCGGGTGTGAGGCGGCCGACGTCGCGTCGAAGACGAGGGCGATCTCGTCGAAGCCAGGCATCTGCACCAGGCCGTCGATCCCGTCGGCGCTGACCGGCACGCCGAGGCGCCGCGCGCGGGCGAGCCCGTCGGAGTCGGGGTCGATGCCGACGAAGGCTCCCATCTCGAGGCACGCGGACGTGCGCAGGACCTTCATCATCAGGTCCGTGCCGATATTCCCGCTGCCGATGATGGCGACCTTAACACTCATGCTGACGGCCTCGTGGATGCGTCAAAGGGTATGCGAGGGTACGCGTACGCGCTCAAAGTGTCAACACTTTAAAGGTTGTGCGCGCCCTGCGCCTGTCGTGCCCGCGTCTGTTCATCGACACCATGCCGCTAAAAGTGTCTACACTCTGGCCGCTGGCGTCCCGCATCTGTCACGATGTTATACTGCCCCGGTCATCAACCGACGATCTCTTGCGACGTCCCCGCGTCCCGACGATTTCCCAGACTGGAGCAGAACGTGGTGACTGATCCGCCCGGCGCCGGCGCCCGGAAGCGGCGAAGCCCGATCCTGCCCGCGAAGGCCAGGCCTCACGGCGCGCCTCCCGCCCCGGCCCGCCGCGACGGGAAGCGCAAAACCCGCGACATGACGTGGACCGTCTACAGCAGCCTCCGGGAATCGATCCTGAACGGCGCGCTGCCTCCGGGCGAGTCGCTCTCCCAGGTGCAGCTGGCCAGCCAGCTCGGCGTCAGCCGCGGACCGCTCCGCGAGGCCGTGCGCATGCTGCAGCGCGAAGGCCTCGTCGAAGCGGAAGTGAACCGGCGCGGACGCGTCTCCTCGTTCTCCATCGACGACCTGGAACAGCTCTACGCCATGCGGATCGTTCATGAGTCGCTGGCGATCCGCATCAACGTCCCCCGCTTCACCAAGCGCGACATCGACGCCTTGCGCGGATGCCTGCGCCGCATGGAGGCGCTCGCCGGCCACGATCTGCGCCAGTGGCAGGGCGTGGATCGCGAGTTCCACTTCACGCTGCTCGAACACGCCGGCGGCCGCCTGATGCGCACGATCCGCGAGCTCTACGATCACGCCGATCGCTACCGCTGGCTCTACATCGAAGGCGTGCCCCGCGCGCTGTCGATCGCCGCCGACGAGCACACCGCCATCCTCGACGCGTGCGTGGACGGCGATGCCGCCGTGGCGGCCGCCCATCTCGCGCGCCACCTCGCCCGCACGGCCCTCACCGTGTTGACCCATCACGCGCCCGAGCACGATCCCACCACCGTCCGCGCGGCCATCCGTCTGGCCACCGGCGCCGAAGTGCCGCCCGCGCCGAACACGCAGGCTATCGGCCTGCGCCCGCGCAGGCCGGTCCGCTGATCGCGAGCGCGGCCCCGCAGGCGCCGATTAGAACGTCACCTTCGACATCAGGATCAGGAACCGCGGCTCCGTGTTCGCGTTCGCCGTCACGCGGCCGAAATCGGTCGCGGTCGGGTTGAGCTGCGGGTTGGCGAACTGCTGGCGATTCAGCATGTTCGCCGCGTCGAGTCTGATCTGCAGCATGGCCCGCCCCATCAGCGGAAACGATCGGGAGATGCTGCTGTTCAGCAGCAGGGTCGGGTCGCCGCGCAGCCCATCGATGCGCAGCGGGAACAGCCGCTCCTGGAAGTCAGCGGGGATGCGGGTCGCGCTGCGCTCGAAGCCCGCGTCGATGTTGAACCACTGATCGAGCGACGGATCGCCGGCGGCGATGGCATCGACATCGCCGTAGAAGAACACGTTGCCGAACTGGAGCAGCGGACCCGGCTGCCATTCGAACGTCTGCCCCGTCTGCCACCCGCCCAGAATCTTGCCGAGCAGCCCGCCGTTGGACAGGAACCGGCGGCCGCGGCCGAACGGCAGCTCGTAGACGCCATTGAGCGTGATGCGATGCGGCCTCGCCTGCTGGCTGGTGATCCACTGCGTCGGCGCTGCCTCGTACTCATTGATGACGTTCAGCCACTCCTCGGCGCGGATGCCCGAGTATGCGGCGTTGAGACTGAGACCCTGCGAGAACCGGCGCTGGAACGAGACTTCCACGGCGTGCGTGCGGACCTTGCCCAGCGGCAGCGCCTGCGCCGAAAGACCGTTGTTCCCCACGCTCATGTGCGGAAACGGGCGCAGCAACCGGTTCTTCTGGATCGTCTGGCTCGTGAACAGCGCCTGCGCCGCAAGCTGGTTGTAGACCGCCGGATTCGATGTCCGCAACGCCGCGAGATTGCCGATGAAGAACGGGTTCGCGACGTTCTGGTTGTTGCTCGTCGCAAGCGCCGCATTCCGCGTCTGCGTGTGGTTCCAATACTGTTCGGGCAGGATGTCCTGGCGGATGGTCAGATCGACACTGTCGGAATACGTGCCGACGTAGGCCACCTCGATCGCCATGTTGCGGCCGAGCTCTTTCTGGACGCCCGCCCGCCACCGCTGCAGCCGGGCGTGCTCACGATCGAGGTTGCCGTAGGCAATCGACTGGCCGGCGACGAAGTCTCCGCCCAGGGAGGCGCCGACCGGCGTCACGAACCGCGATCCATTCGCTCTTACGGGGAACGGATCCACGAGCGGCGAGATGCCCCGCCGCGGATCACCCGAGACCCATGTCTGACCGAAGTCGTTGCTCGACGGCACCGACGTGATGGTGCTGAACCCGAGCTGGTTCGGCGTAATCGCGGTCGCGTTCAACGAGTCGTAGTAGACGCCCCAGCCGCCCTTGACCACCATGCCGTCGTTCACCTGATACGCCGCCGACGCGCGCGGCAGCACCATGGCCTGCGATTTCCAGCCCCGGCGACTCTGCCCGTCCTGCCCCGCGTACACCGCACCACCGCGCAGACTCTGGCGGAATGCGGCGACCGATACTTCGGGAATCGGGCTTCGCGCGTACGCCGAAATCACCTCTTCGGCGAACGCCGGCACGAAGTCGGGATCGAAGGAGGTGATCATGCGATCGGCTTTCTCGGTCATCCCCTGCTCAATCTCGAAGCGGAGGCCGAGGTTCACGCTGAGCTTCGAGGTCGCGCGCCACGCCTCCTGGGCGAATGCCGAATAGTAGGGCGAAGACGTGGAGTAATCGACCGGCGTGTTGATCGTGGATGTCGTCGGCATGCCGAGCATGAAGGCGGCCCAGCTCAGGCCCAGGTTGCCCGGTGTGACCAGCGCCGTATCGGAGTACCGGCGGGTATACGTCGGGTCGAACGAATAGAGGCCCTGGCTCGCGCCGGGCAGAAAGCCGGTCCGCGAGTGCCGCCGCATGTCGGTGCCGAATTTCAACGTGTGGTTGGCACGGACGTGGGTCATGTTCGCGGTGAACTGCAGATTCTGGGTGTCGTACCCTTCTGCGGCGTTGTCGCCGAACGTCTGATAGCCCTGGATCTCCACCCTCGGAAGCGCGCAGGAGCTGCCGCGCGTGCTCCCCGACCGCGCCTCGTCGGAGGCGGCGCATTTCTCGTCAAGATAGGCGGGAAGCCCCACGTCGGCCGATCGCAGCGTGGCCAGCGTCTTCCGCTCGCCTCCCTCATGAAACGCGTTCGCGCTCAACTGCGCGTCAACGACGGTCGTGGAACTCTTGACCCACGTCCAGTTGCCCGTCCCCGCATTCGTCGTCCGCTTCATGTCTTCGGCATGGATGGCTGCGCTCTGGTAGGTCCAGTCGTCGAGCCCCTCGGTGAAATAGCTCCCGCTCCAGCGACCGAAGAACCGGTGCGAGCTCGAGTGGTTGTAGTCGAAGCGCGCGCCGTAGATCTGGCTCTGAATCGGATCGGTGTAGGTCCGCACCAGGTAGTTATTGGTGGGCTCCTGTCGAGGATCCGTCGGATTGTTGTTGGGCTTCGGCAGGAACTTGACGTAGTGCTGGTACATCGGATTGTTCATCCGGCTCGCCGGAATGAGATTTCCGGCAAATGGGTCGCGGATGAAGAACCCCGGGCGCGCGGGATCGGGCCTGACGCTCAGCGGGTCGTAAATCTGATACCGCACGGGGTCGATCGCGAGCAGGTCCGAGAAATCCCCCCGCAGATGCGCATCGGTCGGAATCGTGTGCTGGGTCGGGTTCACCGGCCGGTCGTCTTTGTTGTACGAGTAGTTGACGAACGCGAACAGCTTGTTGCGGACGATCGGGCCGCCAAGGGTCGTGGCCACGTTGTTCGATTTGCCGATGGAGTTGATCTTCTGGGACGCCAGCGAGTCGGCCCGCGCATTGTCGCCGCGCGCGCGCGCCTGCTCGATGTTGGCGTAGTAGTTCCGCTTGGCGAAATACCGCGGCGAGTTCCACTGGTTGTTCCAGTACTGGTAGTTCAGCGACCCGCGCGTCAAGTTGGTGCCGCTGCGGGTCATCATCGAGATGCCAAGGCCGGTCCCATGCCCGAAGGACGCGTCGAAGTTCGCGGTCTCGATCCGGACCTCCTCGATCATGTCGGAGTTCGGCGAGGAGGCAAGGCGCCGATCGCTGCCGTTGTTCGTCGCGCCGTCGATCGTCCACTCGTTGCCGCCTACACCCCCAGGCGCCGACGTGTCCTGCGACGTGCGGTTGACGAATCCCTGCGCCACATAGGGCACGTTGGCCGACGAGTTGACGCCGGTGACGAACCGCGTCAGCAGCACAGGCATATTCGAGAACATCGGAAGGGCCTCGACACTGCGGCGATCGAGATTCTGTCCCGTCGTCAGGACACCAGTCTCGAGTATCGGGGCTTCGCCGCTCACGGTGACGGTCTCGCTGATGGCCCCCACGCCGAGCGTCAGGTCCACCGTGGACTGCTGGGCGACCGACAGGATGATGCCGCTGCGCACCGAGGTCTTAAAACCCTGAAGTTCGGCGCTCACACGGTAGTTCCCGGGCAGCAACAGCGGCGCCTGGTAGTAGCCGGTCGAGTTGGTGGTCTGCGTCGCCGACACATTCGTGTCGACGTTGGTGATGGTGACGCTGACGCCCGGCATCGCACCGCCCTGCTCGTCGAGTACGTGGCCGACGATCGTGCCGCGCGTCTCCTGCGCGAATGCGGATGCGGCAACGGCAACCGTGACGACGAGCAGGCAGCGGAATATTCGGGAAATCATGCGTTCTCCTTGGCGGGCGTTGGACTTCGGAGATCGGGCTCCAGGCTCCCGGCTTCAGGCCAACAGCCTGAAGTCAGAAGCCCGGAGTCCATTGAGGTGTTAGATTTTCGTCCGACAGACCGGCGCGTTGCCGCCGCCGATGTCGTCAACCCAGTAGATGTAGCCGTTGTGGACCGACGCGCCGTGCGGAAACGGCGACCCGTCGGGGATCACAATGGCATCCACGACTTCGCCGGTGACCATGTCGCGCTTGAAGAAACCGCCCATGTTGGTGTCCGACTCCCACAGGTGCGTCGCGTTCGCCGATTCGATGCCGATCCCGTGCGGGCGGAAGCCCATGGACGGGAACATGTGCTCGACGGTCCAGGTCGTCGGGTTGATGCGATAGATCATGCGGCCCGGAGGTACCGCTACCCAGAGCTTGCCGTTCTGTACCTGGAGTCCGTGCGCACCGGTGCCCGGAGCGGGCGGGCCGGGGTTTCCGGCGATCGCGCCACCGCGTCCCACGCCGAGACCATCGCTCGTGGCCTGACCCGTGTTCTGCCCGGCTTCGACCGCACCGCGACCG
>Ga0163144_10030245_pt1 | contig 10363 bp, 8 predicted proteins | sample OliLak19BULKMAT1_FD_123175 | JGI IMG/M metagenome (GOLD analysis project Ga0163144, IMG submission 123175) | Freshwater microbial mat bacterial communities from Lake Vanda, McMurdo Dry Valleys, Antarctica - Oligotrophic Lake LV.19.BULKMAT1 | ecosystem: Environmental > Aquatic > Freshwater > Lake...
CGGAGAGTTGGATGCCAATTTAGCCAATATTCAGAATCGAATCAGTGCAGAAATACGCTACGGGGCAGAAATGCTGCAAGTCTATCAAGAACTGCTCAATCGCAACCCCATCATTCTCAAGCGGTCTGACCCTACCCAAATCTATTTGCGGCTTTCCGGCTTAGTATCCGAAAGCAAAGGTTTTCTGAAAATTGACAATAAAATCTATGAGTCATTTTTTAGTAGAAAATGGACGGTAGATATGCTCAAAAAGTTAGACCGACCTTTTACACTTGACTTAGAAAGATGGATAAATGGCAAGAAAACAGACCCATCGACCGCCAATACAGGCAACCTACTACAGCAAATGCTCGAATGGTCAAAAACGACAAGCCTCACAGATGTAGAAAAAGGATATATCATTTTTTGCCAAGAAGTAGATAGGCAGGAAAGAGACCGCAACTACCAAGCAAAAGAAAAAGAGCGCACAGAAAGACAGCTAAAAGAGGAAAGAAGAACAAGCATCGCTCTTAGAAAAAGAAATATATGGCTCCGACTTGCTATCTTTGCGGTACTCATTGCAGGAGGGGCTACATTTTATGTGCAGCAACGCTTCATAAAAGCCAACAAAATTTTAGACCAAACAGAGGCAGAGCTTACCGAAAGGGAGGCGCAATACGAGCAGCTAATAGAGCAGATTGACAATATTGTAGATGAAAAAAAAGCAAAAGAAGATTCTGTTATGTCTTTGCAACTCAAGCTCACAGAGCTACAGGCGAAATATGGAAATATCATCAATCAAGTAGGGACAGGAAGTGGTCGAAATAATGACGCAGAACTCAATTTACTTAGAAAAATGCTTAGTAATCTGCGGGCAGATACCGTGCAGCTACGCATCCAAATTAGGGAATTAGGCAAAAAAACAGAGCTGGCAGATAAGCCTATCTCCGAGCAACTCTGCCGTGGGGCAAGGTTGGCATTCTGGCAATTGGAATATGGAGATGACGGAATGTACGAGCAAGGCACTTACAAGACACTTACTAACAGAGTATCTAAAATATTGGCAAGACAGCTCCAAGATACACGCACTTTCACCAACTTCCAAGCAAAAAAAGACTACAGGGAAAAAACTATTGACAGAGAAATGATAGAAGACGAAGGCTACGAAGGCTATATCACCGGCAGTATTTTAGAAACCAAAGACGTAAACAGTTTTGTTATCAGGATAGATGTCTATTTATTCAGCCAATCAAAGCCTTGTACATCTTTTCTTGTTACTAATCTCTCCAAAGATTTGGTTAATTCTAACAGCTCAGAAAGTTTGGAAGTCCTAAAAAGCAGAATACGAGAGGGAATCCAAAACAAGGGAGGACTTAACCAAAGAATGTTTAGAATAGAAAATTAATAAAAAAATGAAAGTAGGAATTATAGGCGGTGCGGGCTATACCGCAGGAGAGTTATTGCGCATATTGCTCAATCACCCACAAGCCGAAATAGTATTTGTGCATAGCGGTAGCAATGCCGGAAAACCAATTCATTACGTACACAAAGACTTGATTGGAGAAACTGATTTGGTATTTAGTGAGCAGATTTCCCATGCAATTGATGTACTTTTTCTCTGCGTAGGGCATGGAGAGGCTATAAAATTTTTGGAAAAAAACACCATTAGTTCTCACATTAAAATCATTGACCTCAGCCAAGACCACCGCTTAGGCAAGATAGACTGGGTATATGGGCTTCCCGAACTCAACAAACCCGCTATCCAAAGAAGTCAGTACATAGCCAATCCGGGATGCTTTGCCACTTGCATAGAGCTTGCTCTTTTGCCTTTGGCATCAGTACATTTACTTCATAATGAGATACATATTAGCGGCACTACAGGCTCCACAGGTGCAGGGCAAAAACCCTCAGATACGACACATTTTAGCTGGCGGAATAATAATCTGTCTGTATATAAAGCTTTCGAGCATCAGCATTTAGGCGAAATTACACAGAGTATTAGGCAGTTACAGCCTGACTTTCACCGCGAAATCAATTTCATTCCCTATCGTGGAAATTTTAGTAGAGGCATTTTTGCTTCTGTCTATACACATTTTGAAGGAACACTCGAAGAGGCAAGCGAAATCTATAAAGAATACTATAAAAATGAGCCTTTTGTGATTATTTCAGACAGCAATCCCGATTTAAAGCAGGTTATTAATACAAATAAGTGCATTTTGTATTTGGAAAAACATAAAAACAAATTATTGATTATTAGCTTGATAGACAACCTTACCAAAGGAGCATCGGGGCAGGCAGTCCAAAACATGAACTTGCTATTTGGCTTACCCGAAACCGAAGGTCTGTCACTCAAATCTGTAGCTTTCTAATATTTTTAACTAAATAAAGTTGTAAATAACTATCTACTTTATATATTTACCTCGATTCTAAAAACTTTTGTGGTTGTATTTTACGAAATGCGCTAAAATGTTTTAATCTTTGTAACCTTAATAGCATAAATAGTAAAAAATAATTAATCATTCTTTTAGTTTTAGCTTAAAATTGCTTAATAGTTTTCCAATGAAATTTTTACGATACCAATATTATTTTCGTCATCAACCAGTTTTACTAAACTTCCAAAGTTTGGCTAAACTTACTTTCCTATTTATTATTTTGTCAATTTCTGATACGCTCATTTTTGCCCAAGAAATATCAATCAAGGGTAATGTCAGAGATGAGGCTGGAAGGGGCATACCCAATACAGAAGTTACATACAAAGGAACAAGAATAAAAACCTCTATGGGCGCAGAAGGTAAATTTACACTACGCATACAAGGAACAAGTGAAACTTTTGATAAGAGCCAAATACAGGTTAAACGTCTCAAGTACGCTGTCAAAGACATCATCTTCACTAAGGAAAATAAAGATTTGCAGATAATAATGGTAGAGGCAGCAGAAAATTCAGGTTTGGTGATAGATGAAAAAGGAATGCCAATGTCTGGAGCTACTATTACGTTTGCATCAGACAAATATACAGAAAGAGTAACATCGAGTAACACTGGTACATTCACTATACACATTCCCAAAGATATTGATGCAGCTAAACCTGACTATTACAAAGTAAATGAAATATCAACTGCTGCTGCTGATATTAAATTGGATGCTCAAAAAAATGATGTCAATCGTGTTACGCTTACGTATCGACTCCCTAAGAAAGAAACAGCAGCAGCAACAGAAACTGTTAATTTGGCAAGCCCAAAGGGTATTTTTTCTTATACCATCATGTTGGACGGGAAGTCAAGTGAGATGCCTAATCTGGAGCTAACAATTGATAAAATTTCCTATAAAACAGATGTTAAAGGGCGGATTATGCTAAAAGCACCCTTAAAAGCATATATGGAGCCTTCTATCAACGATTATATAGTAATGAGTAAAACTGTAGATGGCGTAAATGCTGTGGTGCATATCCAAAAAGAAGGTGCAGATGAAATAATAAAAAATGCAAATCCGTACGCCACAAGTTTTAGCTCTATTTCTGACGAGCTAAAGCGTACCAAAGACTTGCTTAATCTGAAAAATGTACGCATCAGAGCAGAAATAGCCAATATAGAAGAAAAACTCATCAATGATAAAAGCATCAAGCCTGAGCAGCGAAAGCAATACACAGACGTACTCGAAAAGCTGAAGGAAACTTTGGCAAAAAGTGAGGCAGCCTACAGTCAGTTGCAAGAACAATCAAGCGAGGTGCTTCTACAGATGCAGGTGTTGGTTTCGAGCAAACAAGATTCTTTGGAGGCATTGAAACAATTAGCGGAACTTTTGGAGAAAAAAAATCAGCAAATAGAAGAAGAAAGAGCAGTAGATGCGGCTTCTTTCCGAAATAAAATCATTCTATTTGGAATTGTTGCCCTCGTATTTGCCCTTGCTGCCATTTATTTATTTATTCTTTCAAGAAAATTAGGCAAACAGAAGAAAGAAATTGCAGAAACACTTCGCCAAGTGCAATATCAGAAAACCCAAATCGAAGCACAAAACACACAATTACAAACACAAAAAGAGGAAATTGAAGTTAAAAATATTCGCTTGGAGGACTTGGACAGGGAGAAAAGTAGCTTGATGAACATTGTGGCGCATGACCTCAAAGCCCCCCTGAACAAAGTACTCGGTGCGGCGCAACTTCTCCCTAATTTGGGTGAACTGAATGAAGACCAAGCAGAATTTGTTGGAATGATTAAAAAAGTGGCTTTCGAAGGTAAAAAATTTATAGAAGATTTGCTCGACATTAATGCTATAGAGCAACAAAAACCTGAAGCTATTCTCTGGGAAAAAGTACAAATCAAATCTTTTATATCTTCCTCTATTATAGGCTATAAACAGCAAGCTGACGGAAAAAAAATACAGCTACATTTTGATACCCAATTAGATAATACCGAGATAGATACTGACCGCAGTTACCTCAATCGTATCATGGACAATTTGGTTTCCAACGCCATCAAATTTTCACCGCAGGAAAAAAATATATTTATTACTGCCACTGAAAATGCACAAACTGTTAGTATTTCTATCAAAGACGAAGGGCCAGGCATTAGCCCTGCAGACCAGAAGAAAATGTTTAAAAAGTTTCAAAAACTTTCTGCACGCCCCACAGCAGGGGAAAGCTCGACAGGCTTAGGGCTATCTATCATAAAAACTTTGGTAGAACGCCTAAATGGAGATATTAGTGTGAGCAGTCAACTTGGGCAGGGAACAGAGTTTGTAGTGGTATTACCAAAAGAAAAAATTAGTTAGTCCACTATTTTCGAATTAAATAGACAATAAACAACTACGTTAATAATCATATTAAACATCAAATTTCAAACTAATCAAATCTAAATTATGGCATTTATTCAAAACATTGTTGCCCGTCAGATTTTGGACTCTCGTGGCAACCCTACCGTAGAAGTAGATGTACTTACTGAAAACGGAAACATTGGCAGAGCAGCAGTTCCATCAGGTGCATCTACGGGTAAGCACGAAGCTGTAGAGCTAAGGGACAACGACAAAAGCATTTACTTGGGCAGAGGCGTATTGCAGGCTGTGCATAATGTAAATGACATTATTGCAGAAGAACTTATTGGCTATTCGGTATTTGAGCAAAACTTAATAGACAGGATTCTGATTCAGTTGGACGGCACGCCAAATAAGGCAAAATTAGGAGCAAATGCCATTCTTGGTGTTTCGCTTGCAGTAGCAAAGGCAGCCGCAAAAGAGGCTAAGATGTCTTTGTTCAGGTACATAGGCGGCGTAAATGCAAATACATTACCCGTGCCATTGATGAACATTTTGAACGGAGGTAGCCACGCAGACAATAGCATCGACTTCCAAGAGTTTATGATAGTACCTGCAAAAGCAGAAACTTTCCGTGATTCTTTGCGCATGGGAACTGAAGTTTTCCATCATTTGAAAACTGTGTTAAAATCAAAAGGATTCTCTACCAATGTAGGTGATGAAGGCGGCTTTGCGCCTAATATCACTTCTAATGTAGAAGCAATTGAGATAGTGCTACAGGCTATCGAGAAAGCTGGCTACAAGCCCGGTGAAGATATTTTTATTGCCTTAGATGCCGCAGCATCAGAGTTTTATGATGAAGGAACTGGTACTTACCATTTCAAAAAATCATCGGGCGAAAGACTAAGCTCCTCTGAAATGGCTGCTTATTGGACAGATTGGAGTAAAAAATACCCAATTATTTCTATCGAAGATGGCATGGCAGAAGACGATTGGAACGGCTGGAAAGAATTGACAGATTCTATTGGCAAAAAAGTACAATTAGTTGGTGATGACCTTTTTGTAACCAATGTAACTCGCTTACAGCAAGGTATTGACCAAGGAATTGCTAACTCAATTTTGATAAAAGTGAACCAAATAGGCTCGCTTACAGAAACTATAGATGCCGTAAACTTGGCAAAACGCAATGCTTATAAAAGCATTATGTCGCACCGCTCTGGCGAAACAGAAGACAGCACTATAGCTGATTTGGCTGTAGCGTTGAACACTGGGCAAATCAAGACTGGCTCTGCATCTCGCTCTGACCGCATGGCGAAATACAACCAACTTCTTCGTATAGAGGAAGAGCTTGGTGATATGGCATATTTCCCAGGATTGAAGTTTTAGTATCATTTCTTATATTTTCGGAAATAAAAATATAGCTTGGTGCTTTTGTATCAGGCTATATTTTTTAACTTTGCACACATGATAGAAGTAGTATTAAAAAGTAAGGGCGGTTTTGAATGGGTAAGCCTCATAGACCCTACTATTAGGGAGATGGCGCAGGTAGCAGTGCAGTATGACCTTCACTCGGCCTCTGTGCATGACTGCTTAGAGCCTCAGCATCTACCCAAATTTGAAAATGTAGATGATGTATCTTTCATCGTCCTGCGTGCGTATGATGCAGATTCTAACAAAGATTCAGATAACATTCAAAAACTCACCAATAAAATAGCACTTTTTGCAGGGGCTAATTTTTTGATTACTATCCATCGCAAAGACCATGAGTACATCAAAGTCCTTCGCAATAAATGGCGGGTTTCTCACAAAAACGAAGGTAATCTTTCCATGGTGATTACTGCGGACTTGTACGAGGCTATCTTGAATACCTACGAAAGCCCAACAAAATACGCTATGGAGATGCTGGAAAGGTACGAAGAAGCTATTTTTGATAATAATGAGCCTGCCTCTATTATTCAGCGGCTTTACCTACTTCGCCGCAAAGCATCTGTCTATAAGAAAATGCTCTTTCTATTCAATGAATTGGTAAAAAAGCAAAGTTTTGTCAATGAGAAATGGGAGTCCTACCTCAAAGAAGTGGTAAATACGGGCGAAAAGTTAGAATATTACACTGACCAACTCTATGAAGATGCGAATAATTTACTCAATATACACCTTTCTCTTGCCTCGCACCGTACCAATGAGGTAATGAAAGTTTTAACTATTCTGACTGTGTTTTTCCTGCCACTCACTTTTATTGTAGGGATTTATGGCATGAACTTTAGCTACATGCCCGAAATGAGGTCTGAATTTGGCTATGCAGGTGTGTGGATAGTAATGCTTAGTGTTTCTTTGCTGATTTATTTTTGGTTTAGAAGTCGAGGTTGGCTCGGTGATTAGTTTCTTTTTCTCTCGGCTCGCTTAGATTTTAGCCATTATACAAACCTATTATTTTTTCCAAATGATGATAGCCAATCCCAAAAAATTCTTTTGTTTTTTTAATTTTGTGTAATATTTCTTCTTTTTCTAAGTCATTCATTGCTTGTCTTTTTACACCGACTATCAAGACATTTTTTGGGGTGTGTGCATCTGAAACAAACTCCAATACTTTGGTAGCATATCCATAATAGTTGAGTATCAAAGCCCGCATGCCGTCAGTGAGCATTTCTGCTTGGCGTTCTAAGAAAATGCCATACTTTAGCAAAAAATCTAATTCATTTTCCACTTTATTTTTTTCTATTTCTCTCCTAATTTGTTTATGACAGCAGGGCGCAACCACAATCAGGACTGCATGATTAGTAATTCCTTTGAAAATGGCATCATCAGTAGCTATATCGCAGGCATGAAGGGCTATCAGTACATCGATGTTTGGGTTTTCATATTCTTCAATCGTGCCTTGCATGAAAGATAGCTTATCAAAATTTGATTTTTTTGCGATGTTATTACACAAATCAACAAGGTCTTTCCGATATTCGACACCTATAACATTTGCAGGTTTTTTCAGAATATTAGTCAGATAATCATACAAAGCAAATGTCAGGTAGCCTTTGCCCGCCCCCATGTCCACCACATTTATTAAATCTTTCTCTGGCAATTCTTTGAGCAAAGAACTCAAAATTTCCACATAATGATTTATTTGTTTGAATTTATCTTGTGCATTTTTATATACTAAACCTTGATTATCAGTAATTTGAAGTTCTTGCAGGTATTGCTTACCCACAGCTTCTATTTTTCTATTCTTTTGCTTGTCGTGAGTCATAGTAGGCAACAAACGGTTAGATGGTTTGTTTTTATTCAGGCTATATACCTCATTTTTAGCAACTTCCATTGCAAAATCGAAATTTAGCGTAAATAATGTTATCAAACGAAAACCATCTTTAATAGCCACCTTAGCAATATTTGCAATAGCCTCTTCGAAAGAATAATTTTTTACAATATCTCTTGTTTGGTATCTGTAAGTAAAACTCAGTTTTTGTTCATTTTTGATAACTGCAATTTTTATATACACATTTTTCAAATTCGCCTCCTGTCCATGATAATTTCCCAAACTCATTTTCACAAAAGTTTGGTCTTTCAGGCTCGCTTCTACCGCCTCGCTAAATTCTTTGATTGCTGGTGTCATATTTTTTTTCTTATCTTAGTTCTTCACAGTTCCATTTTGGCAATTCCATACGTGAAAAACCGTTTTGTTATTAAAATTCAAAAAGTATAATACTTGGCTCTATGATTTTCTTCTTATCTTGCACAAATTCCAAACGGTACTCATCTGATATTTTTCCATTGTTTGCCAATCGGTTTTCTATCATTTCGTAATATTCAGGGTGTAATTCACAACTTATAAAATTGCGTTTTAACTGTTTACAAAGCATAATTTCGGAGCCAGAACCACCAAAAAGTATAAAAATATCATCATTTTCTTGTGTGCAAGATTTGATTAACATTTCTACCAAATTTAGTGGAATTTGGCAAGAGTGAAAAGTTTTGTCTTTACTTACATTTTTTACCAAATCAAAATAAAACCAAGAATAAGGCATACGACCTAAATGTCCTTCAGCAATGCGTTGTTTTATACGTTTATCGGTTGGGTTTTGGTAGGGAACAGCTACATTGTCTTTGTAAAAATGATTTTCTTTCGATTTTGTGGCGTGCAAAATAGAACGGTGCGCAGTGGTAAATCTTTTTGGCGTATGCCCTACATTTGTATTATATACCCACACGTAATCCTGCACATCAAACGCATTTTCATCGAGAAATTTTACTCGTAAGTAGGCATTTTGTTTCGGATAATTCATCATAAAAAGGCTGCCTGTCGGTTTTAAAACCCGCATACATTCCTTTGTCAATTCGATATACCAATTTATATAATCATTCCACTTTTGCGTATAATTTTTACCAGCATAATCGATGCCTACATTATAATCGGGGTCTCCATACACCATATCCAAAGAATTATTAGGCAACTTTTTTAAAGTAGCTATAATGTCTTGATTAAAAACTTTATTTCTGAAATTTTCGAGCATGATTTTAAGCATTTAATTGATAGCAAACGGATTTTACAAATATAATACTTGTAATATCTAAGGGATTTTCAAAGGTGTAAGCCCAAATTTTTAGGTTTGTAACTTTACTTTCAATAGTTTTAACTACATAAACACCAAAAATTTGTTTAATTTTACCATTTATTTTAGCAAGCTGATTTGCATTATGGTAATATAAAAATGGGTGGTAAATTTGATAAATTGCAAAAGTATCAGGCTTCCCATTTTTGCCCTCAAATACGCCAATAGTTCCCTGAAATTCTATGGTCAAATCTATTTCAATTTGTATATTTTCTAATTCGAGATGTAAATTCGAACCAAAATTATACGAAAAGCTTGTTTTTGTACGGTGCGGAAAATAAGTTTTTGGTCTTTTAGAAATATCAATATCTTCAAATTCTGTATCTTTTCCAAATACGAAATGATGCAAAATTCGTTGATTATTTGCAACAGACAAAATATTACTTTCACTACTGTTATATTCATTCAACAAACTTTTTTTGTAAGTCCATTGTATTGTTTCTTGAATAGGCTCAAAAATATGATAAACCGTATCAATTCCCTTGATAAATTGATGATTTCCGTTGCCTAAATGAATAACAGCGTAGTCATTTTCAAGTAAAATTTTTGGAAGTTTGTTTTTACTATCAATTTTTGTTGCATCAAAAGGATTTCCAAAACCTACTTTTCTTGCAATGTCTTTTACCAAATCATTGTGAAAAAATAATTATTTTGTTTTTGGCATTGCTGAAATATTTCTGTTAAAACTTCATCTTTTTTGTTCATAAGTTTTCAAAATCTTTAATCATTGCAACTAAACATGGGTAATCATATCGTTCTATGATACGACTTTTAAGCCATATAGCTACATTTTCACCGTCCCAATCCCAATCATCATAAGGCTCGGTAGTCTTACGAAAATAATAACCTATGGCTACTAATTGCTCATTTGAAAGTTCTATCATAATTTTTTTATTTTTTGCAAAATTAAACTTCCCTACGGTCTAAAAATCTCCTCTAATTCTATCGATAAATCGGGGAACAGAAACGGACTTATTGCCTCGCCATTGCCAAAAACACCATGCGTTTTGTAGGTATTTTCTTCCAAAACAAATTGCTGA
>Ga0163144_10030246_pt1 | contig 10363 bp, 8 predicted proteins | sample OliLak19BULKMAT1_FD_123175 | JGI IMG/M metagenome (GOLD analysis project Ga0163144, IMG submission 123175) | Freshwater microbial mat bacterial communities from Lake Vanda, McMurdo Dry Valleys, Antarctica - Oligotrophic Lake LV.19.BULKMAT1 | ecosystem: Environmental > Aquatic > Freshwater > Lake...
CCGCGAACTGGCTACTCGTTCAGCCCCAGTTCCGCCAGCAAGCCGGCCGCGACCTGTTCGGCACCATCGGCTTGCGGCCGCGTCGGCTCCGGTTTGTCGCAGAGGGCTTCGAGCGCGTCGATGAAGTCGCCCGCCAGAAGTCGGCTTCGCGGCAACTCTTTGGCCCGTGCATGGACCGCTAGCCACGCGGCGAAATGCGGCGTCTCGGGCCAGTCAGCGCGCTCCAGATACAGGATCGGGACGCCGCTGCAGGCGGCTTCAACAAAGGTGCCATAGCCGGGCTTGGTGACTACCGCGTCGACACTGGCGAGCAAATCGACAAAATCCAGGCGACGCAGATCGAACACCGATACGTCATGGCGGGTCACGTTCCAAGCCGCCGGCACGATCCAGCGAATCCCGGCGCGAGGACGCCAGTTTTCCAGCGGCAGACGGAAAGGCATGCCACCCATGGCGACCAGCACCCAGCGCTCGTGTTCGCCTACACCCAGGCTGCGAGCGACGCGTGCTCGATCACGGGTGCCGACGCGCGCAATCGGTGCAACATCACGCTTGTTCTCCAGCCTATCCATCGGCACGCCGGGAGTGACGCGAAAGAAACGGCGCGCGTCGTTGTAGGCGGCGAGCATCTGGGCGTGGATTTCAGCTGCCCATGGCTCAGTGCCGAAGTAATGTGCGAACAGGTCGGCCCAGTTCAGCGAGCAGGCGCAGAACGCCGGGATGCCCGCCTGTGCGGCGCCGGCCAGCGGCAGGTAGGACACATTGGTCAACACCGCGTTGAATCCCTCCTGCTTGAGCCAGGCTGCCTCGTCGCTGACACGTCGCGACCAGTTGCTGTGCAGTTCGCGATAGCGGTCGGCACTCGCGGCAAGATCGATATCCACGGCGTTATTCATGACAAAACCGAAGTCGCTGGCCTCATGAACATGCTTAAAGTCCGCCATGATGCGGCGCTTGAGTTGTTCGTACGGGATATCGCTGCGAACGGTGAATTGAATCCCCGGCGACATGACACGCAAGGCATTCATGACCGGCGCTGCCTGCGCCAGATGGCCGAGGCCGTGCGCCGAAATATCAACAAGCAAATTCATCAGATCCCTACCTCCAGGCGCGCGTTGGGTGATTCGCCGCAATGCAAACTCACCGGCGTTATTCAGCCGCACAGTGTAATCGATGCTGAACGGCTAAGGACCGATGACTATGGACAGATCGTCCGCCAACATTGGATCGGTGTCGCGACTGTCGGTCGGGCTTCAGCCCGATGACCAACGGAAATCCCTTGAGGGACGCGGAGGTTCAATCAGGCCCTCTCCGCTATTCAGTTACACCCGCGTCCCGCCAGGGCATGTCCGAACTCCCTCCAAGAACGCTGTGTCCGCCTGAGCGCAGCCGCCTTATCCCGGAATGCTGCGGCCCCGAAACTCGATAACCCGCGCGCTTCGCTCCAGACGCGCCTGGGGTTCGCTCATCTGCTCGACAACTTCGTCATCGGTGGTCGAGCAGACAAGGCGTAATTGCGTACCGTGGTGGGGAGTATCCGGCGGGCGAACCAGTGCCTGTAACTCACGATTCATTTCGAGAAAACTCTCCCACATCAGGGAATAGACCCGCACAGCCGCGCCCAATGGTGACTTCGACAACTGACGCATGGCATCGACGCGGAACTGAATCCCACGCAGACGGGGCTGCATACGCTCGGGTGCGTTATTGATAAGATCATCATTCAGCTCGCGTCGCAGTTCTTCAAATGCTTCGGGGTCATCACGGGCGAGCTTTGATAGCACATCGTGACTTGGAAGTTTCTTGGGCGCGCTCATACATCCTCCTCTAGAGTGGTCTCAACACGCAGTGCAAGCGGCGAACGGGTGGGGTTTCAGGTACACGGCGTGTTTCTCAACGCCTTGCAAACGATAGCGAAGTGCGATGAATTGCCGTGATCGACGCCGCGCCAGCCAATGCGCCATTGGAGCCCCCTGGCAGCAGCCACCCAGGATTTTCGGAAGTTTTTGACGCTCGGCACTCACTGCCCGCCGTTTTGGGTATTCTGTCCGCTTGGTCAGCCGCTTCCCAGGTCTGTCCCTTAGCGAGGAGTCGTGGTGATAAAAGGAATTCTGCTGTGCGTTGATGACGAGTCAATCATCCTCAATGCCCTGAAAGACCAATTGCGCAAGGCCTATGGCCGCAATTACCATATTGAGCTGGCCGAAAGCGCTGAAGAGGGTCTGGAGATTCTCGATGAACTGGCGGGCGAGGGCTACACCCCGCTCGTGGTGATTTCCGACTGGCTAATGCCTGGCATGCACGGCGACCAGTTCCTCATCGAGGCGCATAGGCGATTTCCCCAGGTCATCAAGGTATTGCTGTCAGGTCAGGCTGACGAAGTTGCCGTAGACCGTGTACGCAATGAAGCCGAGTTGCATGACTTTATCGGCAAACCGTGGGACGCTGAAGTCCTGATCCAGTCAATTAACGCCGGTCTTGCCTCATTGACGGCGAGAAACAAGACAACATAAACTTTGAACGCATGCGCGCCAGCAAATCAGCCGCGTTATTTGTAATTTTTAGCAACTGAGCAGGAACCTAAATGGCCTCCGGAATCATATTGTGTGTCGATGATGACACCACTGTACTCAACTCATTGCGCACGCTCCTGGGCAAGACCCTGGGTGGCGGCAACATCGTTGAAATCGCCGAAAGCGGCCCCGAAGCCTTGGAGATCTGCGCCGAGCTAAAACAGGACGGGCGCGAACTCTCGGTAGTCATTTCGGATTTCATCATGCCGGGGATGCGGGGCGACGAACTGCTGGTTCGTCTGCATGAGATCACCCCACGAACGATCAAGATAATGCTGACGGGTCAGAGTGATCTTGATGGCGTCAAGCGGACCATCAATGAGGCAAATCTGTATCGCTTTCTGGAGAAGCCGTTCAACAATGCCGATTTGATGCTCACAACCCGTTCGGCATTGCGCGCTTTCAGTCGAGATCGCGAGCTACAGGGCGAGATCGACCACCTCATAAAGACCAATGCCGAGCTGGAGCGCTTGCTTGCCGAACGGACCGACGATCTGGCCGAGAAAACCCGGCAGTTGGAGGCGCGTTAGTCCCAGAGTTAGTCCCAGACAGTCCGAGCCCGGCGGCCCGATTAATCAGCGCATCGACATTCCATAACGCTGGCTCATTCGATCCAGATCTCCACGCTTCAGCATGGCCGTAAGTGCCTTGTCGATTTTCTCCAGCGACCAGCGTGACTTACGCGAAACCGCGCACTGGGTCTGAGTGACCGAGAAGACTTTCGGAGCGACCACGAAGCGCTTTCGAGCATCAGCGTTTTTCTTGAAGAAACCTTCAATTTCGTCTTCCGACGAAATGAGTACGTCGGCAAATCCGGCCTCCACAGCCTTGAACATCAGGGGCACCTGCGTTTCGTCGATTCGCTTTGCCTTGCCGCTATCAAACAAGGGCTGAATGGCGTCAAAGTGATATCCCAGACGCACCGCGACGCGTTTGCCGACAAAGTCATCCGGGATATTCTCGGGCGGCACACCATTCTTCAGCAAGACCACCCGCTCAACCTGAGCCAGTGACGGAACGGACCACAAAAACTCCTTGGCATTCTTTGACCATTTCGGACTCGCGTAACAAAAAAGGTCACCTTCACCTGTAATCAGCGCTGGCTCCATACGACGACGCGAGGTGACGACAAAATCAACCTTGGTGCCCAAGTCGGCGGCAAGCTGCTCGCCCAGATCCTTGATCACGCCGCCGGACAACTGGCCTTTGGCATCGATAACTTCAAGCGGGTAGAACATCGTCCCGACCAACATTCGGAGGGGCTCGGCACTCAGCGCCGAGGACGGTACGCCGATCCCTGTCATGGCGGCCACTACCGAAACAATTAATGATTTCAAAAACGGGGCCATTCTCATATCGCGCTCCAAGAGACGTAAAAGACTCATTCTGCCGTACATTTTTGGTAAATCCATCCGATGCTTAATTATCTCCAAGTTTCACTTTTAAAAATGACGACGAGTTGTCACAACAAGCGCTTCTGATACACGTCCAGGGCCGCCATTTGAATGAATCGGGATGGAGTATTATTTTGCTTCGGTTCGCCAAAGCGGGTTAGGCCCATCGCAGTCGACAACGAAATCTATAGGAATCCAGCGCATGCGATGTCCCGGAAATAAGCGTGTTCTCATCCATCGCATTAATCGATGAAAAGGCCGCGCAAGGTCGGAAGTCGCCTGGTCGCTTACGTTCTGGTGTTTGCGCTGGCTCTCTCGCTCACGTTGTCAGGTATCCAGTTGCGGCAGTCCACACAGGACGAGACCCTACGCATTAACGCGCTACTTGACCATCTGGTCGCCAGCTCGGAAGCCAACCTGTCAGATGTGGTCTGGGAGGAAGACCAACGGCGAGCCAAACAGATTGCCGAAAATATCGTCAAGATTACCGACGTTTCGTACTTCGTCATCCGCAGCAGTACCGATCTGCTGACCGAGGTCGGGGACAAGGCGCCGCAAATGATTGAACGGACCACGCCCCTCAATCTGCGCTACGGCGAACGACTGGACAAGCCGTTTGGCGAATTTACCGTCGGCGTCGATATGGCCCCCATTGAAAAGCGATTGCATACCGCCTACTGGGGCATCCTTGCCCGAACAGCGCTGCTGATCTTCCTGATTGTCGGCTTTGTTCTGTTGCTGTTCCGCTTGATGGTGACTCGGCACTTGAGCCAGATCGGCACCTTTTTCGCTTCCTTGACCCCGGAAACGCTTAGCCAAAGGCTGCAACTGGATCGAGCGCCTCCCGGACCTGGCGGAGGTGATGAGTTTGACGATCTGGTCAACGGCGTGAATCACATGCAGGCAAGCCTGGTGCGCGACATCGAACGCCGCGAATTGGCCGAGGCCGAGGTGCGTCAGTTGAATGAGGTGCTGGAGGACCGTGTGGACCAACGCACGGCAGAATTGAAGACCAGCAACATCGCTTTGGAATCATCCTTGAACGACTTGAAGGCCACCCAAACTCAGCTTATCCAGTCTGAAAAGATGGCTTCTCTGGGGCAACTGGTGGCCAGCGTGGCCCACGAAATAAACACACCGATCGGTGCGGTCAAGTCCAGCGGCAGGAGCATCGCCGATGCGCTTGAGCAGACGCTTGAGGACCTGCCGCGGCTATTCGATATTCTGGAGCACGAGCATCGCCGCCTCTTCATGAAGCTGATCAGCCACACCAAAGGGCAGACCGATGTGCTCAGCACGCGCGAGGAACGAGCGATTACGCGAGAAGCGACGCGGCAACTTGAAGAGGCCGGTATCAACGAGGCACGACACAAGGCCTCGAGCCTGGTGCAACTGCGGGCGCAGAGCTCCCTTGGCGAGTACTTGCCACTGTTAAGGCACGCCGAAGGCGATTTCATCCTGAGCACAGCCAACGGCGTGGCGACCATCGTCAACAGCACCCACAACATCAACACGGCCGTTGATCGGGTGGCAAAGATCGTGTTTGCACTGAAGTCATTTTCCAGGATCAATCTCTCCGGTGAAATGATCGACGCGGATCTGCACGAGGGATTGGAGACCGTCTTGACGATCTACCATAGCCAGATCAGGCAAGGCACCGAACTGGTACGACATTACGAAAAAATTGCTCCCTTGCGCTGCCTGCCGGACGAGCTGAATCAGGTGTGGACCAACTTGATTCACAATGCCTTGCAGGCCATGAAGCACCAGGGCACGCTCACCGTCGGCATTCGCCGCGCCGGGGACGAGGCGGTGGTATCCATTGGTGACAGCGGCTGTGGCATTTCGGAAGCCATCCGGGGAAAAATCTTCGACGCATTTTTCACCACCAAACCGGCTGGCGAAGGCAGCGGATTAGGATTGGACATTGTGAGAAAGATCGTGGACAAGCACAACGGGCGCATTGACGTCCAAAGCGAGGTCGGCGTAGGCACAACATTCCTGGTCCATCTGCCGTACGCAACAGCGGGCCAATGAGGAGCGTCAACGGTAGCCGAGGGCTCACCGGGCTAATTCTGCTCACGTGGCATCTGCTCGCTGGCAGTGCAATAGCGCAAACCACGGTACTGGATGTCAGCCATCTCGATCCCGTGCCGACGTCGCTTAGCCGGGTATTTGCGGTACTTGAGGACGCCAGCCTGAACCTGACACTGGCTGACGTGCAGAAGCCCGAGATTGCGGCGCGGTTCAGAACCGATTCGTCCGCCGCCGAGAGTCTTGGTTTTGCGTATACGCGCTCCGCCTACTGGCTGCGTGTGACCCTGCGCAATACCGGCGACACGGCGGTGGACCGAATTTTCGAACTTGCCTACGCGCGCCTGTCGAGTGTCCAGTGGTATGCGCCGCTTGCGGACGGGTCCTATCAGTCGGTGTCGACCGGCAGTGTCATGCCCTTCGGCTTGAGGCCTTACAAGAATCGACATTTCGTCTTTCCCATCACGCTGCCGGCACAGTCCGATCAGGTGTATTACCTGCGACTTCAGTCCACGAGCCCGTTGCTGGTTCCGGCACGGCTCTGGGGGCCGCAGGCATTTCACGCCTACGAACGCAATGACTATCTCGCGCAAGCGTGGTACTTCGGCATGGCAACGGCGATGGTCTTGTTCAACTTGCTGCTGTTCATCGCCTTGCGCGACGGAATCTATTTGCTGTATGTGTTCTTTGTCACCAGTTGCGCGCTGGCCTTTGCTGACCAGAATGGGCTGGTAAAGGAGTTTCTGTGGCCCAACTCCCCGGCGTGGCTCGACTTTTCAACCGATTCCGGCTATTCAATCGCGCTGCTGGCACTACTTCTGTTTATGCGGCGAATGCTGAATACGAAGGTAATCGTTCCGCGAACCGATGGCCTGATCAAGATTCTGGCAGGCCTTTTCCTGATCAGTCCACTCGGCTTCGCGATTTCTTACCCAAGCCTGGTGGCACCGGCGGCCGTGGTTTATCTGCTGACGTTTCCCTTAACGCTCGGCATCGGTGTCTACTGCGCCGTCAAGGGACAACGCAGCGCGATCTTCTTTCTCGCGGCGTTTTCAATGCTGCTGCTAGCCGGAGCCGTCACCAGCCTGCGCGGCTGGGGGTTGCTCCCGTCAAACGCATTCACGGTCAATGCCCTGCAGATTGGCTCGGCGCTCGAAATGCTGATCCTGGCCTTCGCCCTGGCAGAACGTTTCAACGAAATTCGTCGGGAGAAGGCCCAGGCGCAACGAGAAGCGTTGCAGGCACAGCAGCGTCTGGTCGAGAACCTGAAGTCATCGGAACGACTGCTGGAAGAGCGCGTGGATCGGCGCACCGCAGAACTGCAAGCCAGCAATAAAACGCTGGAATCGACGCTGCACGACCTCAAGGCGACGCAGACCCAGCTCGTGCAGTCCGAGAAGATGGCTTCGCTGGGCCAACTGGTGGCGAACGTGGCGCACGAAATCAACACCCCCATCAGCGCGGTCAAGTCCAGCGGCAGGAATATCGCCGATGCGCTCGACCAGGCGCTGGAAAGCTTGCCGACGCTATTCGAGCTGCTGGACCCGGAGCAGCGGGACCGATTCATGAAACTCATCAATCATGCCAAGGCGCAAACGGATGTGCTCAGCACGCGTGAGGAACGCGCAATTACCCGTGATGTCACCCGGCAACTGGAGGACGCCGGGATTGACGACGCGCGCCACAAGGCCGGCATCCTCGTGCAACTGCGCGCCCACGCCCCACAATTTGAGCTAGCCGACACGCTGCCCCTGCTGCGCCATCCCAAGGCCGATTTCATTCTGGACACCGCCCATAGCCTGGCAACCATCATCAGCAGTACCAGCAACATCAACACGGCGGTTGATCGGGTGTCCCGTATTGTCTTTGCCTTGAAGTCCTTTTCGCGCATGGACAGCAGCGGCGAAATGAGCGACGCCGACCTGCGGGAGGGGATCGAAACCGTGCTGACGATTTACCAAAGCCAGATCAAGCAGGGCACCGACTTGATCCGCCAGTACGAGGACATTCCGCCCCTGCGCTGCCTGCCCGACGAGCTCAACCAGGTGTGGACCAACCTGATCCACAACGCCCTGCAGGCCATGAACCATAAGGGAAACGACAAGGGCACGCTCACGGTCGGCATCCACCAGGTCGGCGGCGACGCCGTGGTGTCGATTGGCGACTCGGGCGGCGGCATCGCCGAGGCCATTCGCGACAAGATATTTGATCCCTTCTTCACCACCAAGCCCGCCGGCGAAGGCAGCGGGCTGGGGCTGGACATCGTTCGGAAGATTGTCGACAAGCATAAGGGACGGATTGAGATTCAGACTGAGATGGGCGTCGGGTCGACATTTTCAGTCCATCTTCCGTACTAGTCTTGAAAGCCAGCATCCCGACCACGAGGCCGATTCAGCAACGGCCTATGGGCGAATCAGAATTCATTTACTGAAGATAAGAAATCTTCATTTCCGAGTCCAGGCCGACCACGCAGTCGAGAATGTCGTTGGTCAATTGTTCATCGTCGTCAGTCCATGTCGCATCCGGTTCGGTCGATGTAGTTGCCAGGGGCGCAATGTCGAAGTCGATGAACTGAGGTCCTGCCTTGAGCACAAATACTCCGGGCGAATGCTCTACGATCTCCCAATCGTCGGGAACCTCAAGTTCCGCGTGCAAATGCAAAGTCAATTTCTTCATGATGAACCCCGGTCAGTAGAATGCGGAATTATCAACCACTCTACGGTTTTCCGATGTGAACGCAGCATGGTCGGATACAGTAATAATGCACTAAGATGCGATATCTTGATCGGCGAGCGTGGTCCCTCGTTTACGTTTGGCGCTTCGCCCCAAAGTGATCATGATCAAAAAACGACCTATATTGAGACGAATTTCACCCCCGGTGACATCTAGATTGCGTTATGAACGAAGAACAGCCACAAGAACCGTTGGAAGAAGCGTTGCCTAATGCGGAACAAGAACCGCGTCAAGACCCCGTGCCCGATGAACGTCCGACCGGGCCACCGCCAAAGGATCCCCGTCGTCGCCTGCGAGAACTGCTCGAGATAGCCGACAGCCATCGTAGCGAAGCTGAATGGGATGAGTTGATTGAGCTGGAAATAAGCCTGGCTCCGGGCAATCGGGCCACCACAGCGCCCCAAGCCGATCCGGGTCGTCGCCCACCCGAACGCGGTCGCCGACCCGAGCCTGGTCGACGACCGGAATCAAACCCTGCGCGCCGCCCCGACCAAGGTCCCCGACCAGAACAAGGCCCTCGACCGGAACAAGGTACGCGGCCGGAACAGCCAAGAACGGGGGCGAAACCAGGAAAGCGCTTCTTCAAAAAGCCAAAACGTCCGCCGGGAATACCACCCAAACCGTAACGTGGCCGTCCCAAACAAGCCGTTGGCCGACATTCGGGCTAGCGGCTTTTGAACGAAGGCGATCGGGGGCAACGCTTCAGTTGTCTACCGACCAGCCCGAGTTAAATATGCGCTGGCATGATGCGCCGATAGAACTCATGGAAGTGCTGCATACCGTCTTCCATCGGCGATTGATACGGTCCCACCTCACTGCGCCCCTGCTTCATGAGCGCTCGCCGTCCTCGATCCATACGCTCAGCAATGTCGTCATCCTCGAGCGCTGTCTCCATATACGCCGCCTGCTCCGACTCGATAAAGTCTCGTGCGGATGCCGCAATATCCTCGGGGTAATAGAACTCGACTACATTTAATGTCTTGTCGACGTCTTGTGGCAAAAGGGTAGAAACCACCAGTACATGTGGATACCACTCAACCATAACATTGGGAAAGTAGGTTAACCAGATGGCGCCGTGCTTTGGCATTTCGCCCCGGTTGTAGTCAAGCACGGCCTTGTGCCAACGCTGGTAAACCGCAGAACCCGGCTTTGCCAATGAGGTTGCACCAACCCGCTGAACGGAATACCAGTCATCAAACTGCCAGGTCAGATCGTCACAGGTGACGAACCCCCCGAGACCCGGATGGTAGGAGGCGACGTGATAGTCCTCCAGATAAACTTCAATGAACGTTTTCCAATTGTAATTGCACTCGTGCAACTCGACTCGATCCAGCTTAAACCCTGAAAAATCAAGCTCACCGGCGACTTTCATCCCCGCAAGATCGTCTCGCGCCGAACGCGGCCCCTTGAACAACAAGCCTTGCCAGTTTTCAAGTTTCTGCTTCGCAAGATTCAGACACGGATTGACCGGAAAACGCGGCGCACCGACTAACTCGCCCCCATTGTTGTACGTCCAGCGATGAACGGGGCAAACAATGTTCTTTGCTTTGCCCGCACCTTGCAGCATGATCGCCTGGCGATGGCGGCAAACATTGGACATTTCATAGATGCCATCCACCTGATGCGCGA
>Ga0163144_10030247_pt1 | contig 10362 bp, 9 predicted proteins | sample OliLak19BULKMAT1_FD_123175 | JGI IMG/M metagenome (GOLD analysis project Ga0163144, IMG submission 123175) | Freshwater microbial mat bacterial communities from Lake Vanda, McMurdo Dry Valleys, Antarctica - Oligotrophic Lake LV.19.BULKMAT1 | ecosystem: Environmental > Aquatic > Freshwater > Lake...
AAAACACGAGAACTCAAAATACGAAACTAAGTTCAAAGCCTATCATGCAGGAGATAGGAAATAAAAATATAGTCGATCAAGAATAAGTTGGCTCATTTTTAGATAGCCACTCAAACATTTCTTGCATTGCCAGCTCGGGTAGAAAAGGCACATTGTCATTAGAAACAAATTTGGCTCCTCCTGCCCGGTCATGACCACCGCCCTTGCCCATTTGTTGCCCAATCAATCGCACATTCACACTCCCAGGTCGCGATCGCATTGACACACTAACATCACCAGTTTGACGCGCAGTAAATGTCATAGTCCAGCTACACTCCGTAATCGCTGTTCCGTATTGCCCCACAAAAATACCCGCAGCAGAGCTAATAGTATTATCAGTCACATGATGCTCTGCAATAAACTCACGACTCAAATACGAGTACATGAATCGTGGCCAGCCAGCAATTTCCTTATACGAAATATTACAAACTAATTCTTGAATCACGAAAAGAATATTTTCAGAATAGCCCGAATATTTAGACAGCAAATCTTGAATATCAAAATTACCTTCTCTAACCAACCGCTCCGCTACAGAAAACACAGCTGACTGCTGTGGCTTTATAAACCTAAAAGAACCAGTATCACCCAAAATGCCAAGAATAATCGTTTCAGGCAATCGAGCTGAATCAAAACTATTTTTAGCGTAAAAAATATCGTAAAGAAGGTGTGCACATGCGGGATATTCTGGTTTTACGAGTGCCAACTCACAAGCGTCAGGTGTAGCCACATGATGGTCAATAAATACTATTTTTCCGGTGTATTTTTGCAATGCAGACACATTTCTAATAAATCGACCGTACTGACATGCGTCGACACCAATAAATAAGTCATACGAATCTAAATTAATGCTCTCGTCAGGTACAAATTGTATTTTGTCAAAATTCTCAAAATAGCTCCATCGACCTTCACGATCTCCGCTATATACAATATCAATGGTTTTATTAGGATAAGAATGGGTAAGGTGTGAATAAAGCGTCAAAACAGAAGAAATAGAATCATCATCTGGATTCATATGAGACATAATAGCCACCGAACGAGCATTGCTACTCAGCTTGTCAAATGCACTGCAAAACTCTTCAATTGTCTGAAACTTTCCCATATGTTCTGGAGTATATATCAATATAATATTTGACACAAATAGCACCTCGAACTAATATAAAAGTGTGATTAATAAAAACCAAAGTCCGAAACCATCAGATCCATATTCCGAGGCAATAAAAAAGCTAGTTAAAAAAACTTTGATTGTAATGGGCATATGCATGATCCTTGGAGCCGTGGGAATAGTGTATGTCATATCAAAGAGCGGATTAAAAATATTCCCAACAAAACAACAACCAGTTGCACTAGCAGTCCTTCCAACACCAAGCCCTTCCGCGTCGCCTAGTCCAACTGCATCAACATCCACTCCCACACCCTCTCCATCAGCTGAGAGCACCAACTCTCCATCTCCCACACCAGAGCCAACAAGTACTCCCTCACTAAAGCCAACCACTACTCCTTCACTGAGTTCCTTAGATGGCTTTATCGATTCGACCGGAGTAGTAAATACGTCGGGTGAAATACGGGTAGGAAGTGTACAAAAAATAGTCAGAGGATTTTTTTCGTTCGATATCTCCAATAATAACGCAGCGGAGGTTTCGAAGGCAAAAATTCGACTATTTCAAATTGGAGTTAAAAATAATCCTTTTACAAATGGCAATGATATACGGGTAGATTTTGTCAATTTTGGCAGCTCACTTGATCCATCAGATTACGCAACAGCCTCTCTCAATCCGAGTTTTTCGGTGGTCACAACTGACAATACTGCAGGGTGGCGGGAAATAGATGTTACGAGCTTTTTTTTACAATCAAAACAAAGTGCACTTAGTCAATTACAGTTCAGATTACACAGTAACTTTGAATCAGAAGGAAGCGAAGCCTATGTAATATTCGAATCAGGAGAAAATCGAGCAAAATCAAATAATATACCAGTACTTGTATTTGAATTAAAATAAAGATAATTATTCAAGGAATCGAAAAGAGTTCAAAATTGCTTCGGACTCTTCAGTGAAGGGCTCACCCTGCAAAGAGTTTTTCACCGGAAGGTGAATTTCATAGACATACCCACGGTATTCAACTGCAACAAAGTCTTTATGCAAAACTCCCGGTTTTCCGTCCAGTCGGTAAAGTTTAGTTTGAGGGTCTTTCCCGATTACTGCACCAAGTTCTAAAAAGTTAGAGTAATTCTTGCTATCAGAAATCGGGAAAATTTTGATCCAGCCATAATTTCCCTGCTTAAACTCAGTCTGCGGTAGAGATCTTGTTTCACCAAATGCTATCCGCTTCTCTAGTCCATATACACCGTCCGGGTACTCTTTTACACTCCACGTTCGTGGCTTATCCATTAAAAAGCCAAGTCCCTCATTTTTGTATCGTACCATTTGAGTATCTGTCGCATCGACAGGTGAGTTTTTCTGTATTTCAGTTTTTGTAATAAGTGGGCTTGAGTTAGTTGAAGTTGTATAATAGTAGACAGTCCCTCCTATTACACCAATCCCAGTTAGTGCAATGATAATTCCGGTCGCAATACCTGTAACTTGAAATGAACGGATTATCTGCGGATGACGAGGGTCATCAATTCGCTTTCCAGCCATAGTTACAGATTTTACATTCTTAAATGTTGTCGGATTTTGTTTAACACCATTTATCTGTTGCACCTGAGATTGTTGCACTTGTTTTGGTGAATCGCTAACAGGAGCAAAGCCACGATTAATCATCGGCATTGACATGACATCATGAATCGCCTCGCGGATCAGCGATTCATCCCATCCGACCGACAAAAGCTCAGAGCGAATCTGTTCTATCGTCTGGCCTTGGTCAAAAGCCTGCTTTACAAATATATGTAATTGATCGTCCATTATTCTAAATTTGAGATAAGTATATACATTGATAATAATGAACTTTCATTTCTACGTCTATAGTTCAATTAACTCCAATGTGTACTGTATACATCGACATACTGTCACTTGCAACCAAAGCTTAAGCTATTACAATAGTGGGATATCCAAACACCACGCATATGATAGCTGTTAAAAATTTAAATAAAACATTTATATCGCAAAAAAGCAGTCCAGGCCTATTTGGGTTTATGAAGCCTAAAATCGAAAAAAAGTTCGAAGCAGTAAAAGATCTTACCTTCTCTATACAACCAGGAGAGTTTGTAGCCTTACTTGGAGCAAACGGAGCAGGTAAGACTACAACTCTCAAAATGTTAACAGGCATTATTCAGCCAACGTCAGGTGGCATGACTGTCGCTGGCTTTGAACCAACAAAACGCCAGAATGAATTTAAGAAAGCGATAAGCTTCGTAATGGCACAGAAATCACAATTATTTCTTGAGCTTCCTGTTAAAGATACTTTCGAATTTATAAGTGAAGTATACTGCGTACAGAATAGCAAGCTATTGGACGAATTGATTGAACGATTTAATATAGGTGACAAGATAGATACTCACGCACGACGGCTATCTCTCGGACAACGCATGAAATGCGAACTTATCTGCTCTTTTTTATACCAACCCAAAGTAATATTCTTGGACGAACCTACAATAGGACTAGACGTTAATAGTGTAAGTGAAGTACGGGCATTTTTAAAAGAAACCAACCATATACTCGGCACTACAATCATACTGACTACACATAATATGGATGATGTAGAAGAGCTTTGCGAGCGAACAATAATGCTTAATAATGGTACCAAAATCTTTGATGGAAACACAAAAGAATTAAAAAACATTTTCGGTGATGAGCGCATAATCGAGTTTATAATCGACAGTTCCGTTAACCTTTCTCACTCAACACCCCCGATAATAGTTGAAAAAATTGAAGGCCAAAAAATATATGTTAAAACAACAAAGAAAGATTCAGCAGCTGCGATCAATGAAGTAATGAACCATTATCAAGTAAATGAAATTAATTTTAAGGAAACAAATCTCTCTGAAGTTGTCGGTAAACTATACGTACAATAATATGAAGATTTTAAAACCCGCACTAATTTTGACCAAAGCCAGTTTTAAAGTTCAAACTCGATCAGTAGTTATATTTTTGCTGTCATTCATGTCTCCGCTTTGTTACTCAGTCATACTTATCACACAAATTATACTCAACTATCATATCGTTAAAAATCCATTTATCAATATTTCACTGGAAATGTATTTACTCACCTTTTTCGTATTGCAGATGATTGTTTTTCTTACTTTCGATCAGAGCCAGCGACACGTAGCAAAAGAAATCTTAAGTGGATCGTTCGATTATATTCTTCTCAGACCAATTAATCTCTTTTATTACAAATATTTTCGTGTACCTAGCCTTATGTCAGTAGTAATGACAATCATGTATCTAACAGCAATAATAATCACAACAATCATGTACAATATCCCCGTCTCTTTAGTAGTACAACTTCTGTTATTTGTGGTATTTTCATCATTCATAATTATAAATATAAGATCGGGGATGCGTGGTTTAGTTTTTTTTAAACGCGATATTTTAAACACAACCCGAGTAGAAGAGTCGTTAAATATTTTTGTTATAAATAAACCACCAGAAATTTTCCCCATTCCGATTCAGATTATACTCACAGTATTCATCCCTTACATCGTTGTTCATAACAACGCATTTGAAGTTTTACGTGGACATGGTATGTTTTATACTTGGACGTTGACAGGAATATGGATACTTCTTGCAGTTGGTTTCAATCGGTGCGTCTGGTATTACGGATTAAAGAGATATGAGAGCGGATAATATGAAAGCCTATTGGTTTATCATCAGAAATAGCTTTAAGGAAAACAACCAATCAATAACAACATTGGCGATTTCGTTACTCCAGCCGGGTATTCTTATAGCTGGCTATTTCATGTTCTATAATTACATCACGAGAGATCTTCATAACGGGATAAATACGGAATTTATAATCTATTACCTTTTTATTGTAATGATTGCTACACTCGATATACCTCGTCTAGGTACCTATATACAGGGAGACATTCAAACTGAAAAGTACATACTAATAGATCGCTTGCCAATGAAACCTTTTAATTTTTATTTCATGCACAGCATAGGTAAAAGTGGAGGAGCCCTAATGCTCTATGCGGTTATAGTGCAAGCGTATCTTATATATCTGCAAACTCCTATAACAATACAACTAGCATTTATTCCAGCGGTTATACTAGCATTTGTGGTCGGCCATCTCATTACATTTTGCACAGCAACCACTGCCTTTTATTTTGAGAATATGCATATGTGGTTTTTTAGCATAATTTTCGAGTTTACGTCAGGGAAAATGATCCCTCTTGCTTTAATGCCTCCAGCACTCTCATTCTTCTTTACGTGGCTCACACCTTTTGGCTACGCTGCGGGAACACTAGCACGTTATCTGGGCACTCAAGATTACGGTTCATTAGCTTTGGCAGGTGTCATCGCTATGCTTTGGGTAGTAGTTCTTTATTGGGCTACCAATATTTTTTGGAATAAAGGCAGCTTCTATTTTCAAGAGTACAACGGCTAGTCAAGTTGCACTTTGCCTTCAAGTTTACTATAGTAACTCTAAATGGGAATATTAGGAAAATTAATTCAAAAAAACAATGAGACTGCGCCCGCAGGCCCTTTAGACAGCAAGCCTATGCTCGGGCTCTCAATTTCCGCTGGTGTTGTAAAAGCCACTATTTGGGAGCTAAAAGATCATACGATTGAAATAATTGGATTAGGAATAAAGAACTACTCAGATTCAGGTAAAGAGTCTCATCCCGACTTTCGTAATATCTCAGAAAAAGTTGCGGACGCAATAGACTTAGCCTGCCAGGTAGCCGAAGTCGACGTGAAACAAACTGTTTTTGGAGTTCCACAAAGTTGGATTGTGGAAGAGCAGATGTTGCCAGAGTACGACGAACTAATGACAAAACTAGCAAAAAACCTCGATCTTGAAGCAGTGGCCTACGTATCAATACCACATTCCCTATCGTATTATCTGCAGTATTTACACAAAACTCCTACCACAACAGTATTAATAGGTACGGCAAGAGAAGGTGCCCAGATTGCATATGTTGAAAATGGCAAGATTAAAGAAACCAGCTATATTCAATGGTCGGGTGGTAATCTTGGAAAAAATATCGACAATGGTTTGCTCAAGTTCAACACAATGTCAGAATTACCACCAACAATGTTTCTTTACGGATTTGGTGATCTTTCAACGGCTCGTGACGAACTAGCCAAATATGATTGGTCTTCATCAGATAGATTAGGTGGTGAAACAAAAGCACCAGTAAGCATTACAGCTCCGAAAGTAATTATTTTAGAAGAACACGCCGACTCACTAGCGGTCGCACTCGTCGGTGCAAAAGATTATGCTCGGCACAACAATATTCACGGAAGACTCACCATCAAATCTCTCGAATACAGTTCAATGAATTCCCAGACACCTGCAATAGTAGAACAGGCGCTTCCGATGGTTCCGGAAAAGCCGTTCTTCGCTTCAGAATTAAGCGATACCAACACAACAGCGACTATAATACCACCGATTACAACCGCAGTGGCTACACCTGCAGTAGATGATTTACCTTTTGGTTTCGTTGCAAATGTTGATATAACCGGAGCAGTGCATGAAAACAACCAAGAAATTATTGAAGAACCAGAAATAACTCAAAAGCCATGGCACAATAGATTTAATAAGCCACGATCGTATTCGCTAAAACCACAATTTAAATCACCAACGATAAAAATGTCCGCTCGAGGAATGAAGCAATTGATATATATCGCAGTCATTATTATCGCACTTGTCCTACTCGGAGGGGGTACCCTTGCCTGGGCCTATTGGAATCTCCCCAAAGCAACAGTTATCGTGTACGTCAAACCAGACAATCTTGAAAAACAAATTGTAGTAACAGCCGCCGAGAAAACAACACAGGTTGCTAACAATTCTGTTCCAGCACAAAAATTCACCGTAGAATTAAAAGAGACTAGGGAATCAGCCACTACAGGCAAGCGACAGACAGGGCAAGTCGCCAAAGGTGAAGTAACAATGACAAATAAAACAGGATCACCAAAAATATTTTCAGCTGGCACTGAGCTGAGGGTAGGGGATAAAAAATTTACATTAACTGAAAGCGTTACTGTTGCTTCTTCCAGTGCTCAATCTACAGCAGACGGGGAGACAAAAACCTATGGTAAATCAAATGTCAAAGTAAACGCGACAGACATTGGCCCGGAAGGAAACATTGAAAAAGATACATCTTTAGCGGTATCGGGGTTCACTAAAGATGATTATGAGGGAAAAGCAACGGAAACGTTCGGTGGTGGCAGTAAAAAAGATATTAAAGTAATATCAGCAATTGATCGAACAAACCTATCGCGGAACCTGAAATCAGACATGCAACTAAAAGTTCCTACGTTAGTACGCGAAAAAGCAACTGGTGATGACATCCTTTTGACAAACGCATGGCAAATCACCTCGACAACAGAAAAATTTAGTAAATCAGTCAATGACGAAGCAGATGTAATTTCGGTCGATGTTACTATGAAAATTGACGGATATACATACAAAAAAGGTGATGTTGAGAAATTACTCGAAAATGTAGCTACGGCATCTATTCCAGAAGGCTATGAGCTAAAAGATAACACACGCGATACACGTACCGATCTGGTTTCACTCAGTAAAGAAGGAGTGCTCACTTTTAACGCCGTCAGTAGAGTAAGTATCATTCCAACAATCGACAGCGCATCAATTGGCAAGCAAATTTTAGGTAAACAAGAAGACGCGGCTAGAAAAACAATACTTGATAACAACAAAATATTTGATGTATCCTTTGAATATTCTGTGCGTATGCCAGGTCCATTTATAACACTCCCGCACAAACAAGAAAACATAACAGTTACACGCGGAGTAAGGTAAACAATCCATGAAAGCGCTTGCTATAAAAACTTTTTTCATTCTTTTCTCAATAATTGCACTAAGCGCAGCAGGGGTACTAGGCTATGCGTATTACTGGTACTCTTCAAATACGAAACCAGTATCAGATGTAGAACAAAGTACCGAGCTAGTTATTAAGAGTGGCACGACTTTTGCAGACATAGCCCAAGAGTTAGAAAATAAAGGCATTATCAAAAATGCTTTTGCATTCCGAGTATGGACAAAACTTTCGGGAGAGGATGTAACTGTCCAGGCAGGAGCACACACTGTCTCGTCTCATATGACATTTAAACAGCTTGTAAAGGCACTCTCGGTGGGAATTCAGGACGTCAAAATATTACTAAAAGAAGGCCTTCGTAGCGAAGAAATAGCAGATATCCTCGAGCAGAATTTAGACAAAACAGCTTTTGACAAAGATGCCTTTCTCAAACTCGCAAAACAAAAAGAGGGAATGCTCTTTCCTGATACGTATATTTTTCAAAAAAATATTTCAGCCGATGCTGTTTTCGCTGTTTTGAATAAACAGTTTGAAACCAAATATGCACAAATTGCAGGACCAGTGGATGCTACAGAGAAAAAGAAAATTGTTATCATTGCATCAATGCTGGAGCGCGAAGGTAAATCAGACAATGACCGCCCAGTTATTGCTGGAATCTTACTGAATCGTCTAAACAAACAAACCGAGGCATCAGGTTTCCTTCAAATTGACGCAACTGTCCAATACGCGCTCAACGAAACAAAACGTAATACGTCAACATGGTGGCCGACTCCCAGAGCACAAGATTTGCAAGTCGACTCAGTCTACAATACATACAAAAACCCAGGCCTTCCTCCGTCAGCAATCTGCAACCCAGGCCTGTCTTCCCTAAAAGCAGTAATTAATCCACAAGAAAATAATTATGTATATTACATTCATGATAATTCTGGAAAAGCATATTATGCTCGTACACTTGTAGAGCACAATCAAAATATTGCAAGATATTTAAGATAGGAGAACACATGACAAAAGAAAATTCATACGGCATTATTCCCTTTGTTCGAACAGAAAACGGTATAAAATATTTGGTAGTAAAACATAACGACGGCCACTGGGCATTTCCAAAAGGCCACAAAAAACCAGGTGAAACAGACGAAGAAGCTGCCCGAAGAGAACTAGGAGAAGAAGTCGGTATCTTGAACTGTACTATTATCAAAGCAGAGCCAATCAGCCAAAGCTATAATTATTTTTATGAAGGTGAGATGCGCGAAAAAACAGTCATATACTTTATAGGCGAAGTTTCAGCTGAAAAAATAGCACTCCAATCGTCTGAATTAAATGACTTCAAGTGGCTAACGCACCAGGAAGCATTTAACACACTTACTTTTGATAATACCAAAACACTTTTAGAACAAGCTTATCAAATAGTAATGTACTCTTAGTAGTATAATAACGGCATGATCGAAACGCTCAAAACTAAGTTCTATTTTCTGGCAGCTTGGTATTTTCGTGTTTTTGCCCAAATTAAACTATCACGCTGGAAACCTCGAGTAATAGTTGTCACAGGCTCGAGTGGAAAAACCACCCTACTTCATTTTATAGAGTCTCAGCTATCAGATCATGCTAAATTCTCACACCACGCAAATTCTTCAATTGGCATACCATTCGATATCCTGGGACTAGAGCGTAAAACTCTTCATTTCTCTGAGTGGCCAGGCTTAATTTTATCAGCCCCCTTCAAAGCATTTTCTCCTGTTTCAGACAAAGAGTTTTATGTTGCAGAGTGCGATTGCGATCGTCCTGGTGAAGGTCATTTTCTGGCTAATTTTCTCAAGCCCGAAGTGACATTGTGGATATCAGTCTCTCGCACCCACACTATGAATTTCGATTATCTCGTCACAGACGGTACTTTTAAAACTGTCGAAGATGCTGTAGCCTATGAATTCGGATACTTCATCGAGAAGACAAGTGGATGTGTGATTATCAATGCAGATTCAGAATTAATGAAAATGCAGTTAGCTCGTACAAATTCCGAAGTAAAAGAAGCCTCATATGAAAACGTACAAACATATTATCTCGGATCAACTGGAACAATATTTCGCGTTAACTTAAAGCAGTACACATTACACGACTTGCATCCCCGCGAAGTGGCCTATAGTATTCAGGAGTCGCTATTATTGATGGAGTATCTGCATATGCAAGCAGACGAACTCTTCATACATCTAAGTGTCCCGCCCGGAAGGTCAACCGTGTATAAAGGTGTGAAAAACACCAAATTAATAGACAGTACATATAATGCAAATTTAAGTTCAATGTCAGCCATACTTTCAATGTTTGGAGAGTACAATTCAGACAAAAAATGGGTAGTACTGGGGGACATGAGAGAACTAGGAAAGGAAGAAACAGAA
>Ga0163144_10030249_pt1 | contig 10362 bp, 5 predicted proteins | sample OliLak19BULKMAT1_FD_123175 | JGI IMG/M metagenome (GOLD analysis project Ga0163144, IMG submission 123175) | Freshwater microbial mat bacterial communities from Lake Vanda, McMurdo Dry Valleys, Antarctica - Oligotrophic Lake LV.19.BULKMAT1 | ecosystem: Environmental > Aquatic > Freshwater > Lake...
TCCACTTGGCTGGTCGATTCATCCAGTATCAATATCTCTGGATTGTTCAATATCGCGCGAGCCAAGGCGACACGTTGTCGCTGGCCGCCGCTCAACCGCTGACCCGCTTGGCCGACTTTCGTTTCATAGCCATGCTCGAGGACTGTGGTGATGAATTCATGAGCGTGCGCCAGTTTCGCCGCTTCTATGACTTCCTCTTCCGTGCTATCGGGACTTCCGTAGCGGATGTTCTCCATCACCGTTCGATTGAACAGTTCTGTTGTTTGACTAACCAGGGCGATTCGCCCGCGAATATCCGAGATCGCCAAGGCGCGATAATCAACGCCATCAAGCAATATTTGCCCAACGTTCGGATCATAGAACCGTCCCAGCAATTGAATCAGCGTCGACTTTCCGCTTCCGTTCGCACCTAGGATTGCGATCGTACGGCCAAACGGTACTTCCAGGCTTACGTTTTTCAACACAGGGTTTCCACCATTGTATTGAAACGATACGCCTCGCAGCTCAAGTCGGCTGTGTGGTGTTGTGATCGAGACCGGATTTGCAGGCTCAGGAATGGTGGCCTTGTTGTCGAGCAACTGATACAGGCTATCGGCCGCCATCGCACCAGTATAAATCGAGGTAAAAACACTCGACAACTTACGCAATGGGTCGCTGGCACCAATCAGCAACCCAAAGAAAACAAACAGCTTTTCGATCGTCATCGGCTGATCAGAGATCTTGATCGAAAAGATATGCGTTTGATGGTTGACAATTAAATACGATCCAGCGCATACGGTCACCGCAATCATCCCGACACCAATCAGCTCCGTGAACGGCTTACTAAGACCAGTGTAGAAAATCATGTTCATGCTGACTCGGCGCATATCCTTCGTACAGCTTTGAAATCGTTCTCCCTCTTGGCGTTCCATCGAGTACGACTGCACAGTCATGATATTTGACAACGCTTCCAGAATGACTTCGTGAAAGCCTGCGTTACGTCCCAGGATCAAACTCGAAATCGCACGAATACGGCGGTTGAAGTACATCACGACAAAAATCAAAAGCGGTGCCAAAATCAGCGAAAGCAGAAGTAGCCTCCAGCAAATAAAACTGGCTCCAATCAAGCACGCAACAATCCTCAGCGGTTCGCGAACAGCGGCACCAAAAAAATTGATTAGCCCCAGCGTCAACGCTTCGGCAGAGTAGGTGATCGAAGCCAGCAGTCCGCTCGTTCCATACGCTTGATAGGTCGGTCGGTCGAGTTGCAGCGATTTTTCAAAGATCTGCATTCGCAGCGACCGAACGATTTTGGTTGAAACATTTCCAATCAAGAGTTCGTTCGCCAGCATCATTAGATGCTTGACCATTGTACTGACGATCAGCAACCCCATGATCCAGCAGATCGTTTGAAATGGGTCCTGAGGCAGGTATGCGTTGGCCCAGCCCAGCATTCTTTCGTCCCAGGCCAAAGCCGAACGTTGGCGACTAAGTCGTTGCTTTGCCAACTCGACTCTTTTCTCAATCGCACGACGATCTTCCAAAGTTGCTTTGCCATCGATGCTTGCTAGCAACTGCCCCAGGCTTTCAACCTCCTGCTCAACGGTAACGAGTTCAGTGTTCGCTGCCGCGACGTTTTTTGCCAGCGACGTTTGCAACGAATCGCTACTCAGTGTGAGCTGAATCACGGGAAAAAGCGCCCCGATGTTCGCGCTCCAAAGCGCCGCAACCGCCACCGAGCAAAGTGTTGCTAAGACGATCGCTGGCCAGTGGTGGAGTGATTCGCGAATCGCGCGACGAAAATTCTTCATACCCGGAGCATCAAACATGGAACTCGGAAAAACTCAAAGGACCGATCGGAACTACGTTTACAGCCGAGCATGCTCCAGCCACAAGATCGTTCTGCAGCCATCTTGATCCGACTGCGAATCAGCGGCCTCCCATATCTGTAACGTCAACTTGGCACCCGGCATTTGCTCAGGTGCAAATTGCTCTTGATCGACACCCGCCATCGCCTTTACTCTCCATCCTGCAAAGCACGCTATCCCATAGTTCGCAATGATCTGCGTCGGTTTTGGAGTACCATCCACGTGAAGTGGCCTGCACCGCATTACGCCCCAATGAAATTCACGGTCCCGATCAGCAATGATCGAGTTCGTGGTGGATATTGGTGCTGGTGCCTAGCCCTTTTCTCAATCGGAATCATGGCTGGTTGCACGGGTAATCCTTACTTGACCGTCCCAGGTGGAGCGGCTTGGCAAACGCCTGGAGCTCCAACGGCGATCGACCCGATGCAGGCGCAGTTTGCGGAACTGAACCGGCGAGTTCGCTTGCTGGACGATAACAATCGTCAGCTCCACACGCAGCTTGCTCAAAGCGAACAGCAAGCGTTGGTGTACCGCGACGAGCTAAACTTAGTTCGCCAACAACTCGCCGATACCACCGGTCGATTGGATTCAGCGGCGATCGCCGCCAATGACGCAAAAGACCGACTTCAAGGGTTACAAGCCTCGACACAGCTTCGCGGTGGCGCGACAATCCGCGCGAACACGAATCTGCAGCAGATTGCCAGCCAAATGAATCTCGGCGGTCTGACGGTGATTCCCGATGGCGATACGATTCGAATCGTTGTGCCATCCGATCAATTGTTCCAGCAAGGCACGGCGACGCTGCAAGCCAGCGCCTCTCCAATTCTGGACAATCTCGCGGCTCAGATTCGCACGGCGCTACCGCGTCAACGAATCGCGATTGAAGGCTACACCGACAACGCCCCAATCTACGGTGGACGTTTCGCGACCAGCCATCAAATGACCAGTGCCCAGGTCGCAAGCGTTCTCGAAATGCTGACGCGGCGCAGCGGGATTCCTGAGGCACAGCTCTTTACCATTGCCCAAGGTGCCAACCATCCGCGAGCCGCCAACGAAGAGCCCGCCGGCCGGGCAACAAACCGGCGTCTAGAATTCGTCGTCTATCCAGAGACGTTCTGACGGGCTAGGCGGATCTTTACCGTTAGCGTTAGTGCTGCCGATTACAACGCGCGTCAACATGCGAAAGAAATCAGCACGCAGCCAAAAGTTCCACTAACGAGCCCCGTTTGTGTAAACTGAGCACATTCGACTTCTATCTGCGAAGGAAAACGCAACGGCTTCCGACTGGGACTAGTATGAGCGACGAAGACCCGTTTGCCACGCAAGCGAGCGACTATTTACCGCGTCAACTTGGGCGATATCACTATCGACGTCCACTTGCCTCTGGCGGGCTTGGTGTCGTTTCCATTTATTTCGACACCGAGCTTAACCGCGAAGTTGCCCTGAAGGAAATTCGCATTGAGCGTGCGGACGATCCTCGGCAGCGAAGCTATTTCTGCGGAGAAGCAGAGGTCACCGGAACGCTAGAGCACCCTGGTGTCGTGCCAATTTATAGTATGGGGACCTGCGACGAGGGCAGGCCGTATTATGCAATGCGGTTGATCGGTGGCAGTGAGCTGCGAGATCATATTTGTCAATTTCACGACGCAGTTAAATCGGGTAAGGATTCAGCTTCCGGTCCAAGGTTTCGACAGTTGCTGCGGTACCTGATCGACGTCTGCAATGTAATCCAGTATTCGCATAGTCGCGGCGTCCTGCATCGCGATTTGAAATCATCCAATGTCATGCTGGGTCGTTACGGCGAAACGCTTGTGATCGATTGGGGACTCGCCAAGGCAACTGGGATTCGGACCGAGGAGTTGACGGTTGACGGTATTTCGACGTCATCCAGTTCTGAATCAGTGATCGAGTTAAGCAAGGCAAATCTCCGCCATACGCAAGACGGAATGGCCATGGGGACAATTGCGTACGCGCCTCCGGAGCAACTCAACGGCAAAGTTCGCGAAATTGATGCAAGGTCTGATATTTATAGCCTTGGCGCGATGTTGTACGAGATTCTCGTGGGCGAGCCGCCTTGTACAGGCATGGGGCTTACACAAGCACTGCGAGCTATTGAAGGCGGTGCGATCCCGGCACCACATGTTGTCCGTAGCGACGTCCCACGGCCACTGAGTGCAATGGCCTGTAAAGCAATCTCCGCGGCGAAGGCGAATCGTTATCAAACGGCGGAGCAGCTAAAGAACGATTTGCAATGTTGGCTCGACGATCAACCCGTCTCCGCTTATCCCGAGACGAGACGAGAACGAATTTCACGCTGGAAGCGGCGACATGAAACATTTGTCCGCTGGGCTACCGCATCGTTGCTTCTAGTCACAGTGGTTAGTCTTCTTGCCATGTATCGCATCGATCTCGCTCGTAAGCAGCAGGAGCAAGCACGTTCCGAAGCGACACGACTTTATCAGTTGGCGAGAACCGCCACGGATCAGTTGTTGACCAGAACCAGTGATCGCCTAAGCGATTTACCGGATGCCTCAGATATTCAGCGTGGCTTGCTACTGGATGCTGTCGCGTCCTACCAACGGATGGCAGAAGTTCGCACGGGAGATCCAGAACTTCAACGCGAATCCGCGAGAGCTTCCATTGGGTTAGCAGAAGTTCAGCGCGCTCTCTTAGAAACCGACGATGCAATCCGCTCATTGCAATCAGCGAGAGAAACACTCGCAGCAATCAATACGCCTGAAGATCAGATGCTCCTGGCACAAGTTGATATCCAAGAAAGTCGACTTCAGGGCGACAAGGGCGACTTCGATGCTTCAAAAACGGCCATCTTGCGGGCACTCCCGATCACGGAGCGCTTCATCGGTGGTTCATCGGCTTCCGTCGATGCGATGTTGATTCGTGGCCAAGCCTTAATTCAACGTGGAATCGTTGCGTCGGACTTCGAAGATCATACTCAGGCGATTGAGTCGTTTGAATCGGCTGGCAACACACTTCGTCTCCTGCTTGACCGCGAGCTGACACCGGTGCAGCAACGCGACATACGACTTCAATTGACGCGAGCCTACAACAACGAAGCGCTCCAGCGCCGGAATACCATTGGCGATGACAAGAAGATAGCCGATCGCTATTCATCGGCAATGAGCAAAGCTGATTGGCTTAGCGAACGTTATCCAACGGATTCAAACGTGACCAAGGAATACGCAGCAGTTCTAAATAATTATGGCAATTTTCTGCTTGATTCTAAAGATTTAAAGGCTGCCGAATCATTGTATCAAAGGTCCGTAGATTTCTTTACTGAGTTGGCCGCGAAACAGCCCACGATTTCCGAGCACAAGGAGCGCCTGGCGTTAGCATTAACGGGACTGGGCAACGTCGCTAATGATGCTGGAAATCACTCGAACGCAATCGACCATTTTGCGGCAGCCGTCGAAGCGTCAGACCAATTGATCGTCCAAAACCGTAATCGGATCAGCTTTCTGCGCACCGCAGCACAAGCGAACGCGGCCCTCGGTGGTGCCATCGCCATTGACGAGCCCGAGCGCGCTGAGGCATTTTTTCACACTGCCATCGATCTGCTGCCAAAAACAGGTTCGGATGACCTTCGCACCTTCATCGAAGGCAAACAGTTGGACCTGCTGAAACGTGCTTTGGATGCAAAGAATAGCGATGGTTTGGCAAGCAGATTGGCCGATTTTGTTCGCTTAACGTCAACTTTGAAAACGACCGCTGCGCAGTACAATTCTGCTTGTGCGATTAGCAGTTGCTGCAGACTCCTGCCTCAAAGCGAAGATGCCGTCGTCGAAGGCTATCTTGACATTGCAATGCAACGCCTGACCAAGGCAATTGAAATGTCACCGGAATATTGGTCATATATAGCCGACGACGTTGACTTATCATTACTGAAAGAGCGACGTCGCCGACTGCTTGATTCCATCCGCCCTGCTCCATGAGTCAATTTTTAACATGCCTTTTCAGAGCCTTGTTGTTATCGCTGCGATCCTCGCCGGAGCTGTTTTGCCAACTCCGAATCGGCCGCGAACCGAACGTTTAAGCCGCGGTCCAGCGTGGACGAGTTTGCGAAACCTAGCGATCGACCAGCCAGCCATCGTTGCAGCCAAGCAACTGCGTAGTGAATCCAAGCGTATCGCTGTCGTCTGCGTCAACGCGGCTGAACAACCAGCGGTCGACGCGATGGCCGATTTGATTCGCTCGGGCCTTATGTTGGGAAAGAATGTGATCGTGACCGATATGGCGACGTCGGAGCGATTGTTCAGTGCGGCCTCAGAGACACCTGCCATTCGAGAAATCGCCTTGGCAAACGATATTGACATTGTAATTCGAGTGAGGGTTGATGTTAGCGATGAGTCCTACGTTGCAAAATTGGAGATTGTTGCAAAACAGGATGAAGCAAGCTTAATGCTGAAACCAATTAGTCTCACGAACCTTGACGCAGCGGTCCTTGACGCAGCAGTCATCGCGAGGAAATCGCTTTTGCAAAAGCTCGAGGCCGTTCCCGAATTGCACGGCGACCAGCTAGATCGATTGCCCCAGGCAACGATGAAGTCCATGCTAGGGTTCCTCTCTGCCAAACGCATGGTAATGTCTGTGATCGCAACGGAGCAAAAACAGTCGCGCGAGAGTCTTTGTCGTGACGCGCTGATTAAAGTTGATGCCGTTCTCGCGGCATCGCCTGATTTCCTGGAAGCTTATCTTCTCAAGGCAAGCTGCCAAGATGAGTTGGATCAAACGCTGGAACTGAAACAAACGTTAACGACCGCGTATCAAAAGAGCGATCCGAACCGACAAAGCCAGCTTACGTTGCTTGAATTGAAGGGCGACTATGCACGGTTTGTACTTTCTGACGCTTCTGCCGCTTTGGAAGCCTATCTCGAACTGCTAAACACTGACCCAACAAATCTGACGGGGCTGTGGGGCATGATCGATATTCTCTTAGCGGGCGACGGCGCTTCGGAGCCGGATGAATCGACGATTCGTGAAGCTGCCGAAATTGCAGCCCTATTGATCGCCTCGCATCCGCAAAGCGGTGTGGCCCTCGCGATAGCCGCTCAAACGAAATGACGGTCACCCGAAGAGTTGCTTCCCTTGCGTTTCTGCTTTGCAACCTAACGATCTGGGTGAGCAGTGTTGCTTGCGGCGCTCCACCCGTCGCGGCACTAGAAGAATTGCAGAAGTCAGTCGACGGGTATCTGCGTGCAAACAACCGAGACGCGGCAGCCGAGGTAGCAACGAAGATCATCAACGCCTGCGCAATCGTCAAAGGCAATGACGCAAGCGATTTACAATTTGCAAAGAATGATCCGAAACGCATCGGCTTCCTGTTGTTCGCTGCCAGACTTGATGTTGGTTTGGGAAACGTTGTTCGCGGGCAAGAAACGTTTCGATCCATCGTCAACGATAGCGACATCGGATCAATCGATCGACTACATGCCGAAGCGTTTTTATTAAAGTTTAAGATCGATCGACGAGAAGACTTCTTGGCGGATGCGATTTCATTGCTTGCTCAATCATCATTGTTAGTTGGTGAGCAGCGGGGGTTCCGCGACGAGTGCCAGAATCTTGTTATCGATGGAATCGTCAGCGTTATCTCATCGGAAGAAATCGAGTATTCGCTCTTGATGGCGCGACTGGACGCGATCGAAAAGCAGATGATCGATGCCAATGTTCCGTTTGGTGTTGCTAGGCTGACTCGTTTTGCTAAAGCGATTTACTTGGCTCGCAACGATCGCACCGAGTTACTTGCCGATTCGCTCTCTGAGCTGGAAAACATTATTGGCGAACAGGAGGTCACGGCGTACCGGCGTGCTCAGTACTGGAATTTACTCGCTGGCTTGCGGCTTCAACGACGGCACTTTGCCGACGCTTTCGATGCCTGTCGCGAATTTGAATTAAATGCCCGACGCGCCGGACCAACGCACATCTATGAAGCGGCCATCGCCCGAGATCAATCATCGCTGGTCGCACTGCTGATCGGAGACTACGCCGAAGCGAGGAAGTCACTCGAATCCACTCGACCGATTCATACTTCGAAAACTCCCGCGAACAGCGAGCATGAACGGCTGATGCGTCTGGAGAATGCAACAACTTGGCGAGTTAACTTGGCAAAATCGATGGAAGGTGACAATGAATTTTTGCCAGCGCGTAGGTTATTGGAGGAAGCGGTCAGCACCTTGGCCAACGACCGTCAATCACTGCCTAAGTTGGCTGCGCTCGTCGATAACAACTTGGCATTGAATCACTATCTAACTGGCGACTTTGACATCGCCGCAGTACTCATCAAGCAAGTTAAAGAAACGATTCGACCCCTCAGCGGTGAAGACGAGCGATTGGGAAACGCATTCGTCAACGAAGGCTGGATTGCGCTCGGTAAAGGCAACCTCGCCGCAGCCGCCGATTCCTTCGCCAACGCGGCTGACCACTTCGCAACGCACCTCTCACGATCGCATCCTCGGTATGCGGAAGCGTTGACCTACCAAGCCCGTATCGCCGTGATGCAAGAGGATCTACCTGTCGCGCGCCGGTGGATCGACCAAGCTGAAGGCTTTGTGTACGAACGCATTTGCAGAGACTTGGCTGCATCGCAATCAACGCGCGACCGAATGGCGATTTTGCAAGAATCTCGCGTACACCCAGAAAGTATTGCCTGGCCAGGAACGGTTGATACTTATTTTGAGCTAGCGCCAAAGTTAGGTATCCCAGCAGCGGAACAGTACGACGTTGCGTTGAAATGGAAGGACCTGCTACGGCGATTCGATCAATCATCCCGTGAAGCGATTTCGCCGTTCAAGGCGGATGAGTCTGCGGTACAAGCGAAGCTTCGCGAAGCATACTTTCGCAAAGTCTCGTTGCTAAAACGGCGGGAATTACAGCAAGAAATCGATCTGCTCGAAACTCAACTGCGTCGTATTCAGCGAGCCAAACAAGCTCCATTGATCAGCGATATCAATGTCGCACCGTCTCACTTGAAGGATGTTGTGGCGAGGCTGAAAGACACTGATCTATTTTTGGATGTCCTGCAAATCCGGACGTTTCAACCGCCCAGCGCGAATGCGATGGTTGGTTCGAAAAGCCAGTACATCGGGTTTGTCGTTCGTGCCGATGGGCACGTCGATCGCCTTGCACTTGGGACGACGAATGAACTGGATGCAGCCATCGTGCGCTGGACCCAGACGATCACGGAGCGGCGAAAGCAGATGTCCAGTGACGAACTTGACGCTCACCGCGCGAGATTAGACGAAGCGGCAAGGCAGGTGGCTCGTTCGGTTCAGCAACCGCTGTTGGAAATTGACGCATCGTTTCAGCGATTGCTCGTTCGACCTGATGCCATGACGCACTTGATCCCCTGGGCGGCGCTGCCGGGTACAGGTGGCAAGAGATTTTGGATCGAAAACATTGGCGTTCAGGTTTGCAATGGTGCAGGAGTCGACGATTCTGCGGTTAAACCGTTACCGCCAAAGTCGTTGCTTGCGGCCGGTGGCATCGACTTCGGTGACTTGAAGTCATATCAACCGCTGCCCGGATCATTGATGGAAAAAGATAGAGTGGTGGAGCGATTTCATTCACAGTTCGCCGACGCAAGTGCGAGTGATTTACAGGGGCGGAATGCAACGGAGGCAGCGCTGTTGCAACGGATGCCAAAGGCAGAATACATACACCTCGCCACTCACGGATTTTATCATCGCAAGGACGAGTTCGATGTCTTCGGCGTCACAGGGGCAACGACGCTATTACAAACTGGTCTCGTGGTCGCGCCGCCGTTGCAGGACGAAATCGGTCATGACCAGTATTTGACCGCAGCCGAAATCGGCGAACTAAATTTATCACAAACATCGCTCGTCATGCTAAGCGCCTGCGAATCAAGTTTAGGCCAGTCGCTGGCCGGACAAGGTGTGCAAGGAATGTTGGGCAGTTTTCATTCTGCCGGGGCAAGGCATGTGATCGGCACGCTTTGGATCGTTGATGACGCAGCAACCGTATCGATGGTTGACCGTTTCTATCAACAGCTCTGGAACCAAAGCCTAACTCCAGTTGACGCCTTGCGCGCCGCACAACTGGAAATGATTCGTACAACGGATACTGACGTTAACGTAAAACTCTTCTCGCATCCGTATGCCTGGGCAGCTTTTGTATGTAGCGAGAAGTAAATTCATGCATTTCTCTGACTGTAAAACTACTACTTGTAGCCGCTGATGTCGACAATCTTGCCATCGACGACGAAGCGAGTTTGCCCCGTTCGCCCGGCATATTCTTTCAACTGATCGGCCATCAAGGTCGTAAACGCTCCTCGGCGAACGTCGTTCAATTCACGGAAACTCGTGCCGGTGTTGGCCACACCGGTGGGAGCTTTGACGGTTGGCGACTGCGGTAGAAACCTTGGATCGGTAACGTCGCCAAAGGTGACGTCACCATTGGGTGTTACAACATCGTCTGCGTCATTGCCGTTTACATCCTTGACAATCCGCCGATCTTGATCGCTGCGGCGCGTATCAATGGTGAA
>Ga0163144_10030250_pt1 | contig 10362 bp, 9 predicted proteins | sample OliLak19BULKMAT1_FD_123175 | JGI IMG/M metagenome (GOLD analysis project Ga0163144, IMG submission 123175) | Freshwater microbial mat bacterial communities from Lake Vanda, McMurdo Dry Valleys, Antarctica - Oligotrophic Lake LV.19.BULKMAT1 | ecosystem: Environmental > Aquatic > Freshwater > Lake...
GTGCCGGGTGTGAACAACGGCACCATCATCGTCATACCGCCCGACACGCTGATATTCGAGACCGGCTGGACCTACAACCCCGGCTCGAGCCTTGAAGGCCCCGGCGGGGTGAGTTTCTCGGGCGGCATGCACTCCTTCCCCACCGGAGGGTTCACAATCACCGGCCCGGTCGCGCTGATTGCCGGAACGCTGGTCCTGCCGGGATCAAGCCTTCCCAACTACAACGCGGCCACCTTCACCTTCACCGGCGGGAGCTGGACGATTGGTGATGGTGCGCAACTGTTCATCAACGGTGCCGACATCCGCACCATCGCCGCCGACACCACCTTCACCCTCACCGGCGGCGGCACGCTCGCGGCCCTGGCCAACCTCGCCAACGTCATCGGCAGCCTGAGCCTCGAGAGCGGCGCAAGCCTCGCGGTGAACCCGAACGCTTCCGGCGGCACGCTGAGCAACACCGGCACGATCCGCATCGGGCCCGGCGCAGCGCTGAGCGTCAGCGGCTCCTACAGCCAGAGCGCGACGGCCATGCTGGATGTCGGCATCGCCGGCATCACCAACGCGCTGTTGGGCCGGATGATCGTCACCGGCAACGCCGCGCTAGGCGGATCGCTCGCTCTGCACTACGAGAACGGATTCATCCCCTCCCGCGGCGACTCCTTCCGCTTCATCGCAAGCACCGGCAGCACCGGCGCGTTCACCAGCACGCTCGTCCCCCCGCCGCCAAACTCAACCCTCAAGAGCCCGGTGCTCGCCGACGCATCTGGCGCACGGCTCATCGTCACCCACATCGCCGACTGGAACAACGACCTGGCCGTCAACGTCCCCGACATCTTCGCCTTCCTCTCCTCCTGGTTCGCCGGACAGGGTGACTTCGACGGCGTCAACGGAAACGCCGTCCCCGATATCTTCGCCTTCCTCTCCGCCTGGTTCAGCGCCAGTTGATGGCGGGAAAATCGCGGTCATCGCGTCTGGAACGGTGCGGCGCGAATGTCAAGTGCGCGGCCGGAAATGTCGTCTTGCAAGTCCGCTTGACAAATGCGCTGGATCGATTAGCGTTGCGCACCCTCGTTCCCGGCACGCCGGCATCGCCGCGTGGCCGGACTCTCGACCTTCATACCTCTTTGTGGTGCGCATTTGCCCGCAGTTTCCACGCCGACCCGCGCCAGCCTTCCCGACCGCCAGTTGTGGAGCGGGATGCTCACGCACATTAAGTCCGCGCACCCGGCGGTCTGCCGCCAGTGGTTCGAGGAGATCGAACCGGTGGGCATTGCGGGGGGCATCCTGCGTCTGCGCGCACACTCGGGCATCCACCGCGACTATCTCCAGCGCTCGTGCCTGGACCCCTTCAACGACGCGGCACGCACCGTCTCGCAGCGCCTCATCAGCGTCCAGTTCCTGGGCCCGGATGAGCGGGTCGAGCCGCGCCGGACGGCCGCAACGCGTGATCCTGACACCGGCACGGACCTGAGCGTGACCGTCCGTTCCGATGCCGCCCGCGCATTGCTCGATGGCGCAGCGCCTGCGGGCACTCCGGCACCGCTGATGCCCGTCGGCACGCACGACCCGTTGGGCATCGCTCCGCGTGATACAACATCTGGCAGCTATCCGTACTCGCTCGTGCTGAACCCCGACTATGTGTTCGAGAACTTCGTGGTCGGTCCTGGCTCGCGCCTCGCACACGCCGCGGCCCTTGCTGTCGCGGCCAACCCCGGGCGCGCGTACAACCCCTACTTCGTGCATGGCGACGTTGGTCTGGGAAAGACCCACCTGCTTCAGGCGATCTGCCTGCACATCAAGCAGCGCGATGACGCGATCCGAATTTTCTACACCTCCTGCGAGGGCTTCATGACGCAGTTCATGGAGGCCGTGCAGGCGGGAGAGATGACGGCGTTCCGCCACATCTTCCGCGATGTCGATGTACTCGCCATCGACGATGTCCACTTCCTCGCGAAGCGCGACAGGACTCAGGAAGAGTTCTTCCACACGTTCAACAGTCTGTACCAGTCGCACAAGCAGATCATCCTGTCGAGCGATGCGCCGCCCGAGGACATCCCCGACTTGGAGGATCGTCTCGTCTCCCGGTTCAAGTGGGGCCTGGTCGCGAGCGTTGCGCCGCCGTGCTACGAGACCCGCGTTGCGATTCTGAAGCAGAAGGCGCGTCTGCGCGGCTTCGAGATCCCCGACGATGTGGCGTGCCACATCGCCGGGAAGATCGACACGAACATCCGCGAACTCGAAGGGGCGGTCGTGAAACTCCAGGTGCTCTCGCACCTTGAGAAGCGAGCGGTCGATATGCCCTTGGCACTCGTCGCACTGGGTGACAGCACGAGCAGGGCCGAGCGCACCGTCCAGATCCAGACCATTATCGACGCGGTAACGGATTTCTTTGGCGTGAAAGTCTCGGACCTCCAGTCCAAGCGCCGCCAGCGGTCGATCGCCCTGCCCCGGCAGGTGTGCATGTTCCTCGCCCGGCGGCACACGCGGTACTCGCTGGAGGAGATCGGCGGCTTCTTCGGCGGGCGGGACCACACAACGGTGATGCACGCCGTCAAGACGGTCGAGACGCGCCTGGAGAGCGATGCGGAGTTCGCTCGCTCCGTAGTTGCGATCGAGCACCCGCTGAAGGTCACGGGGGGTTAGGCCCCCTTATTTTTGCGCTTCGCGCAACCGACATGCGAGGTGTGTGCCGGCTGTGGACAACCCGGCGCGGGCGCGCGGGCGAATACGGCGGCGGTGCAAGGGGATGAACCGACGGGGGCGGGTGCGTCAGGGTGACGCACCACCGGCGTGCGCTCGCGACATGCAACCGACAGGTTGTGCCGATCGACATGCCGGCTCTAAGTGGTGAGCCACCCGGCGGTTCCGAGGGCCGAGGCGGGTTTCATCCACAGACCGCCAGCCCTCTTTACTAATACTACTAAAGATCTTCTTTGGTATAGAGAAAAGACAGTTCGGCGGACAGACCGTCAGCGCTGGCAGTTGACGCACCACACGGTTGTCCGCTGGGCGACAGTGGCCTCGCTCAGCCTCCGGGCACAGGATGGGCATGGCTGACCGCCGCGGCCATACACAGCGTGCCGGAGTTGGAAGCCCCCCCTGAGCCCGTCTGCACCTCGATAGTCCCGCAGGGTCGATCCCTTCGCGTCAATGGCCTCCAGGAGGACCGAACGAACAGCGCCCGTCAGGGCGACTGCGGCCGCGGGCTTGATGAGACGGGCGGGCCGAGCGGGCCGGATGCGGGCGCGGAAGAGCGCCTCATCGGCGTAGATGTTCCCAACTCCTGCGATGCTGCTCTGGTCCAGGAGCAGCGCCTTTATGGCTCGTTCTGAGTTCCGGGCGGCTCGCAGGAGGTCCTCGGGCGTGACGGCGAGGGCGTCGGGCCCGAGGGCGGCCCAGTGTTCACCGAGTTCAGAGCAAGATCGGAATACGCGCAAACCGCCGAAGCGCCGCGGGTCGCGGAACAGAAGTGCCACCCCGCCGCCGGGGCGGAGTCGCGCTCCCGCTCTTGCTTTTGCACCCATTGTCCACAGCGCATGCACATGCAAGAGCGGCACGTCTTCGGGCATCGGATGCTCGACCAGGGTGAGCCCGCCACTCATTCCCAGTTGCACCAGCAGGGCGCGTTCCCCGTGCGCGCCCGAACCACGCCCCGGGCCTCGCGCGATGATGGCCAGTTGCTTGCCATGGCGAAGGACGTTCACGATCCGGCAACCCTCAAGCAGGTCGGCGGGCTCGAGGGCCGCGGGTGGAGCGGCGCGGCCGTTGACTCCCGGGCCGCGGCCACGCTGACGGGCGAAGCCACCTGACGGATCGCCGGGCGCGACCAGTACATCGCGCCGCAGGAGGCGCGCGGTCAGGACGCGCAGACCGACGAGCCGCGGCATAAGGCACCGGCGGATCGTCTCGACTTCGGGAAGTTCGGGCACGGGCAACCATAGTGACGGCGGAGTCGGAACCGGCGCGCCGAGCGCTCGTAGTGTTCCTCATGCCCCGGTGCCTTTTCCGATTCACGCTCGCGATCGTCGGACTAGCGGCTGTCCTGGCGGCGCTCGCGGGTTGCCGCGGGCAGGGAAGGGGCGTGCAGCGTCAGGATGGCTTGGCGTCGCCCGAAGCCGCGCCTCGGAAGAGCACGGGCGGGGAGCCGGGGCTGGAGGTGGTCGCGTGGACAACGGAGGCGGACGTGGCGGTTTTCGCGCGCGCGATCGCGCCCTACGCGCGGGGCGCGCCGGCCCCCGGCGGTTTGTCGCCCGGGGCAATCGCGTTCCTCGCGGTTCACGGGATGCGCGTGGTGGCGGTGCCGGTGGCGGAACTCGAGTCGTTGCGCGTTGCCTTGGGTGCGCCGCCGCGACATGTCAACCAGTGGCTGGGCCAGGCGGTCGAGTGGACGGAGGCCGTCTCGGGGCCGGATCAGCCTCGCGGGCAAACAATCGCACTGGAGGCCGCGCGACTTCGCCTCGGGGCCGGGCGGCTGCGTTTGCTGGCGCGTTCGTGGATATCTCCGGCGCCGGGTGTGGGAGAGCGCGGGGATGCGGCATCCGCTTCGATGATGACCATCGAGTTGCTGCCCCAGCACGATGAGGCGGGGCGCGCGGGTGATCACGGGGCGTTGCTCGCGCCCACGAGCATCAGCGCGACGGATGAGGGGCTGCTCTTCCCGCGCCTGCTCATGCGGCTGGCAGCGCGCGAATCGGACACGGCGTTCGTGCTGGTGGGCCTGCCGCCGGGAGCGGACATAGAACGGCTGGCGCGGGACGCGCCGCCCGAGCCCACAGGGCGCGGCGGAGGAGTTGGCGATGATGAGGGAGCAGCGGGCGCGGGACCGCGGGTGGGCGAGGTGGTCCGCCAGGGAGCGGGCGTGCCCGGCGCTGCGCAGGGCGATCTTCCGGCCAGCGATCTCGCGGGCATGGAGCCGGGCGCGGAGATCGGGCCCCGGGAGTCGCGCCTTCCGACGATCGGGGAGGCGATCTTCTGCCCGCCGGTGTGGGTGACAGCGCGCCGTGCCGACGGGAACGCGGGCGGCCGCGTGGGGAGCGTGGGGAGCGAGGGGGGCGAGGGGCAGGTGGTGCGGACGACGCCGCGGCGGCTGGTGGTGGCCCTGGTGCCGCGCCTGCCGGAGCGTGTGCGGCTGCTGCCGTGAGGGCCGCGGGCGACCCATCCGCAGTTCTCGCCCGGTTTGACACCCGATAAGTGCTGCGATGCGCAAGAGGGAGCGCGGCAGGGTCGATACATCTTGTTGAACCGGATGGCGCGTAACCACGACCGGGCAGGCTCGGGAGAACAGTCCCATGCTGAGGTTGCCGACAGATCAGGCGTTGCCGGGCATGGTGCTTGCACTGCCGGTGCTGCACCCGGCAAAGCCCGAGCACCTGCTGCTCAGGCCGGGCGCTGCGCTCGATCAGCCGTCGATCGACCGGATGCGTGAGATGCGCGTCGGCCGCATCTGGATCCAGTATCCGCCGACGGACTTCCTGCTCCGCTTCGCCAGCCCCAAGATCATCGCCGAGCATGGCCGGATGGCCTCGCGCCTGTCGGAGTGCTTCGACACTGTGTCGGGGCGGGCGCACGCGGCGCTCGAGTTCGGGCACTATGTGGACGCGGTGCGGTCGTTCGCGCAGGCGATCCTGGATGAACCCAACGCGGCGATCTTCCTTGGCGACATTCTCGATGCCTCATCGCCGATGGTGGCGCACTCGACCAACGTGTGCTACCTGAGTCTGCTGATGGCTCTCAAACTCGATGGGTACCTGATCTCGGAGCGGCCGTGGGCGGGTGGACGCCGGGCGCAGAACGTCGAGAGCCTGGGCGTGGGCGCGATGCTGCACGATGTCGGCATGTTGCAACTCGCGCCCGATGTGCTGGAGCACTGGGAGCGGACGCGCGATGAGAGCGATGTGCGCTGGCAGCGCCACGCCGCGCTCGGGTTCGCGACGGTGCGGGGCAAGGTCTCGCCGACGGCGGCCTCGGCGGTGCTGCACCATCACCAGCGGATGGACGGATCGGGCTTCCCCAAACGGCCGCGGGCGATGGGCCCGGCGCGAGCGCTGGCGGGGAGCGAGACGCATGTGTTCGCGCGGATCATCGCGATGGCGGACGTGTTCGACCAGATGCAGAACCACCCGCTGCCGCCAAAGGGCAGTGGAAGACAGGCCGAGTCAGGCAAGGTGCCGACGGTGCGCGCGCTGGGCAGAGTGCTCGCGATGGTGCGCGCCGGGAAACTCGATCCGGTGATCTTCAAGGCCCTGCTGGCGGTGGTGCCGGCGTATGCGCCAGGATCGGTGGTAGAACTCAGCGACGGTGCGAGCGGCGTGGTGACGGCGTGGGACCCGGTCAACCCGTGCGAGCCGGTGGTGCATCTCATCCCCGACCCGGCGGACTACCTGCGCGTGCGCAGGCCGATGGAGGACCCGCCGCGGCTGGGCGCGATGATCGACCTTCGCCGCCGGCGCGATATCGCCATCGCCGTCGCGGACGGGCAGAAGGTTTCCGACGACAACTTCGCGGCCCGAAACCCCGGCGAGTTCGACCTGCGGTACCAGTTCACGGGCGGGGTGGTGGTGCCGCTGCCCGGGCAGGCGAAGCGCACGGAGCCGGCGCGGGGGATGCGGAAGACGGGATAAGGGCGTTACAATCCGGCGGAGAACGCCAGTGCCCCTGTCCGGATACTTCATGGCGATTGACCGAGTTGAGAAACGACTTTGCCGTGTCGCGAGCGCGCTGGACGCGGCCAAGATCGCGTACGCGGTCGTGGGTGGGAACGCGGTCGCGGCCTGGGTCGCGCGCGCGGACCCGTCGGCGACCCGCGCGTCAAAGGATGTGGACCTGCTCGTTCGCCGGATTGACCTTCCGGCCATCACGGCAACACTGACGGCGATCGGCCTGACGCGGGAAGACCTTCGGGGGCTCGTCTTGTTCGTTGACCCTGAGGAGCCCAGCCGCAAGGCGGGCGTGTACCTGGTGTGGGCGGGCGAGAAGGTGAGGCCGTCATACGAAGTCCCGGCGCCCGATGTGGCCGAGGCGGAGCGAGACCCGGAGGGGTTTGCCGTGCTTGGCCTTGGTGCGCTGGTGCGAATGAAACTGACGAGTTTCCGCGACATCGACCGGGTGCATATCGCGGACATGCGGTCGGTGGGGCTGATCACATACGCCGTTCGCGCGGGTCTGCCCGAGGCGCTGCGGGCGAGGCTGGACAGCGTTGAAGCAGAAGAGGACCAGTAGCCCCTCCGGACGCTGCGCGGCCACCGCCCCCCCGTCCGGGGAGGACCCGGGATCGTCCCTACGCTGATGCGATATGAAGGGCCGCGCACCGGAAGTTCGGGTGATCAGCATCGGCACGCTCGCCGCGCACCCGCTGTGGGACGAGAAGGGACCGGCGCGCACAGGGCACGCGACGACGACGCTGGTGCGCTCGGGGGAGCGCGTGATCCTGATCGACCCGGGTCTGCCGGACCGGGCCGCCGTGGCGAGATTGTTCGAGCGAACGGGGCTGAGGCCCGAGGCGATCACGCATGTGTTCCTCACGAGTTTCAGGCCCGACGTGTTCCGCGGCATCCTCGCGTTCGAGAAGGCCAAGTGGTGGGTGAGCCAGGAGGAGCGCGAGCAGGTGGGCGTGCCGCTGGTGTCGCGCCTGCAGGAGGCCGCCGCGGCGGGGGATACGGAACTGAAGGCGGCGCTGGAACTGGATGTCGGCATCCTGAAGCGCTGCGAGCCCGCGCCCGATGAGTTGGCCCCGCACGTGTCGTTGTTCCCACTCCACGGCATGACGCCGGGGCTGACGGGCGTGCTGGTGGCGATGCCAACCAGCGGGGGACAGAGCGGGGCGACGGTGCTGGTGGCGGGGGACGCGGTGCCGACGGTCGAGCACCTCGAGCGGGGCATGGTGCTCTCGTCCGCGGCGGATGTGGCCAAGGCGCGGGAGTCGTTCGGCGAGGCGGTCGAGATCGCGGACATCATCGTGCCGGGACGGGACAACATGGTGGTGAACCCGGTGAAGGGGAGGGGGAGATAGACCGGCCGGGTTGCCCGGGTGCGGGTTGTGTATTACACTTTGGAGTTGCCGTAATACATGTGTCCCGAGCCTGTGTTGAGGTACAGCGAGCACTTGCCATGATCCGCACCGTCCGGCTTGATGAAGAGACCAACGACACGCTGGAACGCAAGACGCAGGAGAGCGGCGAGACGCCCTCGCAACTGATCCGACGGGCGATCCGGGAGGTGTCGCCCAGGCCGGCACCCCGTCCAGCGGGAAGGTCCGTGTACGAGCGCGTCAAGCATCTCATCGGTACGCTTGACGGCGGAACGGGTGCGGCGGCGGAGCGCAGACGAAAGGCGACATCTTCGCGTGCGACGGGGAAAGCCTTCGCGGCGTTGCTCGCGAAAGAGGACCGCAAGCGGGGGAATGGCAAGCAGGGAGCCCGGGGCGCGCGCAACAGTTCAAAGGTTTATGCGGACATGTTGGTGGAGAAACATGAGGCGCGTCAACGCAAAGGCAAGGGGAGGCAGCGGTGACGCTCGTTGACGCCGGGCCGTTGATCGCGATGTTTCACTCATCTGACGCGGATCACCAGCGGTGCCTGGTTGCGGCGCAAGACTTGGATGGTCCGCTCATTGCTTCGTGGGCGGTGCTCGGCGAGGCGATGCATGTGCTGGGACGCTGGCAAGGATGGCGCGGCCAAAGAGCGCTTTGGACTGCGGTTCTTGATGCGGCGGTTGAGGTGCGTAATCTGGACCCTGAGGATGCTCCGCGGGCTTTCGAACTCATGCGACGCTATCGGGACACGCCGATGGACCTTGGCGATGCGAGCCTCGTCGTTCTAGGCGAGAAACTGGGGATCGATCAGGTCTTTACGCTCGACAAGCACTTCCGCGCCTACCGGCTGCACGGCCGGCGCGCGTTCCATGTCGTGCCGGGGTAGCGGCGTGTGCCCCTACACTCGCCCCTCATGCGCATCCTGCTTACCAACGACGACGGCCTGCGCGCCCCTGGCATCCAGGCGCTGTACGAGGCGCTGGTCGATGCGCACGGCGAGTTCGCGGCAAGCGGGGAGGGGGGGGGGCCGCTCGGCGAGGTCACGGCGATCGCGCCGCTCACCGTGCAATCGGCCACAAGCCACGGCGTGACGTTCCACGAGCCGCTGATGATCCAGCAGGATCGCCTGGGCTGGGGCGGCGATGAGAGCATGACCGGCACCGCGGTCGATGGCCGCCCGGCGGACTGCGTGAAACTCGCGATCGCGTCGCTGTGGCCCGAGCGGTTCGGCGCGGGCACGCGCCCGGACCTGCTCATCTCCGGGATGAACGCGGGGGCGAACGTCGGGATCAACGTGATTTATTCGGGCACTGTGGCCGCGGCCCTGGAAGGGGCGTTCCTGGGCATCCCGTCGATCGCGGTGAGCCTGCACATCGGCCCGGGCGGGACCGGCAAGACGGACTTTCGCGCTGGGGCGCGCCACGCGCGCCGGGCGATCGAGCGGGTGCTGGTGAACTGCAAGAAGCCGGCGACGATCACGGGCGCGCAGGGGAAAGTGGGGGGGTGGGGCCTGCCGGAGCCGCACTCGTGTGTGTCGATCAACGTCCCGGTGACGGCGCTTGGCTCTCCCGAGGCCGCACCGGGGCACGAATACCCGGTGCGCGTGTGCCCGATGAACACGCACGGCCTGAACGACCAGTACGAGCGGCGCGTCTCGCCCGGCGGGGATGTGTACTACTGGGCCTCGGGTCACGGCCTGGACTTCCGCACGACCAACGAGGGGAGCGATGTGCAGTTGCTGTTTCAGAAGGTGACGACGGTGACACCGCTGCGGTACGACCTGACCAAGAAGAGCACGCTGGCGATGTGGCGGGAGCGGGTGGCGGGGGAGTGACATTGGCTTCGTGCTGACCGGGGTTGCTGGCACTGGGCTCTAGACCGGGTTCATTTTGTTTGTTTGCAAACATCGCTCTGGAGCGCGGTGCCACCTCATCCTCGCGGCCTCCCACAAAGTCGAAAAACACCCTCTGCGCGCCTAGACTTTGGGTTGCCTGAAACCTCGGTTTCCCAAGGGGGTTTGTGGTGTTTTGGCATCAACAGAAGGGGCCAAAAACAGGCCCCGGCGACTCGCCTATTGCCGCCCCGCTCGCCCTGTCCCCGACCCCCCCCCGCCCCGGAACGGACCCTTCCCCATGTCCAACAAAAAGCCCCAGTCCTCGTCCGGCCCGAGTGATGAGCAGCCCGAGGGCGTCCCGGCTCCCGCACTCCCTGACGAACCGATCGAGCAGACTGCGGAACAAGTAGCCGAGTGCGCCGCGGCGGTCGGTGCCCAGCAGGACAAGTCCGCCGCGGGAGGCAAGGCGTACGCCGAGGACCAGATCAAGATTCTGGAA
>Ga0163144_10030251_pt1 | contig 10362 bp, 18 predicted proteins | sample OliLak19BULKMAT1_FD_123175 | JGI IMG/M metagenome (GOLD analysis project Ga0163144, IMG submission 123175) | Freshwater microbial mat bacterial communities from Lake Vanda, McMurdo Dry Valleys, Antarctica - Oligotrophic Lake LV.19.BULKMAT1 | ecosystem: Environmental > Aquatic > Freshwater >...
GTACTCGACCAGAGTGTTATAAGCTTGAGGATAGAACCTTAGCCATGCATCCAGATCGCAATTGAATGCTCGAACAGGCTTGGAAGGCTTTCGCCGCCCAAGTCTGGAGCGCTCCGGGGTAGAAAAAGTGTCCCTTGATCGCTCACGGGCTACACGAAGACGAGGTCGCTCGGGGCTGGGCTCCCGCAAAAGCTCTTGTGCCGCCACTTCCTCGCCCGTGGCGCTGCTTGGTAGCGGATGCTCAATCGGCTGCGGCTCTTCAATGGTGGGCAAAGACTCCATGGCAATAGCAACAGACGGCAACCGCACTGGCGGTGGCAGATGAAGGCCGCCCCCGGCTAAGTGAGAGACAAAAAGCGAGGCACGAGTAAGCATTCACGTTAAAACATCACAAGATAGCACCCGAAAACAGACTACCTGAAGACAGAGTAAAAGAGCTCAGCGTGCTTAGTGCATCGTGATCGTGAGCCTCGGTTCCATTAGAGGAACTACTGTCGCTCTGATCCAGCAAATCCTCGTCATCTTCCTGAAGGCCTGCGTGATCTTGAAATCGTATTCGCTCGGCACTTGTAGCTCGCCCTACTTGATTCAGGTCCAGGTGAGGAAGCTGTCGATGCCGAGACATGCTCCTGTGCTTTGCTGCCAACCTTCGAACAGTGGGCGACCTCGGGCTCATGGCGTCGGCGTCTATCACACGTAGAGCACGTCATTTCGACGAAATTATGAATCTCATGTCAATCCTCTTACCTTTGCGACCAAACTCTGAGAAGTGGATATGGCCGTCCAACGTCAGTCGCTTGAGGGCACCGCGACGATAATAGACAAACTTGTCTGTAGACCCATCCAAAAGAATTTCGAACCAGCCACCATTGGCACTCGAACCTTCTCTGGTAACGACTCCTGAAAGCATATATCCATTGGGGTCAATCGAGGCGGAAGAGGTTCTGGAAACGCCATGCACGCCTTACCCGTTTGATCGAACACCTCGTTGGTTTGCAAAGCGCGACGGCTATTATGCGGAGGGGCGACAATCTGCACGCGAGCACCCTTAATGAGCTCCGCCATTCTGAACAGCTTTGTGTCGATTGGATCACAGCGCCTGTTGACATCAATCACAAAAATGTGTGCATGCACAGAGGCGTTAGACACAGTCCGCGACGCGACGCGAATGCAGTTGACGAGTCAGGAAGCTACAAATTCAAGTTCACATAGAACATGTGTTTCATGTGTATCCACTTATAGAAATGGAAACTACATAGCAGAATTCGGATCTGCCAGATGACACCCAGTTTGTGAACTGCTGCCAAGCAGCAACTGGGAGTCAACCACCGACAGTCTGGAGTTTCTATCGGATGCTTTCTCCGAACACAGGAACGACATGCGGTCTTACAACAACCATCGAGATTCGAAGTATTTCATCGGCATTCACAATACGCTCAGTTGGAGCAAGCACTCGTCACAATGCAAGAATTCGAAGTCAAAAACAAAAGCCGTTAAGGGTCCAACGGCCGCTCTCAAATTCGATGCTCATTTCGCGTGCACAAGTTCAATCTCGCTCACCTTTGCGGCTGATATGGTGTATGGAGGTAAATAGCAATCAGCCGACGCTGGAAAATTCGAAACTCGTGCAAGCTTCAACACCAGTTCCAGTTACCCAGTTGCCAATGCTCGTTCTTTACAGCAACCAAAAGCCAACCACCAACCACCTTTTTGTTCCTTTCCGTTAGGGCCCAAGTTGTTTCCGCCTAAGAGATCCTTTCGCCGATTCCGCCCTTCTCATTGCTTAGGACCCTCGAAGCATGTGCCAAGATGAGCAGGAGCTTATGACTCTTAGCCCTTAGCACGCCTTGCAGTTTTTGTTGCAACGCCATTGCGGATTGCTACTTGCTGTCTGTGTTTGCCACTCCAATCTTGGTCATGGCTGCTTCTTTAGTGCTCACTTCGGCGAGAGGCGTATTGTCTCTTCTGAAGGAGCCAGATGATCAACTGCGCGTGCATGCATTGCAACAGCTGAACTTGTTGGTGGATCATCACTGGGTCGAGATCGTTGGGGATGTGACAGAAATGTATGGCTCACATCCCTTTTCAAGATGCGTTCCCCTTGTTGATATCGTACCTGAATGATGATGTTACTATTCGTGTTGTTTTCTCCTCTGAACACATTCCATTGTGTATAGCGAATCGCTATCGGATGACGATCAGTTTCAAAACCGCACTTTGGCTGCGCTGGTGGCTTCGAAGGTACGTTCTGATCCGTTTCGAAGTCGCGTGAGCCCGTCATCATATGCACTCCCTTTATTGCTGTTCAGGTTTACTATCATCTTGAGGAACTGAATGAAGCTCTGAAGTACGCTTTGAGCGCTGGAGACCTCTTTGACGTGAACGCCAAGAATGAATACGTGGAAACTCTGCTCGGTAAATATGTTATCCGTTTCTCCTGCATTGATCTGTACCGTAATCGGACGACGTTCTTTTCTCTGGATTGTGCTTACGCAGCCAAGTGCATCGACGAGTACATCTCCATTCAAGTCAAGCTTGACGAATCCAAACAGCTTTCAGAAGACGAGGCAAAGCTGTCTGGACGCGTGGAGTCCATCGTGAACCGAATGTTCGCGCGGTGCTTTTCCGATGGGGAGTATAAGCAGGCGCTAGGAATTGCTTTGGAAGCTCGGCGCCTTGACATGGTTGAGCAGAGCATCATGAAGAGTGGTATGTGGTCGGCAAAACCGCAACGCTGACCCGGCAGCTTCGAATAAACACGCGGCTGAATAGTTTATGTTCAGCTGACAAAACCGTATGATTGTGCAGGCGATGTTTTTGCGATGATGTCGCATTGCCTGCAATTGGCGCGTACAGTGGTGGTCAGTCGCAGCTTTCGGCACCGCGTGTTGAACGTGCTTGTGCAGCTGTACCAGGCGCAACCGGAGCCAGACTATTTGAGCATGTGCCAATGCCTCTTCTTTTTGAATAATCATCAGCAAGTCGCTGCAGTACTAGCTAAACTGCTACGGGGGGAGCCGGTAACGATGCCGTGCGCTTGTGAGAGCGCTTGCTTTATCGTCTAATCGTGCGGCTTCTGGGGTGTTGGTCTGCGTATTTCAGAACCACGTCCTCATGGCGTATCAAGTCGCGTTTGATCTCACTGAGAATCAGAATGTGCAGTTTCTTCTTGACGTGTCAGCTCACTTGGCTGAGCTGGCTGGTGCGGGGTCTCAACCTGAGGCATGAAACTGCCGCTTTGTCGTCTTGTTTTACCTCGCGTTGACATGTTCGTTTTTGGCGGTGTGCAGGCAGCCGCAGCCTCGACAACGGCTACGGCAACCATTGGTGACGATTCAGAAAGTGGCCGCATTTTCCGTCTCCGTCAAATCCTTGCCGGCAATGTATCAACAACGCAATACCTGCAATTTCTCTACACGCACGACAAGTCCGATCCAAATGTCATCAAAGTGATCAAGGACAAACTGGAATCTCGGAATGCTATCACGCACAACGCTACTGTCATGGCGCATTCCTTTATGCATGCCGGCGCTACTGTCGATTCGTTCCTTCGCAACAACTTGGAGTGGCTTGGAAAGGCCAACAACTGGGCAAAGTTTAGTGCCACGGCATCAATCGGAGTCATTCACATGGTATGTTAATGGCTTGCTTATCGGCTCGCTTATCGCACGGTTAAATCTCTTGTCTAACCGTATCGTCTTTTTGTCTGGGCTCCAAGGGCCATCACTCCCAAAGTCAGAAAATTTTGGAGCCTTATCTTCCGCAAGGAGGGCAAGCAGCTAGTCCTTACCAAGAAGGAGGCGCTTTATATGCCTTGGGGCTCATACATGCTAATCACGGTGCGTTGCGGTGTTTCAACCGATCTGCTTCTCTGCTGACGCGATTGTAATGCCAGGCGGGGAGAAACTTGACTACTTATTGGACGCCTTGCGCAATGCGGGCAACAATGAGATTGTGCAACACGGCGCTTGTCTTGGCATCGGGCTAGTGGCGCTGGGTATGAACGACAAGGCAGACCGGGGGGCTACATCCATATTTGAGGTGATACGGTTGTGTGAATCTCTTGCCGTGCGTTGATGCTCATCCCGCTGTGTTACTCGTAGGTTCTGAAGAACGTGGTGTTCAACGACAGCGCTATTGCCGGTGAGGCTGCTGGCATCGCCATGGGCATGGTGTTGCTAGGCACTGGCAAGGCTGAGGCGATCGCGGAGCTGTTAGCATATGCACACGATACTAAACACGAAAAAATCATCCGTACGCTGCTTCAGTTAGTTCACATCGCCTTCTGGTATTAACTGTGGACCCTCACTTGTAGGTGGTCTGGCCATGGGCATGGCTCTCATATGTTATGGTCGTGAGGAAGCTGCCGACGTCGTTATTGAGCAGCTCGTTCGCGACAAGGTCTGAAGCATTCGGTTTGGAAACATCGCTGTATGTGTTGACCAATGCACATCTCATTGGTTGAGCAGGATCCTATCTTGAGATATGGAGGAATGTACGCGATTGCCATGGCGTACGTCGGCACTGCGAACAATTCCGCAATCAAACAGTTGTTGCACATTGCCGTGAGTGATACCTCCAACGACGTTCGTCGAGCCGCGGTCACGTCGCTTGGTTTTGTGTTGTGCAACGCCCCGCAACAAGTGCCTCGAATGGTATCTTTGCTGGCTGAGTCATTTAACCCTCATGTGCGCTATGGAGCTTGCTTTGCGGTCGGCATTGCCTGCGCTGGAAGGTATGGTCTTTGCTACTTGTAGAGGTCTGCTCCTCTTTGATGACGTGTCCGATTTCGCAGTGGCATGACTGAAGCGCTCGACTTGTTGGAGCCGCTGTTGTCGGATCGAGTAGACTTCGTTCGACAGGGCGCTTATATTGCCACTGCTATGGTGCTCATTCAGCACTCCGCCGGCAAGGTAGATCTGGGTTTAGCGTTCCTCCCGTGTTGAACACGCCTGCTGACGTGGAGCGGTTGTTGTGCCCAGGAGCCTCGCGTGGACGCTTTCCGTCAGTCTATGCTCGAGGCAGCTGGAGGCAAGAATGACACGATGGCGAAACTCGGTGCTATTCTTGCGGCAGGCATCATTGACGCCGGAGGTCGCAACGTAACCCTTTCACTGTTGTCCTCCGGAGGTCACAAGAAAGCTGCTGCCATCGTTGGCATGGCTCTATTTCCACAGTTCTGGTACTGGTATCCGCTAGTGCCAATGTTGGCTCTAGCTTTTACCCCAACGGCCGTCATTGGTCTCAACAAAGACCTCAAGATTCCTGCTGAGTTTTCGTTACTTTCGAATGCTCCGCCCTCTCATTTCGCGTACCCCGCACCACTGGAACTCAAGAAAGAGGAGAAGAAAAAGAAGGTGCCCACCGCACAACTCTCCGCAGCCCGTGCTCGTATGCGCTTGCGACGAGCGCGTAGCGCCACGGACATGGAGACCGACGAGAAGCCTGATAAGGCCACGGCCGCTGGCGATCACAAGCCTGGCGATGACGCCAAGGACACAACGGATGGTACAAAGGAAGAGAAGAAGGACGAAGTAAAGGCGGAGGAGGCTTCCTTGGTCCTGACTAATCCAGCTCGAGTCACTCCGACCCAACAGTCGTTCATCACTGTCCCTGTCAGTCAACGATATCGGCCTCTCACCAAGGTATGTGTCGCGAATTCCATCTTACGAGAGAATTTTTCGTGACATCCTCGTGCATTGCAGCGGATGGCCGGCTTTGTTATGCTCACGGATACCAATCCTCAAGAGCCTGAGAATTTGGTTAATCAAGTCGCCCCGAAGGTTTGTGTTGCTGTGGCCGAGTCGTGCACACAGGAACTCACATCACTGCTTCTTTCAGGTGGGCCAACCCGGTGTGGGCGATAACGAACCGGCGGTTCCCGCTGACTTTCAGTTCTCGCGATAATCCATCAGCTGAATGGGGCAGCGCTATGTTTGTCATCGAGGGACAGCCGTTGCCTGTATTTATTCGACAACTTGTCCACATAAATGCTGATGTCTGACAACGATCATTGTGGTTCGCGTAAGTTATATGGATCCGGACGTCGGCAAGCCGGCGACTCGGCGGTAGAGGCGGTAGATTCGCTCTTCTTTGGCCTCGCGCCATAGCCCAATCGTGCCCACCTGACGATTTTGGAGATACCAAAACACGGCCATCCGAGCGCGTGTAAAGGAAACTGCGGATGCTTTAAACTGCGACAGCGATAGCCGAGTTGTGGAATCTTGAGGATCTAGATTCCACTCATGCCAGAACAGCGCTGCCAGTTCTTGACTGGACCTCAAATCGTGGCTGGGAGGTAGCCATCCCGACCGCTGAACCGCATACTTGGGTGACAAGTGCCCCGTCCGTAAGCAGCGCTCCAGCATCTGCTCCAGCTCAGATAGACTGAGCAAGCTGTACAGAAAACAGAAGATCACTTGAGATGCACGTGACATCGGCAATGTATCACTCCTGCAACGTACCCGTCGCCGTCACCATCGCAGAGATGCCAAGGCAGATCCAACTTCCGAGTATAATCATATCGTACTTTAGGAGCCTCCACAGGGGTGGCTACAGGAGGCGTTGATGGCTGAGGCTGCGCCTCTGCTGCAGGCTGGCCTTGAAGCTCCGGCTTCGCGGCGACAGAGGGCGGCTCGCTTACTGGTGACGAATGGGAATCTTTACTTACAGCGGCTGTGTCAGTCAAGCTGACCACTGGCAATGCATCTTCGATCATTAATGCTAGACCTGTGATGGCATCTGCATAGTGGATTCGACGAACGCCAGATGCAGGAACCGTACGGTACAGACAAAAAAGTTCCCAGGGTTTGGCTTTGGAACGCAGGTGGCTGACGACGACGGCCGAGAAGTCCTCGAGCGATACTCGACCCTGCGCATCCACGTACCGACCAAGTATCCCGTAAATGGTTCGCACATCCTCAGTAGTGCAACGAAGACGCTGCAACAGCTCCGAGATCTCTGCGGGATCAGCAGACACTGCATACTGGCGAGTTAGCTCGATAGCTCGCTCGCGATCGCTGCGATTACTGTACCAATAGATGGCAAAGGGGATCGCTGCAAGCACATAATGGAAAAACGGGCGACGTTTCTTCTTGGGAGGGGTCTCTGGCGTAATACCGGTTGGCATCGAAACTGGCTGGACTGTGGCTGGCGATGGCGATGAAGGAGAGCTAAAACTGCGAAGCTGCCAGTGAAGTGCATTCATCCCTCTAGATATGGATACTATACGGTATCCACTGCATGACAGAATCCGATTGTGCTGCCATAGCCGCAATATCGTTGACATATCACCTTGCGGTCCCCGCGGTCAAGACAAGTAGATGCGGATTCAGTATACTGATCTCCATTTCGACATCTTGACGGAAACTCCGCGGAAAGCGTGTACGGTTCGTGCCTCTGATTCCATGATGGCGGACGACGATTGGGGTATGCATGTGACTTAAGATCTGAGTGTGCATCGCAAGCACGATTTATGGTTGACGAAATTTGCTGCTTTCTACTCTCAGATTCGTCTAAGCCGGAAGCGTCCGCAGAGCCTGCCCGCTCTGCAGCGCCGGTGGTCGATGTGTGGGCAGATGAGGACGTAGATGACACTAACGTAGTGGATAGTTGGGATGCTGAGCCCGAGGAGAATAAGCCGAAGATCGCTCCCCCTGTAAAGCCCAAGAACCAGAAGAAGTTGAAGACAAAGGAGAAGGAAGAGGAGGAGCGCAAGAAGCGCGAGGCTGACGAGGAAGAGCGCAAGGCTGCCGAGGCCGCGATGACGCCAGAAGAGCGGTCCGCAAAGAAGCGAGCGGAGCAACTGCGGGTGGAGGAGGCGGATCATGAGTTTGCTCAAGACTTGTTCTCTGTGGACTCAGTCAAGCGAGCCCCCGTGGGAGCAGCGCTTGATGTGGCAGGTGTCACACTCAAGACGAAAGAAGACTTTGACAAGTTCGGCAAGGCGATTGGTGACAGAATGGCGCAAGAGGTTCGTGTCATGTTGCTGTTCTGTTGTTTTCTCAACTCACGATACGCCGTCATGGTGTTAGGATGCCACGTTGGCCGTCTCATTCATCAACACACTCATCAAACAAGCGTGCGACACCATGAAGCTGGATGACGTGGATAAAATCAAATCTATGGTGACGGTGGTATTTAACCAGACGCGGTCCAAGGAAAATGACAAGAAGCGCAAGGGCAAGACCGCAGGTACTGTGCCGATGCAACCGCTCTGCCTGTGTCGCCTGGGTCTGTATGATGATGGCGATGGTACGTTTGGCCTCGTGATCGCTGCAGGCAAGAAGAAAGCATCCGTGAACGTTGACGCCGCCACATCCGCCGCTGGTGGCGACTACGATGACTACGCAGACGATTACGACTTCATGTGAGGGTGAACGCAAGGCACACTGTCTATTTGTCCGCACCAGCACAAGTGATACAATATTTCGGGATTATACAAAATGCTATCAATCAAACGCACCGACGAGTGGCTATACCCCGCCCGAAGCGCGTGCACGCTACAGTATTAGGCACTTGCCGCCCTTCTTCTTGGTCTTCTTGGGCTGGGACTGCTCGGACTTGCGGATCTCGCGAACTAACTGGAAGAAACAATCCTCGTTGTTATACTTCTTCTTCGCGCTGGTTTCGAAGAAAGCGCAGCCCCAGGTTCGCGCCAGCGCCTGCCCCTCCTCGAATTTGACCTGTCGCTCATCCTTGAGGTCACACTTGTTCCCAACCAGCACGCTGCACAGGAGGTTCAAATCCGCACACAATTAGTGGTCTCGTAACGCACGCTGCCGAAAGCAACTACCTGATTACATACATGGGCACTTTGTCAGAATCCTTTGTACGCAGAATTTTATCATGAAGATTGGAAACCTCTTCAAAGGTAGCTCTAGATACGATTGAGTAGACCAGCAGGAACCCCTTGCCGTCCCTCATCCACTGATCTTGCATAGAGCTGAACTCCTCCTGACCAGCTGTGTCTAGAATGTCCAGCAATGCCGTCTCGTCGTCGATCATGACCTGCTTGCGATAGCTATCCTCTGTCGGCGGCGTTGCACGACCCAAGCGCACATCAGCATGGAGGCGTAAGACCAACCAACAGCATACATGATTTAACACATACCGATGGTTGGATCGTACTCGTCTAGAAAGTTATCCGTCACCAAACGGATCGTCAAAGCTGACTTGCCAACACCACCACCACCAAGCACAACCTGCGCCCAGAATCCAGAACTTGAGAACAGGCTCCTGACAGCCCACAATCCATGCAGTACGAACCAGTTTGTACTCGAGACTATCCTTGTTCGCCATCGCAAGGTTATGCCCGTATGTCTGAATTAGTTCTGTTGTCTGCAGCTTCTTAGACACCGCCTAAACACAAATTTTACCTTTCCACGTGCAAGTTGCACGTGCAGACCACTGCAATTGTTGCAACGTCTCTGCAGCTTTTGAACCACCACAAAAGCGGGAAGGTTGCCATACGGTGTATCCCAAGGCAATGGCCTCATCAGCAACCGCTTCTGCTGCGGAAGCGAGTACAGCTGCTAGCAGTAGCAGTGCAGGCAGCACATCCCGCGCGCGCGATGATCCCTTTCCTCGAGAAACTGGCTTCTATGGCACCCGAATTGACTATTTCGCAGACGATGTAATGAATGCAGTCGACGACTATCTGTGCGAGGGCATGGACGCGCTTGAGAAAGCCCTCGTCAAAGACTCGGGTCTTTCAGAACACAAGCTGCAATTAGCTACGGTATTCTGCCTTGCGAAGCGCCGTGTGCAGACAGGTTATTGAGTCACGCTTGCTGTGTTGTCAGGGGGTCGATCGATTATTCGAAACTCTCAAAAGACGAGCTGACGAAAATTTCGACAAGTTTGAGATGGTGCTGTTCGAGCGGCAGAACAAGAATGGCATCATGCTAATCCCCGACAACCTTACTTTGCCTTCTGAGGTAAGTTGCTGCGTTCCCAAAGCGATTGCAGCATCTTATTCGCATGCGAAAATGGTTGAATTACACAGCAACAAGATGCCAGTATCCCAGAAGCAGATGATGTAGATGACGCAGAGTTGGATGCTGAAATCAAATCGTTGCAGAAGCGTTTGCAAGCAGTATGTTGACCCTGTTCACTGTCGAACTGACGCAGTGGTAATGTGACCTGTTGCGCACTCGTATACTTGCCAGGCACGATACATGAACCAAGCAATGACGGCCGAACGTGAGTCCCGTCACCCCGTTCTGCCCGTTGAATTATGTGCTCATATGCTGTGTCCATGCAGTTGACCATTCAGAGAAAGAACTGTTAAAGTTCAACGAGCTGGCGCCGTTCTTCGAGACCAACCCCGCCGTTACAACAGGTACACACGCAGACATCGAC
>Ga0163144_10030252_pt1 | contig 10362 bp, 8 predicted proteins | sample OliLak19BULKMAT1_FD_123175 | JGI IMG/M metagenome (GOLD analysis project Ga0163144, IMG submission 123175) | Freshwater microbial mat bacterial communities from Lake Vanda, McMurdo Dry Valleys, Antarctica - Oligotrophic Lake LV.19.BULKMAT1 | ecosystem: Environmental > Aquatic > Freshwater > Lake...
ATTTCCTGCGGCACTCCGATTGGGATCTCGGCACCCTCATTGTCGCAGGCGGTGGCGACCCTTGCTATGCTTGTCCCGTTCGGCGCGGCGGCGATGACGACCGCCCGCTCGATGGCAAACGGTAGCACGAAGCCGTCGCAATAGTCGATGTGCTCGCCGATCAGGTTCACCCGGCCGGGAGCAGCGGCAACGATTGTGGCAGAGCAGCCGAAGCGCGAGCGCAGCTCGTCCTTCGCCTCGGAAACGAGGGTGGAAAGGGGTGTGTTAGGACTCAGCATGGGGACTGCGCGGTTTCACCCGGCGAACGCGGCATAGATGCCGATGACCACAAGAATCAGCAGTGCGCTGGCGATTTTCGCGCCCTTCCATGGGGTGAGGTCGATGTCGTTCGAGGTCTCGATCTTCCACGCAGTGGCACGTGGGGCGACGCTACCCGTGATGAGCAGGAAGGCGACGAGGATGGCGAACACGATCCCGATGAAATGGAAGCCGTGAAGGCCAGCGTCCTTCATCGCCGTGTCAAAGGCGGGGACGAAGTATCCGAGCGAGATCATCAGGATGCCGGCGATCATCGCGATGGAAGCGGCCCAGGCGGGGACGCGCGGATGCAGCATCCCGACGACCACCACCGAGAAAATCGGGATGAAGTAGATCGCGTTCATTTTCTGCAGGTATCCGAAAATGGTGTCCTGGCCTGCGAGGAGCGGTGCGCCGAGCATGGCGGCAATGGCCACGATCACCACGAACCATTTCGCGGCGCGGACGGTTTGTTGCTCCGTGCCGGTGGGATTGAGGACATGCTTGTAAAGGCCGATGGAGAACAGCGCCGAGGTGCTGTTGAGTGCCGCGTTGAAGGAGCTGAGGATGGCCCCGATCATGACCGCCGCGAAGAATCCGGTGAGTGGGCCGGGCAGAAGGTCGCGGACGAGAGTGCCGTATGCCTGGTCGTTGGAAATTCCTTTTCCCGCATAGAGCTGGAAGGCGACGAGTCCCGGCAGCACGAGATAGAGCGGCCCGAGGAGTTTCAGGGCACCCGTGAGCAACACGCCCTTCTGTCCCTCGGCGAGGCTGGATGCTCCGAAGGTGCGCTGGATGATCTGCTGGTTGGTGCACCAGTAGAAAAGGTTCAGCAGGGCGACACCGGTGAAGAGTGTGGAGAAGGGGACTTCGGAGCCCTCGGCGCCCATCGAGTTCATGCGGGTGGGCTGGGTCTCCTTTAGCGCGGTCCAGCCGGCCGAGATCCCCTCGCCGCCGCCCGCAGCATTGAGCGCGAAGTATGCGACGAGCATTCCGCCGACAAGCAGGCCGACGCCGTTGATTGTATCGAGCACGGCCAGCGTGCGGAGGCCGCCGAAGCGCGAGTAAAGCATCCCCATGACGCCGATCAGGACGACGGAGCCGCGCAGCAGGGTGGTCTCATTCTGGATGCCGGTCAGGCCTTTCAGGTCAACGATGCTGATCAGTCCGATCGCGCCCGTGTAAAGGATGAGGGGGATGAGGAGAAAGGTGTAGGCCAGCAGGAAAATGGTGTTCGCGATGGATTGGGTGGTGCTGTCGAAGCGCAGCTCGAGGAATTGCGGGACCGTCGTGATCCCCGTCCGGAGGAAGCGCGGCAGGAAGAAGAGCGCCATCAACACGAGGGCCACGACCGCCACGACCTCCCACGCCATCACGCTCAGGCCGTGGGCGAAGGCGGCTCCGTTCAGGCCGACCATCTGCTCGGTGGAAAGGTTGGTCAGCAGCAGCGAGCCGGCGATGATGGGGAAAGTCAGCGTACGGCCGCCGAGGAAGAAGCCTTCGGAGCTGTCCTTTTCATCCTTTCGGGTGATGAACCATGTGAGGCCCGCCGCGAAAGCGGTGAACAGGATGAGGGAAATGATGGTCATTTGGGTTTTTAGGTTATTGGGTTGTGGAGAAAGTTTTAAGCGCGGATTGCCGCTGGCCGGAAGCACAATCATCAGGGAAATCCGGCTGCCCGGTAAAGCGTGTTGCCCGGTTCGTGCTGTTGCATCCGGTGCTTTTCACCTACACTCTGCCATGACAGCATTCGCCCTCACGTCGTTTTCAACTCTCGAGATGTGGCTGATCGGCGGCGTTCTCGTGCTGATTTTCCTGATCTGGCGGATCACACGCCATCATGAGTGCGGCTATCTCGGCGAGCCAGATGGCGAAATCTCCGCGCTTCTGCCCGCGGTCGCCGGCCTCTGCCACGGCACTGTCACCGCCGGCAACTCCGTGGAAATGATACTCGGCGCGGATTTTTTCGGAGCCGTGGTGCGCGATATTCGGGAATCCCGGCACTCGGTCCACATGGAAACGTTCCTCTGGGAAGACGGCAAGGCGGGGGATCTCATCGCGGATGCGTTGTGCGCCGCCGCGAGTCGCGGTGTGAAGGTTCGCGTAACCACGGATGCCCGCGGGGCGAGCGGCCTTTCCTCGGAAACATCCAAAAAGCTCAAATCGGCGGGCTGCGAGCATCACCGCTTCCACCGCTGGAGGCCGATGAACATCGGGCGCTTCAACATCCGCACCCACCGCAAGATCCTGGTGATCGATGGCGCCACTGCCTACGTGGGCGGCCACTGCATCGCTGATTCCTGGTTGGAAGACCAGGAGAAACATCCCGTTTACCATGATCTCTCGATCCGGCTCAAAGGCCCGGTGGTCAACCAGATCCAATCCGTTTTTTCCGAAAACTGGGTGGAATCCGAATGCGGGCTTTTCGTTGACAGCGAGTGTTTCCCGGAACCCAAGGGCGATGGCCCGGCCAAGGCACACGTGGCATACGTCCGGCCCGATGGCTGCCCCTCTTCCGTTCAGATCCTATACCACCTGGTGATCGGTCTGGCCAAGAAATCGATACTCATCCAGAACCCGTATTTCCTGCCGGATCCCGCCGGCGCCCGCGCCTTGGCGAAGGCGGCGGAGCGTGGTGTCGATGTGCGGATCATGACTCCCGCCGTGAAGGCCACCGACAGCTTTTTCGTGACGTATGCCGGCCACTCACATTACGGAAAGCTGCTCAAGTCCGGCGTGCGGATCTTCGAATACCAGCCGACCCTGCTGCACCAGAAAACGATCACCGTGGACAGCGCGTGGTGCGGGATCGGATCGGCGAATTTCGATGACCGCTCCTTCGAGATCAACGACGAGATCGTTGTCGGGATCCAGGACAAGTCCACGGTAGCGGATCTGGAGCGTATTTTCGAAGCCCACATGGGGGATTGCAAGGAGATCACCACCGATGAGTGGGAGCGGCGTCCTCTCGCCGCAAAGCTGCGCGAGCGTTTTTTCCACCTCTTCAACGAACAGTTCTGACATTTCCGCAAATTTCCGGTTTCCAAGCGGGCATTGCCGTCGTTGAATGCCCGCACGTCCCCGACCCATGAGCAATTCCCCACTCCGCATCGCCGTCGGCGCCGATCATGGCGCCTTTGAAATGAAGAACGAAATTGTCGCCCATCTCAAGGCTGCCGGGCATGAGGTGAAGGATTTCGGGACGGATCAGCCGGATTCCGTGGACTACCCGGATTATGCGAACATCGTTTCCCGCAACGTTTCCGACGGCACCTTCGATTTTGGAATCCTCGCCTGCACTTCCGGTGTCGGCATGTGCATCGCCGCGAACCGTTTCCACCACGTCCGCGCCGCGAATGTCCGGGACGTCGAGGAAACCGTCACCACCCGTCGTCACAACGATGCAAACATCCTCTGCCTTTCCGGCAAGCACACGGACATCGCGACCGCGAAGGGAATGGTAACCGCTTTTCTCGCCACCGAATTCGAGGGCGGCCGCCACGAGCGCCGTGTTTGCAAATCCTCCGGCAGCGCCATCGCCGTTTCCGATCCGGAACTCTACGAGGCCATCCTCGGCGAGGAGCACCGCCAGCGGAACCACATCGAGCTCATTGCCTCGGAAAATTTCGCCTCGCCTGCCGTCATGGAGGCGCAGGGCTCCCTGCTGACCAACAAATACGCCGAGGGCTACCCAGGGAAACGCTGGTACGGCGGCTGCGAATACGTCGATATCGCGGAAACACTCGCCATCGAGCGCGCGAAACTGATTTTCGGAGCCGATCACGCGAACGTCCAGCCGCACTCCGGATCGCAGGCAAACACCGCCGTCTATTTCTCCGTCCTCAAGCCGGGCGACAAGATCTTCACCATGGATCTCGCCCATGGCGGGCACCTGACCCACGGGCACAAGGCGAACTTCTCCGGCCGTTTCTACGATGTCACCCACTACGGCGTCTCCAAGGAAGACGAGCGCATCGACTACGACGAGCTGGAAAAAACGGCCCGTGAGCTCATGCCCGCGCTCATCACCGTGGGCGCCTCCGCATACTCGCGGGTGATTGATTTCGAGCGCATGGGGAAACTTGCGAAAGAAGTCGGGGCCTACCTCTTCGTAGATATGGCGCACATCGCCGGACTCGTCGCCGCCGGGGTGCATCCGTCCCCTGTCCCACACGCGGATTTCGTCACTTCCACGACCCACAAGTCCCTGCGCGGGCCGCGCGGCGGCATCATTCTCTGCAAGGAGGAGTTCGCGAAAAAAATCGACTCCCAGGTCTTCCCCGGCATCCAGGGCGGCCCGCTCATGCACGTCATCGCTGCTAAGGCCGTCTGCTTCGGCGAGGCACTCAAGCCCGGCTTCCGCGAATACCAGGAGCAGGTCATCAAGAATGCCCAGGCCATCGCCGCCCGCCTCACCCACCACGGCTTCCGCATCTGCTCCGGCGGCACGGACAACCACGTCATGCTCGTCGATCTCCGCCCGAAAGGCCTCAACGGCTCCGAGGCCTCCGTTGCCCTCGACGAGGCCGGCATCACCGTCAATAAAAACGGCATCCCCTTCGATACGGGCAGCCCGATGAAACCCTCCGGCATCCGCATCGGCACCCCCGCCGTCACCACCCGCGGCATGAAGGAAAAGGACGTCGAGCAGGTCGCCGATTTCATCGCCGAAGCCCTCGCGGATCACACCAACGAGGAAAAGCTCCACGCCATCCGCGACAAGGTCTTCGCCTTCAACCGGGCGTTCCCGCTGCCTTGGTAAGAGAGGAACCGCGATTTCAGAATCGCGGTTCCATTCCGCTGCGCGCCGCCACCTTGACAGCTAGGGAACAAAGCATCATGATGCTTCCATGAGAACCACTGTGACCTTGGAGAATGATGTGGCCCGGATGCTGGACGATCACGCACGCCGCACCCGGAAGTCTTTCAAGGAAACGCTCAACCAAGCCGTCCGCCTCGGCCTAGGGCGCGCTTCCAATGCGGAGGCGGATTTTGAATTTGTCATCAAGCCACGGGACATGGGTCTCCGCAGCGAAATCGACGGGGCACACTTCAATTCCCTCCTCGACGAAATGGAGGCAGATGTGTTCCACGAATCGAACGTAGGGAGAGTTAAATGATTGTTCCGGACGTCAATCTGCTCATCTACTCCTACGATACCAGCTCCCCGCATCATGCCGCTGCCGTAGCGTGGTTGGAAGAGAGGATGAATGGCGGTGAGGAAATCGGCCTCGCTACGGTTGTCATCTTCGGTTTCGTGCGCATCAGCACCAGCTCCCGGGTTTTCCGGAATCCCTTGAGCGTCGCCGAAGCGACTGAGAAAGTGGAGTCCTGGCTGGAGCGCCCGCATGTCCATGTTATCGAGCCTTCACCGCATCATGTCCGCGACGTGCTCTCCCTGCTGGCTGACACCGGCACCGCAGCGAACCTCACCACAGACGCCCAGATCGCCGCCCTCGCCCTCCAGGAAAAAGCTGTCATCCACAGCAACGACACTGATTTCCTGCGTTTCCCTGGTGTCCGTTTACACAATCCGTTGCTACCGGAAACTTGATCCGGAACACTGATCCACCCGACCACCCTGCCAATGGCATTACGCCACTTCCCGGTTCCTCTCACTCACCTGTTCATTGAGCGTGCAGAAATCGTAGAGCCAGCCGAGGCCGAAGAGGCCGCCGGTGAGGAGCCAGAGGATGCCGGTGGGGATTTTCCCAAGGTAGAAGCGGTGGATGCCGAAGAGGCCGAGGAAGAGCTGGAGCAGCCAGGCGACGGAGTAGTCGTATTGGCCGCTTGCATATCTTCCCGCCGCTTGCTTTTCCATGGAGGGGATGAGGAAAAGATCGACGATCCAGCCGATGAGGAGCAGGCCGCCGGTGAACAGCCAGATGACCCCGGTGACGGGCTTTCCAAAGTAGAAGCGGTGGATCCCGATGAAGCCGAAGACCCACATGAGGTAACCGAGTCCGGTGCTGTGCGTCTGTCCTTTGGCTGCTGGCATGTGGGGAGGGTAATGTGCGGGGTTGTGGAGGCGATTTCAAAATCGGGGGAAGAGGCCTGTGGGAACCTGCCGCACACGCGCCCTCAACCGACTCGTAACAATCCCATTCTTGTGCGCGGCGCGATATCCCATCCCATCGAATAAGTTGGCACGGCGGTTGCTTTGCTTATTCTGGCAGTCCGACTGAGACGCTTCGGGTTATTGGGTTTTCCCTGTGGCTGATCAGTCGGACTGCTTTTTTTTGTGCCAGGATTCCTGGTTTGATTTTCCGGGCATTCGGCTAGGTTGCGTCTGAAATGAGCGGCAACGAACCAACCATTGAGGCAGAGGTCGTCGAGATCGACGGTATTGCCGTGGAGCCGAAACCTGTAAGGCAGGAATCCGGCAAAGCCGCCCCGTGGGTGCGGTGGGACGCTTGGCAGGGCCGGGTTAGAAGCCTTGATGCGCGCTGGTGGCCGCTGTGGATCGTGCTGGGTTTCATCGCGCTGGTGGTGTTCGTCGCCGTTGGGATGGTCGTGGCTGTGTTGTTCATTTCGTTCCGGATTGTTGCAGGGTTGATCAACGGGATCGCGAGACTGTTTTTTCCGTCGCAGGAGCTGCAGAGGCGCTAGGCGGCGGGGTGCGCCGCAGGCTTTGGACTGCTGGGGTTCTTATCCCGAGCTCTCACGGGAAGCTTTGCCCATCGGAGCGGTTGGTCGTTACCGGCATACTTCGGGTGGCATCATATTTCCTTAAAAAAGCTGCGGATAAGAACCGCAGCAGTCCGAGAGCCTGCGGCGCTGATCACACCGCCGATCTTGAGATCATCAGCAGGCGCAGGCCGTTGAGGCAGACGATGACCGTGCTGCCCTCGTGGCCGACGACACCGATCGGCAGCGGCAGGGAGAATCCGAGGGCGGCGATGATGAGGAAAACGATCACTGCGGCGGCGAGGGAGAGGTTCTGGATGAGGACGCGCCTTGCCCGGCGCGAGTGGCTGAGGAGGAGGGGGATGTTTTCCAAACGGTCGCCCATCAGGACGACGTCGGCGGTCTCCATCGCAACATCCGTGCCGGCCGCGCCCATCGCGACGCTGAGATCGGATGCGGCGAGCGCCGGGGCGTCGTTGACTCCGTCGCCGACCATCATCACCGTGCCTTCGCGCTTGAGTTCCCGGATGACACGCAGCTTGTCTTCCGGAAGCAGCTCCGCCTGGATCTCGTCGATGCCCGCCTCCGAGGCGATGCTTTTCGCCACCAGCCGGTGGTCTCCGGTAAGCATGACGACCTTTTTCACGCCGAGCTTGTGGAGCTGCGCGGTGAGCTCGCGGGCTTCCGGGCGTATTGTGTCGGCCATGGCGAGAACGGCTAGGGCGGTGACCTTGTCGCCTTCGCGCAAGCCGAGCCAGACGCAGGTGTGGCCTTTCTCCTGGAGGGGCTTTGCGAGTTCGGAAAGGGAAGCGAAACCTACGGCGCTGATCTCGCGGAACCAGCGCTCGCTGCCTATCGTGTAGCGCTTGCCCCCGATGGTCGCCTCCGCGCCCTTGCCGGTGGTCGATTGGAAATCGGTTGCGGCCGGGATCTCGGTTTTGAGGGTTTCCGCTGCGACGACAATGGCGTGGGCGAGCGGATGCTCCGATTTCGATTCCAGCGCGGCGGCGGTGCGGAGGAACTCCGTGGCTTCCTGCGTGAGATCGCCGGGGAAGGCGTTCCTGCCCTGCGGGATTACGATTTCCGTGAGCGAGGGTTTGCCGACAGTGAGCGTGCCGGTCTTGTCCACAGCTACTATATCCACCGTAGCTGCGCGCTCCAGGTGCGAGCCGCCCTTGATCAGGATGCCGCGCCGCGCCGCGCCGCCGATGGCGGAGAGCACGGTGGCGGGCGTGCTGATGATCAGTGCGCAGGGCGAGGCGACCACCATGATGGTCATCGCGCGGTAAAAGGCCTCGGCGAAGGTTTCGCCCCACATCAGCCACGGCACCAGGAACACACCTACGGTGAAAAGGATCACGCCCATCGCATACCATTGCTCGGCGGTTTCGAGGAAACGCTGGGTGGGGGATTTCTCCGCCTGCGCCTCGGCGACGAGCTTGACCATACGCGCCAGCGCCGAGTCCTCGGAGCGCTTCGTCACACGTAGCTCGATGCCGCCGCTCTGGTTGATCGTTCCCGCGAAGAGGGTGTCGCCGGCGGCTTTCGTCACCGGCATCGACTCGCCGGTGAGCGAGGATTCGTCCACATGGGTGCTGCCCTCGGAAAGCTCGCCGTCCACCGGGATCTGCTCGCCGGGTTTCACCACAACTGTTTCGCCGATCTCAAGGTCCTCGACCGGAACCGTGACAGTGCCGCCGCCGCGCTTCACCAGCGCCGTCTCCGGCCGCAGGGTCAGCAGCGACTCGATGGCGCGGTTGGTGCGGTCCAGGGCGTAGCGCTGAAGGACGTTGGAGAAGCCGAAAAGGAACAGCAGCAGGGCGCCCTCGAAAGGCGCGCCGACGAGCGCCGCCCCGAGCGCGGCGAGAACCATCAGGACATCCACATCGAGGACTTTCTCGCGCAGCGAGGCGATCGCGGATTTGACCCCTTGCTGCCCGGCGAAAACGTAGGCACCAAGATAGAGGCCGTGCGTCCACCAGCTCACCCCGGAAATTTTCTCCACGGTGAAAGCGGCGATGAGGAACAGCAGCCCGAGGCCGCAGGAAATTTCCTCGTTCAGGTCACCGGAACGGATTTTCTCCGCCAAAGCCTTTTCCTGCGTCTTGCGGATTTCGAGCGGGCTGATGTTCGCGCCGGTGCCATGCAACCCGGCGACAACATCCGACTCTGCGGCGAGCGATGTATCAAAGGTGAGGCAGAGCACCTTGCCGAGGTAGGTGGCGGTTGCGCGGCGGACGCCATGGATCTTCCCGACCTTTTTCTCAAGCTTCAGCGCGCCCGCCTCGCAACCCGCGCTCTCCAGCCGGAAGCTTAGTTTTTTCAGCGCCATCGCGACTCCGCCCGCGTCCTCAGAAGCCATTTCCCGGAGGTCGCTTTCGCTCAGGCGCTCCGGATCGTATTTGATTTCCAGCCTGCCGTGGGCGGGATCCGCGCTAACACCGAGGATGCCCTCGTGATCCGCGAGGTCATGGATTTCCTCCCCGAGGATGTCGGATTTTTCGCTTTCCCCTTTCATCTTCCGCGAGGGTATGCGGCTTGGGGGAAAAGAGCGAGCTGGATTCCAGAGGAGCAGGCGCGAAGACGCACCTACTCCTCCGCCTTGGTTTTCTCGGTTGATAACACCCGCGTCGCAGGGCAGCTTCCCCGCACGATGTGGATTTCAAAACATGACTTCGAGGACATCCGTTACGAGACGACGGAGGACGGCGCCATCGCCAAGGTGACGATCAACCGCCCGGAGGTGCGCAACGCCTTCCGTCCGCAGACGGTCACGGAAATGCTCCGCGCCTTCGACATGGCGCATGAGGATGCTCAGGTCGGTGTGATCATCCTCACCGGCGAGGGCGATCTGGCGTTCTGCTCAGGCGGCGACCAGAAGGTGCGCGGCCACGCCGGTTACATCGGCGGAGACGGAGTGCCGCGCCTCAACGTCCTCGATCTCCAGAAAAAAATCCGCTCCCTGCCCAAGCCGGTTGTGGCGATGGTTGCGGGATACGCGATCGGCGGCGGGCATGTGCTCCACATCGTCTGCGATCTCACCATCGCGGCGGACAACGCCCGCTTCGGCCAGACCGGACCCAAGGTCGGAAGCTTCGATGGTGGCCTCGGTTCCAGCTACCTCGCCCGCATCGTCGGGCAGAAAAAGGCGCGGGAGATCTGGTATCTGTGCCGCCAATATGACGCCCAGCAGGCGCTCGACATGGGCTTGGTCAACACCGTCGTCCCGCTCGCGGAGCTTGAGACGGAGACGGTGAAATGGTGCCGGGAAATGCTGGAGCACTCGCCGCTCGCCCTGCGCTGCCTCAAGTCCGCGCTCAACGCAGATTGCGACGGCCAGATGGGGCTGCTCGACCTTGCCGGGAACGCAACGCTGCTCTACTACATGTCCGAGGAGGGCAGGGAGGGGAAAGAGGCGTTCCTTGAGAAACGGAAACC
>Ga0163144_10030253_pt1 | contig 10361 bp, 11 predicted proteins | sample OliLak19BULKMAT1_FD_123175 | JGI IMG/M metagenome (GOLD analysis project Ga0163144, IMG submission 123175) | Freshwater microbial mat bacterial communities from Lake Vanda, McMurdo Dry Valleys, Antarctica - Oligotrophic Lake LV.19.BULKMAT1 | ecosystem: Environmental > Aquatic > Freshwater >...
GCTACGCGATGAGCAAAGTCAGCCCAGAGGTTCGGTAGGCGCATTTTTAGATATTACCGATCGCAAGCGTACTGAAGCCGAACGGGAGCAATTGTTGGAGCGCGAACGGATTGCCCGTGAACAAGCAGAAGCCGCGAACCGGATTAAAGACGAATTCTTAGCGGTGCTTTCCCATGAGCTACGAACGCCGCTCAACCCGATTATTGGCTGGATACACCTGCTCCGCAAGGGCACGCTGGATCAACCGACGACTGCGATCGCGCTAGAAACGATCGAGCGCAATGCCAAGCTGCAAACCCAGCTCATTGAGGACTTACTCGATATTTCGCGCATTTTGCAAGGCAAGCTAGCGCTCAAACTGGATGCAGTTGATCTTGCAGCCACCATTGAAGCAGCCAAAGAAACCGTCCGGTTAGCCGCCGAATCCAAGTCGATCGCCATTCAAACGGAGCTAGAACCAACCACACGATCGCTGCTGGGTGATGCGAACCGCTTACAGCAAGTGATCTGGAACTTACTCTCGAATGCGGTGAAGTTTACGCCGCCTGAAGGACAGGTACACATCGCATTAGCGTACAGCGCGACCGAGGCGCAAATTACAGTGCAGGATACGGGTAAAGGCATTGACCCTGCATTTCTTCCCTTTGTGTTTGAGACTTTTCGGCAAGCAGATGGCACTATCACACGTACGTTTGGTGGGTTAGGTCTGGGGTTGGCGATCGTGCGGCAGATTGTGGAACTGCATGGCGGCACTGTCCTTGCCGAAAGTGCCGGTGAAGGCTTAGGCGCAACGTTTAGCGTCCGGTTACCCTTGCGGGCAACAGCGTTGCCTGTGAGCCAAAGTTGCGAGTTAGTCGATCAGCCGTTGAGCTTGCAAGCAGTACGCGTTCTGGTTGTCGATGATGAGACGGATACGCGGGAGTTGCTGACCTTCATTCTGGAGCAAGCTGGCGCAAAGGTCACTGCCGTCTCATCGGCAGCCGCAGCCCTAGCCGCCTTGCTGGAGACAATACCCGATGTTGTACTGAGTGACATTGGGATGGCAGAGATGAATGGCTACAGCTTGATGCGTCAGATCCGCTCGCTTAGACCAGAACAGAGCGGACACATCCCAGCCATTGCGCTGACGGCGTATGCAGGTGAGTATGACCAGAAACAGGCAATTGCAGCAGGGTTTCAACAGCATCTCGCAAAACCCGTGGAGCCAGAAGCCTTAGTGAAGGCGATCGCTCAGTTGCTCAGGCAACGATAGGCGCGTCCGCAAGCTCTGCTTTACATCTAAAGCCATGCCATCGCAGAGGTGACGATCGCACGCGGCTGGCAGGCGATCCACACCTAGTTCCGTGCGACCAGAAGCACTTCGAGTTACAACCCTTGTCCTAAAGCACTGCCTAAGCCCTGAAACATGATCCAGGAAAGGAAGAAATTAAAAGTAAAAATAGCAAGCAGCGAGGTCACAACGGCGGCGGTGGTAGATTGTCCTACACCCTTCGCACCACCCGTTGTGGTCAGTCCCCAACTAGAGCCGATGATGGCAATTAAAGCACCAAAAAAAACGGCTTTGATCGGTGCACCGCAGAGATCCCAAACGCTCAAAAAGTTACGGGCAGAATCGATAAACACCTTCTGAGGAATGTTGTAAAGAGTACTGGCGATTATCATGCCGCCAATCATGCCTGTCAGCAACGAGAGCACTGTGAGGATGGGCAGCATCAAGCAGCAGGCAATGACTCTAGGAATGACCAGGTAGTCGATCGGATCGGTCTTCAGCATGTAAAGCGCATCAATCTGCTCGGTCACGCGCATGGTGCCAAGTTCGGCGGCAAACGCCGACCCCACACGACCTGCCAAGATGACAGCCGTCAGCACGGGAGCCATTTCACGCGTGAGCGAGATCGCCAGCACACCACCGACAGCGCTACTCGCACCAAAGTTAATAAATTCTCTTGATACCTGAATCGTAAAGACCATCCCGATGAAGGTAGAAGTCACCAGAGCGATCAGTAGCGATTCTGGTCCAACGGCTGCCATCTGCTCAAGGGTATTGCGGCGGTGAATTTTGCCTGACAGCAAATGCACCATCACTTGCCCACCGAGAAGGACAGCAGCCAGCAACCGCTGACCCCACACCTGCAAGCCAGTAGTAAAAGGCTTTTCACTCACGAGAACACAACTGAAACAATAACCTTAGCAAGAATAGCGGATCACTGTGAGGTCGTCAGCAAAAAGCGGTCGGGATTGTACAGCCATAGACAGATTGGTTAGGACGGGGTGCAGGGGCTTCGGCGTGAGCGCTCAGTCGAACGGTGGCACCCCTGGCTGGGGGCAACGCCCCCACACCCCCTTTGATCCCAAGGTCCTAAGCTTCATGGCGACAGCTATAGCTTACGGTTGAGGCGTGTCGTCATCTTGACTGATACACCCTACTTCCCGTGCCCAAAGCGCTGAGCTAGGGGTTGCGCACGCTTTGGATTACCAGCACTTCTACAACCAACGACAACCAAACATCTGTCCTGCTTTTCTTAAAATTGTTCACAGAGCTTCAACAAGATATTTAAGCTTGATTTAAGATTTCTCACATCTCCGGTTGTTCGAGACGATCGCTCCTATGGTGGAGTTGGATTTGCATCACTTGAAACCGCCTCATTGGAGCGTATCAACTCTATGCTCATGTCACCCGCTTTTGTCCGCTCTCTCTTGCTCAGCAGCACGTTTAGCTTTGTGGTACCGATCGTGCTCATCGGCATTGCACTAGCAGTACTGTCAGCGATCGAGCAAATTCCAGGCGTAGCCGCGATCGCGCAAGCAGGAGCCAAAAAACTGTTGCAGTTTCTGGCAGTCTTTGGGAGCGGCGACTCCTTTCAGGGCGTTTTGGTCATTGGTTTAACGTGCGGGCTAGTCGGTGCCCTCTTCGATATCTACGCCTTTCGTCGCCACCCGCACTTACGCGATAGTTGATGTGCCGCGATCTTGTCATGCCTTTTTCACGCGCGACAGACTCAACGACCTGACGATCGCGTCGGTTAGCCTCTCGTCCCCGCTCCATCAATAGCTGAGTCAGTGATGCTTACAGCAACTCCCGCACATCGGTGACTTGACCGGTGACGGCAGCGGCAACCACCATTGCGGGACTCATCAGCAAGGTACGACCGGACGAAGAACCCTGACGACCTTTGAAGTTGCGGTTCGATGACGAGGCACTGAGTTGGCGACCCTGAAGCTTATCAGGGTTCATGGCAAGGCACATAGAACAGCCTGGTTCGCGCCACTCAAAACCCGCTTCGACAAAAATGGTGTGCAACCCTTCCGCTTCCGCTTGTTTCTTTACCCGCTCGGAGCCGGGAACGACAAACGCTTTAATGCCATCGGCAACGTGCCGTCCTTGTGCAAATTTAGCCGCTTCCCGGAGGTCACTAAGTCTGCCGTTGGTGCAGCTACCGATAAAGCACACGTCCACTTTGGTGCCTTGCACGAGCTTACCAGGCTGTAAATCCATATAATGATACGCTTCTTCCGCGATCGCCCGTTCGTCTGCTGGCATCTCATCCGGTGTAGGGACAGTTTCATTCACCGCGATCCCTTGACCGGGCGTAATGCCCCAGGTGATGGTGGGCGCGATCGTGGTGGCATCAAACACAATCACGTCATCGTAAACAGCGTCGGCATCGCTGCGACTATTGTTCCACCATGCCACCGCATCGTCCCACTCAACGTCTTTGGGTGCGAAGTCTCGTCCTTTGAGGTAGTCGTAGGTCACCTGATCAGGATTGACGTAACCGCAACGAGCACCACCTTCGATCGCCATGTTGCAGACGGTCATTCGTTCTTCCATGCTCATCTGCTCAAAGGTGGTGCCTGCAAATTCGTAGGCGTAGCCCACACCGCCTTTCACGCCTAGCTTACGAATGATGTGGAGAATGACATCTTTAGCATAGACACCGGGCTTTAAGCTGCCATTTACTTCAAGCTTGCGGACTTTGAGCTTTGCCAATGCCAGCGTTTGGGATGCCAGCACGTCGCGCACTTGGCTAGTGCCAATACCAAAGGCGATCGCGCCAAACGCGCCATGCGTTGCCGTATGGCTGTCTCCACAGGCGATCGTCATGCCAGGTTGAGTCAAGCCCTGTTCAGGCGCAATGACATGCACAATTCCCTGATTACCAGAACCGACGTTATAAAAGGTGATGCCGTTCTCTTTGCAGTTTTGCTCTAGCGCCTGCATCATCTCTTCGGCGATCGAGTCTGCAAGAGGACGTGCCAAATTATCGGTCGGGACGATGTGATCAACTGTGGCGATCGTCCGTTCTGGAAACAGCACCGTCAGGTTGCGTTCGCGCAGCATGGCAAAGGCTTGGGGGCTGGTGACTTCGTGAATCAGGTGCAGCCCGATGAAGAGTTGCGTCTGTCCAGACGGCAAAATGCTGACGGTGTGTGCATCCCAAACTTTGTCGAATAGCGTCCCTGTGCTCATGATGATTGTCTTACTCGCCTGCGATCGGTGATGTGGGTCTTTATTCTACCAAGCGCTGTCGGCAACATGGAAAAAAGTGATGAATGATCCAGATCATTAAGGGAGCCGTGACCGTGAGTCTGTTGAGTTTGCTGAAATCTATCTGACTGGAAAGAGGAGTCAGAATCCAGAAGCCGATATGCAGAATGCCTCGTCACCCCTGACTCCTGACTCCTCATCCGCTTCAAAAAGATGGCTTCTAAAACCGCGTTCAGAAGCCATAACTCACTCTTGCTACAGGCTCTTCAACCAGACGTTAGGCGCACACTTTTTTCACAGCGGGAAGCTGGCTTGCATGATCCCACCAGGCGTGAAGTTTGGGCGCTTGAGCGGTAACGGCAGCAAATTCTGGGGTCTTAGACAAGTAGATGAAGATGGGAATGAGGTAAAAATCGACAATGCCAATTTCGCTGCCCAAAAGATAAGGGCCAACCGCCAAGGCTTCGATCGCCCCGACCGCTGTTTGGGCAGGCGCAATGGCACTTTGAACCAGCGCTTCATCGGTTTTGCCACCCTGGCTGGGCACAATGAGCCGCTGAATCACAATGGTGCTGATCGCGGCTGGATAGAGATAGCTGTCAATGATCGCCATGATTTGACGCATTCGAGCTTGAAGCAGTGGCTCGGAAGGACTGAATTTGCGATCGGCTACAACCGCATCCAGGTATTCGACAATGGCATTCGTTTCATAGAGTAACTCGCCATCCACTTCAAGCGTCGGCACCTTACCAAAAGGATTTTTAGCGAGATAATCTGCCGATTGGCTTTCGCCATTGAAAATATTGACTCCAGTGAGAGTGTAGTCTGCACTTGCGCCTTCAAGCAGCAACCGAACGGTACGAACATAGGTGCTAATGGGAGTGCCGTAAAGGATGAGTGTTGCCATTGTGTGTAGGTTTCACCAAAAGTTTGACAGAAGACCTGCTTGGTTTTTCCAAAGCGGGTTCAATCAATAGAATACTCTGCCAAAGGCGCGATTGCCTCAGCTAATGGTTGGCATCGATCGCATTCAAACGGGCTTAAAGCTCAGCACACGTTGCTAAAACGGTACAACCAATGATGCACCCAAAAGTAAAACAGCGGTCGTATCAACAATGCCATGAATCGTAATTGAAGCCCAGAGACGATTGGTTTCACCAAACGCAAGGGAGTAAAACATTGACGCTAAGGTTGCCAACGTTGCGTAAATGGCTTTGTATTGCAAAGGCGATAGCGCGATGCCCGTGCCGGGATTATTGCCAATATGACAGATGCCAAAAATAACGGAGCAAAGGAGCGCTGAAACGAGGACAAGTTGCTGACGCTTCAAGGGCTTGTGCGATCGCGCTTGGATTTGATCGCGAATGAAAACCATGAGACCCGATCGAAACAAAATTTCCTCAAAAATGCCAACTCGAAAGCTAAAGAGCACAGCATAGCTAAGGAAGAAAAGTATGTAGCTGCCAATAGCAGTAACATCAAACGTTGAAACTGCTTTAGACGGTGCAAACTTTAGTAACAGCGCCAGCGGCACTAAAAGTACAATTGCCATCAGAATTGACTTAACAGCATAAAAGAAATCTGCTTGACGTACAGCAAAGCTATAGCCAAAATGCTCCCGTCCTAAGCCTGTACCGTGAATTAGAACAAGGACAAAGAGAGTCAGGCTGATAAACGCTCCGAAGCTAAAAGACGGTCTAGAAAACCAAAACAGGCTAACGAGACAAGCAGCAGCCAAAAGAAAATCGAAGACCATCATGCGATCGGAAGGTGTCGTTCGCACGATTGGCAACTGCATCAGAAAAACGATGAGAACGTAGCTTAAGCCAATAAAGTAGCCTGAGTACTCAGCTTCAAACGCTGCTGAAAGCAACGATGTATTGACAAGACTGATATAGATGAAATTAACGCTTAGAAGAATTAGTAATTGACCATTTCGTTTGATAAAAGAAACAATCGTTTGGCGCTGGTTTGTATAAATTCTGCGATCGCGCAACTCTAACAATAAGAAAGGCAGTCGTAGAACAACAAAGACTCCAGCCAGAAACAAACTAACGTTAAGCCAGAAATAATCTTTGAGAATAAGGTTGTCAAACTGCTTGAGCCAGCCAAACCGTGCCGGATTTAATGCCAACAGCTTAACCACACTGATGTAAAAGCCTAAGAGTAAGCAAGTAAACGTTTGAAACCAGAGTCCATTGTTTCTTAATAAGACTCGCTTAGCAAACGCTGCGCCCGCATTAGTAGCTAGAAAAAAGATGGGAATAGCAGCAAAGATGACGAACGATGTTGCTTCTACCAATCGTTCAGTCAATGTCCAGGCTTTACCGCTAAAGCTCAAACGAATGACGATCGCGCTAAACCAAAGGACACAGCCAATGACCGCGAATGTTAATTCCCCGTTGCCGCTGTAGCGCTTTGGTTCAGCAAACTCGCAGCGGTTGGTTAAAAAGCCCACATTCATCGGTTAACATTCATCGCAAGCGAACCTTGAAATCATAACACTCCGCTTTTCCCCCCTGGTGTGACACTGGACGGAAACTTGATAGCGTAAGAAAGCTGTCATTAGTTCAAAGCTTGACTAAAGGAATGGGGATCTTGCAAAAATGGCTGCATCAGCGAGACAACAGGTATTTGGCGGGTCTTTTGGCAGGTGGCTTGCTGATGCGGTGCGCGATCGCACTCTGGCTACCACCTGGTTTTGATGAAGGCTACTACTACCTCTATACGCTGCATCCAGCCTGGAGCTACTTCGACCATCCACTGCTAGTAGCCTTGACGACGGGCTTTGGCGTGTGGCTCGCGGGAGATGTCTCGTCATTCACCATTCGCCTGGGAGCCTTGCTGCTGCATACTGGCTCGCTGCTGCTGCTGTATCTAACGAGTGCACGGTTGTTTTCAAGGCGGACAGCGACGTTGACATTGGCGATCGCCACCCTTATTCCCATCTTCCAACTCGGCTTTGGCACACTGACACTACCCGATAGCCCGTTAATATTCTTCTGGACAGCAACCCTCTATGTAGCTGTCTGTGAATTCTTTGGCGAAAGAGACACGGGAACTCAAAGACCTGTGACTCAGGAAAACCCCTCTCTCCCCCCCCCTGCTCTCTATAGTCCCAGCTACCGTTTAGCGATCGTCGGCTTGCTCGTTGGTCTCGCCTGTTTGGGCAAATACCACGGGCTGGCATTGGGGTTTGGGTTGATAGGATTTTGCCTCACCAGTGCGCGTCATCGGGTAGCGTTGGTATCCCCCTGGGCGTTGGCAAGCCTGGGTCTGTTTCTACTGGCAATCTTGCCGATCGTCGCCTGGAATGTTCAATACGATTGGGTGTCGCTGCGGTTTCAGTCAGGTCGTGCCGTGCCCGATCGTGGCTATAGCCTCCTGGATTTGCTGGTAACATTTGTTGCAGGCACAGGCTATCTGTTTCCAGCCTTTGGCTTTCCTCTTTGGTGGGCGAGTGGAAAGTCATTGATGGGACAGTTTGGCAAGGGAGGCAGACAGAGGAGAGGGGGAGCAGAGAGAGTTGAGGGGGCAGGAGAAGCAGGAGAGCAGAGAGAGAAACTCAAAACTCAAAACTCAAAACTCAAAACTTCCTTCATCCTCTGGCTCTCACTTCCTCTCATGCTGACCTTCACGCTCATGGGTGGCTATCGATCGATTCTACCCACCTGGGCAATGCCAGGATTTTGGGGCGCAACGCTCCTATTGGGAAAAGAAGCAGCCAATTGGCAACGTCGAACTGTTAAACGCTGGCTCTGGGGTTCGGGGCTAGTCATTGCGAGTCTGCTGCTGGTCGCACTGCTGCACGTGACGATCGGCACCCTCCAAAAACCAAGCCGCTATGCTTTGTTTGGAGGTTTTCTCACGCCTGGTAACGATGCCTCCACACAACTCATTGACATCCGACAACTGCGGCAGGGCTTTGCAGACTCACCGCTGCTCACTGCCGCCATGCAAAAGTCCGACTTTTTGTTTACAAACGATTTATATCTAGCAGGACAGTTGGGCATGGCGATCGCGCCCCTTAATCCCAAACCCATCACCTGCTTTGACAAAGATTTGCGCGGTTTTGCTTTCTGGTCAACCCGCACTCAATGGGTGGGGCAAAGTGGTCTTCTGGTAACGTCAGCAGCACAAGCGCGATCGGCACTTAAGCAATACCAGGGTTATTTTCAGGACATCCAGAAAATAGCAGAGGTTCCGATTCAACGCGGGGGGGCGATCGTCCATGTCATTGAAATCTACCAGTGCAGAAAATTGCTAAAACCCTATCCAAGACCTTATAGCTGACTCAATCGGCGATCGCATCCAGCCTGTGCGTGTTGGATTTCCTGCTTGAACTTGGTCATCAAGAGCCGCGATCGCATAAACCTGAGTAAGAGGTCTAACGTCGCCCATCACCCGTCGCAGATATTCTCAAACTGCCAACAGGTAACCTTTCTACGGTCGGGTGCATGGGCGTTGTTAGCATGCGTCAAAGGGGTAGCTTGGCGATGCGATTGATCCATTCTTCTGCACTGGATGCCGCCCAAATCAGTAGCAGTTCTTCAATGATGGCTTCAGTTGGTAACTTTCTGGAAACGATGATCACTCCTGAACTTTGATTGCTGACAACAAAACTAGCGAACTCTGATGGCATCGTTTTGCGATCGTGACTAACGAGAATCCGTTCCTGTTGTGCTGCGATCTCCAATACTTCTGAATCTTCAACACCTTCCAATCCAGCGGCAAAGGCAGTTTGAAAGTCAATTGCCGGTTCTCGTCGTAAAACCCCTGTGACAATTGCCTGGTTCAAATCAGCATCGGCTTGATAACGGACAGTCACGATCCCACATGCAGCCTTGCTGTCTTAGCTACCATAAGTTTGCTATACAAAGCAGGATCAGTAGTTTGTAGCGGTTGAGGCATAGCGTCGAAAGCTGCTTCCTCGTCTGTTAAATAAACATCGATCTCGGCACGATTAGCAAGATAGAAAGCGATCGCCCCATAAACCTGTTCTAGCGTCAACAATGGAAAAGCCTGAACTATACTTTCAGGTGATAATCCACTCCGAAAGGCGTAAACAACAGAGTCTAGGGAAATCCGAGTTCCTACAATCCAATAAGCCTCATCTCGACGATCGATGTAAGATTTAGCAGTAACGACTGACATAAGGTTGTTTTTGCTTCAACTTCACCGATCATAAACAAATTTTGACTCAAATTTATTTATTGGCTCCAGTTCTACTGGATTTAAGAAAGAGCGGGGTGGGGGAATCGAACCCCCAAGCGTTACTCTTGGATAGGTACTTCATTCGACTTTCACCACTGCTCCCAGTACATTTGGGTAGTCACCAGACCGCCGCAGTCACGTTACCCCGCATGAACCAGCAATCACATAGATAACAGGTGCAAGCATAAGACCCTCCTTAATGTTCACGAAGAACGAGGACAATTTTTGCACTGTTGAGCAGCCATTGAGAGTTTCCAGAAGAACCCTTGCAACCAAGCTTTGAAAAAGCTAGAAGCCTCTCATCCTCCGTCATCATGATCGACATTATTTGCAATCATCTGCTGTGCTTTGACGGCAAGAGTCAGGAGAAGGAGAGCAAAGCTGATTTGAGCCAACCAACGGGGCAAGCTCCCTAACTTGGAAGGAGTCAGGCGCATGGAGCGAGGTTAGAAAAAATTCCAATACTGCTATCACAACAATACATCGGGAGTCGCTGTCAGTCTGTTATCTGGATTACCCCGTTATGTGCCTGAGGTATTCTCACTTGGCGCAAATTTGGCGAATACTTCTGCTTCTGTCATATTCAAGGTTTGATTAGCAAATTCATAGTAACTGGGTTTCCTATCTATAAAGATTTGCTCCTTGAACTCAAACTCAA
>Ga0163144_10030254_pt1 | contig 10361 bp, 5 predicted proteins | sample OliLak19BULKMAT1_FD_123175 | JGI IMG/M metagenome (GOLD analysis project Ga0163144, IMG submission 123175) | Freshwater microbial mat bacterial communities from Lake Vanda, McMurdo Dry Valleys, Antarctica - Oligotrophic Lake LV.19.BULKMAT1 | ecosystem: Environmental > Aquatic > Freshwater > Lake...
CGCGCCCGCCACCACCACCGCGCCGCCCGACGCATCACCCCCGCGCCGCTGCAGCAACGCATCAAGCGTGTGTACAAGCTCTGCCTGCATTCCTTCCTTACCCGCCAGCGTCTGAAGGTCGTCGATGCACAGCAAGTCAACCCCGCGCACCCGCTTGCGGAACCCGTCAACCCGCTGCGACCGCACGGCCGAGCCAAACTCATTGGCAAACTGCTCCGCCGTCATGCACCGCACCTGCCCGCCCACCCGCTGACCAACCCAATCACTCGCCAGCGCCCGCAGCAGGTGCGTCTTGCCCACCCCGCAGTGCCCGTGCAAAAACACCGGCACCCCCGCCGGAAGTTGCCCACGCAGCACACGCAGCAGGCTCTCAACCGCCAGCCGATTTGACGGCCCCACCACCGTGCTCGAGAGCGAAATCTCTGGCCCCCACCCAGCCTGCACACCAGCCTGCACACCCTCACGATGCGCCGAGCCGCGCGCAACACCGCCCCCGCCCACACCATCACCCTGCAAAGTACCGCCGCTGGCACCACCCGCCTCGGCGTGCGCGCCCAACCCACTGCGCGGGCCAAACGCCTCAACCACCGACCACTGCACCGCCCGCCCGCACGCACTCGCCAGCTCGCTTAGCAGCGGCCCGTACCGACGCTCCAGCACGTCACGCACGCCCGCCGACGCCACGATCACCTGCACCACCGTCGCCGTGGGCGTCCATATGCCCGGCGTGCTCGGACCACTCGATCCACTCGGCCCACTCGGACCACTCGGACCACTCGGCCCACTCAGACTACCCGCCCCACTTAGACCGCTTGCCGCCCCGCTTGCCACCCCGCTTGCCACATCGACCCTCTTGGCCGGGCTGCTCGCCGGGCCCAGCGGCAAGTCGCGCGCCACCCGCTCGGCACCCAGCCGCGCCACAAGCTGCTGAATGATCCAGCCGCGATGGTCACCCTCAGGCACCAGCTCCTTAGGCACTAGCCCCTTGGGCACCAGCCCCTTGGGCACCGGCCCCGCAGGAGTAACCTCCGCAGCAGCTACTTCCGCAGAAGCCACTTCCTCAGTAGATTGGCCAGCCACACCGTCATCAAAGCGCACCGACAGCGCCGAGTGTGAAGTCAAGGAGCACACCCCATCTACGCCCGCTACCGGACGTACGAAAGCGACAACCTCAAGCGCACCGGGGGCAACCCCCGCCGCACCTGCTGCGTCGAACCAACCATGAGTTGTTCCCGAATCCGTTCGACGGCCGACCTCGCCACTCGAGCACCCACCGGCCTCACGCACACCGCCCGCTGATTGGAGTTTTAGAACCCCCCATCAGCGTGCCATGGACGCCGGTACGTGCTCGATTGACGAGGCCGCTGGTCGCTCCAGTGACCACGACCCAGCGTAGCACGATGCGCCGATCCTGCAAGCCCGCAGGTCATTGTGAAGCGTCTTTGCACTTCTCGAAACAGCCCATTTCCCAAGCACAAAACCGCTCTAAAACTTTTCTTTTCCACGCCCTTGGTCGGCCCTGTGGAGATCCTGTGCCCGACGCCCACCCGCCCGAACCGCGCCGCCACCACCGACCACCTCTACCGCCCCCAACCCACCTCAAGAGCGCGCGAATGTCACCACGATCGCACCACGTTCCGCACCGATCCACGCCCCGCACGCATACACTCACCCCTGCGATGAGGTTGGCCCGCGCGACAACGCCCGGCCCAACTCCACGCCGCGTTTGCTCCACAGCCCAAGAGGGCCAACAGTCCACCGGACGCCCGAGACATCCCGCGGGCGACCTCCGAAGGCGTAGCTCAGTTGGTAGAGCAGCGGACTTTTAATCCGCTGGTCGTGGGTTCGAGTCCCACCGCCTTCATTCCCCCCGACCATCGACGACCACCGTCGGCCCGCAGCCCATGCCTCCATCGAGCCGCGCTATGAACACCACCGTCCTGCACGCCAACTGGAGCAGCGGGGCACTCTGCCTCTGGGCTGAGGCCGCCAGCACACTCACGTCACACGCCTCCACCACCGCCGCCACCACCACCTCCGCCCCCACCGCTTCCCAGCCGCTCACCCAAGACGCGCCCCACGCCCAGCACCCCTTCGCCGCCAGCACCGGCGCCCTGCGCGAGGCCCTCCAAGCCATCCTCCCCACGGCCCTGCTCAACACCGCCGCCGACGCCACACTCCTGATCCGACTCCCCGTCCACACACTCCCCAGCGGCCGCCTCGTCCCGCTTCCCAGCCCGCGCGCCGCCCACTTCGCCGGCCAGCTCACTCTTGAAGGCGAACCCACCGACGCAGAGCCCACCGACGCCGAGCACCGCGTCGTCGTCCTTGACGCCATCACCATCCCCTGCCTCCGACTTGAAGGCCCAGACGCGCCCGCCGCACTCGAAGCTCTCGACGGCTGGCTCGCACTCCAAGACGCCATCGCCCACCCAACCCACGGCGTCCTCGCCGGCCCGGGCGTTGACTTCCTCGTCACCGTCGCACGCTTCACCGACTGGCTCCTCGCCCAGCAGCGCTTCGTCCCCGCCCTCATCCAAGACGTCGGCGGCGGCGTGCGCGGGCTCTGGCAGCCCTGGCTCGCCGACGAAGCCACCGCGACCCGCGCCCTGCTCCTGCTCCGCGCCATGCCGCCGATTGTCCGCGCACCCATCGACCTCATGCAGCACGACGCCTGGGCCACGCTCGAAGACGCCCTCGTCCGCCTCTGTGACGCCAAATGCCGGCGCGTCATGGTCGCTGAGACCATGGGCGACACCATCGAGTCACGCCGCGCAAAGCCCGGGCCCACCGGCGACGCTCAAGAAGACCCGCACGTCACCTGGCTCGCGGGCCTGCTCTGTGAGCCCGACGCCGTCGGCGTCATGGGCGTCAAACGCACCGAGATGCTCAAGCGCGTCCGCGGGTGGATCGGCGGGCTTGACCAGCGCAGCAGCGACGCGGGCTGGCGACTCTGCCTCAGGCTCTCAGAACCGCCCTCCATGCCCGAGGCCGAAGCCCCCGCCGGCGCGCAGCTTGATCTCGTCGCCGAACGCGCACGATGGGGCCTTGCCCTCTTCCTCCAATCAGTTGAGAACCCCGCCTCGATCATCGCCGCCGCCGACATCTGGCTCCTGCCCAGCGACGGCGCCGTCGTCGCCGGCAGACGCATCGACCAGCCACAAGAGCTCCTGCTCGCAGAGCTCGGCCGCGCCGCCCGCGTCTACCGCCCCCTCGAGCAGGCCCTCACCCAGGCCGAGCCCGCGCAGCTCGCCCTCACCACCCAGCAGGCTTACGAGTTCCTCCGCGAGCATCGCCCGCTGCTCATCGAGCAGGGCTTCGGCGTCCTCGCGCCCACATGGTGGGATTCGCCCGCCGCACGCCTGGGCGTCCGACTCAAGATCGACTCGCCAGAGAACCTCGAAGACTCCTTCGCCCCCGCCGCCCCCGGCCCCTCGGGCTCCGCGCCGCGCGTCGGCCTCGCCGCGCTGGTCAACTACAAGTGGCAGATAAGCCTCGGCCAAACCACCCTCTCTATCGACGAGTTCCAAAAACTCGCCACCCTCCGCAGCCCACTGGTCTACGTCGGCGGCAAGTGGGTCGAGGTCAGGCCCGAAGACATCAGGGCCGCCGTCGCCTTCATCCGTGATAACCCCGGCGGCGAGATCGAGATCGGCAAGGCCCTTAAGCTCGCCTTCGCCGCTGACAGCAAGTCCACCGGCGTACCCGTCGTCGGGCTCGACGCCACGGGCTGGGCCGCCGCCATCTTCGGCTCCACCGGCACCAGCGAGCAGCAGAAAAACTTCTCCATGCCCATGCTCGACGCACCACCCGGGTTCGTCGGCAGCCTTCGCCCCTACCAGGTCAAGGGCCTCTCGTGGCTCGCCTTCCTTGATCGCCTCGGCCTCGGCTCGTGCCTGGCTGACGACATGGGCCTGGGCAAAACCATCCAGCTCCTGGCCATGCTCCTGCACGAACGCGTCGGTTACGGCGCGTGGATCCCCGCCGCCAGCAAGCCCACCACACAAACTACACCGGCTATTGCAACTTCTATTACTCCGTCGAACACCGAGGCCTCCACCCCCGACACCCACACCTCCACCGACACCAACACCCAGACCAGCGCCTACACCGACGTCGGCCACCGCGGGCCCGCCATCACCGGCGGCACCGACGTCGGCCCCACACTCCTGATCGTTCCCATGAGCGTCGTCTCCAACTGGGTCCGCGAGACCAAACGCTTCGCCCCAAGCCTCCGCGTCATGGTTCACCACGGGGCCGAACGCCACCGCGGCCAGGCCCTCATCGACGCCGCCCGAAGCGCCGACCTCGTCGTCACCACCTACGCCCTCGCCCACCGAGACCGCGAAGACTTCGAAAAAGTCGGCTGGCACCGCGTCGCCCTCGACGAAGCACAGAACATTAAAAACCCGCAGACCAAGCAGACTCAGGCCGTAAGAAGCATCGATGCGCCACGCCGCATCGCCCTCACCGGCACGCCGGTTGAAAACCGCCTCACCGAGCTCTGGTCCATCATGGACTTTCTCAACCCGGGGCTCCTGGGCTCGGGCCAAGAGTTCCGCACCCGCTTCGCCATGGCCATCGAGAAGTACAACGACGCCGCCAAGGGCAAGCAGCTCCGCGGGCTTATCCAGCCCTTCGTTCTGCGCCGACTCAAAACCGACCCGCAGGTCATCGCAGACCTCCCAGAAAAGGTCGAGACCAAAGAGTTCTGCTACCTCACCCCAGAGCAGGCCAGCCTCTACGAGCAAGTCGTCAAAGGCATGCTCCAGCAGGCCGAGGCCGCCGACGGCATCCAGCGCCGCGGCGTCATCCTCGCCGGGCTCACCAAGCTCAAGCAGGTCTGCAACCACCCGCTGCACTACCTCAGGCATGACCTTGACGAAGACGGCGCGCCCCTCACACCCATCGGCCCCGCCCCCAGCCACCGCTCCGGCAAGTGCACACGCCTGGTCCAGATGCTCGACGAGGTCGTCGCCTCTAGCGGGCATGCCCTGGTCTTTACGCAGTTCCGCGCCATGGGTGAGATGCTCGCCGCCACGCTCCGCCATGAGCTCGATACCGAAGTCCTGCTCCTCCACGGCGGAACCTCCGCCAAAGACCGTGACACCATGGTCCAGCGCTTCCAAAAAGGTGACGGCTCAGCGCCCATCTTCGTCCTGAGCCTCAAGGCCGGCGGCATCGGCCTCAACCTCACCGCCGCCAACCACGTCTTCCACTTTGACCGCTGGTGGAACCCCGCCGTTGAAAACCAGGCCACCGACCGCGCCTTCCGCATCGGGCAGACACGCACCGTCCAGGTCCACAAGTTCGTCGTCGCCGGCACCCTCGAAGAAAAGATCGACCAGATGATCGAGGCCAAAGCCAGCCTCGCCGACAACGTCATCGGCGCCGGCGAAGCCTGGCTAACCGAGCTGAGCCTCAACCAGCTCCGTGACGTCCTGGCCCTCCGACAAGACGCCGTCGATGCCGCCGAGCTTGATATCGTCGACTGACCCCCCACCGCCCACGCGCACAGCCACTACACGCACCGCCCTCACGCACAGCCACTGCCCGCACAGCCACTACGCGCTCAGACCCCGCGCGCACAGCCCCACGACCCAAAGCCTCCTCTCTGAAGCCCCCGTCCCGGCACGTCTACCCTTATCCCTGCGCCGCACCAAACCCAGACCTCACTTAACTTCCCACCCACAAGCCCAGTCCAACCACACCGCATGAGCCAAGGGCCGACCGAAAAGCCGAACGGCGTCCGCAAGGGCGGTGAGCTCCCGGGCCTGAGCCTCGAGGCCGCCGCGGCACGCGCCACCGTCCCAGGCCAGTTCATACCCCGCGCCGCCGTACCCACCGCCCACCCGCGCAAGGTCAAAAACGGGCTCAAGCTCGCCAGCCGCTCCGGCCCCGTCTCCGCCGCCTGGGCCGCCCAGCGCTGGCTCCGCCTGGTTGAAGACTTCGCCGGCGCAGGCGCCATGAACGAAGGCCTCATCTACGCCCGCACAGGCCAGGCCCGCACCCTCAGCATTACCCCCGGCACCATCGGCTCCGCGGTCCAGGGCCGCATGCCCTTCGCCTATGACGTCCGCATCACCCTGCCCGTCCTCGGGCCAGACCAATGGGCCAAGGTCATTGACGCCATGCTCGGCGAAGCCCGCCACCTCGCGGGCCTGCTCGCCGGCGAAGTCCCCCCCAACATCGAAGACCTCTTCAGCCCGCTGCGGCTCCGCCTCTTCCCGCAAGAGCAGCCAGACCTCGCCGTCACCTGCTCCTGCGGGCTCTGCGGGCCCGGCTCAAGCGCGGGCCCCGGCTGGTGCAAGCACGTCGCCTGCGTCATGTCCCTCGTCGCCGAACGCCTGGGCCTCGACACCTTCCTGATCTTCGCCCTCCGTGGCATGCCGCGCGAAAACCTCCTCGATGAACTCCGCCAGCGCCGTGCCGTCGGCCAAGGCACACGCACCGGCTCCGCCGCCGGCACACCGGGCACCGCCAGCGCCGCACGCCCCGTCCCCGCCTACCTCCCACGCCTGCCCGGCCTGGCCGACATCCCGCAGCCCCCGCTTGAAGACGCCGTCGACTCGTTCTGGACCGCCACCACCAGCGCCCACGAGATCGACCTGACCATGACCCCCCCCGCCGTCACCCACCCTCTGCTGCGGAGACTGGGCGCATCGCCCTTTGACGCCAGCACCGGGGCCAAGTTCCCGCTCGTCGGCCTGCTCGCCACCTGCTACGACGTCATCACCGAGCACACCCTCCGCAACGCCGAGGCCGCCACCAACCTCGCCCCGCCCCACGGGCACGACGGCGACATCGACAACGCGAGTGAAAAAGAAACAGACGCCAACGCCACTGACGCCGACGCCACTGACGCCGACGCTTAACTGCGGCAACGCTTGGCCACGAGTCCACTTGATGACCGCGGCACCCTGCGCCACGCGGCCCACCAAGGGCCCACCAAGAACCCACCAGGGGCCCACCAGGGGCTTGCAACGGGCTCACCGCCGCATGCCCAGCGTCACCGCGCCGTCCAACCAAAGCAGGTTCCGCTCAGGGCATTAATCAAAGCACCCCTGATAATCTTACGAGCGTGTATTATCGTTTCGGCTCGCCCTGAGACAGCCCAGTTCACAATCCTGGTGCGTTCCCACGCACGGCTGGCTCCGAGGGCTGCACTCCGCCGGCCCCACTGACAACCCGGCGTGTTGAAGTACGCGGCCAGCGCCACCGACCCCACCATCGCCAAACCAAGCACTCGCCCCGTCCATTGCCCATCTGCCGACGTGCCCATGTGCCGACATGCCCATGTGCCGATGTGCCGATGTGCCGATGTGCCGATGTGCCGATGTGCCCCCATACCCTCACGCATGGACATAGGCGTGATGAGCCACGACAACCCGTTCGCCGTCTTCACCTTCCTGGTCGCACCGGCCATCCTCACCAACGCCAGCACGCTGCTCACACTCAGCACCGCCAACCGCCTGGCCCGCTCCGTTGACCGCACCCGCATCATCGCCGAGGTCTTGCTCGACCCCGCGCACGCACCAACGCACCTTGGCCACCACCCCGGCGTACCCGCCTCGCTCACCCGCGAGCTCGCCCGACAACAGCTCGTTCCCGCCGCCAAACGTTCGCGCATCATCATCCGCGCCCTGCGCGGGTGCTATCTGGCCATCGGCTGCTTCGCCGCTGGCACCTGCGTCGCCATGGCCGGTGCCTCCATGAGCTTCTTCGGCTACCAGCAGCCCGCGCAGGTCGCCGTCGCCATCGTCATCCTCGCCAGCGCCGTCGGCGTACTCGCTATCGCCTACGCCGCCGCCAACCTCGTGCGCGAGTCCACCAGCACCCTCGAACTGCTCAGCGCCGAGCAACGCTCCGTTCAGGCCACCCTCGACCACGCGCCGCCCTAAACCTCACGTGCCCCCGCGCGCCCCCACGCGCCTTTACCGATGTGCAGATGTGCCCACGTGCCCAGGTGCTACGTGCTATCGGCCTGCCCTACTCAATCCGCGGGTCCACAAATCGGTACAGCACGTCCACCGCCAAGTTGAACACAATCAGCATCGTGCTGAACACCAGCACCACGCCCATGATCAAAAACAGGTCCTTGTTCAGCACCGCGTTCACAAAGTGCTGCCCAAGCCCCGGCACCGTGAACACACGCTCCACCACAAAGCTCCCTGTCATCGCCAAGGCCGTCGCCGGCCCCAGATAGCTCAGCACCGGCAAGAACGCGTTCTTCAGCGCGTGCTTCATCACCACACTCCGCTCAGGCACGCCCTTCGCCCGCGCCGTCCGGATGAAGTCAGCCCCCATCACCTCGATCATCCCCATCCGCGTCAGCCGCGCGATATACGCCGCGAACGGCAGGCTCAGTGTCAGCGCCGGCAGCAGCATGTCCTCAATCCGGCCCCAGCTCGCCACCCCGCCAATCCCCAGCATCACAGGCCCCGCCAGCAGCAGCAGCGTCCCGGTCACAAAGCTCGGCAAGCTGATCCCCACCAGCGCCACCGCCAGCGTACCCACGTCCGCCACTGACCCAGGCCGCACCGCACCCACGAGCCCCGCCGTCAGCCCGATCACCATCGCCAGCACCATCGCCAGCCCACCGATCGTCACCGACACCGGCAAGCTGCCCGCCAAAATCTCGTTGACACGCCAGTCCTCATACTGCAGGCTCGGCCCCAGGTCAAACACCGGCCGCGCCGCCGGCGCCTGCCCTAGCGCCCGCGCCGCCGAGTCCTCCGCCGCCATGCTCCCGCTCGCCCAATCACGCGCGTACTTCAAACCCGACGCGCTCCCCAAATAGCTGAAGTAGAAGCCCCAAAAACTGTCAAGGTTGTACCGCGCCTCCATCGCCTTGATCACCTCTACCGGCGGCAACCGCCCCTCGCCCTTGTCCATCGGCGAGCCCGGCACCGCCCACGCCAACGCCAGCGTCAGCGTGTAGATCGATAGCACGATCAACGGCAACTGCAACAGCCTGCGAAGAATTAACGTCAGCATCACCGCGACAGTACGTCACGCCCAGACACCCCGCGCAGCGTGTGCAAAGCGCGGTAGATGTCGAAGGTGTGTGCGGCCTCGGGGATGGCGCCTTCGCCCGTGGAGATGCCGGGGAGCACGTCGCGGACGTTGAAGGGCGCCGCGGAGCCGTCAACGAAGGCGAGCAGGGCCGGGATGTTGTGGTTGTCACGCGCGCGCAGCGCTTCAGGCTGGCGGTCCTGCGCTTCGGTCACGTTCAGGGCCTTGAGCTGAGGATGGGTCACGTCCGCAGTCCGGGTGGCCTTGAGTTGACCGCTATCGAGGCGCGTTGATGGGTCCCAAAACTCGGGGCGAGCCAGGAAGGCGCACGGGTATAGAAACTGGCCCGGCGACCCGCTCCCTGGAAAGCGTTCATCGCTGGGCACAGCTCGAGCGTCTCCCAAAACCTCAGCACCGACCATCGCGGACCAGCCTATGTATGCGAAAAAGTAAAGGCTGAGTAAAGGTGGTGCTGGCGCAATTGGTGCCAGCGGCTGCGGGAACGCATCCTTCCAGTTGATCGTGTAGACGATGAAGCCGCGAGCGATGACCTGATGCGACGTGAGCGCGCGGGCCTCGCGTGCAGCCATCCGCGCGCGAAAGAGCGCAGGAAGCGAGACCGCCAGAAGCACACCGATGATGGCCAGCACAACCAGCAACTCGATGAGCGTGAAAGCACGGGCCGACGCCCCAAGCTGGGTAGGCGCGCGCGGATCGCTCTGGCCCGGCTGGAGCCCCGCCTCGATTGATGACCGCGCGGCCAGACATGCCCCAATCAGCAGCAAACCCATGAGCACCAGCGGCTTGGCCAACGCGAACCGCGCGTCCGACATCCACTGCGCGTGAGCGCTCAGCGCCCCAAAGCAGCGGCAGGGTGGAATTTCACCGCGAAGCAGAAGGTGGGCCGCAAGCACCCCTGCCATCGCGCTCAACAGGGCGACGGTAAACGCTACCAGCGGCCGCGATCGCCAGCGCCAGAGCAGCAGCGACCCAGCGGCCACTTCGAGGGTCGGCAGGGCGAAAGTCGAAACGTGCCGCGCCCACTCGGGCAACAGAACAAAGGCAACAAGGCTTGAGGCGAACTCATCAAGGTCCAGCAGCTTGAGCAGCCCCGCTACAAGTAGCAACGTAGCGACGAGCTTTGTAAGAGTCGATGCCACAGCGGTTCTGAAACGATCGCTCTTGATCACGTCACGCTCCGTCGGGCCGTGCAGGCCCGGAAGTCATCGCCCTACGGGCAGATCTGACCGGTGGTTGTCGTGTTGACGCAAGTGGACTGAGCAACGACCTCAGGCAAGCACTGCCCGGGTTGCGAGCCGCACGCATGCGTCTTCGTTGTGCACGCG
>Ga0163144_10030256_pt1 | contig 10361 bp, 5 predicted proteins | sample OliLak19BULKMAT1_FD_123175 | JGI IMG/M metagenome (GOLD analysis project Ga0163144, IMG submission 123175) | Freshwater microbial mat bacterial communities from Lake Vanda, McMurdo Dry Valleys, Antarctica - Oligotrophic Lake LV.19.BULKMAT1 | ecosystem: Environmental > Aquatic > Freshwater > Lake...
ATGTTAGTATCACCAAAAAACACAGCCTCGCTGATTTCAAGCTCAAGCCGTGCAGGCGCAATCTCCGCTGCATTGACCGCCTGAGCCACCTGTTCGACAAAGCCATCAGCGAGGAACAGTGTTACCGGCAGATTAACCGCAACGCGCACTGTTTCGGGCCACGACGCAGCGCGTTGGCACGCCTCGGCAATGGCCCAGCTACCGACATCGCCAATCAGGCTGGAGCCTTCGACAATCTGAGCGAATTCTTCTTCGTCGATGATCCCTCGTGTCGCATGATGCCAGCATACATGCGCTTCAAGCGCGCAAACAGATTGTGAGGCCGCCTCGACAATTGGTTCAAACCGCAAGAATAGCTGCTCGTCGCGCAGCGCCGTGCCAAGATCCTGTTCCAGTCGGCGGCGAAAAATCGTCTCGTTCTCAAGCTCGCCCGAGAAAAAGCGATATTGCGCGCGCCCGCCATTTTTCGCGGCGTAAAGCGCAAGATCGGCGGAGCGCACGATTTCGTCGCGCGTGACGCCGTCATGCGGGGCAATCGCGATGCCGATCGATGCGCCGATCACGCAGCGGCCCTCTGCAAGACTGTAAGGTTGGCGCAGCATGGTGATGATCTTCAGCGCCAGATCGCCGAGCACACCGCGGTCATCGAGATCTGGCAGCATGATCTGGAATTCATCGCCGCCGAGCCGTCCGATCTCGCACTCGCGATCGATCGCACGGGAAAGCCGCGCTGCCACCTGTTTAAGCAATTCATCGCCCGCCGCATGGCCAAGCGTATCATTGACATGCTTGAACCGGTCGAGGTCGATCATCATCACTGCGCAATTGCGTCTCGCGGCCTTGAACGCGGTCAGGGTCGACTCGATGTTCTGCGCCATTCGGTGGCGATTGCTCAGCCCGGTGAGCGAATCAAACCGCGCCAGCCGTTCGGTCTCTTCTTCGCGGTGGTATTCATCCGTGATATCCGCGCCGGTGCCGCGAAACCCGGCAAAGCGCCCGTCTGCCGCAACCAACGGTTGTCCCGCAAGCCGCAGCACCGTGCCATCCGGCCGGCGTGCTGCGCGCACTGCCAATCCTGAAAACGCCTTGTGCGCGCCGAGCATCAGCGGCAGCGACTTACCACGCCCATCACTATCGGCGGCCATGAAGATTGCGGCGAGCGACTGGCCCAAAAGCTCACTGGGAGGCAGATCAAGCCGCGCCGCAATCGCGCCCGAGAGATAGGTCAGATTTCCCTTCGCATCGCTAGCCCAGAACCAGCCAAGGCCCGATTGCTCAAGCTCGTCCAGCATTACCAGACGCTCACCATCGGTCAGAGCCGAGGCGACAGTGGCTCGTTGGTGGCGGGACGCAACGCTCCCGCGGGAAGACAAGAGACCCTTGAGGGACATCTCGCGCACGACCTCCAAATATCAGGCCCAGCGATCATGCAAGACCGCTCGCTTGTGATAGTCAGAAGTAAAGCCCGATGGTTATTTTTCTCCTAATCCGCCCCGCCAATCTTCCCGCAGGACACGAATTATAGCGCATTGGCAGTGCGGCTTGGATCGCATTCAGGCGGTGGCTTGCAACCCGGCCCGGCCCAACAGTACAACAAACGAGCCATCTGCTTGGCGCTTGAGTGGTTGCTGGAATTCGACTCCAAGCCGATTTTCGCGCGCCCAGCGCACCTGCGCGGTGATGGCATGATCGGCGCACAATTCGATCCGCACCGAACTTCCCGCGGTGACACCCCACACGCCTTCAAGCATCGCGCCGCTTTCAGAGATGTTGCGCAAGGTGGCGTTGAAGGCGTTGCCTTCGTCCACCACCACCACCCGGCGGAGCAGGTTCTGGCGCATCGCCCGGGCAGTTTGCGGGCCAATAGGCTCAGCATGGAGATCGCCGGAAGCAACAGCCTCGGCATCATTACCGTTCATGGGCTGGAAGTAGACATGGCCTTGGACGTGGCTGCAACCGAGCAGTCTCACCAGTTCCAGCTCGTCGAGCGTTTCCACCCCTTCGGCTGTCGTATCCATGTGCAGCGCTTCGGCAAGGCTGGTGATCGAAGCGATGATGGCACCGTTTCGGCTGCCCTGCTCGGTGGCGCCTTGTACGAAGCTACGGTCGATCTTGATCTTGTCGAATGGCGCTTTCTTGAGATAGCCCAGCGATGAATAACCGGTGCCGAAATCATCCAGCGCGAGGCGCACACCGACCCGTTTCAGCGCTTTGAACATCGCCTCGGTTCCGGCGTTGTCGTTAAGGAACACGCTCTCGGTAATCTCGAGCTCGAGCCGCGATGGCGCAACCCCGCTATGCGCCAGCGCGTTGGCGACGATGCTAGGAAGTTCGGGGTTGGCAAATTGAAGCGCCGAGACATTCACGGCGCAGCGGATCGGGCTTGGCCAGCGCGCCAAATCGGCGCAGGCCGTGCGCAGCGCCCATTGTCCCAATCGGTCGATCAGGCCCGCGTCCTCGGCAATCGGCACAAAGCGCGATGGGGAAAGCCACCCGCGCGTTGGATGATTCCAGCGCATCAACGCTTCGAACCCGACGATCTTGTCGGTCGCTGCGTAAACAACAGGCTGGTAATACATCTCCAGTTCGCCGCGCGCCATCGCATCACGCAGGTCCTGCTCCAGCTCGGCGCGTTCTTCGGCTGCGGCATGGAGATTTTCGGCGTAGAACCGGAATACCCCGCGCCCGGCATCCTTGGCGGCGTAAAGGGCAAGGTCGACGTTGCGGATCAACTCTTCGCTGGTTGATCCGTGTTCGGGTGACATCGCAATGCCCACCGATGCGCCGATCACTACGCTCTGCCCGTGGATTGAATAGGGTTGCGACAACGCATCAATGATTTCGCGCGCAAGATAGCCGAGTGCCGCGCGGCTTTGCTGGCCGGGCACAATCACCTTGAATTCGTCACCGCCGAGCCGCCCGCACCGCCCCGCTCCATCGATTGCCCGCTCCAACCTCTGCGCCACCTGCTTGAGCAACGCATCGCCCGCCGGGTGTCCAAGTGTATCATTGACCTGTTTGAACCGGTCGAGATCGAGCATCAGCACTCCGCAGCCCCGCTCACGCGCACTGGGTGCGGCAAGTATCTGTTCAAGCGCCTGGCTCAACTGAACGCGATTGGCGAGCCCGGTCAGCGAATCGTAGTGTGCGAGGCGCGAGACCTGCTGTTCGCTGCGGCGCTTTTCGGTGAGGTCCGTGCCGTGGCCGCGAAATCCGCAGAAGTTGTGGTAGGAATCGTACACCGGCCGCCCTGTCAGCGCCCACCAACGTTCCTCGCTACGGTTCGCCGCGCGCACTTCGACATCATGAAAAGCCGACCGCGCCGAAAGATGAAAGCCAAGCGCTCGCTCGGCATCATTGGATCCGGGCGTGATCGCGACGATCTCACCCAAAGGTTGGCCGCACAGCGCGTCAGCAGATCGGCCCAGCACCTTGGCAGCTTTGGGCGAAATATAGGTGATCAGCCCGCGCCGGTCCGTCTCCCAGAACCATCCCTGCCCGGTTTCCTCAAAGCTGCGCAAGATGTCCTCAGCCCGCGCCGCCACCCGTTCGCGCGCTTCGCGCACCAACCGTCTGCGTTCGGCGGCAGTCCATTCGAGCCGCGCGATCAGCGCCAGCGCAATCACCGCCGCCAACAAGGCCCCCAGCGTTACGGCTCCGGGCACCAGAATGGCAAACCCCGCCCAGCTGGCGATCTTGGCGCAGAACAGCGACATGATCCGCACCTTGAATAGCGCGGCTGCGGCAGCGTTGATGCAGACGAGTGTCGCTACCGCCCATTGCCACGGGAGGCCTTCGATGACCCATGATGCCAGCGCAAAGCCAGCGCAGGCCATCGGCAGCACAATTGCCAGCAGCACAATGAGCAGGCGCGCGATGCGCGATGTTTCAAGATTGCGCTCGGTTGCAGCAAACATTGATCCCAATGCGAACAGCAGCACCGATGCCAGTGCGGCGGCACCGGTCGTTGGCGAAGGAAGGCCCCTTGCCACCCCGGCGGCAATCAAAAATGCGGCTAGAAGAAAAACTGCCATGCCGCCCGGCTGAATTGGCAGGTAGAACGTCTGCTCCCCGTGTCGCGACACCACGGCCCGTGCGAGCTCAGCCAGTTCCTCAGGGCGATTACGTTCCGGACGGCGCCGTTCACCCGGGTTACGCGAAACGGAATCATCCGATCCGCTGGCAGAAACGTCGCGCAATTCGGGCACGTCCCCGGACGGGAACGCGCCGTCAGTTTTGAGTTTTCGATTGCGCTCCCCGGACATCGTCCAGCCTCTGCCAAAAACCCTTGAGTGAAGCGTTAATCGCAAAGGTAAATTCTTTGTCAGCGGCAAGGGTAATGACCAACGTTTCGTGCGCGCGCCGCTTGCAACTTGGGATGGCACACTGCATTCTGCGGCGAGAGGCGCTGTTAACGGATGGCCAGTGAAGCCAGAGGGCGGACGCCAGAAATAGGGGATTCCATGGCACGCAGCGAAGTGAAGCTAGAAAACGAAGCAGCCCAGTCGACCAACGCGCTCGGCCCGCTGATCGGAGTGGCGCGCGAAGACTTTGTGAGCGCCGTAGCGCTGCTGTTGCGTGAAACCGCGTCAGACCCCACCCGTGTCATCCGCCATTCCGCGGCGATGGCGCAGGACATGGTAAAGATTCTCACCGGCAAAAGTGAACTCGCGCCCGACCCCAAGGACAAGCGGTTCATGGATCCAGCCTGGGCTTACAACCCGTTTTTTCGCGCTGGGGCGCAGTACTATCTCGCGGTGCAGAAGGGAATGCGCGGCTGGCTGGAGGAGCTTGAACTTGACGAGCTTGAACGCAACCGCGCCAATTTTATCGCCAACATCATCCTTGATGGCCTGGCCCCCTCCAACACCCTGATCGGCAACCCGACTGCGCAAAAGCGGGTGATCGATTCGGGCGGACTCAGCCTGATCAAGGGCCTGCAGAACGCCTACAACGACATCGTCCACAACAAGGGCATGGTCAGTCAGGTCGACAAGCGTCCGTTCAAGCTGGGCGAGAATGTCGCCACATCCAAGGGATCGGTCGTGCTGCGCACCGAGATGATGGAGCTGATACACTACGCACCGACCACCGACGAAGTCTATGAAATTCCTCAACTCACGATCCCGCCGCAAATCAACAAGATGTACATCAACGACCTCAGCCCCGATAAGTCGGTGGTCAAATGGCAACTTGATAACGGCATCCAGACCTTCGTCATCTCGTGGCGCAATCCGACCAAGGAACAGGGCCGCTGGGGCATGGCGGATTACGTCCATTCGTGCCGCGAAGCGATGGAGGCGGTCGCGGCGATCACGGGCTCCAAGAAGGTGAATGTGTCGGCAGGTTGTTCGGGCGGGCAGACCGCCGCGATGCTCGCCTCGAAACTCGCCGCCGACAAGTCCGACCTGCTCGGGACACTAACGCTGATGGTGTGCGTGCTGCACCCGATGGCCACCGATATCGAAGCGGGATCGCTGGTCAGCGAAAACGGCATGAAGCTCGCACGTCAACGCGCCAGCAAAGCGGGCGTGATCAAAGGCGATGATCTGTCGCGCGGATTTGCGTGGCTGCGTCCCAACGACTTGATCTGGAACTACGTCATCAACAACTACCTGCTTGGTGCGGATCCGCCGGCATTCGACGTTCTGTTCTGGAACGCTGACGCTACAAACCTATCAGCCAGCCTGATGGGCGATTTCCTGACGGTCTACGAAACGCTCGCGTTCACCAAGCAAGGCGAGGTCGAGATGGTGGATCACAAGATCGATCTGAGCAAAGTGACCGGCGACCTGTTTATTCTTGGCGGGGTGACCGATCACATCACCCCTTGGAAAGCGACATATCGTTCGACCCAACTGTTCGGATCGAAAGACGTGACTTACGTGCTCAGCCAATCGGGCCATATGCAGGCGATCCTCAACCCGCCGACCAACCCCAAGGCCAAGTATTTCGTGCAGACCAAGAAGGGCAAGCTCCCCGCGACCCCCGATGAATGGCTGCAGGGCACCGAAGAGGTCAAAGGCAGCTGGTGGCCGCTGTGGATGGAATGGGTGCAGGCACGCTCTGGCAAGAAAAAAGCTGCGCCTGCTGCACTCGGCGATGATACCTATTCACCGATGGAAGCTGCACCGGGACTCTACGTCCTAGAAGAAGTCTGATATTGCAGTGCAGCGTAGGGGCTACCGGGGGGTGGCCATAAGCCTGCGAGTTTTATGGGCGCGCGCGTTTAGGGATCGACGTGCGCGCCCAACCCGCGCCTCCTTTGGCGCGCCAGAAAGGACGTGAATTCGTGGCCAATGCAATGGACGGCGCTGTCGTCACAATGGAACAAGTGGGCGGTCGGACGCTACGGACTGCGGCATGGCGGCTTGATGTGCCGTCGGATCATCTGCCGGTTTTGTTCTTCAACGGCATCGGCGCCAATATCGAAGCGGTCGCCCCGCTTGCCGCCTCCATGCCAGAACGCGGCTTCATCATGTTCGACATGCCAGGGACCGGCGAATCGCCCGATCCGCTGATTCCCTATACCCCCTTCATCATGAGCTGGACGGCAGCGCAGCTTCTGTCGCGCTATGGGCTAGATCAGGTTGACGTGATGGGCGTGTCGTGGGGCGGCGCGATGGCTCAGCATTTTGCTTTGCAGCACCCCGGGCGCACCCGGCGGCTGACGCTGATCGCAACCACGCCGGGCATGCTGATGGTACCAGGCAACCCTGCCGCCTTCACCAAGATGGCCGATCCGCGCCGCTATATCGATCCCGACTTCATGAATGAACATTTCGCCACTCTTTACGGCGGGGTCGACAAGGATGGGGCCGAGCACCAAAAGGACAGCCATATCGGCCGCCTCAAGCCCCCCTCTCCGCGCGGGTACATGTATCAGCTGTTGTGCATGATGGGCTGGAGCAGCCTGCCTGCGCTGCCGTTTATGACCAAGGAAACCCTGATCATGATGGGCGAGGATGACCAGATCGTCCCGGTTATCAATGGCAAGATACTGAAGGCGATGATCCCGAAGTCACGCCTGATGACTTTTGCGGGTGGTGGGCATTTGTTCCTGCTGACCCATGCCGATGAAAGCGTTGCAGCGATCCGCGAGTTCCTTGACGCGCCAGAGACCGAGAAAGAGGCGCGACGGATGGCGGCAGCTTAGGCTGCGCTGGACAGCCCGCCGCGATTGCGACATTCTCCCGTGCAAAAGGGAGAGAGAATATGGCGCAATATGACCTGATCGTTCGGGGTGGCACGATTGTCGACGGCACCGGTGCCCCGGGGTTCGTTGGTGATGTCGCGGTCAAAGACGGCCTAATCGTTGCCATTGGTCAGATCAGCGGTTCTGCCGCCGAAGAGATCGATGCAACCGGCAAGGTCGTCACTCCCGGCTTTGTCGATATCCACACCCACTACGATGGACAGGCAACCTGGGATCAGGAAATGGCCCCATCGAGCTGGCACGGCGTGACCACCGTGGTGATGGGCAATTGCGGCGTTGGCTTTGCGCCTGCCAAACCCGACCGCCGTGAGTGGTTGATCAGCCTGATGGAAGGGGTCGAAGACATCCCCGGCACCGCGCTTGCCGAAGGAATGACCTGGGATTGGGAGACCTTTCCCCAATATCTCGATGCGCTGGAGAAACTCCCCCGCACGGTCGATATCGGGACTCACGTTCCGCACGGCGCGGTTCGGGCCTATGTGCTCGGCGACCGCGAACAGCCGGGCGCGGTCCCGACCGCAGATGACATCGCCGCCATGTCAGCCATCGTTGAGGAAGGTGTGCGCGCCGGGGCGCTGGGCTTCTCGACCTCACGCACGGTTTTACACAAGTCGATTGATGGCGAGCTTGTCCCCGGTACCACCGCCACGCCTGAAGAACTGATCGCCATCGGCAAAGCAATGGGCCGCGCCACCGCGGCTGGCGGCCATGCGGTGTTCGAAATGGCGAGCGACCTCAAACGCGAATGGAACGAGTTCGAGTGGATGGGCAAGCTGAGCCGCGAGGCCAAGATCCCTGTCACCTTCGCCGCGCTGCAATCGATCGCCAAGGAGCTATCGCTCGACGAGCAGATTGCAATGATGCGCGCCGAAAACGACAACGGCGCGAAGATCGTCGCTCAGATCGCACTGCGCGGCAATGGCATTATCATGGCGTGGCAGGGCACGGTGAACCCATTCGCCTTCCGCCCCAGCTGGCAATTGATCAAGGACCTTCCGTGGGAGGCGCAGAAGGCTAAGCTGCTTGACCCCGCTTTCAAAGTCCAGTTGCTGGCAGAACCCAATGATTACAGTGCTGCCCCGCAGGATATCCTCGGTGTGGTGATGGTCATCAGCCAAGGCTGGGCGCTGCAATATGAGATGGACCCCGATTTCGACTACGAGCCTCAGGCCGAGGCAAGCATCAATGCCCGCGCAGGGACCGCCGGGGTCTCACCGCAGGAATATGCCTATGATCTGCTGTGTCGTGACGAGGGTAAGGGCTTCATTTATTTGCCGATCCTGAACTACGCCGACGGGAACCTCGATTTCCTGCACCCGCTCCAGCACGCCGACGACACGGTCAATTCACTCTCCGATGGCGGCGCACATTGCGGCACGATTTGCGATGCAGCCTCCCCCACTTTCATGCTCGAACACTGGGTGAAAAGCCGCAAGCGGGGGTCTAGGATCAGTCTGGAGCAGGCTATCAAGCGCCAATGCCGCGATACCGCGGTGCTGTACGGGCTGGACGATCGCGGGGTGATCGCACCGGGCTATCTCGCGGATCTCAACGTGATCGACATGGACGCCCTGAAGCTTGGCAAGCCTTGGCTCGCCTTCGATCTGCCCGCCGGTGGCAAGCGGTTACTGCAAAAGGCTGAGGGGTATGTCTGCACGATCAAGACCGGAGCTGTCACGTTCCGCCACGGCGTTTGGACGGGCAAAACGCCTGGCGGCCTTATCCGCGGCCCGCAGCGTGTGGGATTGGCCGAAGCGGCAGAATGATCCGCCGCTAGCTGCGTTCCGGCCTAGGGTTCGATTACGATACCCTTAGCCGGGTCGACGTGTCCGCCGATCATTTCAAGGAAGGTCGAGCGAGCGGACTCCAGGCCTTTCAACCGCACGATTTCAACCGAGGAACCGGCTGCCTGAAGAAAGTCGTGCCAGGCAGCAGCGGCCATCTTGCCACCTTCGACCGCGCCGTGCTGCTTGAAAAACGATACGAAGTGATCAGGCGCGAAGAACAGCGTCGGTTTCGGGCCGGGCAGACCGCCTGCTCCGCCAAACCCAACGCCGCGCTCCTCGATATGGGTCGCGCCAACGAGGCATGAATATTTGAGGCTGCCCGCAAAGTGGTGATGCACCCCGGCAAGCAGTTTGGCATTGCCGGCGAAATCCACACTAACACTGGGTTCGACCGGCACCGCGCCGAGATCGCCGTAGGCGTAAACCGCGTCATACAGGCCGGTGCCCGTGACGAAACCGACATTGCCCGCCGAAGTCAGCCCAATCCGCCTGATTCCCGGCGAATTCTGCCGCGCCACGCTGGCGAGCCCCATCGCGGTTTTGGACGAGGCACTGGTCAGGATGACTTGCGTCGCACCAAACCAATCCTGACTGCGCATGAAGTGATCGATCACGAACCCGGTCTTGAACAGCGGGCCAAAGATCATCCGCTCAGCCTCGCGTGCGGGATCATGCTCCGGGTCACCTGCGAGGCGCGTGTAGGCATTATAAACCGGGCTCATCGGCTGACGGTAATCGGTCAAGTCGGTAAAGCCGCCGGGATGGATCCTCCCCGGCACCACATCCAGATGCGTCGCCATTGGCAGATAGCCATAGACCCGCTCACCCACTGCGATATCAGGGCAATTGCTCTCGATCACCCGCGCATGGCCCCACATCGGCACGATGCCCATTCCTTCGGGCGCGGGGAAGAAATCCCAGTATTTGAACCCATCGCCCACCACCGCATAACTGATGTTGTTGGCGGTGACCGAGAAACTCTCGATAGCGAACCGAACCGCGCCGGCTGCCAGCGGGTTGAGCGGCAGCTCGACCAACGCGGCGTCACTCAATGCGGTCTTGCGCACATGAACCTGAGTTACGGACATCGCCTCAATCGCGCCCATCACACCCGCATCGGCATGAGCACATACAGCGCGCGGCTACCTTCATTCTCGCGGATCAAAGTCGGTGCGCCCGCATCAGCGAGGTGCAGTTCAACCGTATCGGAATCGATCTGGCCGAGGATGTCCTTGAGATAGTTGGCGTTAAAGCCAATCTCCATTGCTTCGGACTTGTAATCTGCTGCAAGTTCTTCGGCCGCCGTCCCGTTGTCGGGTGAAGTGACCGAGAGCGTCACGCGGTCCTGATCGAGGCCG
>Ga0163144_10030257_pt1 | contig 10361 bp, 8 predicted proteins | sample OliLak19BULKMAT1_FD_123175 | JGI IMG/M metagenome (GOLD analysis project Ga0163144, IMG submission 123175) | Freshwater microbial mat bacterial communities from Lake Vanda, McMurdo Dry Valleys, Antarctica - Oligotrophic Lake LV.19.BULKMAT1 | ecosystem: Environmental > Aquatic > Freshwater > Lake...
AACAGCATGGGCTGGGTTGGACATTTGAAGAACCCTTGGAAGAAAGCCTGATGAGTTTTTTCAAGGCTTTGGAAGTTTCCGACTGGGAGAAAATCAGCCGTGCTTGCCTCGCTCATCCTCGGAACGAATTTACGGGCGAGTCCGATTATGTGCGTCTCTCCCGGCACTTGCTTGCGCTGGAAAATGGCTTGTGATTGGAAGTTGAATCCTTAGCGTATCGGCATCAAATGACATTTTTCCCATCCAAACTGATACCCTTTTCAAACATTTATCGAGGTTTGCCCGTGGCGCTGGCCTGCGGCTGGTTTGTTTCCTGCGGCACACACGGGCCTTCTTCGCAGCCTGTGACACATGTCTTGCAAGGGAATCGACTCGCCGATGCGGACGAATTGCTGAAGCGCGCGGATCGTCTCATCTTGGAGCCCGCAGCGGCGGCAGTCTATTCATTAAGGGCAGGGGAGATCGCATGGAATTTCCTGGATACCAATGGTGGATCGATCACGGATGTGAATGCACTACCCCTAGAACAACAGCACGCGCTCAAGGTCCTGACGACGGCGACGGAGAATCTGGCTCCCAACTTTACAGGTTCCAACTATCAGCCCGAAAAGAAGTTCAATCATGAAGGTTACTCTTACCGCGTCGATGCCTCGCGGGTGAAGGAGAAGGGCGTGTTCCCTTTGGCCAAGCTTCTTTCAGTGAAACCTGCGCGTGAGGTTCCGCATAAACTTTGCAAAAACTGGCATACCGAAGATGGCGCCGGAGCCGCCTTTTCGCCTAACTGGAGCATGCCAAGCGACCCGGGAATGCGGCGCTTTGTGTCGAGAAGTCGGGGATATCTGGAGCCGATCACCGGGGTTCTTTCCTTCGATCCTCCCGCCAAGCGGGGTGGAATCCGGAGGGTTTCTCTTACCGGTTACGATCCCACGATGATCTCCCGCGTCCGGTTGGGAGCGACTAACTATCCGTTAGCCGCAGATTTTACGGCTCCCATCGTCGAGCAGACACAAGACATCCAGGAGCTACGGATTGCGCTGCAAGGTTTGATTCACCCGGATGTGTTGGATGCCAAGCTGATCATGCTGGAACCCTACAATCCTCAGCGGATTCCAATCTTGTTAGTTCATGGTCTCAACTCGCATCCGCGGATGTGGAGGGATGTGATCAATGACCTGCGTGCCGATCCAAAGTTGCGCGGGCGCTATCAGTTCATGCTGTTTTACTACCCGACCGGGTGGCCGATCAGCTATTCGTCCATGCGCCTCCGGGAAGAACTTGCGGCCCTGGAGCAGAAGGTTGGAAAACCAAAGAATATGGTGCTCGTGGGCCACAGCATGGGCGGGTTGCTTTCGCGGATGCAGGTGGTTAATCCGGGGAATGTGATTTGGAATGCCCAGCTTAAAAAGGACGCGGATCGGCTGGACCGCACGTTGCCCCCGGATCATCTCATCCGTCGGATTCTGAAATTCAATGCGGATACCGATATCACCCGACAGATTTATATCTGCACTCCACACCGAGGCAGCGGTCTAGCTGACCTATCCCTGACCAATTGGTTCGTCAAGATCCTGTCGCTGCCCACCCAGATTACCGGCGCGATTGTTGACATCCCGGGAACCCTTTCCGAGCCTGCGAAAATGACAAGTGTCAAGGGACTCTCTCCTACCAATCCATTATACAAGGCGCTGGACCGGATTCCGATCGCGATTCCCCATCACACCATTATCGGTGACCGCGGCAAAGGGGATACTCCCAACAGCAGCGACGGCGTCGTGCCCTATTCAAGTTCGCACTTGGCGGGTGCCGAGTCCGAAGTGATCGTGCCCGACGGGCATGGTGGGTTCAAACATCCGCTCGCGATTCAAGAATTGCGCCGGATCCTTCTCCTCCATGCAGGAGTGAAAGAGACGCCGTAAACACCACCCCCTCCCAAAATAGCTCTATTTTCTCCTTGCCAAGAGGGCGGCGATCCCTAGTTTTTCCGTCCCATGCCAAGAGTCGGAGGAAAAGCAAAAACACGGAAAGCCGTTGCCAAGCGTTTCAAAGTCACTGGGACAGGGAAAATTCTTCGTCGCAAACAAGGGGCTCGCCACTTGTTGCAAGGCAAGAACAGCAAACGCAAGCGTCGTCTTGGCCAAGCTGCTCTCGTCTCCGATGCTGACCTTCGCAACGTCAGAGAGAATCTTCCTTTTTCCCGGTAACCTGGAAATCGCAGCAACGAATAATAGTCCCGTCCGCTTATCGGACGGCCTTCACACAGCCTGATCCCGAGAGGGAGACACGAACAGTCGAGACTGTGGAAGGAAATGAAATCAACGGTCTGTTCAAACTGAAATAATACCAAATGCCACGTGCCACCAACTCACCGGCCAGTCGCGCCCGCCGCAAGCGGACGCTTCTCCGTGCCAAGGGTTTCCGCGGTTTCCGCTCGAAACTCTTCCGTTACGCCAAGGACGCTGTCCGCAAGGCGATGACGTATGAATATCGCGACCGGAAAAAGCGCAAAGGTCAATTCCGCCGTCTGTGGACCCAGCGTATCAACGCTGCCTGCCGCAACGAGGACATGACTTATTCACGCTTCATCGAAGGTCTGAAAGCCGCCGGTATCGAAGCTGACCGCAAGATCCTCTCGGATCTCGCGATCAACGACGCCGCCGCCTTTTCAGCCATCGTTGCCCAAGCCAAGAAAGCACTCGAAGTCAAAGCGGCTTCGAAAGCCGCCTGAACTTAGGAACCCAATCATCAACACGCCGTCCAGCTTCCCGCTGGACGGCGTTTTTTATGCGGTGAAAATCAATTTGAAGCCCGCCACGAGCAACACCGCCGCGAGCAGCCGTTTGATCAATGCGTGATCGAAGCGTCTGCTGCCAAAATAGGATCCCGCCGCGCCGCCCAAGATCGCCGCCACTGCCAAAGCGATGGCAAATTCCGGGAAACGCCGGGTGCTGCTCAGATTACCTAACAATCCCGCCGCCGAGTTGACCAGAATGAACAAAGCAGACACCGCCGCCGCATTCTTCGTTTTTGCCCAACGCATGAAAAGCAGCATGGGTGTTAGAAAAATCCCGCCGCCTGTGCCTGTCATTCCAGAAAGCAATCCAAGCCCTGCGCCTAACGAGATCGCCACCGGGCGTGAAGGTTGCCCCGTCACCCGATCCTCCGAAGGATTCCAGAAAAACCTCGCTGCGGAAAACAGCAACACCACCCCGACAAGAATTTTGAAAACAGCCGTCGGCAAATTCAGATATCCCCCGACAAAGGCCATCGGCACAGCGAGCACCGCAAAAGGCCAAAAGAGCGACCAGCTGAAATGCCCTGCCCGCCAGAACTGCCAGGTCCCGATGCTGGCCACCAGGATGTTCAGCACCAAGGCCGTCGGCTTGATTTCTGCAGGCGCCAGGCTGAACAATGTCATCACCGCGATGTAGCCCGAGGCCCCCGCATGACCCACGCTGGAATAAAGAAAGGCAACCACCAAAACCGCAAGGGTCAGAAATGGAAGCGAATCGTGGAGCATGAATATTCGAACAGTGCAGAGAATTCCTAAACCCATTGCCCTAGCAAGCCGAATCCGGCCTGCATCGGCAAGCACCGACAACCCGACTCAAAAGTTCGACCGAAATACCCTCCACCCGCAAAAAAAATTCGCTTCCTGAGAAATCCCACACATCTTTTCATCTTTCTGTCCTAACATCACCATGAAACCCATTCTCCAACTCTTCGCCACCCTCCTCTTTGTCACCTTCCTCCACGCGGAGGAAAACCGCCGTCCCAACATCCTTTTCATTCTCACCGACGACCAGGCGCCCTTCGATTTCAAATTCCACAACCCGCAATCCACTCTTGAATCGCCGAACATCGACCGCCTTGCGTCCAGCGGCATGATCATCGACTCCGCCTGTCACATGGGGGCCTTCACCGGTGCTGTCTGCACACCCTCGCGGCATATGATCATGAGCGGACGCACGGTCTGGCACCTTCCGATCGGCCCAGGTGCGAAGAACTGCCCACCCAACCTTGACAAAAATACCATTGGCGCCGTCTTCAATCGCGCTGGATACGCCACCATGCGCACCTGCAAACAAGGTAACAGCTACGCCGATGCGAACAAGCAATTCAGCGTTGTCCATGATGCCACCAAGCGCGGTGGCACCGCAGAATCCGGCAGCGCATGGCATGCTGACCGCGTGCTCGATTACCTCGGCGAACGGAAAACGAAACAAGACGAGCGCCCGTTCTTCATCTACTTCGGCCTCTCACATCCGCACGACGTTCGCGACGGCACGCCCGAACTGCTCGCGAAATATGGCGCCACCAACCACACCGACAAATCCTCCCCGCCGCCCATCCACCCTAAACAGCCGCCTCTGCCGCCGAACTGGCTGCCCGCCCATCCCTTCGACAACACCGGGATGGACGTGCGCGACGAGGAATCGGTCAGCGGCGTGTGGAATCGCCGCGACGAGGCCACCATCCGCAACGAGATCGGCCGCGAATACGCCTGCGCGGAAAACATCGACATCCAGATCGGCCGCGTCCTCGCAAAACTCGAGGAAATGGGCGAACTCGATAACACCTACATCTTCTACACCGCCGACCACGGCATCGCCATCGGCCGCCACGGCTTGCAGGGAAAACAAAACCTCTACGAGCACACTTGGCGCGTGCCGATGATCGTCAAAGGCCCCGGCATCCAACCCGGCATGCGCGCCCCTGGCAACATCTACCTCGGCGACCTGCTCGCCACTTTTTGCGACCTCACCGGTGTCAGTCCACCGGAAACCAACGAGGGCACCAGCTTCAAGCCGGTGCTCTTGGGTGAAAAACCAGCCATCCGCGACACCCTTTATGGCGTTTACAGTGGCGGCGAAGAACCCGGCATGCGCAGCGTGAAACAGGACGACTGGAAACTCATCGAATACGAATCCACCAACTCAGATCTCCGCCAAACCCAGCTCTTCAATCTCAAGGAAAATCCCCACGAATTCATCGACGAACACAGCAATCCCAAAGTCACCGCCCTCACCGGCGTGACACCCGCGAAGAACCAAACCAACCTCGCCAATGACTCTCAACATGCCGCCAAGCTCTTGGAAATGCGCACGCTTCTCCTCGCCGAAATGCGCCGCCTCAACGACCCATCGCGTTTTTCAAATCAACCCGATGACGGCCTAACACCCCTTGAAAACGACAAGGCCATGAAAAGGGACAAGAGGAAGAAATTATAGCTGTTAGATATATTATCAAATGCCAACCCTAACATGATCACTTTTTTAAATCCGTATCCGAATTCTTAACGAACCTGCTCATCACAACACGGTACGTCCAAATCAGCTTCGTTCGTCACCCACACCACCATTCATTCCATGAAAACGATTCAACCACTTCTCAAGGCCGGCCTCTGGGTATCCATCTTTTTGTTGGCCTCGCTATGCGTTCAAAATCCGCTCGTCGCAGCGGAAAAAACGGTCGCCTCATTTGCCAATGATAAGTCATTGGAATCTTGGAAATCCGTGAATGACGGAGTGATGGGCGGGGTCTCGAAGGGCGGATTCAAGCGCTCCGACCGGGAAACTCTTGTTTTTAGTGGAGAGCTATCGCTTGCCAACAATGGTGGTTTTGCATCCATCCGAATGAATCCCGGCGAACTCGGATTGGCAGGAACCTCTGGAATCGCTGTCAAAGCGCGTGGGGATGGGCGGACCTACTGGGTGGATTTGCGCATGGCGAACCAAGCGGCCGCCAGTTCGTATCGGGCCTATCTACCTACCACCGCAGGCGAGTGGAAAGAGACGCGGATCCCTTTCGGAGAGTTCAAACTTCAGGCCTTCGGCCGTGAACTTCCCTCCAAGGCAATCAATCCCGATTCCATCAACTCCGTTGGCTTCACCATCGCCGACAAAAAGGAAGGGGCGTTTGCCCTGGAGATCAAATCCATCAAAGCCACCGACAAGGCCGATGCTGTGAAAGCTGAAAATGGGGGCAACCTGGTGGATGTCGCGAAAGCCGCTGGCGGCTTCAAAACCCTTCTCGCCGCAGCCACCGCTGCGGATCTCGTCGGAGCTCTAACGGGAGATGGGCATCTAACCGTCCTTGCGCCCACCGATGAAGCGTTTGCCAAGTTGCCTGCCGGTACCGTCGAGACGCTGTTGCGACCGGAAAATCGTGAGGAACTTTTGGCCGTCCTCAAAAACCATGTGATTGCCGGAAAGATCTCTCTTGCCAAGGCTCTCGATGCGCGCGAAGCGGAATCATTGGAAGGGTCGAAGATTTCCTTCCGGTTTGAAGACGCTCGAATCCTCATCGGCAAGGCAACCCTCCTCAATGCCGACATCACCGCCTCCAACGGGATCATTCATGTCATCGACCAGGTCTTGATCCCGCAAGCCATGCAAAGCAAACCCATGACTGCTTCGCAGCTGATAGAATTAGCAATCGAACGTGGAGTCCCCATTTTCAACAACGGTGATATCGACGGATGCGCGGCCATCTACGAGGTCACGATCGAAGCACTGAGAACCATGGAGAGCGTCCCCAAGGCATCCCGGAAAATTCTCGCGCAGGCGCTCACCGGAGCCCGTGCCGCGAAGTCGTCACGTGAGGGGGCCTGGATTATGCGCGAAGCGATCAACACAACGTGGGATAGTATCAATCGTTAGACCGGTATCAACTCTGATTGGCACCCACATGATCAAACTGATACCCACCCTGCCAAAGGACTGGCGGGCGATAAAATAGATGCAGTCACTCGACCGGATTTTTCGATTTCTCATCCAGGAAGCATTTGAAAAATTGGGCTAAAATAGTCATTTTGGATGCATGAACGCTTCCTTTCCCACGCCGCGCGGTTTCAGCCCCCGAGTCCAAGAGCTCCCGACGGTCACCGCCACCGAGCTGAAACACTCGACGGCAGATGTCCTCGATCAAGTGCATGCCGGCAAGGCCCTCGCCGTCGCCCGCCACGACAAGCCCCGCGCCGTCCTAATCTCCGTCGAATGAGGTGGAAGACGACAAGGATGCCACCAACAGCGCTGATCTCATCAGGCGCTACTCATCGCTGAGGATCGCCGGTAAGGCATCCTGGCTGCGCTGACCGCCTGCGGTGTGTGGATCTTCGCGGTAAAACCGGAAATCTACCCGGATTTACCGACTGCTTATCCGGTCGTCTCGCTCGTCGCAGGGACTGTCTGCGCTTTTCTTGGAATCTTGGCCTCGCTCGGGAAAACAAGGCCCGCGCCGGTGACCGCCGCGCTCGGGCGGATGGCGATGGCTCTGCATTTCCTCACTGCGGGAGCTTTTCTTGCAGCGAGCTTTTCGCCGTTGCCCCTGCCACTGGTATTCTCATGGAGTCTGTGTGTTCTGATGGTGATTCTGTGTGTGGATACATTTCTCAAGCTCGTTTCCAGGCTCTACACGCCACGCCGTTGTTGGGCAGACCTTCCGGGACCGGGGGCTTTCTTTTTCTTCCGCTGGCTTGGCAAAGATGGAGCCGCGTGCTTCCCCAGCGCCCGTGCCGACGATGAGCATTTTCGCTTAAGCTGCTTGAAATGTGGATGTGGCCTGCGGTGCGCCGCCAGCTGCCGGCTTTGGCACTTGCCGCACTTTTACTCACCTGGCTGGCCAGCGCCTTCCATGAAGTGGGTGTGGGTATGACCGGTGTCCGCCAACGGGCGGGCACTTGGGAAAAGCAGACGCTTGCACCCGGCTTCCATTTTTCGCTACCGTGGCCGTTAGGAGATGTCCGGCGGGTGGACACGGGGAAAATCCACGAGACAGTGTTAGGTTTCCGCTCGGATCCGGGCCAGCCGATTCTTTGGGAACGCGCCCACTATGACGGCGAGCAACTCTCGCTGGTCGGCGGCGGCGATGATTTTCTTTCCATCTCGGTGCCTGTTCACTACCGCATTGCAGACCCCGTAAACTTCCTGCGCGGGGCTGCGGAGTCGGAAAGACTCGTCCGTGATCTGGGAGATAGGAATTTGCTGGATCTTACTTTGCATCGCTCTGCCGCCGCAATAATGACGACGAGCCGGGAAGAAATCCGCAAGGACTTCCATGTCAAATTACAACAAGAACTTGATCTCGAGAACTCCGGTATCCGCATTGAAGAAATCTGCCTGCGCGATGTCCACCCCGCTGTGGAAGTCGCGCCATCCTACCAGGAAGTGCTGGCCGCGCTGGAGGAAAAGGAAGCCACGCTACATGATGCGGAAAGCTATCATCGTGATTACTATACCCGTGCGAAAAGCGATGCCTACACGCTGGTGGTGAACTCGCAATCGTCATCCGTAAATCGCCAGACCCAAGTGACCGGCGAAATGACACGTTTCAATCTAAGGCGTGATGCATGGAACATGAACCGACAGCTTTTCGAAATGAGGGAGGGTTTCCGAATCTTCGACGATACGTTGGAAGGGGCAAAAAAGGCGATCTTCGATGAACGCATCCGCTCCAGCATGAATACCCAGCTCGATCTCCGCAAAGTCCTCAATCCTGAAATGCCCGTCACCCGCCCCATCGTCCGGGAAAGTCTCGTGCGACGTCCCGCACGCTCGCGCGACGCCTTCGATCTCGATATCGAAGGCTACCTCCGCACCGACCGAGGCGAGGTGCCCGCCGTATCCGGTGTGGCCGATGATCCTGATAACCTACTGAAAACAAACGTTCCTGAAAAATGACTGAAGAATCCAGCCTCCGCCGCATCACCACCCTCCGGCTCGCGCTCATTCTTGGCGTGGGAGCAAGCGTGCTCGCCTCCGCTTGTGGTTTCATCCTTAGCGAGACGGACAGTGCCTTGGTGCTGCGTTTTGGAAAACCCGTCCGCATCCTCGAAAAAGCGGGGTTTTACCTACGCCTGCCACCTCCGTTAGACCGCGTGGTGCGGATCGACCGTCGCCTGCAGCATGCGGATATCCGGCTGAGCGAAACCCTAACAAAGGATCAGCGCAATATCATCGTGCCGGTGTTTTTCACTTGGAAAGTTTTCGATCCGCTGCGTTTCCACGTGGCCGTGAAGGATACCACGAATGCCACCGGGAAGCTTGATTCACTCGTCACCTCTGCGAGAAACTCGGTGTTAGGAAGCCACCCGTTTGGTGACTTGGTCGCAGCGGAAGGCCGCGCTTCGATGTTGCCGAGTTTGGAAAAAGAAATCGTCGCACTTGCCGCGCCGGATGCGCGGGAACACCTGGGTATCGAACTACTGTCCGCTGGCATTACCCAGATCCAATTGCCCGAGGCCAATACGGAATCTGTCTTCCGCAGGATGCGTGCCGAGCGCAAACGCGAAGCCACCCAATTCCGCGCCGAGGGCCGCTCGAAAGCCGCTGAAATGAAGGCAGACACCGACAAACAAGCGAACGGCCTCATCGCGGATGCCAAACGCAAAGCCGAGGAAACCCGTGGCAAGGCGGAAGCGGATGCCGCCGCAGTTTATGCCCAAGCTCACGGAGAAGCCCCGGAATTCTATCGCTTCCTGCGCGAGTTACAAAGCCTCCGCACCGTCGTCGATAAAAACACCACCGTCATTCTCGATACCAGCATCGCGCCGTTTCATTGGCTAAAGGAAACCGAAGTGCAGCCGCCCAGCCTCCTACCCAAACGGCCCGCAGCGCCTGTCCAGCCAGCTCCCAGCTTCACGGAGAATCCAACTTATCCCGCCATAGACCGATGATCCGTCGAAAGAAAACCTACACGCTTCGCAACGAGGGCCGCGCGGTCGAGGCGCTTCTCATTCTGCTGAAGAATCTAACCGCTCATGCGCGCTGGGTCTTCGTCATTCTGTTATTGCTCTACGCGGTTTCCGGCATCCGCACAATCCAGCCACAAGAGCAGGCTCTTTTGCTCCGCTTCGGCAAGCTAGAGCCACAAGTCCACGGGCCGGGGTTGCTCTTCGGGCTGCCGGAGCCGTTTGACCGCGTCATCCGGTTTGAGACGGGCAAAGACATCGCACTCGCACTCGACCGCTGGGCAATCGATCACAAAAAAATCGGTGATCCCGATCAGGCAATCGTTTTCACAGACGCCCAGATGGTGGATAAGATGAAAAATTCATCAGTCGGCGGCTCCGTTTTCTCCGAATATCCAAAGATAGATGGCACGGCCTTGGATCCCGTCACCCGCGGCTATTCACTCACAGCGGACTTCAATTTGATCCAGGGGCGCTTCGTCCTGCGTTATCGTATATCAGATCCTTTCCGCTATGTATCGTCCGGCGAGCACATCGGCGTATTGTTAGAGAAACTCGGCTACCGCGCGATCACCCGCCAGTTAGCCTCGCGGAACATTGATGCCAGCCTCACTTCTGATCGTGCCGCTGTGGCCTCTGCTGCGGCGCAGGAAGTCCAACAGGAAGCCACCCG
>Ga0163144_10030258_pt1 | contig 10361 bp, 6 predicted proteins | sample OliLak19BULKMAT1_FD_123175 | JGI IMG/M metagenome (GOLD analysis project Ga0163144, IMG submission 123175) | Freshwater microbial mat bacterial communities from Lake Vanda, McMurdo Dry Valleys, Antarctica - Oligotrophic Lake LV.19.BULKMAT1 | ecosystem: Environmental > Aquatic > Freshwater > Lake...
CGAACAGCCTGCGCTCCCCGTCGCAGGTTGATTCACTCTTGTGGTGAAGACCTACGGCATCCCTTTACTGATTCTAATAACCTTAGCTGACTCGAATCGGCTCAACTGCGAAAGTCGGGTTAGGGTATATCGATTCGATTTATCAAGCGGACCCGGCGTGCCGTGGTGGTTTTTGACAGGGGAAGCAGGGCGGAAGGTGGTGGATCGCATTCTCAAGCCCAAGAGGGTCTACGCTCTGCATTGGGATCCAACTTCACTGCAACGCATGAGGGGTGCAGTGAAGTTGAATTACCCGAAGGCGGTGATTGGCGAGAGGTAGTCGGGTGGGGCTAGTCGTCGTTGAAGATGGAGCTGATAGCGCCTAGTGGGCTGCCGGAGTCGCCGCCTGAGGCGGAGGAGAGGCCGCCGAGTTCACGGCGCATTTTCTCTAGCGTCATCGACTGGATGATGGCGCGGCCGGGGCCGGTGAGGGTTGCGAGGAAGAGACCTTCACCCCCGAAGATGGCAGTTTTGATTCCGCCAACGAATTGGATGTCGTAGTTGACTGATTCTTCGAAGGCGACGATGCAGCCTGTGTCGACCTGGATGGTTTCGCCGGCGGCGAGTTGGAATTCTACGAAGTCGCCACCGCCGTGGATGAAGGCGATGCCGGGACCGGTCAGCTTCTCGAGAATGAAGCCTTCACCGCCGAAGAAACCGGAGCCTAGTTTCTTGACCAGGGCGATGTTGAGCTGAACAGTGACCTGGGCGCAGAGGAAGCTGTCGCGCTGAACCAAGATCGATTCACCGGGTTTGAGATCGAATGCTTGGACACGACCTGGATAGCTGCCGGCAAAGCCGACTTCGCCCTTGCCGTTGGAGCGGAAATAGGTCATGAACAAGCTTTCGCCCATAAGCTTGCGCTTGACGGCGCCCCAGATTTTAGAGCCAAGGCTGTTGCCTTGCATCTTGGTTTCCCAAGCAACGTTGGCGGTCTTGTAGACCATCCTGCCCGCTTCGGCGTAGACTTCCTGGCCTGGCTTTAAGTGGCAGCGGATGATTTGCAGGTTGTCGCCCTGGATGTCGTAGTGGAGGGGATCCTGGGCGGTTAGGCCTGTTGTGGTAATCGTTGTACTGGGTATTCCCGTCATCGCCGTCCCACATTTGGGGCAGAATCGTGCCCCGTCGTCGAGCTGAGCTCCGCAATTTGTACAAAAGGCCATGTTCATGAATGTATCTAGAATTACGTTGATTGGGGTGATCCTTGTTCCACTGATTTGCAGTGGCAAAGGCGGCAAGGATACGTGTGGGACTTATCCGGAGCGGGCGAAGGAAGAGTTGTTCCGGTCGCGACAGAATCTGGAGCGGCGGCAGCTTGAGCAGGTGTTCCGGAAACTGGGTGGACTGGCGGCAATTGCGGAGACTAAGGGCGCGGCGCGGGACGTTGGGAATCTTGCATTGATGGAGGAAGACGCGGGGATTATCAGCCGCCGGAATCTGTTTAATTTGCAAGGGAAGTTGTTGAGGTTTGTGCCCGTGGGGAGCGGGTATCGGGTTGAAGTTGCTGCGAGCGATTACAGCGAGGCGGAGCAAGGGGAGGCGCTGGATGGGTTTGGGGATGATGATTTCCGTAGCGTGGCATTGCCGTTTCCGTTTGCGTTTTTTGGGAAGGCGCAACGGACTGCCTTTGTGAATAGTGATGGAAATTTGACGTTTGGAGAGGGGGACGATTCTACACGCGAGCGAAGTCTGGGGCGGCTGGTGAGTGGGCAGCCGAGGGTGGCTGCATTTTTTGAGGATCTCGATCCTTCGCGATCTGGATCGGTTAGGGTATTGTCGCGGGCGGATCGCGTAGTTGTGAGCTGGGTTACGGTGCCCGAGTATGTGGAGTTTGGCAATGGGCCGGTGAATACGTTCCAGATCCGGCTGCTGGCAAGCGGAGTGATTGAGGTTGTATATCAGACGATGGGGAGCGAGCAGGGCGTGGTGGGTGTTGCGCCTGGGAGGCTGGACGGGGCTTCAAGTTTTGTGAGCCTCGGTAGCGCGAACGGGCAGACGTTTCAGGCTGCGGTGGCGGAGCGGTTTTCAAGCCGCGAGGAGTTGGATGTAGTGACGGCGGCGCAGCGGTTTTATGCGACGCACGAGGATGCTTACGATTACCTGGTGTTTTATAACACGCTTGGGATTGCGGCGGGCTCTGGTGTGGTGGCATACGAGAGTACGGTGAGGAATCAGCGGGCTGGCTATGGCGACGCACCCATCGAAGTTGGCTCTGAGTATGGGAGTGCTCGTCGATTGCAGGCGATTATGAACATGGGGCAAGTGGGCCAGTACCCGGTGGATCCGAACGGGATTGTGAATTCGCGCTTTACTTCGCGGGATACGCCGATTACGGTGTTGGCGCATGAGGCGGGGCATTTGTTTCTGGCTTTTGCCAGCGTAAGGGATCCACAGAATTTTGCTAGCAGACCGATGCTGGGAAGGCAGACAGCTCATTGGAGTTTCCTGTTCAATAGCGAGGCAAGTTTGCTTGAAGGGAATCGAATTGAGGATCGAGGGATGGGTGCGTCGCCACGGTTTGAGACGGTGGCTGTGACGGAGGGGTATTCGCCGCTTGATCAGTATTTGATGGGGTTGCGCGCGAAGGATGAGGTGCCGCCGTTGTTCTATGTGAGCGGGGCGGGGATCAATACTTTGTTTTCGCCGCCGCCGCAGATTGGCGTTCGGTTTGACGGAGTGCGTCGCGATTTTACTGTTGATGATTTGATCAGTGAGGTGGGTCCGAGGGTGCCGGCTCATACGGTCGCTCAGAAGAAGTTCCGGTTTGGGTTTGTGTTGATTGTGCCTCGCGGTGGGGAGGTGAGTCAGGCCGTGGTCGATCAGGTGGAGGCGTATCGGCGCGGGTTTGAATCGTATTATTTTCGAGCGGCGGGGGAGCGGGCGACGGCTGACGCCACGCTGAAGCAGAGCGTGGCATTGAGCCTGTGGCCAGCCAGCGGAGTGGTGGCGGGGCAGAGCGTGACGGGCAGCTTGCGTTTGAGCAAGGCGGCTGCTGCGACGCGGAGTTTTGGTTTGCGTGCACGGAATGCTTTGGTGGAAGTGCCAACGACGGTTACGGTGGCCGCAGGGCAGACGTCTGTGTCGTTCGCGCTTCGCGGTTTGAGGGCCGGGGTGGATTTGGTTGAAGCGACTCCTGTCGATGCGGCGTATGAAAGCGTGGAGGCTCGAGTGCAGGTGCTTGCCGGTGTTAATTCTTTAGCACTCGAGGTGGTTAGCGGCGCGGGGCAATTGGCGGGTATGGACTTTCTGGCGGGGCCGGTGGTGGTGAAAGTGACTGACGGGAACCGGTTGCCATATCCGGGGGTGCTGGTGGTGGCGGATGCGGGAACTGGTGCTGTTCTACCGGCTAGCGGAGTGTCCGATGAGAATGGTTTGGTGAGCTTTCGGTGGCGGCCGGCGGCGGCTCCGTTGAACCGCTTGGGCTTGAGGGTGGAGGGCGGGCCACAGGCGGCGGTGACTGCATTGGGCCGTCCGTTCTTGCTGGCTACGACGGTGGTGAATGCGGCTTCGTTTGGGGCTGGAGTGACGCCGTTATCGATCCATACGATCTTTGGGGCGAACTTGGCCGGCGGGGCTACCGTTTCGGCGGGGCTTCCCTGGCCTGGGCGGATTAATGGAGTTGAGGTGCTGGTGAATGGCATTTTGCAGCCGCTGATTTATGTAAGCGATTCGCAGATCAATTTCTATCTTGCGGATGAGTTTGTTGGGCAGACTGAGGTGAGCGTGCAGGTGGTGACGCCGCTTGGCGAGAGTGTCGTTGTGCGGGTGCCCTTAAAGGCTGTTGCGCCGGGGATTTTTCCGGGGGCGGTGCTGCGGCGAGGAGAGTTTATTGAGGTGTATGGGACTGGCTTGGGGCCGGTTGATCTGCGCGAGGGGTTGCATTGGGTGGTGGCTCCAGTGGAGGCGTTTGTGAATGGAACTCGCGCGGACGTGGTTTATGCGGGGCTCGCGCCCGGGTTTGTTGGTTTGTACCAGGTGAATGTGCGCGTGGTTGGAGGGGCAGTTGGTACATTGCGGGTTCGTTTGAGGGTGGGCGGGACTGATAGTAACGAGGTGGTGGCCCCTTAGTTTGCTATTTTGTTACAGTTATTGGGCATGCGACTCCTACTGCTCTTGCTTAGTGCCCTGACGCTTGTTGGGCAGCCTAGCCCCAATCGACTTACGGTGGACTGGTTGGTTCGCGAAGATATTTTCGCGGGCATGCTGGACAATGACCGTGTACGGATGGAGAAGGGCCTCGAGACTTTGAATGCGGTGGGGCGGCATTATTCGGAAGCGAATGTCTTTGCGTGGCGGTATGCGACGGAGACCGTCAAGGCGGTTTGGGCGCATGAGGCGAAGGATAGCGTCGAGTTCAATCGGCACTATGGGCTGGCGCTGACGTATCTGGATCAAAGCCGCAAGAGTGTGACTGGGGAGACGGCGGCGATCCCGGAGATTTTTGAAGGGGCAGTTATGGTGGTGATGGCCGACAGGTTGCCGGAAGTGCTTCGGAAGGGGGCGTGGGAACGGTGCTACAAAGCTTATGCGAAGCTCGATGAGTTGCAGGGGGGCTTCCTGGACAAGATGCAGATGCATATGAAGGGTGAGGTGCTTGCGGGGTTGGCGGCATCGGCTTTCCGGACCGGGCGTGAAGAGGAGCTGATCAAGACGCTGGAGCGGATGCAGGTGAGTTTGGCGAAGACGCCATATGCGCTGGTGGCGAAGAAATGGGCAGATGAGCCGGAGTCCCGGAGTAAGGTGAAGATGGCTTGTATCTCGTGTCATGAGCCGAACCGGTTGGGGAGCCGGGTGGAGCGAAGCCATAAGTAGCTAGCGCTGGACGGTGACGCGCATGAAGGTGGCGGTGATGGATGTTGCGCCGGCGGGAGCCTTGTTTTCCTTTAGCGCGAGTTCGACTAGCTCAGAGCGGAGCTGGTCGAGCTTGCCGAGCTTTTGAGCTGCTTCAGCGGCATTCATGGTTGGGCCATAGAAGGTTATGAAGAGGTCGATGAACTGTTCGGGGCCTACTGAATCGGACTGGAAACGATAGGTGTCGCGGAGCATGGAGACTTGCCCGGCGGGGATGCCGGCCTGGGCGAAGCGGTCGAGGATTTGTGATTCAACGCCCCAGGTCATTGGGCTGATGAATCCTTCGGGTGGGGGTGGGGTGTAGTTGGAACTGATCTTGAGCAGTTGGGATACGAAGGAGGTGGGGTCGTTCGGGATCCAGTTGCCCATCACGATTCGACCACCGGGTTTGGTGACACGGACTAGTTCTTTTGCGACGTCGAAGGGCCGGGGTGCGAACATCGCGCCGAACATGCTGAGGGCTAGATCGAAGGATTCGCTGGGGATGCGTTCGAGGTTGGAGGCGTCGCCTTCTTCGAAGCGGAGATTAGACAGGTTGGCTGCTTTGCCGCGCTGATTGCCGGCTGCGACGAGGTTGCTGGCGATGTCGACACCGAGGACTTCCAGGCCCTGGAGGGCAAGGGGCAGCGCTGTGGTGCCGTCGCCGCACCCGAGGTCGAGGACGCGGAGGCCGGGAGTGGCTTCGAGAGATTGTACGAGGGCGTGACCGGATTCACGCATGAATGCGGCGATGGCGGTGAAGTCGCCTTTTTCCCAGAGGGCTTTGTTGGGGTTCATAGGGTAGCTATGATGGTACGCGCAAAAAGAAACGTCCCACAAGTCGTGGAGCGTTTCTTTTTTTTAACGGAGTTGTTGGTTAGAAGTAGAACTTCGCACCAAGGACGATGCGGCGGGCGTCGAGCGAACTGGTGTACTGGCCGAAGGTGCCGGAAACCTGACGGTTTTGGGCGTCGAAGCGGGCGGTGGTGTCTACGTTTACGAAATTGGTGTGGTTGAAGAAGTTGTACATTTCGAAGCGTAATTGGAGGCGGCGTTGCTCGCCGAAGGGGATGTTCTTGATGACGGTGACATCCCAGATCTGGAGGCCGGGTCCGCGGAGTACATCCTTGGGAGCGTTGCCGATGCCGAATTCTGCGCGCGTTGGGGGAGCGAAGGCGGTGGTGTCGAAGTGGCGAGTGGGTGAGCGCTCGCTCTTGGGGAGGACCGGATTCTTCAGCAGGTTGATGCGGCTGTCGAGGCCTGCACCGGATGCGCCGAGCAGGTCAGCGCCGCTGACCAAAGAATAGCCGATACCGAGGGGAGCGCCGGAGGTCATCGAAGTCAAACCCGAAAGCTGCCAGTTGTCGAAGATTGATTTCACCACGACATTACCGCCAGCGAGCTTGGACAGGCCGGGGACGTCGTAGATGTAGTTGATGATCAGGTTGTGGGTACGGTCGAAGCTTGCCTTTCCGTAATTGCGCATACGGTAGTCGAGGTAAGGATTGACCGAGTCACCGTTGCCGTTGACGATGGTCATAGCCTTGGACCAGGTGTGGGCGAGGCCGAATTGGAGACCCTTCGAAAAACGCTTGTTGATCTGAGTCTGTAGCGAATGGTAGTTGGAGGTGCCGGCCAGTTCGATGTACTGGATGTCGGCATAGCCAGGGTTGGGGCGGAGGAAGTTGTCGGGCAGGGGGTTGCCGGTTGTTGGATCAATGCTGCTGGGCCGGAAGCGGATGCCGTACGGCAGCGCATTGAGGCTGCGGCGTTGCATGAGGTGGCGGCCGACGTTGCCGACATAGGCGACATCGAGCACCGCGCCGTAGCCTACGTTTTGCTGGATGCCGAAGCTCCAGTTGTAGACGGTGGGCGGCTGGAAATCACGCTGGATGGAGGTGACTCCGGGAGGGCTGATGCGGAAGGGGCTGCGCAGAAGGTCGGCAATGGTGGTGTTGACGGCAGTGCGGGTGATTGTATTGGGAGGAAGTTCGCGGTGAATCAAGATCTGGTCGTCGTTGAAGCGGTCGTAGAAGATGCCCGCGCCGCCGCGGATGGCGGTCCTCGAATTGCCGAAGACGTCCCAGGCGAAGCCGAGACGGGGGGCAATCTGGACGGGGGGACGGTTCTGGATTTTTTCGTTGTAGACGGTCATGCCCTGGAAGGGAGCGACTCCGTCGGCGAACTGGCCGATCGAGGCAGGGGAGACTTCAGCGCCGGTGACCGGATCGCGGCCTACGCGTGCGCCGGCGGCATTGCGGAAGGGCTGGATCAAGGCGGGCTGCTTGTTGCGGTCATAATTGCCCAAGTCAAAAGCGGCAAGCTGATCGCCAGCGCTTGAGGTGGGCTGGATGATGTAGAAGCGAATGCCGGCGTCGATGGTGAAGCGGCGGGTGACTTTCCAGGTGTCCTGAGCGAACCATTCAATGTTGAAGTAGCGGGCGTGGCCGTCGGGTTTGTTGTTTGCTTCCGTGTAGCTTTGAACGCTGCCTAGCAGGGCGTTGGAGTAGGCGAAGTTGGTGTCGAAGGGGTTGTTGACGTCGCGATTGAAATTGAAGGTTCCGTTGAAGGCGGAACCGCGTGCGGCGTTGCGGGTGGTCTTCTCGATGTAGATTCCGAATTTGAGGTTGTGCTGGTTCATGACCTTCGAAATGTTGTCGGACCAATTCCAAATGTTGTTGGTGCCGAAGAAGGGGAAGCGCTGTTCAATGTTCAGGACACCGGCGTTGGGAACTCCGCCGAAGTTGGCTTGAGGGATCAGGTTGCGGGCGTTTGCCTGGGGGAAGAATTGCGGCAGATTTGGGGTGACCTTGGAGCGGTTGTTGCGGTCGAGGCCTTCCTGAGTGAGCGGGTCGACGGTCTGCTTGGCGCGATTAATGCCGAAGGTGAACTCGTTGACGAGGGTGGGCGAGAAGGTGTGGATCAGTGTGGCAACCGAGCCGACGGAGCGGATCTGGTAGTTGATGGGGAGCTGAGCCCAACTGGAGGAGGCGAGCACGAAGCCGAAGTCGCCCTTAAACGCTTCGTAGTCCTGAATGCCGCGCCAGTAGAACTGGGTCTTGGGACCGAGATTGTAGTCGATGCGGAGGATCGAATCGCGGCGGGGCTGCGTGATGGGGGCCTGGATCAGGGCGTTGAAGTTGTTGGTGGGATCGACGGCGTTGGGGCTGGGAAAGATGTTGAGCAGAGCTTGTCCGTTGCGATCGATGCGGTTGGGGGGGACGATGTTGCCGGGGAAGGGAACACGGTTGTTAAGTGGATCCCAGATGGGGATGAGCGCGCGGTTGGTGTCGAAGGTTTGTGAGAAGTCGCCGTTGCGTTGGAGGGCGGTGGGGAAGGTGCGGCGCTGGAGTGCGGACGGGAACTTGCGGGGCAGGAATTCCTGGCTCCAGAAGAAGAAGAGCTTGTCGCGATTCTTGTTGAGCTTGCCCATGGGGACGGGACCGCCGACGAAATAGCCTGGGTAGTTGAATCGGTATTGAGGGCGCCTGAGGCCGTCGCGATTGCGGAAGAACTCATTGGCGTTGAGGGCTTCGTTGCGGATGAAGTAGTAAGCGCCGCCGTGGTATTCGCGGGTGCCGGATTTGATGACGGTGTTGATGGTGCCGCCGGAGGAGCGGCCGTATTCGGCCTGGTAGTTGGTGAGCAGCACTTTGACTTCGGCTACGGCATCGAGGGAGGGGGCGAGGTAAGGACCGCCCATCGAGCCGGTGTCGAGCGAGGAGATGCCGTCGAGGGTGAGATTGATGGTGCCCGGGCGGTTGCCGTTGATGGTGATGCCGCCGAGGTTATTCCAACCGGGGGCGTTTCGGTTGGCGGTGTCGATGACGCCGGGCAGGAGTTTGATCAAGCCAAGATAGTCGCGGCCTTTGAGGGGAACGTTTTGAGTTTGCGCGAGCGAGATCAAGCCGCTGCGTTCGGCGGATTGAGTCTGGAGTCTTGCGGTCTCGGCGGTGACTTCGATGGTTTGGGTGATTTCACCGAGTTGTAGGTCGACTCGTTTCAGAACGACGCGCTCGGTGGCGCTGAGGACGATATCGGTTTGCTCGTAGCGCTTGAAGCCTTTGGAACTGATGCCGAGCTTGAAGGTGGACGGCAGGAGTTGCGTGAAGAGAAAGTCCCCGTTGGAGTCGGATTGGACCGTGCGATTCTGGCCGGTGCCGACATTGTTGAGTGTGACTTCCGCACCGGGTACCGCGCTGCCTGACTGGTCGGCGACCGAGCCGGAGATGGAGCCGGTGAGGCCTTGTCCGTAGAGCGTGAGAGTTGCTGACATTGCCGTTAGAAAGGCAAGCCGGGTGATTCGAGTCAACATGGAATGATTCCCCCTTGTTTGTCTGTTGATTGAGTTTCGACGAAGAATTGCTCGATTGTGGCTACGAGATGTTGTTCAGCGAGGCCCGGGTGGCCGCGTTTTACAACAGCGATGATTTGCTCATGTTCGGCTATGCTGCGGCTCCAGTAGTGCTTGTTGTCGCGAAAGTCCTGCAGGCCCATCACGTAGAAGGCGAAGAGCTTGAAGAGAAGGTTGCGGACCTGTTGGCCGAGGAAGCGATTGCCGGAGCAGTCGCATAGGGCGATGTGGAATTCGAGGTCGTGGGTGTAGAAGGATTGGAGGCCTTCGCTGGCGGCGGCTTCGCGCATGCTATCGAGGGCTTGATTGAGGCCTTCCATGGCGGCGCGGAGTTGGTAGATCTGTTTGATGTCGGTGGGGGAGAGGCTGGTGACGCGAGCCGAGCGGCCTGAGGATTTTTCGATGTAGCCATCGTGGATGAGGGTGTTGATGGCTTCGCGAACGCTGGCTTGTGCGACGCCGAGGAGACTGGCCCAGTGGGCTTCAACGATGCGGTCACCTGGGGCGAGGTGGCCTTGTGTAATTTCAATACGCAGACGCGTAGCCACGGAATCTTTGCGGAGACGTGGAGCGGTTTCATCAGTTCGACCCAGAAGACGAGCGCTCAATTAGAGGGACTTTATCAGATTCTGGGGTGATGTCAAGGAATTTGAGCGCTTTGGGCGCTTACGGGGCGGCCGGATTGAGTTTCGGAGCGCTTACTGATTCAAGGGGCGTGGGTGGGTTTCGGTGGGGCAACTTGAGGGGCACTCTGGCTGACCTGCCTCTTCCGATTCGGTGCCAAGCCCCGACGCAAGCCAACAATAAGGAGAAAGCGATTAGAAGGCCATGCGGCTGGTGAGGCCGTGTTCGCGGGACGAGAGGTGTTGCAATTGCGAGTCGTCCATTGTCGCGGTGCGGCTTATTAAGCGGTCGGCGTACAGGGACTGGTGGCTATACGGTTGGCGTTAGCTCTACTTCACCAGCCAAGCTAGCCGGTCGGGGTATAGGGTCCCCAAATTGTCGCAGCGTTTCGGGTGGTGTCAATAGTTTTGTGTAAGGCAGTTCTCCTGGGTTAGTGTTTTTTGTCTTGGACTTGCCGGATGCGGGCCGAAGCCGGAGGGCGGAGCGTAGCGCAGCCCGCAGGCGAAAGGCCGCA
>Ga0163144_10030259_pt1 | contig 10361 bp, 5 predicted proteins | sample OliLak19BULKMAT1_FD_123175 | JGI IMG/M metagenome (GOLD analysis project Ga0163144, IMG submission 123175) | Freshwater microbial mat bacterial communities from Lake Vanda, McMurdo Dry Valleys, Antarctica - Oligotrophic Lake LV.19.BULKMAT1 | ecosystem: Environmental > Aquatic > Freshwater > Lake...
ACGCCGTTCGCGCCGCGCGCACGCACGCGCGCAGACGCGTCGACGGCGACGATCTCTCCAGGTGCGACGAACGCCCAGAATGTTCCGTCAGGCGCGACCGCGACGTGCTCGAGCGCACGGCCGCCGAGCTCGACGTGCTGCGCGCCGCGGCCTTCAGCGTCGACGAGCACCAGCTCTGCACCCGAGACGACGGCGATGCGTCCGTCACGCGCGAGCGCAGGCGCGCCGGCGCCGCCTGCGTCGAGCGGCAGCGAGAACACCGGTGCGAGCGTCGCGTCCAGGCCGCGCAGTCCATCGCCGGTCGACACGACGATCGTGCCATCCGCGAGCACCAGCGGCGCGCCGCGGATGCCTGACGAGAGCCGCGTGCGGGCGCGCACCGTGCCGTCGCGAGTAACGAGCAGCACATCGCCGCGACCGGTGACGGCGACGAACTCGTCGGCGGGAGTGACCGCGGGCGTGTTGATGCTCGCTGGCGCGCCGATCTCCGCGAGAAACGCGCGTGTGCCACCGCGCGTGAGAGCCTCGATGCCACCGAGCTCGGCGACGATCACGAGATCACCAGCGAGCACCAGCGGCTGCGCGAGCCCATCGTCGACGACGGGCTGCGCGGTTTGCTGACGCCACAGTCGCGCCGGCGCTAGATCGGGGAAGCGACCGCGCAATCGACCGCTGCGCCCAGCGTCGCAGCCGAGCATTGGACACGGGTGGGAGACCCGAAAACCGTAGGGGATCTCGACGTAGCGGCCAATGCGCACGGGCCGCGCGGTGGCGTGCGGCGCCGGGACGAGCCAGGCAACAACGCCGACCAGCGCACCGAGCACCGACCCGCACACGACCGCAGCGACGCGCGGCGAGCACCGCACGATCACGGCGGCGCTCTCCGCGGACGTGGCGCCGGAGTCGCTGGCGGAGCGGGCGCTGCGGGTGGCGCACCGGTCTCGAGTCGCAGCGTGTACATCCGCTCGGCGCTCGCACGCTGGCCGTTGCGCTCGGTGGTGGCGCTGACGGTGAAACACGTCGTGCGCGCGGACGCGGTGACGATGACTGGCAGCGTCTCGCCGAGCCCCGGCCCTTCGCTGTCAGCGCGTGTCTCGATGCCGCTCGCCCGATCGATCGACTCGAGCACGAGGTCGAGGCCATCGACGCCATCGACGCTGGCTCGGACGTTGGGCGCGGCCTCCGCGAGGCAGTAGACGTCGCGGTCGTCGTTCCAGCCGATGTGCCCGTGGCGCCGCTCGCCGAGCTTGATCTCGTCCGCGAGCTCCGGGGAGTCGTTTAGTTCCGTCTCGTCGTCGACCGCGGGCGTGACGAAGCTCCACGCGATGTCGTACGTGTCGCTGACGTTCTCCGTCGGTGACTCGCCTGCGCGCCAATATTCGCGGACGCGCAGGTAATACGTCGGCCCGTCCATCGGGAACGCGGGCACGGCCTCGCCGCCGCCGCGCGCGCTGCCATCGGCGCGGAGCACGGGCGTGACGTTGCCCGCGCGCACCACGTCGACGACGAGGTCCATGTTGGGCAGCGCGCTCACGGCGAAGCGGAGGTAGCGCGGCCGCCCGCCGGGATTCTCCAGCACGTAGACGTCGGCATCGCTGTACGCAGGCGAGATGCGCTTGCCGAGCTGCGCAGTGAGCGCGTGATCGGGCGCGAGCGGCGTCGCGTTCGCGGGCTCGTTGTTCGGCTCGGTCTCGGTCGTCGGGAGCGGCGCTTTGCGCTCTTTCCAGAGCCACGCTGCCGTGCCGACGCCGCTCACCAGCAGCGAGATCAGGAGCGCGGTCCATACCCAGCCGAAGCGCCGCAGACGCGTCTCGTAGCGATCGACGTCGCCGCGCGTCGCCACCTCGAGCACCGCGCGCCCGCCGCGCACGGTGATGATCGACTCGTTGCGCGGTCCCGACGACGCGCGCGTCGCCAGGCGCGTGGTCGAGTCGAAGCCCTCGCCGACCGACTCGAGATAGGCGAGCAGATCGTCGCGAAAATCTTCGGCGCGCTGGTAGCGATCTTTCGGATCGCGCTGCATCGCCTTGCGCACGATGTCGTCACACTGCGGCGGCAGATCCTTGCGCGGGCTGCGCAACGAGGGCAGCACGATGGTCTCGGTGAGGTGCTTGGTGAGCACGCCGACGGGCGTCTGCGCGGTGAACGGCGGCACGCCGCAGACCGCCTTGTAGATCATCGCGCCGATGGCGTAGAGGTCGGCGCGGCCATCGACGACGTCGCCGCGAATGTGCTCGGGCGCCATGTAATACGGCGTTCCGACCAGCGCGCCGGCGCGGGTGATCTCGCCGCCTTGTTGATCGCGTAGCTTGGCGAGGCCGAAGTCGAGCACCTTCACGAAGTCGGGCTGACTGCGCGAGTCGACGACCATGATGTTCTCGGGCTTGAGATCGCGGTGCACGAGGCCGATGCCGTGCGCCTCGACCAGCGACGCGCAGACCTGCGCTGCGATCCGCGCGACGCGCACGAAGGGCAGCGTGTGCTCGTGGTGAATCATCCAGCCGAGATCGCGCCCGGCGACGTACTCCATCACCAAGTACATCAGGTTGTCGCTCTTGCCGAAGTCGAAGATCTGCACCGTGTTCGGGTGCGACAGCCGCGACGCCGTGTCCGCCTCGCGCTTGAAGCGCTTGATTACGTCTTTGTCGCGCGCGAGCTCGCCGTGCAGCAGCTTGATCGCCATCAGCTTGCCGATGCGGACGTGCTCGGCCTTGTAGACGACGCCCATGCCGCCGCGACCGACGAGCGAGACCATCCGATAGCGCTCGGCGATGATGGTGCCGATCAGCGGATCCGCTTCGGTCATCGGAGGCGGTGGCGGCGGCTCGGTCGGCGAGATGCCGGTGCGCGCGCGGTCGCCCTGCGGCGCACCGCAGTGCGGACAGAACGCCATGTCGGACGCGTTCATCCGCGCACAGTCCGGGCACGGCCGCAGCTCGAGGGTCGCGCCCGAAGGCTCGATGGCGGACTGCGTCACGACGGCAGCGGCAGCAGGAAGGCCGCGTCGACGCGCGGAACGGTATTGACGCGCCCAGACTCGGAGCGGAACTGCTGCTCTCCGGCGACGGTGCCGAGCGCGCGAATCCACGTGTTGACGGTGATGTCGGTCGCGGCCGGATAGGTGACCCAGAGCGGGCACTGCTCGCCGCGCGGACAATCACGCACGAGCATCTGCACGACGCTGCGACCGCCGCTGATCTCGACGTTGTAGACGCGCCCCTCGAGCGCGACGTTCTGCCCGCGATAGGTCAGCACTGCGGTCTTCAAGCGCGCGTAGCTGAGAGTGCGATCGAAGGTGAAGCTGCGCGCCTCGACCGCAAGATCGGCGACCCGACGGATGTCGAGCGTCACGGCGTGCGGCGCCTTGCCCGGCGCGCTCGCGACGATGCGCGGCGTGTGCGCACCGAGCGCCGCGAGCGGCAAGCGCAGGAGGAAGCGGCCTGCGGTCACCGGCACGGGCACGCCGTCGACGGTGACGGTGGCGGTTCGATCGACGGCGCCCGCGAGCTCCACGCTGTCGCGATCGGTCACCAGCGCGAGGCCGGGGCGATCGATCTGCATCGTCGTGACCGGGATGCGCGTCGTCACGCTGCCCGTCGCCGCAGCGCCGCCCGGCGGCGTAATCGTGTAACGCGCGACGTGCGTGACGATGCCGTCGTGCGCGCTCGAGGCCTCGACCGGGTAGCGCTTGATCGCATGGCCGTTGGCGGGCAGCGCGAGCGGCGCACCATCGAGCAGCACCGTCGAGCCGGGATGCGCGTCGATCACGATCGCGACCATCGGCTGCGCGCCGACCAGCTCGCTCAAGTCCGCGTGGACGCGGAAGTCGACGTCGAGCTCGATCTCGCGCGTGGTCGCGTCACCGCCCGGCGCGATGACCGCGACCGCGACGGTGTTGGTGCCGACGTGCAACGCCGCAGGCGCGAGCGGGAACGTCGCGCGGCCCGCCTGAAGTAGGAGCTCTTGCCCATCGAAGCGCAGCTTCGTGCCTGGCGCGGCCGCGGGCACCTCGACCTGAAGCGCGTCGCCACTCTCCATGCGCATGACCATGACGCGCACCTCCGGCCCGCTGCCGCGGACTGCGAAGAAGAGCCCGACGCCGCTCGCCGTGAGCACGAGCAACGCGACGAAGGCGAGCGCGACGAACAGCAGCGCGCGTCCGCCGCGGCGACCGGGGAGCTCGACCTCGTCTTCTTGAGAGGCGGAGTCGTAGGCGACGGACGCCCGCGCGCGCTGAGCGTGAACGGGCATCGCGCCGGGCGAATGCGTCGGCGGCGCGGGTTCGGCCTGCAGCTGGCCGAGCTCCGGCAACGAGATGCCGAGCATCGTGCGGTTCGTCTGCGGCGCGATGTTTGGCTTGCTCGCGGCGGGCTGCGGCGGTGCGTATTGCGGCTGTGCCGCGGCGGGCTGCGGCGGTGCGTATTGCGGCTGTGCCGCGGCGGGCTGCGGCGGTGCGTATTGCTGTGGCGGCTGCGGAAGCGACGCCACCGACATCCCCATCATCGTAGCGTTGTGCGGCTTGTCGCGGCGCGCGGATGCGGCGGGCGCAGCAGCGGGCGCTGTGGCGGCAAGCGGCCCAGCAGCGGGCGGCGTGGCGGCGGGCGGAGGCGTTTGCGCGGCTGCAGCGACGGCCGCGTGGAGCGCAGCGAGCTCCATCGCTGGCATGCCCATCACGGTGCGCTGCGGTGCGGGGCGTGCGGGCTGCGCGGGCGGAGTAGGCGAAGCAGGGCTCGGCGGCGCGTTCTGCAGCGCGGCTCCCCACGCGGCGGGCTGGAGTGCAGAGGTCTGCGGGCTCGTCGGCTGCGCGGCGACGGGCTGCGGAGCCTGCGGCTGCGGAGCCTGCGGCGGCGCTGCGGGGGGCGCCGACGCTTGTGCAACCATGGGAGTTCCGCACGCGCCGCAGAAGCGGCTATCGAGCGACAGCGGCAGGCCGCAGGTGGGGCAAGGCCGTGTGGCCGTCATGGGCGGGACTGTAGCAGGCAGTGGGCCATTTCCGCGCAAAGCCTACCGGGCGATGCACGGCGCGTAGCCAACACGCGGGACGGGCGCGGGGATGGCGTTGAGCTCGCGCGACCGATGTCTCACCGGAACCGGCGTGAGCGCGCCGAGCGCGCGTCGTGTCGCGCCGCGGCCGCCGAGGAGCTCGACGCACTCGCGGCGCATCGGGCCGGCCCCCACGTCGACCGCCGCGCCGTCACGCGCAGCGAGCTCCTCGCGCGCGAACGACCAACACGGCATTCCGATCCACACGCGGCACGTGGTCGCGTCACGCGTCGGCGCGACGACGACGCGAGGCGCCGGCCGCACGAGGTACTCCGGATAATCGGACAGCACCTTCCGGCCTAGCCGATACGGTGCGACGACGACGGATGCGAGGCCGTGCGGCGCAGCGCGCGCGATCGTCCACTGCGTGGCGGTCGCATCGGGATGCGCGACATCGGCGAGGCCAGGCAACGAAGTGCCGAGCAGCAGCGCCAGCAACAGTGCCGCGATGATCGCGCGGGTCTTACGCCGCCGCGCGAGCACGACGAGCCCAGCAGCAAACACGAAGTGCACGACGTGCGCGCCGGCGGCGTAGCGAATCACGTCGCGGCGCGCCGCGGCGACGAGCGCAGCGGCGACGAGCACCACCGCGCCGAAGAGCAGCAGCGCAGCGACGGCGCGAAACCGGCGCGACCACAGCCACGCGACCGCGCCGAGCGTCGCCAGCGGGACCAGCGCGAGCGACGCCATCGTCGGATCGCGTAGGCCGGACCGCTCGCCGCTCAGCACGCCGCTCAGCGGTACTTCGCCGTGCGCGAACGCCCAGCCGGACGCGCCCGAATCGAGCCCCGCGAGCGAGAGCGCATGGAGCGCCGCGGCGAGCGCGACCCAAGCGACGCCCGCCGCGACGTGAGCGTGGAGCCCGTCGAGGACGCGCGGTCTCCACAGCGCGACCGCAAAGCACGCGATGCCGATGCCGAACGCAGGCGTGTTCCAGCCGAGCTCGAGCGACGCCCCCGTGGAGAGCGCGGCCAGCCGAATCGCGGCGCGACGTGCGCGCAACGGACGGGGCAGATCGAGCGCGTAGACCACGCCGACGAGCGCGAAAATCGCCAGGGCGGCGGCGAGCACCAGCGACGACTCCGAGCCCGAGACGCGCACGTGCATCGGATGCAGCGCGAACCCGGCACCCGCGACGATGCCGGCCGCGAGCGAGCGACTGAGCGCGAGCGTGAGCAGCAGCACGAGCACCGCCGTGAGCGCGCCCGCGAACGCCGCGACTGCGAACGGCGTCTGCGGGGCGCCGCCGCAGAGTGCTGCGATGGGACGTATCAAACCTGCGTAGGCGACGCCGTAGCGCGTGGACTCATCCGGGCCGAGCGCGCCCGGCGTGACCAAGCCGCGCACGGTCGCGATGCCGTGGTCGTTCGAGTGCAGCGGCGCCCACGGCGTAACGAACGTGCGCAAGCACAGCGCGACGACGAAGACCACTGCGGCCGCGCCCAACGTCGGCGCGATCAGACGACGTTTCCGCGCGCTCCGAAAGGCGCGCCGCGCGAGGTGCAGCGCGCCCGCGCCGAGCAGCGCCGCGAGTCCGAGCCAGCCGAGCCAGCGACGCGCGTCGTCCGCCCAGCCGAGCTGCGTAGCGTTGTCGTGCGCCGCGGTCTCCGCCACCGCGCCGCTGCTCCAGAAATTGCCGTCATCGCGCGCGCGGACCCGCGCCGCCAACACGGCAGCGACGCCGCGCGACTCTTCCTCGCCGATGAAGTCGAAGCTGCCCGTGCTCGCGATCGTCGATGCGCCGCCTGCGCCTCGCGGCACCATCGTCACGCGCTGCGGCGCACCCGCTGCATCGCGGAGCGAGACCTCGATGGTGCGCGCCTCGACGTGGACGGACACGATCTGCACCCCGTCGCCGAGCGGCCCGCCCGCGATCACCAGCGCCGACACGACGACCTCGCTACCCGGACCGAGCCCTTGCGCGGCAACGGGCGCGGGGCAGTACACTGCGACCACCGTCGTCAGCAGCGCGACCGAAGCAAAGAGCAGCGCGGCGCGGATCACCGGGCCTCAGCGCGGAATACCGAGCACGTCAGCCATCGCGTATTTGCCAGGCGGCTGCGACACGACCCAGCGTGCGGCGCGAAGGGCTCCGCGCGCGAAGAGATCCCGCGCGTGCGCTCGATGCGACAGCTCGATGCGCTCGCCTGCGCCCGCGAACACGACCGTGTGCTCGCCGATCACGTCGCCACCACGCAGCGCGAAGATGCCGATCTCGTCGCGGGTGCGCGCGCCGACCTGGCCGCTCCGCCCGTGCCGCGCAGCCGTCGCCAGATCGAGCCCGCGCGCCGCAGCGACGGACTCGGCGAGGCGCAGCGCCGTGCCGCTCGGCGCGTCGACCTTGTGGCGGTGGTGCATCTCGAGAATCTCGATGTCGTAGTCGTCGCCGAGCAGCTCGGCCGCGCGCGCCGCGAGGTGCAGCAACACGGTGACGCCGACGCTCGTGTTCGCCGCGATCACCACCGGCGCGACGACCGCGAGCTCGTCGAGCGCCGACATCGCCGCATCGTCGAGCCCAGTGGTGCAGACGACGAGCGGCGTGCGGCTCGCGGCCGCGCCTCGCGCGAGGGCGGGCACCGCGCCGAACGCGCTGAAGTCGACGACGACGTCGCTATCGACGAGCGCAGCGGCGAGATCGGCGGTGATCACGACGCCGCAGCGGGGCCCGCCCGCGAGCTCTCCGGCGTCGCGGCCGAGCGTCGCTGCGCCTGCGTGATCGACCGCCGCCGCGAGCTTCATCCGCTCGTCGGTCGCGAGCAGCGCCATCACCGCGCGCCCCATGCGTCCGCCGGCGCCATGCACCAGGACGCGGGCGCCCGCCTCGTTCGCCGCCTCGCTCACGAGACCGCGAAGCCGGCGCTCGCCAGCGCCTCGGCGACCAATTTCTGCGACGACTCGGCGGGCCAGACGAGCGGCAGTCGTACCTCGGGCGCGATGCGGCCAGCCCGCGCGAGCACAGCCTTGGCGGGCCCCGGATTCGACTCGACGAACATCGACTCGTGTACCGGCACGAGTCGCAGGTGCAGCTTGCGCGCGGCGACGAGATCGCCCGCGTTCCACAGACGCACGACGTCGCCGACCTCGCGCGGCAACACGTTCGAGGTGACGCTGATCACGCCCTTCCCTCCGACGGCGAGGATCGGCAGCGTGAGCGCGTCGTCTCCGGAGAGCACCGCGAAGCGATCACCGAAGCGCGCAATTAACGACTGACTGCGCAGCACATTGCCCGTCGCCTCCTTCACCGCGACGATCTCTGGCACCTCCGCGAGCTGCGCCATCGCGTCGAGGCCGAGGTCGACACCCGAGCGCCCGGGGATGTTGTAGAGGATCGTCGGCATCGGCACTTCGCGCAGCACCGCGCGGTAGTGGGCGACGAGGCCCGCCTGTGTCGGCTTGTTGTAGTAGGGCACGACGATCAGCACGCCATCGGCCTTCGCGTCGCGCGCGATGCGCGTCAGCTCGATCGCGTGTGCGGTCGACACGCTGCCCGCACCAGCGACGACCGGCACGCGGCGCTTCGTCTGCGCGACGACGGTGCGCACGACCAGCGTGTGCTCCGCGGTGCTGAGCGTCACGCTCTCGCCTGTCGTGCCGCACGGGACGAGCCCGTCGATGCCGCCGGCGATCTGCGCCTCGACGAGCGCTCGCAGCGCCTCGACGTCGACCTGTCCGTCGCGGAAGGGAGTGACGAGCGCGGTGAGCGCTCCTGCGAAAGTGGGCGTCGTCATACGAATTCCTCCGAGAACCTCGCCGGATCCAGGCGCGGAAGCACATTGTCACGGCTCTCCGCCTGCGAGAAAGCGGAAAGGAGCGAGCGCGTCGCTTCCATTCCCGAATCGAGCCCGGCGGCGAGCGCGTGAAAGCGCGCCACATGCGCCGCGAGCCGCGCCTGCGCGTAGTGTGGCGCCGTGCCGACGTGGACGAGAAAAGGCCAATCGCTCGCCTGCGCGAGCAGTGCTTCCCGGCAGGCCTGGCGCAACGTGCGTTCGGTGAGCGGATCGGTCGCGTGTCGATGTCGCGCGACGAGCGCAGTGACGGCGCGCGCGACGGCAAATACGGGTGGCCACAGCGCCGCCGTACGCTCGCCGAGCCACACGCGGCTCTGGCCTTCCTCGCCCCACGAGGACGCCGCCGGCTCCACCACCGCGAGCTCCGGCCCGCGCGCCAGATAGCCGCTCAGCGTCGTTGTACGCCGCGCCGCCTCGCGCAAAACGTGCTCGAGGAACGTCGGGCCCTCGTGCCACCAGTGCCCAAAGAGCTCGGCGTCGTACGGCGCGACGCAGACCGGCGCGCGGTCCGCGACGATGGCGCGCGCGGCGTCGAGACGCGCGAAGCGCTGCGCGACGAAGTGCGCCGCGTGCGCCCGTGCGCGCGCCATCGCTGCGACCGGATCGTACGGAGCCTTCGCGCCGTCACCGCCGGTGATGCGCCAGAGCTTGAGCCCAGTGGGGACGCGCGCGTCGATCGGCGGCAGGATGTCGGCGACGCGCTCGCGCGGCAGGACGTCGACGACATCGCGGTGATACTCGCGATATGCAGGATCTCCCGGGTAGCCGGCTTCGCGCGACCAGACCGCCTCGGACGCCTCGGGATCTCTCGCGAAGAACGCCACGCCGGAGCGCGAGAGCACCGGCGCGTAGACGCCAAACGGCGGACGAGGGCGCGCGTTCAGCACGCCGTGTGTGTCGAGCACCGTCGCGCGCACGCCGACGCGCGCGAGCGTCGCGTCGAGCCCAGCGACGTAGCCGCACTCCGGCAGCCACAGCGCGTGCGGCGACCGGCCGAACGTGTCGCGATGCGCATCGGCGCCGATGGCGAGCTGCGCGTAGACCGCGCCCGGCACCGCGGAGAGACCCGGCAAATAGCCGTGCGTCGCCGCGCAGCCCGCGAGCTCCAGGTGCCCCGCATCGGCGAGCCTGCGCAGCGCTCCGAGCACGTCGCCGCCGATCGCCTCCCACGTGCGCTGCACGCGCGCGACACACGCCAGCGCATGATCGAGCGCCGGCACCAGCACATCCCCGGCGCCGAGACGCGCGCGCTCGCGCAGCGCGAGGCGCTCTAGCCGCGACAGCCAGCGCACGAAGCGGGCGCACAGCAGCGGATCGCCGAGCATCGACGCGAGCGTCGGCGAGACGCTCAGCGTCAGGCGATACGGCACGCCTTCTTGCGCGAGGCGGTCGAACACCTCCACGAGCGGCAGATACGACTCCGCCAGCGCCTCGAAGAGCCAGCGCTCTTCCAGGTGATCGTCGTTCTCCGGATGCCGGACGAACGGCAGATGGGCGTGCAGCACGAGCGCGAGCAAGACCGGCGCGAGC
>Ga0163144_10030260_pt1 | contig 10361 bp, 5 predicted proteins | sample OliLak19BULKMAT1_FD_123175 | JGI IMG/M metagenome (GOLD analysis project Ga0163144, IMG submission 123175) | Freshwater microbial mat bacterial communities from Lake Vanda, McMurdo Dry Valleys, Antarctica - Oligotrophic Lake LV.19.BULKMAT1 | ecosystem: Environmental > Aquatic > Freshwater > Lake...
ACCGGGTCTGCCATCAGTTCTGCCCGTAACGGTGCCGCAAGGGCTGCCACAGCGTCGATCGTCCGATCTTCGTCCGCCGCGAAATTGCGCTCGATCCAGTAGGACATGTCGAAGGCGGTGGCGTCGCGGTTGGCGCGGCCACGGTCAGCCTTGACGATATAGCTTTCCATCGCGCCAAGCGCATAGTGGTTCAGTTGGGCCAGCCGGTAATTGTCCTGCCCGAAGTCGGAAAAGATGCGCGAGGTGTGAAACGCCTCGGCAAGTTCGCGGCCTGACCCGTCGAACCAGCGCACTGCGGCACCTTTCGCAGCCCCACCTTTCGCAGGCCCACCTTTAGCAGGCCCACCTTTCGCAGGCCCACCTTTCGCAGGTTGGCGCGGGCGGTGGACCCCCAGTCTGGTATATGACCCGTCGTTGCGAAACAGCGTCTTGAACAGGGCCGCCCGCCAGGGCCAATACAGTACCGCAGGTGCCGCCCGGTGAAACTGCGCGGTGACCGGCCCATCCTGAAACCGCACCTGTCCGTCATTGCCGAAAAACCGCCAGGTCAGCGAAATCGCCGTGGCATCGGGCAGGGCGGTCAGCAATGCGCAAAGGCTGTGATCACCGACATGGATATTCACGAATTCGTCGATATCGACGACCATGATCCAGTCGGCCTTCTTGCGCAGCGGGTGTTTGTCGGCCCGTTTCAGTGCCGACCATTGCGGCCCCTCGTGATGGGGGCCGTCGTTGGCCACATGGGTCAGCAGGCCCATTGCCGCCAGCCGGTCAAGCATCTGCCCGGACCCGTCGGTACAATCGTTGGAAAAGGCCAGAATATCGGTGAACCCCACCGTGCGGTGATGCGCCACCCATTCCAGCAGGAACGCCGCTTCATTGCGGACACACAGGATCGCCAGCGCTTTCATGGGGCCATCCTGTCCGAGGTCGGGGCGATTGTCACGCCTTTGCCAACCAGACAAGGGGCGATTATGGTCGTGGTGGCGCGGTCAGGCATCGGCGTCATCAACAGGATTGCCCTGCCGTTCGACGGTAAAGAAGAAATCCGGGGGCAGGTCGCGCTCGACAATCTCCTGCGGGATAACCTCGGGGCCGGCCGCAAAGACGTTGGTGCCGAAATGCGCCTGCAACCGGCACAGGCGTTTCATCCGCGCCCCGGTCAGGTCGCTGTAAAAGGCGCTTTGCACCGGATCGGCCCGCAGGTCGGCAATGCGCTGGCGGTGCCAAGACACGCTGAAGTCATGCGCCGCCCGGATCTCGGGATCGGCCATCAGGCGGTCAAACTCAGCCTGCAACGCCGGGACCATCCGCTGGATCGAGCGGTCCTGATCGGCGTTGAAATTCATCCGGAACCAGTAGTTCAGCCCCTGATCGCGGTCGACATGGTTGGCGCGGCCGCGGTCGCGCTTGACCAGAAAGCTTTCGGCGGAGCGCACGGCATAGTGGTTGAGGCTGACCAGATCATAGCCATAGGTCGTGGTGGTGGACCGCCAGCCATTGCGCAGCATTTCGATCGGCATCCGTTTGCCAGAGCCGTTGAACCAGCGGATCTGGTCCCACAGGTCCGGTTTCAGCCCCTTTGGCCGGTGCACCCCCAGCTTTTTGTAAATGCCGATGGTGCGAAACAGGGTCTTGAAGCCCCAGGCCTGATGCGGTTTGCGGGTCAGCTCCGGGGCACACTGGCTGAACTGGCTGGTGATGAAGCGGTCTTGATAGGCATCTGTTTCGCCATTGCCGAACAGCCGCCAGGTCAGCGAAATCATGTTGGCGTCGGGCAGGGCGGCGAACAGGTCTGGCAGACGGCCCTGACCGACCTTGATAGTGATGAATTCATCGACATCCATGCAGATCGCCCAACCTGATTGCCGGATCAGCGGCTCTTCCTCGGCGGCCTGCAGCGCCGCGTGCTGCGGCTTCAGGTTCATGGTGCGGAACGGGTTGTCGCGGTGCTGGACCAGCCCTTTGGCCTGCAGCAGATCCAGCATCCGGTCGGTGCCATCGCTGCAGTCGTTGGTATAGATCAGGAAATCGTCAACCCCGATGGCGCGGTGATAGGCCAGCCATTCCAGAATGAACGGCCCCTCGTTCTTCATGGTGGTGACGATGGTGGTGCGGATGGTTGCCGCAGCCTGCGGCTCGGATGCCGATCTGGGCGCACGGATCGGTTTGTGGCCCAGCCGGTCGGCCAGCGCCAGCAGGGCCGCATCCTCGATCAGGCTGGTCTTGGGCACCAGTACCGCGCTGGCGTGACCGGGATGGCGGATCGCCATGCAGCGGTAAAACGGGGCGGCTTCGGCCAGATCGGGCTTGGTGTAGGACACGCGGCCCAGCCGCCATGTCAACTCCAGCCCGGCAATCTCGGGGGCGACGCACCAGCGGATCTGCCCGGTCGCCGTATCGAACGGCTTGCAGGTATGGTCGCCAAAGGCCGGGGCCGCGCCGGGGCGGACGCGCCAGGGATAGGTGCGCGCGCCCACCAGCAGCACCACGCCCTGCCGCGCCGCCACCGCCCGGTCGAATACCGACGGTGCCCCGGCCACCGGGGCCAGAATGTCGCTGGCATCCAGATTGATGACCGCCCGCGCCTGCGCCAGAAACCGCCATTTGACGATCTCGAATATCTGCATTTCGCCCAGTGGCGCGCGCCACGGGTCGGGGGCGGGAGCCGTCATGCGGTCCTTGCCGGGGGCATCGAGTGCCAGAAACGGGTCGGTTTCCGGCCCCTTGTCCGGCTGGCCCAGTGGCACCGGGCAATCAAGGATCACCAGCCGCAGCCCCGGATCGCGGGTCAGCGGCACCAGCGCCTGCACCAGTTTTTCACCGGCCAGTCCGTCGTCAGGGATGCGGTTCACGATCACTGCGCCCTGCAGCCCCTGGGTCTGCCGATGCCATACCAGCCAGTCGCGCAGCGTTTCTGCCGGTTCGTGGCACCGGATCAGGATCGCGGCGTTCAGCCCGGCAAACAGCGCGGTTTCGGCGGGGGCCGCAGACACGGCGCAGGGTCCGGCGGCAAAGGGCAAAAGCAGGGGTTCCGCCGCATTGGGCTGGACCCCGGCAACCATCAGGCCGCCGGACACATCGCGCAGTTCGGTAAGCGCGGCTGCCCCTTCGACCGGCGTGGTGGCAAAGCCTTCGGCCCGGGTGCCGGTTGCAAAAAAGGCGCGAAACAGGCTGCCGGTCCCTGCGGGCCATTGCACGGCATCAAGGCACGCCAGCCCCTGCGGCTCTTGCACCATCAGGCTGCGGCGGATCAGAGGATTGGCTGGCGGCATCGGGGCGGGAACACTCGGTCTGGGTGGCGTTGCGCGGCATCCTGCGGCGCAATCCTTGCGATAGCATAACCCCGGCAGATCGCAATCGGGGCAAAGTGCAACCCCGGGGCTTGGCATGGATTTATGTTCGCTTCCGCGCATTGAAGCTATTCGGCACCATGCTTGCCCGCTTTTCTGTTGCACATCGGGAAACAGTTCCACACATTCACCGCCATAATTGCCGCGCCAGCCGGCAGAGCGGAGGCAGGGGTTTGACACAGTATCAGGTAGCGGCACTGTGGATCGGTGGCCCGTTGAGCTTTCTGGAGCAATTGTGCCTGAAAAGTTTCATCGATGCCGGGCAGCACCTGAAACTTTATAGCTATGAAGGGGTTGAGAATGCCCCGGGTGGTGTCGAACTGGCCGATGCCGGGGCAATCCTGCCCCTGACCGGCTTTTTGCGCCATGAACGCACCGGCAGCCCGGCGCTGCATTCCGACCTGTTCCGCTATCACCTGCTGGCGAAAAGCGACCGCACGATCTGGGCTGATACCGATGCCTATTGTGTCAAACCCTTTACCAGTGCCACCGGGCATTTTCATGCCTGGGAAAGCGAAACCGGGATCAATGGCGGGGTTTTGGGGTTGCCGCGCGACAGTGCGGCGCTGGCGGGGCTGCTGGAATTCACCGCCGATGAATTCGCCATTCCCAGCTGGTATGGTGCCGACTATCAACGGGAGCTGGAGGGGAAAATGGCCAAAGGCACCCCGGTTCATGCCGGAGACATGCCATGGGGCGTCTGGGGCCCGCATGCGCTGACCCATTTCCTCAAGCAAACCGGCGAAGTGAAACATACGCTGCCGCGTGCGGCGCTCTACCCCTTTGCCTACGAGGACCGCCGTCTGATGCTGCGCCCGGGGCTGGACCCGGCACCCTATGTCACCGATGAAACCTATTCGATCCATTTCTATGGCAGGCGGATGCGCAGCCGGATCCTGCTCAGGGAAAATGGCGTGCCGCGCCCGCGCAGCCTGATCGGCCAGTTGCTGCGCAAGCATGGCATTGATCCGGCGGCGGCCCCGATCCGGGGCAAGCCGGTTGACGATGATGAGAGTGCCGGCGATTGAGGATCGCGTCCCCCATCGCTGCCGTCGGCACCCTGTATCTGGGGGACACACTGGGGTGGCCCGAGCAGCTCAGCCTGAAAAGCTTTGCCGATCACGGCCATACCGTAACGCTGTTCAGCTATGGCCCGGTCGCGGGTCTGCCCGCCGGTATCCGCCATCAATCGGCATCCGAGGTGCTTCAGCCCGGCCCGGTTCTGGACCCGACCGCCGCTGATCCGCAGCTTTACGCCGATCTGTTCCGTCTGCATCTGCTCCAGCGCTGCCCGGGGATGATCTGGGTGGAGGGCACAGTGCTGTGCCTTGCCCCGCTGGTGCCGCGCGACGGCTATCTGTTTGCCGGGGCAGTGGCCGGGAAAGCGCGGATCGGCACCGCCATTCTGGCGCTGCCTGCCAACAGCGCGGTGCTGGCCGATATGGTTGCCGCTACGGCGGACCCTTTCGCGATTCCCGCCTTTGTCAAACCCGATCTGCGGCGCGACTATGTGGCGGCGCGGGCGGCGGGCAGGCCGGTGCATGTCAGCCGCCAGCCCAAAGGGGTCTGGGGTGGGCTGATGCTGACGCATTACATCGGCAAACACCGCCTGCAGGGTCATGCCACGCCGCAGGCAGCACTTTATCCACTGGCCCGGGCGGATCGCGGCTTGCTGGAAAAGCCGCTGGTCCGGGTGCAGCGCCGGTTGGGTGATGCGGCAAGCGCGGTGCAGATGGAACCGGGGCTGGGGCAGCGCCACCCGCCTGTCGGATCGTTTCTGGCAGAGCGTGTGCGCCGCCATGGCATCGCCTTGCCGACGGCGTTTGCGGCCGCTTCCGCCGTGCCTTTGGCCGATCCGGGCGGGCTGCTGGCCAAAACCGGGTTGGCGGCGATTGCGCTGGTGGCCGATTTCGGTGGCCGGGCGCGTGATCTGGTGCTGGCGGCGCAAGCGCGGTTTGATTGCGACATCCTGCTGGTGGATATGGCACCTGCCACACTCTTGGGCGAAAGCGGCTGGGTCGCGCCCTATCTGGCTGCCCTCGCCGCACAAGGTGTGGCAGCAGAGCGGATCAGGGTGGCGCGCCGGGCCGAGGCATTGCGCCCCGCCGATCTGGTGTGCTGTCTGGCCGAAACCGCCGATCAGGCCCCGGACTATGCTGCCATCGCGCCGCTTCTGAGCGCGTGTCTGCATGCCGACAGCCGCCTGATCGCCGATATCCGCAAGGGTTCCGGCGGCTACAAGCATCTGGCGCAGTTGGGTGAGGTGGCAACCCTGGCCAAGCGCGATGTGGCGGGCACCTCGATTGCCCGGGTGATCCTGTCACCCAAAGCGCCGCAGTCGCAGGTCAATGACGACAGTTGGGCTGCAATTGCCCGCTCCCTCGCCGGGCCGGATGGTTTTTACCGGGCCAATGACAGCCATTCGTTCCTGTTCATCCCGCGCGGGCAAACGCTGGTGGTGACCTTCGACAATCTTGATCTGGCGATGGGCAAACGCGAAGACCGCAGGCCCTGGGGCTTTGGCTTCATCGAAAAGCAGGGCTGGTCGATGCTGGGCGTCATGGCCAATGGCTGGACATGGTACCGCGACCAATGGGTCAGCGACCAGTTCGACGATCTGGCCGCTTCGGGCTTTTTCGCCCGATTCGAACGGGTGGTATTTTACGGTGCCTCGATGGGGGGCTATGCCGCCTGTGCCTTCAGCGGGGCGGCACCGGGGGCCGATGTGGTGGCGATCAGCCCGCAATCGACGGTGGACCGCGCGTTGGTGCCATGGGAAACCCGCTACAAAACCGTGTGGGGCGCCGATTTCAGCGGCAAATATGGCGACGGCGCGCTGGTGTCGGGTGCTGCGCGACGGGTCACGCTGCTGTATGATCCGTTCGAGCCGCTGGATGCCGGCCATGCTGACCGCTTCACCCTGCCCAACACGCTGAAACTGCGGGCCAATCTGATGGGTCACCGGCTGGGGTCGTCGCTGCTGCAGATGGGGATATTGACGCCGATCATTCTGGGCGCGTTGGGCGGCACCCTGACCGAGGCGGGGTTTTACCGGATGCTGAGGGCCAGGCGCAGCTTTCCGCGCTATCAGCGCGAGCTGTTTCAACGCCTGGTGGCGCGCGGTCACACCGGTCTGGCGCGCAAGCTGGGAAATTACCTGCTGCGCCAAGGCGACAACCGGGCGATCCGCCAGGCGATGGCGGCTCTGTGACGTCGCTGCCGACTTGCCCCTGCGGCTTTTCGCCGCAGAACTTCACGCAATGGTGACTTCGGGTACTGCTGCAGAGCAAAGCCTTTGCCCGGTCGGATGACTAAACAGGAGGCGGGGCCTTCAGCAATGACGGCCAGTTTCAGATCGGAGTGATGATGCAAAGTTCCCTTTTTCGTTCCACCACCGTTGCCACGCTCACCCTGTCGATGGCCCTGTTGCAACCCGTGACCGGGTTTGCCCAGGAAGCCAAACCGGTGCTGCTGTGCGAAGATGCCAGCAAGCCGCCGTGCCCCGAGGGGGTGCGGCTGCTGGATGAAGCGGAGACCAAGGCGCTGCGCAAGGCCCGCAAAGCCGCCGCAGCAGAGTTGGCGGCGGCGGAACAGGTGGCTGCTGAAGCCGTCGCCGCCGAGCAAGCCGCCGCCGAACTGGCCGCCGCCGAGGCCCTCGCTGCCGAACAGGCAGCAGCAGAAGCCGTCGCCGCCGAACAGGCTGCCTCAGAAGCCGCCGCCGCCGACAAGGTCGCCGCCGAGGGTGCGGCTGCCGAATTGGCCGCAGCCGCCGAACAGGCCGCCGCAGAGGCCGCCGCAGCCGAGCAGGCCGCTGTCGAGGCGGCAGCCGCCGCAGACGCCGCCGCCGCCGAACTGGCCGCAGTCGAGGCGGCAGCCGCCGCCGAAACCGCCGCTGCCGAAGCCGCCGCTGCCGAAGCCGCCGCTGCCGAAGCCGCCGCTGCCGAAGCCGCCGAAGCCACCGCTGCCGAAGCCACCGCCGCCGAAGCCGAGGCGGCAGCTGCCGCCGCCGAAGCCGAGACAGCAGCCGCTGCGGAAGCCGCTGCCGCCGAACAGGCCGCCGCTGAACAGGCCGCAGCAGCAGCCGCCGCCGCTGCCGCCGCTGCCGAACCGGAACCGGCAACCGATACCGCGACTGATCCGGTCGACCTCCAGGCGGTAGAACCCGATGCAACCACCGAAACCCCGGTGTCGCCCGACGAGGTGCTGCCGGAGCTTCCGTCCGGAGAGGCGACGGTTGAGGATATCGCCGCCGAGCCGTTGCCCACCCAGGTCGAAGACCTGCCGCCGGTTGATGAACCGCTGCCCGAAGCGGTGGCCGGTGCCATCGCTGCCGCAACCGGCGAAACCGAACCGCTGCCCGGTGCGGAAGAACCGGTGACGACCACGGTGACCGAGGAGGATGTCCGTACCTCGGATCAGGATTTTGAAACCGCCGTGTCAGCCGCCCCGGCACCCGAGGCCAAACCCCGCCTGACCGATCTGGAGAAATTCGGGCTGGTGGCGCTTGGCGCAGTGGTGGTTGGGGCCATCATCAACAACAACCGGGTGGTCGCCAATTCCGGCGACCGCGTGGTGGTGCAGCGTGACGACGGGCAATATGTCGTGCTGAAAGATGATGACGCGCTGCTGCGCCAGCCCGGTTCGACCGTGCAGACCCAGACATTTGCCGATGGCTCGACCCTGACGACGATGAGCCGCCTTGATGGCTCGAAAATCATCACCATCCGTGACGCCGAGGGCAGGGTGCTGCGCCGCGCACTGCAGCATCCCGATGGCACCCAGACCCTGCTGATCGACGACACGCGGCCGGTGAAACAGGTCGATCTGGCCACGCTTCCCAAACCACGGAACAATTTCATCGCCGATGCCACCGATCGCGTGGCACTGGCAGCGGCGCTGGCCGATCTTGATCTTGCAGGCACCAGCCAGCGCTTCAGCCTGCGTCAGATCCGCGAGATCCGCGAGGTGCGCGAACTTGCACCGCAGATTGATCTGAATGCGATCACCTTTGCCACCGGATCGGCAGCGGTGAGGCCCGATCAGGCGGCAAAACTGTCGGAGCTTGGTCGCGCCCTGTCGGCATTGATCGACGACAACCCCGCTGAGGTGTTTCTGGTCGAGGGCCATACCGATGCCACCGGCAAGGCGGCGTTCAACCTTGCCCTGTCAGATCGCCGCGCGGAATCAGTGGCGCTGGTGCTGACGGAATATTTCGGGGTACCGCCGGAAAATCTGGTGGTGCAGGGCTATGGCGAAGCGTTCCTGAAAATCCGCACGCTGGAGGCGGAACAGCTGAACCGCCGCGTGGCGGTGCGCCGGATCACCGATCTGATGCGGATGGCGTCGCGCTAAAGCCAGAAAGGGGGCTTCGCGCCCCCCAAGATCTGCCGTCCCGCAAGCTTTTCGCGGGGCGGCTGGTCCACCCCGTCAGAGTGCCCGGTTTTTCGACCCGGGACCGGTGAATTGGCAACAAACCGGAGCGCCCATCTTCCACTCGGCAAGAGGGGTTTTCGATTGAGAGGAGCCAGGGGCAAGAAAGCGCGGGGTCGCGCTATTTCGGCCCGATCATCATCACCATCTGCCGCCCTTCAAGGCGCGGCATCGATTCGATCTTGCCGACTTCGGCCACATCATCAGCGACGCGGTTCAGCAATTCGGCGCCCAGTTGCTGGTGCGCCATTTCGCGGCCACGGAAACGCAGGGTGATCTTGACCTTGTCGCCGCCTTCCAGAAACTTGAAGACCGAGCGCATTTTCACATCGTAATCGTGGATATCGGTTCCGGGGCGGAACTTGATTTCCTTGATCTCGATGATGTGCTGTTTTTTGCGAGCCTCGGCCTCGCGCTTCTGGGTCTCATACTTGTACTTGCCGAAATCCATGATCTTGCACACGGGCGGTTCGGCATTGGGCGAGATTTCCACCAGATCGAGCCCGGCTTGTTCGGCCATCGCCAGCGCCTGCGAAGGGGTGACAACCCCGACATTCTCCCCCTCGGCCCCGATCAGCCGGATTTCGGGTGAGCGGATGCGGTCGTTGATGCGGGGTCCGGTTTCGCGTTGCGGCGGGGCATTGTGCGGGCGACGGGCTATGGTAGCGTTCCTTGGATTGTTGACGGGCGGTGGTTTTTCCTGCGCGCAAGATAAACAGTGTTGTGCGGCTCTTCAACCCGTTAAACCCTTGATCTTCCGGCGGCGACCAGATTTGGAAACCCTGCCGTTTTCCGGCGATCGGCAGCAGATCCTTCCCTAATTTGTTGCCGGGGCCCGGAACCTGGTCTAGCCTGATACGCAGGGCCGCCAAAGCCCCGATCCGCAAAGGAAAACCCGATGGGCGTTTGGACTGGCGAAACTGACAGCGATTTTCTGACCGACAGCAACTGGAGTGATGGCTCGCCCCCGGGTGCCGCAGATGATGCCGTTCTGGATGACGGTTTCATTTCAGATCAGCCGGTCCTTGGCGCGGGCGATGCAGCGACGGCCAATGGAGTGGCGGTCAGCGAAGGTCAGCTGACGGTTGACGGTGACCTGACCACCACTGCCGGGGTGACCATTACGGGGCTTGGCCGCGTGATCATTGGTGCGGCTGGCAGCGTCACGGGCGGTCTGCTGGGCGGGGGTGGCAGCTTTGTCAACAACGGCGTTGTGGATGCGGTCACCTCGAACTTCGGCTCGGGTGTCAGCAATGGCACGGTCACAGGCCTTGTCACGGTGAACGGCGGGACCTTCACCAACGCCGGCACGTTGAGCGCGGTCACCGCAATCTCGGGGTCGTTCATCAATTCCGGACTTGTGCAAGGCAATGTTCTGTATTCCGGCAGCGCAGGATTTCAGAATAGCGGCACCATCAGCGGCACGCTGACCCTGTCGGGGAGCAGCTACCTTATCGTCAACCAGGGGATCATCGGGGGGCTGATCAGCTTTGGCGATCTTGATGACGAATATCGCGGCGAAACCTCCCGGGCTGGCGTGAACGTTTCGGGCGCCGGCGGAAATGACCTACTGATCGG
>Ga0163144_10030261_pt1 | contig 10361 bp, 11 predicted proteins | sample OliLak19BULKMAT1_FD_123175 | JGI IMG/M metagenome (GOLD analysis project Ga0163144, IMG submission 123175) | Freshwater microbial mat bacterial communities from Lake Vanda, McMurdo Dry Valleys, Antarctica - Oligotrophic Lake LV.19.BULKMAT1 | ecosystem: Environmental > Aquatic > Freshwater >...
AAGCTGTGGAAGGTCCCGAAGGATACGCTCATCTAGCGAGCATGTGGTCCCGCACGCCGCTTCGTGAAGTTGAATGGTGCCCCGAGACGGAATCGAACCGCCGACCCCATCATTACGAATGACGTGCTCTACCAGCTGAGCTATCGGGGCACGGCGGCGGGTTTAAGGGAAAGGCGGCGGCGGCGCAAGACGGCGTTTCGCCATGCCCCATAGGCCTCGGTTCGGCCGAAACCGAAGCATGCGGCGGCCCGGAAGGCTATAGAACGGCCGCCATGACGACACTCCTCTCGCTCCTGCCCCTCCTCCTGGTTATCGCCCTGCTCGCGTCAGGCCGCGTGAGCGCCCTGGTCGCGGGCCTGGCGGGCCTGGCGGCAACGCTCGCCGCCTCCGCCACCCTGGTCATGGGCGGCACCCCGGATGCCGGGGGGCCTGATGCCGTGGCTACGCTGTTCCGGCGCGAGGTACCGGCCGGCCTGTGGCTGAGCTGGCATGTCATCGCCATCGTGGTCACTGGCGTCTTCTTCCATCGCGCCAACCAGGCCCGCGCCACAGCCGGCAGCGCGGGCACGATCGAGGCGACGCCGCGCCGGTTGTTCTCGGTCTGCTTCCTGCTGGCGCCCTTCGCCGAATCGGTCACGGGCTTCGGCGTCGGCTACATCATCGCGCTCGCTGCCCTCAGGCGACTGGGCATCGGCGGCCTGCCGGCGCTGCTGCTCGGCCTTTACAGCCAGTCGCTGGTGCCGTGGGGAGCTCTGGCGATCGGCACCACCGTCGGCGCCACCCTGGCCGGCCTCACGCCCAACGAGCTCGGCCTTCTGTGCGCGCTACTGCAGATCCCGATCCACCTGCTCTATCTGGCGCTCTACTGGCGTTTCGCGCGCGAGGCCGGGCTGCCGGTGCCGTTGGCGCAAAAACTCGATGACTTCGCCTGGACGGCGCTGCTGCTTGGCCTGGTCTGGCTCGTCAATCTTGCGAGCGACGTCGAGATCGCCGCGGCCGCGCCCACCGCCTTCCTGCTGGCGTTGCGCTACTGGCGCGACGAGCGGCCGGGCCTTGCCCAGGCGCAGGCGACGCTGCGCGCCTCGGCGCCTTACGTGGCGTTGACGCTCGCCCTTTGCGCCACGCGGCTGGTGACGCCGCTGCGCGATCTCCTGAAGCCCTTGTGGGCGCTGAAACCATTCGACAACCAGCCGGCCTTCGCGCCGTTCTACGCGCCGGGCTTCTGGCTGCTGTCGATCGGCGTCGCGGTCGTGCTGATCGCGCGCGCACCGCTCGGCCGTGTCGTGGCCGAGACGGCGCGCGGCGCCTGGCGCGCCTCGGCCGTCACACTCGCCTTCGTGCTGATGGCGGAATTCTATGTCGGCTCGGGCATGGCGACGGCGATCGCCGAGGCGCTGCGCGGCGCCGCCGGCCGGGGCGCGGCGCTTGGCGTGCCGCTGTTCGCGGCCACCGGCGGCTTCCTGACCGGCAGCGGGGCCGCCGCCAACGCCATGCTGATGCCGATGGAGACGGCGCTCGCCCGCGCCCTGCTGCTCGATCCGGCCTGGATCGCCGCCGTCCAGAACAGCGTGACCGCCAACCTCACCATGCTGTCGCCGATCCGGGTCTCGATGGGCGCGGCCATCCTGGCGCTGTCGGCCTCGGACGCGGTGCTCTACCGCCGCGCCTGGCCGCTCGCCCTGCCGCCGCTCGTGACGGGTTTCGCGGCCATTCTGGTCCTGCTGGCGCGCGCCTGATTTGGCCGTATGATCCCGCCCGCAACGACAAATTTGCGGGAGAGAACGATGGCCAAGGTGGCATTTCTGGGTCTGGGCGTGATGGGCTTTCCGATGGCGGGGCATCTGGCCGCCAAAGGCCACGATGTCACCGTCTATAACCGCACCTTCGCCAAGGCCGAGGCGTGGACCCAGAAACACAAGGGCAAGGCCGCCAAGACTCCGAAAGAGGCGGTGGCCGGCCAGGAGATCGTGTTCTCCTGCGTCGGCGACGACAACCATCTGCGCGCGGTGATGCTCGGCGAGAGCGGCGCTCTTGCCGGCATGGCCAAGGGCGCAATCATGTTCGACAACACCACGGCCTCGGCCGACATCGCCCGTGAGCTCCACGCGGCGGCGAAGAAGATCGGCGTCGACTTCATCGATGCGCCTGTTTCGGGCGGTCAGGCCGGCGCGGAGAATGGCCAGCTCACCGTGATGTGCGGCGGCGAGCAGGCGCCGTTCGACAAAGCCAAGCCGGTGGCCGACGCCTTCTCCAAGGCAGTGACGCTGATCGGCCCGCCGGGCTCGGGCCAGATCACCAAGATGATGAACCAGATGTGCATCGCCGGCCTCGTCCAGGGCTTGGCCGAAGCACTCAACCTCGGCCAGCGCGCCGGCCTCGACATGGACTTAGTGATGAGCGCCATCTCCAAAGGCGCGGCGCAAAGCTGGCAGATGGACAATCGCTGGCAGAACATGATCGCCGGCAAATTCGACTACGGCTTCGCCGTCGACTGGATGCGCAAGGACCTCGGCATCGCCATGGCCGAGGGCAAGCGCTGGAAGGCGCAGATGCCAGTGGTCGCCCTGGTCGACCAGTTCTACCAGCGCGTCCAGGAGCGCGGCGGCGGGCGCTGGGACACCTCGAGCCTGATCCAGCCGCTGCAGAAGCCCTGATTGGGAGGAACGATGAGCTACAAGCTCTACGGCCGCCTCGGCTGGGGCTCGGCGATCGTCGAGGCCCAGCTCGTCTGGTACGGGCTGCCCTACACCTATGAGGCGGTCGACGATCTCTTCAAGTCGCCCGATGCGCGCACCAAGCTCGAGAAGGTCAATCCGCTGGCCCAGGTCCCGACCCTGGTGATGCCGGACGGCAGCGTCATGAGCGAGAGTGCCGCCATCACACTCCTGCTGGCCGACATCACGGGCAAAGATCAGCTGGTACCGGCGGCGGGCGCGGCGGAGCGCGCAAAGTTCCTGCGCTGGCTGATCTTCATCGTCGCCAACATCTATCCCACCTTCACCTACGCCGACGATCCCGCGCGCTTCGTCTCGGTCAATGCCGCGCGCGATCCGTTCCGTGCCGCCACCGACGCCTATGCCCAGAGACTGTGGCGCCAGATCGAGGGCGAGGCCGGCAGCCCGTGGTTCCTGGGCGAGCGCTTCTCCGCCCTCGACATCTACATCAACGTCATGACCCGCTGGCGGCCCAAGCGGGGCTGGTTCGAGGGCGAGACGCCGAAGCTGTTCGCCATTGCGCGCAAGGCCGACGCGCTGCCCGAGTTGAAAGAAGTCTGGAAGAGGAACTACCCATGAAACGCCGCAGCTTCGTCGCCCTCGCCTCCGCCACAACTGCATTCGCTGGCGCCACCCACGCCCAAGGAACTTACCCCGACAAGCCGATCACCATGGTGGTGCCGGCACCGCCGGGCGGCGGCACCGATCTGGTCGCGCGCCTCTATTCCGACCTGCTGGGCCAGGAACTCGGTCAGCAGGTGCTGGTCGACAACAAGGGCGGCGGCAACGGCAACATCGGCACGTCGCTGGTCGCCCGCGCCAAGCCCGACGGCTACACGCTGCTGATGCAGTACTCGGCTTACCATTCGGCCAATCCGGCGCTGATCAAGGACCTGAACTGGAAGCCCGACGATTTCGTCGGCGTCGCCATGGGTGCGGTCGCGCCGCACGTCATCGTCATCGCCAAGAAAGTGCCGGCCGACGATCTCAAGAGCTTCATCGCCTACGCCAAGGCCAACCAGGGCAAGCTGAACTACGCCTCGGTGGGCGCGGGATCGGTGCCGCATCTGGGCGGCGTGCTGCTCAACAAGGCCGCGGGCATCGACCTAACGCACATTCCCTACAAGGGCGCGGGTCCGGCGACGCAGGATCTCGTGGCGGGTCAGGTCGAGCTGATGGTGGTGACGCCGCCGTCGGTGTCGGGCCACATCAGGAGCGGCAACGTGAAGGCGCTGGCGCTCGCCAGCGACAAGCGGCATCCGGCTTTCCCCGAGATCCCGACGGCGTCCGAAGCCGGCCTGCCGGGCTTCACGCTCGATGGCTGGTTCGCGCTGTTCGCGCCCGCCGGCACGCCGCAGCCCATCGTCGACAAATTGAACGCCGCGATGCGCAAGATCGGCAGGATGGAGGCCGTCGTGGCGCGCGCCAGCCAGCTCGGCACGGTGCTGAAGGACTGGACGCCGGGCGAGATGAACAGCTTCGCCAAGGGCGAGGTCGAGACCTGGGGCAAGGTGATCCGCGACAACAACATCACCTTCACCGAGTAGCGACGTCAGAAGGTCTGGCGCACACCGACGATCTCGCCCAGGCAGCGCCCGACATGCTCGGCGGTGTCGGGGCTCAGGCCATCGACCTCGATCTCGACGGAGAGAAGATCGTCAGCGGCCTGGGCGAAGACGCGGGCCGGCACGAGGCCACGCTTGGCCAGAAGCTCGAGCGCGCGCGGCAACACGCCGGGCTCGGCATCGGCTTCAAAACAATATCGGACGGTGGAATTGCTACGCTTGAGAGCGAGGACGGACGACATGGAACGACTCCCGGAATGACGGACGAAGAGCAAAGCAACGGTTTGCAGAGCAAACCGAGGTGCTAATTCGCGTCACGAGGAGGTCCATGCGGGCCATGTCGCCACTATAGCGCCGAAGCCGGCCGACGCGCTACGCTCGGCTCAATTACCCGCCGGGAAGGAAACAAAAATGCGTTCGACGCCCATCTACGAGGTCCATGCCGTCAAATACGCCCACCTGCCGCGCAAGGCATGGGAAGTGCAGATCTCGCCGGACCCGCACGACGCCGACTTCCCGATGGACTATTTCGTCTGGGTGGCGATCCCGCTGGACGAGAGCGGCCACCGCACCATCGGCGGCAAGCCGATCGTGATCGACACCGGCTTCAACGCCGAGGTCGGCAAGGGCCGCGGCCGCGAGGTGAAGAAGAATCCCGCCGACCTGCTGTCCGAGATCGGTGTCGACGCGAGGACCGTCGAAGACGTCATCATCACCCACCTGCACTACGACCATGTCGGCAACTGGGACCGCTTTCCCAAGGCGCGCTTTCATCTGCAGGACAAGGAGATGAATTTCGCCACCGGCCGGCACATGTGCAAAGACCCGTTCCGCCACGCCTACGAGGTCGAGGACATCGTCGGCATGGTGCGCGCCGTCTACGGCAAGCGCGTGGTCTTCCATGACGGCGACGAAGAGATCCAGCCCGGCATCTCGGTGCACCTGATCGGCGGCCACACCGCCGGCATCCAGTCGGTGCGCGTGATGACGCGCAACGGCTGGCTCGTGCTGGCCTCCGACGCCAGCCACTATTTCTGGGGCGTCAACAACGACAAGCTGTTCGCCATCGTCTACTCGGTGGCCGACATGCTGGCGGGCTACGACAGGCTGAAGAAGCTGGCCGACGGCCGCGTCGACATGGTGATCCCTGGCCACGATGCCGAGGTCATGACGCGCTACCCGGCCTCGCGGAAGGGCCTTGAAGGCGTAAGCGTCAGGCTGGACTGACGCTCTTCCCCCTCACTTCTTCTCGACGTTCCAAAGCGCCAGCGACGGCGTCTGCAAGAGGCCGTCGATGTTGGTGCGGATCGCCGTCGGCGTCGTGAACTGGCCGAGCGGCACGTGCGTGGGATATTCCAGCACGCGGAGCTGCACGGCCTCGGCGATCTGCTTCTGCTTGGCCGGATCGGGTTCCTTGGAATAGGCGTCGCGCAGCTTTTCCAGCTCGGCGTCGCAGCTCCAGCCGAACGTCGCCTTGTCGCACGAGGCGTTGAGGAAGGCCGCCGACACCGGGTTCAGCACGTCGGTGGCGCCCCATGAGGTGAAGTAGGCGCCCCAGCCGCCCTTGTCCGGCGCGTCCTTCTTGGCGCGGCGCGTCACCAGGGTCTGCCAGTCCATCGGCTGCAGGTCGATCTTCAGGCCGGCCTTCTCGAGCTGGGCCTTGGCGACGGTGGCGAGGTTGTTGTGGCCCGGCGTGTCGGTCTGGTGCAGGAACACCACCGGCGTGCCGTCGTAGCCCGCCTCAGCCAGCAGCGCCTTGGCCTTGGCGATGTTGCCCGAGATCTTGTCGTCCCAGCCCTTGGTCGATTCCAGCGGCGAGCCGCAGGGGAACAGCGACTTGCATTCCTTGTAGTAGCTCGGGTTGCCGACGTTGGCCTCGAGGAACTCCTTCTGCGTCAGCGCGTAGAGCACGGCCTGGCGCACCTTGGCGTTGTCGAACGGCTTGAACATCACGTTGAAGCGCATGGCGTATTGCCGGCCCGCCGTGTTGACGACGGTGACCTTAATGTTTTTCTCCTTGGCGAGCAGCGGCAGCAGGTCGGGCGGCACGATCTCGACCAGGTCGACCTCGCCGTTGATCAGCGCATTCACCTGGGTCTGGGTGTCGGGCAGCGTCAGCCATTCGACCCGGTCGACCTTGGCGACCTTGCCGCCGGCCAGGCCCGAGGCCGGCTCGTTGCGCGGCTTGTACTTGGTGTTCTTGACGTAGACCGCCTTCTCGCCGGGCCGCCACTCGTCCTTCTTGAAGATGAAGGGCCCGGAGCCGGTCGAATCGGTGATCTGCGCATTGGGATCGGTGGCGGCCACCGCCTTGGGCATCATGAAGGGCGCGTTCGAGCTCGACTTGCCGAGCGATTCGAGCACCAGCCCGTAGGGCTCCTTCAGCACCATCTTGATGGTCTTGGCATCGGGCGCGCCGAGGTCGGCCACGACGCCCATCAGCTTCTGGCCCATCGAATCCTTGGCGCCCCAGCGCTTGATCGAGGCCACGCAGTCCTCGGCCGTCACCGGCTTGCCGTCGTGCCATTCGAGGCCATCGCGGAGCGTGAAGGTCCAGGTAAGCTTGTCGGGCGAGACCGTCCAGGTGTCGACCATCTGCGGCTTGACCTCGAGCTTGCCGTCCAGAGCAAACAGCGTGTCGTAGATCATGTTGCCGTGGTGGGTGGAGATCAGCGCCGTCGTCCAGACCGGATCAATGATCTTGAGGTCGGAATGCAGCGCCACCTTGAGCGTTGTTTGCGCCGCGGCGGGCGCCGCGAACGCCGCGACAGCGGCAAGAGTGCAGACGACCCGACGACCGATCTTCAACATGACAACCCCTCCTGGCTTTTCCGCCCGAGAGGCCAGAATAGAGCCGTCAGCCGTCCTGCGCGACATCCAACAGCGCCTGCCACTCGGTCAACTTCACGCGAGGCCGGCCCTGGGCCGCGCCGGCCGCCATCTCGGCCTTGTCGATGCGGTGCCAGCCGTCGGCGTCGATGCAGATCGGCAGCGGGTCGGGACCGCTCTTGGGATCGCGCTCTTTCAGCCAGGCCGCGACCTGCTGCGCCACGGCGTGGCTGTCGGCGCGGTTGGTCGGGATCGTGCCGCTGGGGCCGCGTTTGGCCCAGCCGACCGGGAACACGCCGTCGGCCCTCGGGAAATCCTCGCCGCTGTAGCCGATGCAGGTGATCGCCAGATCGACCGGCAGCTTGCCGGTCGTGAGCTCCAGCTCGCCGGGACGAAAGGCAACAGGCGCGGCATTGAACAGGAAATGCACGGTGACGGGCTTGCTGCCCGCCTGGTTGCCCGTGAAGCCTTTCAGGATCTCGAGGTTCTTGGCCTTGCGCAGCCGCTCGGGCGTCGGGTCCGAGGCCGGCGGGTGGCCGCCGAGCGCCGCAGCGTCGGTCACTGACACAGCCCTGGCGAGGCGGCCCATCTCGGCCAGCTCGTTGCCGGTGAATGAGGCATGCTCCGGCCCGCGCCGGCCGATCACATAGATGTCGGTGAGCGGTGCGGCAGCAATGGCGGCGGCAGCGTCCGGCACGATGTCGCTCTTGGCCATCTCCTCGGCGTTCTTGGCCAGCAGGCGGGCGACGTCGAGCGCGACGTTGCCGTTGCCGATCACCGCCACGCGCTTCACCGCCGAAAGATCGGGGCCCTGGCGGAAGTCGGGATGGCCGTTCAGCCAGGCCACGAACCGCCACGAGCCCCAGACCAGCGGCTCGGCCTCGCCCGGGAGGCCGAGCTTGCGGTCGATCACCATGCCGGTGGCCACGATCACCGCGTCATAGCCTGCCCGCACCTCGTCCCAGGAAAGATCGCGGCCGATCTCGAGATTGCCGGCAAACCGCACGTCGGGCTGGGCCAGCAGCCGGTCAAACTGGCGGGCGACCGCCTTGGTGCCCTGGTGGTCCGGCGCGACGCCGGCCCGCACCAGCCCATGCGGCGTCGGCAGGCGGTCGATCAGGTCGATGTGGAGGTCGGGACTGGCGCGCAACAGCCCGTCGGCGGCATAGAAGCCGGAGGGGCCGGCGCCCACGATGGCAACCCTGTGAGTCATGACGGCCCGCTTAGCATATGATGGCGGTGGAGTTGAAGGTGAGGCTGATGGCAAAGAAGTACGGACATTTGACGCAATTGGGTCGCCCGGCGGCGCTGCCGGCTTCGCCCGACAAGGCGGTGCTGGAGACGGTGCCCAATGCCAATACGCGAGACCTCTATCTGGTGCGCTTCTCGGCGCCGGAATTCACCACCCTCTGCCCGATGACCGGCCAGCCCGACTTCGCCCATCTGGTGATCGATTACGCGCCCAAGGCGAAGCTGATCGAGAGTAAGTCGTTGAAGCTTTTCCTCGGCAGCTTCCGCAACCACGCCGACTTCCATGAGGCCTGCACGCTCGCCATCGGCCAGCGGCTGGCCAAGGTGCTGGCGCCGCGCTGGCTCCGGATCGGCGGCTACTGGTATCCGCGCGGCGGCATGCCGATCGACGTGTTCTGGCAGACCGGCCTGCCGCCCAAGGGGCTGTGGCTGCCCGACACCGGCGTCGCCAACTACCGCGGGCGAGGATAACAGGCGGGGCAATGGCCCGGCTCCCGCCCACCCCGAAGCGACCGCCGAAGCCCGCGACGCCGCTGGAGCTGCGCGACGCCATCCGCGACGAGGCATTGCGGTTGGGCTTCGATGCCGTGGGCTTCGCCGCCGCGACATTGAAGCCCGAGGCGCGGGCCGAGCGGCTGGCGCAACTGACGCAGTTTGTCGAGCTGGGCTTCCAGGGCGACATGGGCTGGCTGGGCGAGCGGACGCCGGAGCGGGTTGATCCGGCAACACTGTGGCCCGGCGCAAAGACCGTCGTCTCGGTGGCGATGAACTATGGACCGACACATGACCCGCGCACGCTTCAGGACAAACCCGCGCGCGGCGCGATCTCGGTCTATGCCCAGGGCCGCGACTATCACGAGGTGATGAAGACCAAGCTGAAGGCGCTCGGCCGCTTCATCTGGGACAACTATCGCCACTCCATAAAAGTCTTCGTCGACACCGCGCCTCTGATGGAAAAACCCTCGGCCCAGGCAGCGGGCCATGGCTGGCAGGGCAAGCACACCAACCTGGTGTCGCGCCGCTTCGGCTCCTGGTTGTTCCTGGGTGAGCTGCTGCTCTCGGCCGAGCTGCCAACGGACGCGGGCGAAAGCGACCATTGCGGCCAGTGCCGCGCCTGCCTCGACTCCTGTCCGACCGCGGCCTTCCCCGCGCCCTACAAGCTCGATGCCCGGCGCTGCATCTCCTACCTCACCATCGAGCACGAGGGTGCCATCGATCGCGAGTTCCGTGCAGCGCTGGGCAACCGCATCTACGGCTGCGACGATTGCCTGGCCGCCTGCCCGTGGAACAAGTTCGCCCAGACGGCGCAGGAAGCGGCCTTCCAGCCGCGCCCCGAACTCACCGCGCCGACGCTGGTGGAGCTGGCGGCGCTGGACGATGCAGGATTCCGTCAGCGCTTTGCCGGTACCGCCATCAAGCGCATCGGCCGCGACCGTTTCTTGAGGAACGTCGCCTATGCACTGGGCAACAGTGACGCCGCCGATACTGCCCTGCCCGCCGTCGAGCGGCTGCTGGAAGATCCTTCGCCTCTGGTGCGCGGTGCCGCGGTGTGGGCATTCTCGCAACTGGCGCCGACCGAGTTCGAGCATCGGCGCGGGTCGACAAAGGAAATCGACGGCGGCGTACGCGCCGAATGGGAGGTCATAACATGACACGATTGAGCCTGGTCCTCGCCCTTTTGATCGGCTGGACGCTGCCGGCGCTGGCCGACGGCTGCTACATCTGCATCTCCGGCAGCGGCTGCGGCCAGTATTGCCGCTACACCGGCGCCGACAATGCCGACAACCGCAAGAAGTGCACCGCCGCCAACTGCAAGATCGGCGGCACCGCCTCCTGTCCGACCGGCGTCAACATCAAGACCTGTTCGGCCGCCCGTCCGCTGGACCGGCTGCACCAGCTAGCGACGTTCGCGGAAGAACGCCCGCAGTAGCTCGGCGGCCTCGACCTCGCCGATACCGGGGTAGAGCTCTGGCCGGTGATGGCAGGTCGGCTGGTCGAAGAT
>Ga0163144_10030263_pt1 | contig 10360 bp, 5 predicted proteins | sample OliLak19BULKMAT1_FD_123175 | JGI IMG/M metagenome (GOLD analysis project Ga0163144, IMG submission 123175) | Freshwater microbial mat bacterial communities from Lake Vanda, McMurdo Dry Valleys, Antarctica - Oligotrophic Lake LV.19.BULKMAT1 | ecosystem: Environmental > Aquatic > Freshwater > Lake...
AGCGTCCACCGAACGCGCCTATGCCGTCTCACAGGCCGCAGCCAGTCAGGGCAGTGTCAAGGATGCCCGCGCCGAACGCCAAGCCGCCGACTCGGAACGCGCCTTGCACGAACTGACCCGCCAGAATTTGCATGATGTGCAGATCGGGGTGCTGGTGGCCGGTGAAACGCTGAAAGACCTGGAATCGCATGTTGCCGAGGTCAGCGAGGCACTTGGCGGGCGGCTGAAGCTGATGCGCCCACCAGGAGTACAGCGCCAGATTCTGAACTTCTGGAGTACCCGCCCATCCACCGCGATCGACATCCCCTGGCAGCGGCGCAATGTCTACTCCATGGGCGTGGGCTGTCTGGCGGGTGTGCTGACCTACCATCGGCCATCCCGCACCGACGGGCTCTTATGGGGCATCGACGCGCAACGCAGCGCCCCCTTGATGCGCGATCTGTTTGCGAATCGCCAAGCCGCCCACGTCGTTGTGCTGGGGAAAACGGGGTACGGCAAGACCTACTTTTTGAACCTGATGGCGCTGCGTGCGGCATCCCTGAGTGGCTATCGGGTGATCATGATCGACGCCTTTGAGAATGCCCGCCGTATGGAACGCGCGGTGGGGGCCGGGGTGCGCGGCAATTGGCTGACCCTCGATACGCCGATCAATATTCTGGATATTGTGTTTGATGATGAGATTGGCGACTGGCGTTCGGCCCAGGTCGAGCATGTGATCAGCCAGTTGGCCATGCTGATTGGCACATTAGGAACGGGCGCGAATAATCAAAAGGTATTTGTACCACGCATCTTCACGCCCGAAGAACGCGGCGTCCTCGATGCCGCGCTGAGTAGCTTGTATGCCGACTATGCCCTGAACACACCCCTGGCCGAGATGCCGATCTTAGAAGATGTGATCGCGGTGCTGGATGATTTCGCGCAACCCGAAGGGATCGCGATTGCCGATACGCTCAGCAAGCTGCTGTTTGGCACCGCCGACCGCAGCGCCACGACCCTGACCCGCCTGGGGCAGCGCTTCAATGCGCCGACCGCCATTGATTGGCGCTTTGAGCGGGCCATTACCAGCTTCGATCTGAGCCAGATTACGTCCGCAGCGCCGGAATGGTTGCCCTTCTACTATGCCCAGGTGATTGGCGCAGTGAACCGATACATGCGCGACCCGAATCGGGATCGCAGCGTGCCCACGCTCCTCATTATTGATGAGTTTGGCTATGCGTCGCAGGTCGAGAGTGTGGCACGCATGGCGGGCGACATCTGCAAGGTGGCCCGCAAATACGGCATTGGCCTGATGGTGGTGGATCAGAATCCGCACACCTTCCAAACCACCGTGGGCCGCGAGATGATGGAAAACGCGGTCGGCAAGATTATGTTCCATCTCGACGACTCGGCGGCAGAGACGGTTGGCACACTGATCAGCGATCTGACCCCCGGCCATGTGGCCTTTCTGCCCAAAGCCGAGCGCGGCCAAACGGTCACGGTGTTCGGCAATGATGTGTACCTGATGAACGTCGAAAGCTCACCGCTGGAGCATCGGCAATTCAACGCGTCCTAATAGCCAAGAAGCGAACGAGGCATCCTATGTTGCTCTGGCGTATCGAACCAAGCCCCACCGGTATGCGGATCGGCCCAACCTTGGCCGAGGATCTGGCCCTGCATCTGCGCTACGCACCCCTGACCACTGTGCTCGCCCAAATCGGCAGCCAGCAACAGGCGTATGTCAGCACGCCCGGATGCACGGGCTGTCAGCACCGCCGCTGTACGCCCGACTGCCGGATGCATTTGTTGCGGCGCATCCTGCTGGCCGATCATGTGGCCACCGATCTGCGGCCCGTCCCATTGGGCTTGGCCCCCCGCCCCTACACACGATTGGCGTTTGTCGTCCCAGGGCCACACGCGCAACCATTGGATGCCGAACTCCTGACCCCGTGGCGCGATGCGCGGGTATGGGCGGTCTGGCGCACGGTCATGGGACGGCGCATGGTCGGAGCCGCGCTGGCCGTCGGAGCCGATGGGCCAGCGCCATTGGCCGCACTGCACGAACGCGGCTGGATGGGCATCGCTGCGCCACGCGCCATGGTGCGTCACGCACACCAGCCCGCCACGCTGCCGCTGCCGTATGGCTGGCTGTGGACAACGCCCGCCCATATGCTCTTGCCACGGCGGTTGGCCGAACCATCACCAGAGTCCGCACCACCCGACCACGAACCGATTATCACGCCCGCACCGGCAGACGCCATGGTTACGACGCAATTGCGTGCCGATACCGAACTGCTTCTGCTCCGGTTCGCCGGTCAGGTGTGTGGCATGCTGACCACGGCACTGCTGCGCGATGCGCTGGCCGTATTCGCTACGATTGAGGAACGCGTGCTAACACCCGCCCCACTGCCAACACCCGCCCCACTGCTGACGCCCGCCCCACTGCTGACGCCCGCAACCACCATCCCCGATCCCGTGCCGCCCATCGCAGCACGCCCGATCCGCCGTTGGGTGGTGCCGGTCGTCGCCACACCTGCAGCAGCACTATCGCCTTCAGCCGTGGTTGCAGGTGCGGATATGCCCCCAACCCACGCAGCCGACGATATGCAGAAAGGTGCGGTCGTGGCAGATGTGCCGCCCCAGGAGCAGATCGCAGCCCTCGCGCCGCGCGCATCGACTGAAGCTGCCAGCGCCGCTCCACCCGAAGAACGGCCGACTCTCGCAGTGGTGCAGGGCGCAAGTATGCCAGCGCCCCAAGCGGTCGCAGCACCCGCGTCGATCCCTGCCACGTCGCCACACGCGCCACGACCACCAACGACATCGAAGCGCCGTGCTGCACCCATCCGCTGGCCGAACGGTCCGTATCTGATGGCGGAAGAACTTGCGAATCTCATGCAGGTCATGGTGCAGACCGAGCGACTCTTTACCGGGCCACCGAATCAATATGGCCTCAGTCCACGAGTGATGAAAGCGCAGTTTGCCGTAGATCGGCGCATTGCCCTGCCGCTGCTGGTGTGGTTGGACGCTGCTGCATTAGTGGCGGCTCCCAACGACGTGACCGTGCCGTGGGATTTATTACGCCCGCTGATCACCCGTGATCTGGCCGTGATTGCCACCCGACTCGCGGCGACCCCGCTGCCCACCGCCGCCGCAATTGCGGCCGCATTCCCCAAAAAGTAGGACACTATGGCATCATCCAATTCATCCCACCCATCCATGCCACCACGCACGAGCAGCAGCAGCGCCCAACCAACCGTCACGATTGCCCCCGACCAAGTGCTGCTGCTCGTGCGGTCAATCTGGTGTCTGAGTATCTTCGCGCTGCTGCTGCTGGCGGCGCTGCCGTGGGCCGCGATCACCTGGACGCCACCAGCGCTGATCACCACCGCGCTGAATCTGATCGTCGCCGGTGGCGGGCTGATCGTCATCGTTGAGTTGAGTGCGGCCGCATTCCGCTTGGTGCGTGGCACGCAGCAGCACGCAGCGGCCGCGTATCGGTTCCTGCGGATTCGCACGCCCAACCCCGAAATCAGCGCCAGTACGCTGGGCGCCAACACGCCCAATGGGGCCGATCTGTGGTACGCCCTGCATCGGCTGTTACCCGAACAGCAGCGCGGATCGGGCGCATGGGTGGCCGCAACGCTGAGTGCCATGCCCGATGAGCCGGTGGCCTTTGGGGTGGTGGTCGGCGGTGGCACGCCCGATCAGATCGACTCCTGGGCGGGTGCGTTGCGCCAACTGATCATTGGCCATAATGCCGAGGCCGTGGTCGATAGCCCGCCTGATCCGCTAGCGGATGCGATTGAGCGGGCCATTGGATGCCCGGATGCAACCTTGGCTTGGGCGGAGTTTCTGGTGCCACACAGTCCGGCCTATCCGCTGCGCGTTCCGGGCGATGCCGAGGCGGATCTGTTGGGGCCACTGGCGGCGCAGATCCGTCCGCGTGTCGGCGCGGTACGCTATGCCGAAGTGCAAATTGTCACCCAGCCCCGCCACGATTGGCGCGTGGATTCATTTGGCTGGCGATCTGCCGCTCATCGGCGCTTGGCGGCGATGCAACGCGCAACCGGCAACGGGATTCTGAGTGCCGATGGGCGCGCACTCGATACCAAGCTGGACAACCCCGCCGCCGCGACGGTCTTGCGGGTCGTGCTGGTGGCCGCAAGCCCGGCCCACGCCACACGGATGCTGCACGACGTGGGCGCGGTGTTGGGCCAATATGCCAACCGCAGCGGGCATGTGCTGCAGCGCTGGACACGCGCGACGAGCGGCATGGTTGATCTGAGCGAACCCCCAACGACGGCACCAGCGCGCACCATCCGCTCTGTGCTCCTGACGGGCGCTGCCAGCGTGGGGCTTGGGCTGGCGGCAACCATCTGGCCGGTCGGTCGGTTCCCGTGGATCGCGCTGCCGACATTGGCCTTCCCGATCCTGCTGGCGCTGTTTATCGGCCTATGGGTGCTGCTGCCATTCCTGGTGCTCCTGGCGCATCAGCGGGCGACACGCGGCGTGCGGGTAACGCACTGGCGGGCGCGGCTGAGTGCCCGTGCGCCACGCCTCATGCCGCCGCAACCGTGGCTGCTGCTCATGCCCGCGTGGTGGTCGCCCGCGATCCTGAGTGCCGATGAGTTGGGCGGCGTGTGGCACTTGCCCTCACCCAACCTGGGCACGCTGGCGATCTGGTTGCCCTCGCGCCATCTGCCCGCGCCACCGCACGCCTTTATCGGGATGCCGACCCTGCAAACACCCACCGGCATGACCTCACGCCGCATCACGTTGGGCCACGCCATGCGGAGTGACGGGAAGCTGGGCGCGGTTGGGCCAAGCCTGTACGACATCCGCAACATCCTGCATGTGACGGCGGGGATGGGCGGTGGCAAGAGCCGCCTGTTTGCCAATATCGCCAAGCAACTGCTCGCGGTCGGGTTTGTGCTGATTGATGGCAAGGGCGATGACGCGGGCAACCTGACCGCCACCGTGCGCCAATACATCCCGCGTGATGATGAGCGCCGGATTGTGCTGCTCGACATCACTGATACCGATTGGCCAATCAGCCTCAATCCGTTGGCGGGCATTGCGCTGGAGACACCCGGCGCGATTGACCGCGTGACGGCGCAGATCCAGAGCATTTTCGCCCGCCTCGATCCCGAAGGCTGGACGAGCGCCCCAGGGATGCAGCAGTTTCTGGATATGGGCACGCGCCTGGTGGTGGAAACCGTCGCACTTCCCACCGTCGCCCATGTGAAACAAGCCCTGATCGACGAAACCTACCGCAAGAAGCTGCTGGCGGTGTGCAAAAAGCTGGAGGTCAAAACCTTTTGGGAGGTGATCTACCCAACCAGTAGCGACCAGCAAAAGACCAGCATGAACGCGCTGATGCGCCGCTTTGATAAGTTGCTCTTATCCGATCTGGTGCGCAGCCTCATGAGCCAGGAGCGGCCAACCTTCCGCTTTGATGAGGCGATTGCCCAGAACCTGATCATCCTGTGTCCGATCCCGCATGTCACCTATGGCCCGCTGGCGGCGACGGCGGCCATGCTGATGTTCCAGAGCTTTTTACGGGCCGCCTTTGACCGACCAGGAACAGCGGCAACGCGGAGTGACTACCCGCTGATCATTGATGAGTTTCAGGTGCTGGTCGAGAAAGGGGCCAGTGAAGATGTGGCCGTGGCGCTGACCCAACTGCGCTCACTTGGTATCCCGACCATGTATGCCCACCAAGCCTTAGCGCAAATTGCCGAACTGCGCGACGTGATGATGATCAATGCGGAAAGTCGCGTGCTGATTCGTACCCAGGAGCCGGATGCAGGAATTTACGCGAAGCACTATCGCGCAGCGGGCTTGAGTGGCGCCGACATCACCAGCCAGGAGCCGAGTGAGCATCAGTATGTGCGCTTCCTGGTCGGCGGTAAGCCCGTTGGCCCGATCTCGATGGTGCCGTTGGGCTGGCCGACCCCGCTCACGATCATGCCCGACCCCGACGACGGCCCGGACTGGCAGACGATCCGCCCCAGTGACTATCTGCCCGCCGTGCCAGCACTCGTTGATCAACGGGCGGCAACACTGGCAGCGGACTATGATCAGACGCTGCTCCAGTTGATCTACCACACCCTGATCAGCGATACACGGGCCATGCTGATGGCGCAATTGCTGACCGACGAGCAATGGTATCTGATGAATAGTCGGTGGGAGGCGATTGCCCAGGTGCAGCGGCAGTACATTCTGGATCACCCTGGCTGCATTCCCGACCGTGATGCGCGCGTGCGCTGGCTCTCGCGCCTACGCTCTGCCCGCCCGCGCGTGCTGGCCGACGTGGAGTTTCTGCGTATTCGGCGTGCGACCGGCTTTGACGATCTGGCGGCACAGGCTGCTGCGCCAAAGAAGGACAAATACGGGCAGCGGGGTGTGGGCAGCGTCGCAGCACCAACGAATGCTGAACCGCTCGAACAGTGGAACCCAAACACCGACGAGTATCCCGATGAACCGAAGGAAATGAACGAGGAACCAGTGGCCGAGGTGGAAGGATGACGTACATTTCGGTCACAAAATCGCTCGTTGATGCGTTGTTAGGTGCGTTGTTAGGTGCGTTATTAGGTGCGTTGTTAGGAAAAGCGCCCACGATGGCGTTCCAATCGGCCAAACCGCCTCAAAAGGGCGTCCGACGTTTAATAGGCGCGTAGCAACCGCTTTCGTACTCGTTTCCCTTGGCGCAAACGTGACCAGCGACCAGCGAGAAACAGCGAGAACACAGTGAGAGATGTAATGTCACCCATGCATGACGCTAATCACAACGCGCTGACCTTCGGCGCAAATGGCGAGGTCACACGGCTAGAGGTACTGCGAACCTTAGCGTGGCTGGCCCCACTGACCGCTGACCAGCTTCGGCGCATCGTCGCACCGGCCATGCGAACGATGGATTTTCGTGAACGAGTCCTCAAGCGTTTAGTTGCAGCGGAATTGATCGAATCGTTCTATCACTACTTGCCCGGTGTCGGCCATGCTCAACCGGCACGGCGTATCCCACCCCAGCGCGTTGGGCAGATTTGGCAACTCACGAAGGCCGGGTTTGCCACCATTGCCGCCGATGATAAAGCCCCGCGCGCGCCCGCCATCGTGCGCGAGAGTGTGGTGCGCCACGACCTGATGTTGAGCGAAGTCGTCACCTGCATGATCGAATGGACGCGCCCGATCCTGAGCAGCATCTATGTTGAGCAGGAAGAACGACTCGATACGCAGCGCCGTCGCCCGATTGCCGATGCCATGCTGGTGGTGCGCTACGACCCGTCCCGCGTGCTACCAGGGATCGTGCCGTGGAAAAACATGCCCGCGGCACCCGATGAAGCGGTGCGGCTGTATGCCATTGAGATCGACCGTGGCACCGAGGAATATAGCGTCACCGACGATAAGGCGATCAACTATCGACGGGTGCGTACCGACCCGACCTTCTACGAACGCTACGGCGGCATGTTTCCGATGCTCGTGATCACCGTGCCGACCACGGCGCGGCTCCAGCGCTGGCACGCGGGCTGGAAAGAGCGCTGGCCCAAAGGATCGTGGCTGATCACCACCGAGGCGAATATGGCCCGTGACGAATGGTTTGCGTACCATAACGGCCAGGAGCGTACCCGTACCTTTGTGGACAACTGGCAGCCCGGCCAGAGCGTGCGGAAGAAGGCGACCCCATCGCCAGCAGCAGGAGCGGCAGGAGCGACACCGGCAGCCGCCAACGGCGCACCGAAGAAGGGTGACGTCATCTCATTGGATTGGGCGCTGAAAGACCTGGATTGAGACAACGAATCCGGAAGGGGGGTGAGGTTCGTCACCGAGCGGTTTGACGCCGCACGCGGGTTCTATCACACACACATCGTTCTCCGCCAATACATCGCAGCAGCATTGCACATATGTACACGATTGAAAAGGGAAACCACACCATGCAGTACGGACACGAAAATCACGTCATCCTGGTCGGCACACTGGTCAACATCGGTCGCGGGGACAAGAAGGAGGCGTCATTTGCGCGCCGTAACACGCTGGGCGCCACGCTGACGAGCTTCAGCCTGGAATTGACCTCACCATTCGGGGATGCGTTTCTCATCCCCTTCGAAGCCGTTGCACAGACCGCAGGCACGGAATTGCTGACCCGCAACCAGATCGGACAGCCCGTTGTGGTGGAAGGCACCATTCGGCGGCGCGTGACCACGGATCGCCGCATGGCCGTGGCCGATAACGACACCGGCACACGCACCATTGAGACCCAGATCACCGTGGCGCAGATCCGGCCAGCGCGGGAAGATGAGCCGCTTGGGTATAGCGCCGTGTGGATCGAAGGCCGGGTGATAACCCCGCCGCGCATGTTTCATCACCGCACCCTGCGCGATATGGAGATGGCCCGCATGATTGTGCAGATCACCCGCACGCAACCATCACCCTATCCCGGCAGCAAAGCCGCCATCACCGAGCAGATGGAGGTACAAGTCGCCCTGCCAACGCTGGCCGAAGGTGCTGAGTTGCTCTATCGACCGGGGAATATCGTGCGGATCGAGGGCCAACTGGATATGAATCGCATCCCCCAAGCCGCCGCGCTGGTGCAGGATAAACTCAACGCAATGGAACAGGAGTGGCAGGCGCAGCGGGCAGCGCTGGAGGCGTCGATCACCCACACGCAGGAGCGTGAGCGTCAGGTAGCGACGGCGCTCCGCCGCTACCGCAACCAGCGGGCCAATGTGCAGGAAACGGCACTCATGACCGTTGTAGCGGGCTATGTGGAGTTGGTGCAGGGCGAAACGCTGACCGAGGAGCAGGTCGCTGCGGTCGCGCGCGCGAGTACGCAGCGTGGGCGCACCGCACGGCTGGCGCGCATCCGACGAGCGCCACAGAACGAGCGTTTCACGACGGCAGCGCCAGTGGCGACCGTGGAGGCCGTGGTAGCGCCCGCCGCAGAGGTCGTGGAAGCAGCGGAGGCAGCAGCAGCAGCAGCGGGCAACCAATCACGTCGTCGGCGCAATGGTCGGTTTGTCTCTGCAGCAGCCGAGACACCAGCAGCCGAGACGCCAGCGGAAGCAGCATGGGTGCTGAACACGGTTCCCGCCGAGACGCCAGCAGTGGAATGGGTGAAAGAATATCGCCCGCTCACGGAATTACCACTGCCGACGATGAGCGATATTCAGGCGGAAGTGGCGCTACCTGAGTTGAACGGCACGGCAGCGGGCGAGTTGGTGTAACACGGCAGCACACAGCAGCGGCGACGAACATGCAGAATGTTCGTCGCCACTTGATGTGTGACACCTACTGCGCGTCCCAATGCCCTTCCTGGCAACGCATATGAGTTGATGGAGGCTGATTTTCAACTCGTATGCGTTGCCAGGAGCGCTGTACGCGCAGCTGACACCAGGAGCAATGCCCATACGTTGACCGCATTCCGCTGCTTTGTAGCCCTACCCCTTCACAGCCTTCGCCAGATCCGCCCCTGGCTTGAAGCCTGCCGCTTTGGTTGCCGGAATGGTGATTTTTTCGCGGGTTTGGGGATTGACGCCAGATCGCTCCTGGCGGTGGCGCACCTCGAAGGTGCCAAACCCCGTGAGCGTCACCGTGTCGCCGCGTCCCAGCGCCTCGGCAATGATCTCCAATGCCGCGTTGACCGCAGCGGCGGTATCTTTTTGGGTCAACCCAGATTTGTCGGCGGCAGCTTTGATCAGATCCGTCTTTTGCATGGAACAGCTCCTTGTTATCAATGGCATGCGCTGTGGGGAGCGCATACCGCACCAGAGCGTGCGTGACAATCATACGACCGAAGATTGGGTGTAATGCAGTGCCGACTGTGCGCTGATATGTTCCAGGGAGAGACAGGAGCAATGTTCGGTGCGAGCTGCTGGGTTGCATGCATCTCCACGATTCGCATCCGCCCGCTGAGGGTACGCACCGCTCACCGCATGCTCGAAACGACAAAGGGCTTCTCAAAAAATACGCGATTCGCGCCTACGGCGCGTGCAAGGGGAAATGCCCCCTTGCATCCCCCACCTGCCTCCGCTATCCGAACGTGTACCGTGCCGAACGCCCTACTTACGGCACAACAGGACACAGGATGCCTGATTAACGTTTTACACTTTTTGAGTGCCGGGCGAGACGCAACCCAACATCGCAGGGACGGTAGGCGGGCGTGAGATTGATACGGAAGGACGCGCGCAGGGAGAGCGGGGGATTGAACCAGCCGCCGCCGCGCAGTGTAAAGCGTTTCTCAACGGGTTCAGACCTATCTTCACGCCCATCGTCGGGAGCGTAAGGATAGGGTCGATACGCGCTGCGCGTCCATTCCCACACATTGCCCGTCATGTCGAGTAGTCCGGTTGTGGGGGTCGCACCGTTCGGGAAGCAGCCCACGGCACTG
>Ga0163144_10030264_pt1 | contig 10360 bp, 7 predicted proteins | sample OliLak19BULKMAT1_FD_123175 | JGI IMG/M metagenome (GOLD analysis project Ga0163144, IMG submission 123175) | Freshwater microbial mat bacterial communities from Lake Vanda, McMurdo Dry Valleys, Antarctica - Oligotrophic Lake LV.19.BULKMAT1 | ecosystem: Environmental > Aquatic > Freshwater > Lake...
CTTCTCGGTCTGATACATTGCGGCCGCCGCGCGCATCGAAACGCGCGAGAACTCTTCGTAGAGATCGTTGAACTGCTTCGTCAGGGCCTTGCCTTGGTCGACGATCTGAGTCAGTCGGCCGTCGAGTTCCGCCGTAGTCATCTGGCCTCCACGGGCATCGCGCAGCGATTGCAGCAAGCGTTGGTAGTAGCCGCTTCGCTCCCGCGCGGACACCGATTGCACCATGGCCTCTACCATCGACTTCGTCAGGTCCTGCCGAAACGTGGAGTTGGCCTCTGACATCTCGACAATGCGATCGATAAACGTGCGGTCAATTTGGGGCGACAGCGTCTGCACATCACTCGAGTTCGCGTTCGGCGCCAGCGTCGAGGCGCGGTTGGCCTGCGCGCTTTGCGCGGTACCAGAGTAGAGGCCCAGCGCAATTCGGTACGCGTCGGCCCGTCCTTCTGCGGCATCCCTGTCGCGATCGGCCGCAGCGATTATTTCGGTCACCCAGACCAGCGACTCACGCACCATGGACTGGGCGGCCGTAATGACGAGGGGCTCCAGGCGCGAGCGGAGCAGGTCGGTCAATTTGTTGCGCGCCTCGAGAAACGTGAACCGTTCAGGTCCGAGGCGGATAAGTTCCGCGCCAGGCAGCGCCGCCACGTCGTCAACGTTACTGATCACCCGAGAGATGGCGGTCCGCACGAGGTCTGCCCTGAGCAGGCGTGACCCTTCTTCCGACACGCCGACATCCAGGGAGGCGGGAGTCAGCACCTGCGCCTGTTGATTGAGGACGCCGCGCCTGGTTTCGCTCTCGGAAGCCCAGGTGGTGAGCACGTCCGTCATGGATTTGGTAACGACGACCTGCGGAATCGCTGCGCACTCGCGGGGTTTCACGAACACGAGGCGGAATTGCACAGGCAGCGCCTCCCGTTTGGCTTCATATTCAGCCTGCAGTCGCTGCCGTTCCACCGGCGTAATTCTGGCATCGGACAACTGTGACTGGTACTCAGCGCCGAGGAAGGCGGACTGGTCGGACCGCTGCTCGACAAAAAACCCGCTGCGAAATACCTCACGCGCGCAGTATTCCTGGATATTGTTCGCGTCGTAGATCAGATCAACGATAGGACCAGCGGCAACATCCGACGATGCGAAAGCGAGGCCGTTGGGGTATTGACCGTCGACAACGCCGGTGAATGTCGGACGAAATTCAAGCACTGAGGCGCGTCGGACGGGCTGTCCCCAAAACAAATACAACACACCAACAACCGCCACCAACCCAGCTACCGCTGCAGCGAGGACAACTGAACGGCGGCCGTAGGCCCCCAAAATGCCGATGATATCGATGCTGGCTTCTTCGCCGTCGCGAGTTTTCTGATCCACTGAGCCTCCCGCCTCCTCTGACAAGCGCAACCTAGCCTACCATGTACCAGTGAGAGGCAGATGGGCGCGACCAGAGGGAGTTTTTGCACAAGAAGCACGCCCGCGCTGGAGGTAGGGGGAAACGAGGAGATGCTACCTTCTTGCCGAGAGCCTCACTACTTCCGCTGCCGGCACTCCCACCACGGTCAGTCCGTCGCCCACATCTCGTAGGACTGCTGCACCCGCACCGACGGTCACGCCATTCCCAAGGCGCAGACCGTGTTTCACCGCCGCTCCGATTCCCACCCAGCTGCCCTCGCCGATCTGGACACCGCCTCCGAGGTGAGCCCCCGGGCTTACATGAACACCATCAGCTAAGAGGCAATCGTGATCCACCGACGCGCACGTATTAATGATGCACGCCGCACCAATTTCGGCGAACGGGTTCAGTACGGCACCAGCGAAGATAACACTGCCTGGTCCGACCCGGGCCAACCGGCTGACCGTGGCCGCCGGATGAACGATCGAGACGAACGGGAGCTGATGTTTCGCCAATTCCCGTTGCCGTTGCAGCCTTACGGCGTTGTTGCCAATCGCCACTACCACCCCCTCGTATTGGCCGGACGCGCGCAGCAGCTCGGACGTCCCTCCGAGCATCGCCCAAGGGCCAACGGCCGCGACGCGCGGCCACTCATCATCGAAGAAGGCGATGATCTCCCACCCTGACAGCGCCGCGGCATCGCCGACGACCTTTCCGTGCCCGCTGGCGCCAAGGATCGCGAGCCGTTTCATGGTTGGCTCCCGGTAAACTTTGACATCGTCGCCTCTCCCCCGCTGGAAACCCCCTGGCGGCTCGACACGCGAGCAAAGGTTCTCCAAATGATTTTGAGGTCCAGCCACATGGACTGGTTCTCTACATACCACGCATCGAGGGCAAACTTCTCTTGCCAGGAAATGGCATTTCGGCCATTCACTTGCGCCCATCCTGTTATGCCGGGGCGGACATCATGTCGCCGTGCCTGAGCCCGAGTATAGAGCGGCAGGTACTCCATCAGGAGTGGGCGGGGGCCCACAAGACTCATGTCTCCCTTCACAACATTGCAAAGCTCGGGCAGTTCATCAAGACTGGTGGAGCGCAACATACGGCCAAACCGTGTCAGGCGATCCTGATCAGGAAGTGGATGGCCCGCCTCATCATGCGCGTCTGTCATCGAACGGAATTTGAACATCTGAAAGGGGCGGCCGTGACGCCCAGGTCGAACCTGGACAAACAGGGCAGGCTTCCCCAAGCGCACGCGCACCAACACCCACAGTCCCGCCAAGAGAGGAGACAATACGGCTAGCGCCGTCGCTGCGATAAGGAGGTCGAGGAGACGCTTCATCGGGTGTGATTATCCGGTGCAGTGTCGCGGAGGGCCCACGCGGATAGGATGATCCCCGAAGCCAGCCATTGCAACACGCCCACCTTCGCCCCCAACGCCACGACGTCACCGAGGCCAAATAGATGAACGCCGACCAGCGATAATCCGCCCGCAGTTGCCAACGTCCGCACAACCGGCGACCCGGCCCCAGAAGCTCGGAACGCGCGCGCCAGCAAGACCACCTGCATCGCCGCGTAGACGAACCCGCCCAGGAGGCCGATGTCGAGCAGGGTTTGAATCAGTTCACTGTGCGCATGAGCCACAACCAATGGCCACGGCTGATGGGATTCCGCCACATGAAACTGGTTGAGGCCGATCCCAAGCCATGGTGAATCCACCCAGAGCCCAATGGCGACGCGCCAGATAAACAATCGGTCTGCGGCGCTCTCTGCAAGTGACGCCAGCGCCCGGCCGACACTGGCACCTGGTGACAGACCAACATAGATCATCAGCAGAGCAACGATGCCCACAAATGCGGCGAGCCAAGCGACCGCCGGTCGCCGGTATCGGATGACCGCCAGCAGCCCCACGACCAAGCCGGCAAGCCAGACCGAGCGTGACTGCGTAAACGCCAGCACAAACATCGCCACTACCGTCGACAAGATTCCGAAGACGCGGAGAGCAAAAGCGCGGGCGACCACTCGTGGCATACACGCCATCGCGATGCTGAACGGCACCACCATCAATGCCGTCGCGCCAAGAGCGTTCGGGTTCACCCAGCCATCACGACCTAAGCCGGGTATCTGCAGTTGTCGCGACGGGATTGAGTCGGCAAACGCAGGAGCGAAGAACTTCGAGTGTATGGCTGAGAAATTTTCCGGCGACGTGCCCACCATCCCGATCACGAGTACACCGGTCCCGGCCAGTGCCACGGCAGCCGCGACACAAACCAGCCGGTCACGAGTCTTGGTCCAGGCCTCAACAATGGCCATGGTCAACAGGCCCAAGGCGATTCCCGCGAGATGCTCAAGCGCCTCGGCGCCGAGATCAACCGAAACCGGATATCCCAAGGCGTCCACCGCACGGCCGCTCGCCAAGAATGCCGCCTGCCCTTCGTGCGGCGTCAGAAACCACGCGTTCAGAATGATGACGGCGAAGGCCCACAACAGCACTCGAAGGCGGCCTGCTGTGGAACTGAGCAATGCGCTCAGCGCGAGGCAGAGGGTCGCGGCGCCAACAACCGCCGGGGTTCTAACGGCCAGTGGCACCAAAGTGGGAAAGGCAAGAAACGGGCCGCTGACGGCCAACACAAGAGCGCTCGTCACGATCAGGAAAGAGGGCGTCATCGCGCGCCAGTTACCGGAATCAGTAAGGGAATGGTCACCGAGTTGCCAGCCATCGGCCAGGCCGCACCCGGCGGCACGGAGCGCCGCATACAGCGCAGTTTCCGTACATCACAAGCAATTTCTCCCTCCCAGGCGACGCCCGACTTTCTCAAGCGCGCGTGCCCAAGACAAGCGATAATAGCTCAGTCATAATGTCGACGCTCACGCTAGATCTCTCACGCGATGCCCGCGACTCGGACCATCGGGTCGCACCATGACGGGCGAGTCGGTGATCTCATTGCTGCGAAAGATCCGCGCCGCCGGCACTTGGTATCTCGCCTCGGCCACCCTTCGGCATCTTGAGTTGATCCGCTTACACGAACTCGGCACCGTTGCAGGCCTGTTACCAGGCTGCGGGCGCGTGCTCGAAATCGGTGCAGGCACGGGCTGGCAGGCACAGGCACTGGCGGCCAAGGGATACGAGGTTAGTGCGATCGATTTACCAGACTGCAATCTGTCTGCGCACAGGGTGTGGCCGGTCGCGGACTACGATGGCGTTCAGATCCCGTTCGCCGATCACACATTTGATGTCGTGTACAGCTCGAACGTTCTAGAACATGTCCCCCACGTGGTGGCGTTTCAGTCGGAGTTGCATCGGGTGCTCAAGCCAAGCGGACTCGCGATCCATGTCGTGCCATCGGGCTCCTGGCGATTCTGGACCAACCTGACACACTTGGTGAAATGCTGGTCGCCTCCACGGGCACACGGCGAACACGCCGGGAATGCGATGACGGAGATGCTCTACTTCAGCCGCCGGTATTGGCAGCGGTTGTTTGAGGCCTCGGGATGGGAGGTTGTTTCGTATCACACGAACGAGCTGTTCTATACGGGACACGCGGCGATGGACCTGCGACTGTCGATGAAGACCCGCCGCGCGCTAAGCCGTGTGCTTGGCGGTTCGTGCCACGTATTTGTGCTCAGGCCCGCCCGGTCGTCCGACTAGCCAGTCGCGCACCAAGCGCGGTGACAATCCGTTCAGCCGCTGCGCCATCCCATCCTTCGGGACGTTGCCCCTGGGGTGGACGGGCCAGCGTTTCCTCGACCGCTCTGAGAATGTGAGCGCGTCTGCGCACAGGTACGAGGCGGTTGGTGCCCATCGAGACGGTGACGGGCCGTTCAGTCGTATCCCGCAGCGTCAGGCACGGCACGTTGAGGACCGTCGTCTCTTCCTGAATGCCGCCCGAATCGGTGAGGACCAGCGCGGCGCCCGCCTCTAGGTGAAGCATTTCCAGATACCCACTGGGCTCAAGCACGCGGATGTCCCCAAGGTCGAGTCCGAAGGTCGTCACACGTTCACGTGTGCGCGGATGCATGGGAAACACCACGGTGTGGTCGAGCGTCAGGAGGCGCAGGGCGTCAAGAATTTCGGCCAACTGGTGGGCGTCATCCACATTCGATGGCCGGTGTAGCGTTACCAGCAGATAGCCGCCTCGCGCGAGCCCCAGGTCGGACGACAGCGTCAGCGCACGCGCCGACGGCATCGCGTGCAGGAGGGAATCGATCATGATGTTGCCCACGAAGTGGATCCGCTCGGGGGCGATGCCTTCACGCAGGAGATTGGCATCCCCGTCGCGACTGGGTGTCAGGCAGAAGTCGGACAGTTGATCCGTCAGGATGCGGTTGATCTCCTCCGGCATCGCACGGTCGCCGCTGCGCAGCCCGGCCTCGACGTGCGCCACGGGGACACCAAGCTTGGCGGCCGCCAGTGCGGCGGCCAAGGTGGAATTTACGTCCCCGACCACCACGACCACATCCGGGGTGTGCTGCCGGATGATGCGCTCCGACTCCACCAGTACGCGCGCGGTCTGCTCCGCGTGTGTCCCGGACCCCACGCCCAGATGAAAGTCAGGCGTGCGGATGCCGAGGTCGCGAAAAAGCGAGCCCGACATCCCCTCGTCGTAGTGCTGCCCCGTGTGCACCAGCAAATTGATCCACCCGGGCTCCAGGTCCGCGCGTCGAAGCAGCGGCGCGATCTTCATGAAGTTGGGCCGGGCCCCAACCACGTGCAGCACTGTCAGCGGCGCACGACCCATCATCGACCGCTCCTGTGCAGACGCCGGACAACATCGACCACGCGCGATCGATCGGCGACTGCCATGTTCGATCCGGACGGCAGACACAGGCCCTGTTCAAACAGGCCCTGGGCAACTGCGCCGCCCACACTGGCGCATCCCGCAAACACGGGCTGCATGTGCATCGGCTTCCAGAGTGGTCTCGATTCGATGTTCTCGGTCTCAAGGGCGAGACGGATGGTCTCCCGATCGACTCCAAACGCCGCCGGGTCAACGAGCACACAGGTGAGCCAGCGGGCATGGCGTCCCCATGGTGCCTCCGGCTGAAAGGTCAGCCCCGGCAGGTCCCCAAGGGCGTCTTTGTACGCGTCAAAGTGTGCGCGTCTGGCCAACACACGATCGGGCAACACGCGCAGTTGCCCGCGCCCGATCGCCGCCAGCACGTTGGAAAGACGATAGTTGTAGCCCACCTCCGCATGTTCGTAATGCGGCGCCGGCTCACGGGCCTGCGTAGCGAGTTTGCGCACGTGATGCGCCATGGCCTGATTTTCGACCACGAGCATGCCGCCGCCCGACGTCGTGATGATCTTGTTGCCGTTGAACGAATACACACCGGCCCGGCCAAACGTTCCGGGCTGCCGATCCCCATAGGTGGAGCCCAGCGCCTCGGCGGCATCCTCGATCAGCGGCACCCCGAACTCCCGGCAGGTTGCCACGATGGCCGCGATGTCGGCGCTCTGCCCATACAGATGGACCGCGATCACGGCGGCCGTCCTCGCGCCGCGACGCGCCCGGTCCTTCAACGTGTCATGCAGCAGTCCGGGATCGAGATTCCACGAGGTCGTCTCGCTGTCGATGAACACCGGGCGGGCACCGAGGTAGCGGATCGGATTGACGCTCGCGGAAAACGTCAGCGTACTCACCAGCACATCGTCTCCGGGCTGGACGCCGGCGTGAATCAGCGCGAGATGCAGTGCTGCGGTGCCGGAACTGAGCGCGACCGCGTGCGAGGCACCCACGGCCTCGGCGAACTCACGCTCAAACGCATCCACGTGGGGCCCCAGGGGCGCGATCCAGTTTGTGGCGAAGGCCTCCTCGACCAGCGGCAGCTCGTGCCCGGACATGTGAGGTGACGAGAGATACACGCGCGTCTGGCTCATGCGGCCGCCGTGGAGGATGAATGGATGAGCGTCACAATATCTCCTGAATCTGTCCGGCGGTCACGACGGACCTGCACGGTGTCTGAAGCGAGTTGGTGACCATAGGTCGGATAAAACCAGGCGCTCACCGCATCCGGGTGGGCCGCCAGGGTGTGACCGCCGGCCACCGTCACGGTGCCCACGCGAGGGGCGACGCCCAGCAGCCAAGTGACCTGCACCACTTTCACCTCCGGGTCGATCACGTGATCACGTACCGACACGGCCTGCCCGGTCACCTCAATCGTTCGACGCACGCGGCCATGCACTTCGGCCACAAGCGTCGCGACCGAGGACTGGTAGTCGCACCGCACCAGGGTCGCGTCCGGCCACGTCAGCCAGAGAAACCGTGGTCCGCGCACAGCCGGTTCCTGATCGTCAAGCACGGGACCATTGTGGGCGATCGCCGACGACAACCCTTCCCGCCACAGCGCGGCGCCGTTGTACGTGCTCGTACCGGGGTCGGCGACGATCTCCCTGCCTCCCGCCCACACGTCCACATGCAGCAGATCCATATGGGACGGGCGATGCCTGTACGAGCCGGCGCGCAGAAACACCCGCAGGCCTCTGACCCTCGCAACGGCCCATCCGGAAGTACCTGAAAACGCGCCATCCACCCGCGCTGCGGCCGCGCTGGGCGGCTGGGTGCCGAGCCATCGGACCGTGTCTTCATCCAGCGGGATGTCCGACGGCAAACTGTATGGCAGCACAACTGAGGCCAACGTCAGCAGCGGTCGGAAATCCCGATACTCCGCGGTCGAGAGTGGTGCGATTCGCCCGCCGTCATTGGCGCCATGGTTGGGCACGAAGCCCGTGTCTGCCGCAACGATCTGCGTCAGCAGCCTGACGGCGCTCCCGAGGCGATCAAGACAATCGGTGGGTAGCGATCGACCCGACAGTTGCAACACGCGCTGGGCCCACAACGACTGCTCCAGAGCCACGCGCATGTAGGTAAACGAGTGCTGCGCGTACCAGCCATCGTCGGCAAACTGATCGCGAATCTGCTGCGCGAGGCACGCTTCGCCCTTCGCGACCCACGCGGAGGCGTCCGGGTGACTACCATGGAGGCGCACCCCCAGATGGATCAGGCCCGCGGCCTCAGAGAGGCCATGGTTGTTGCGTTGCGACAACGCATACCCGATCGCGTCGGCAATCCGTTCACCGGACCAGCCCAGCAGTGACCACAATCGCGTGGCCGCAGATTCGCTCTCCCCCTCCGGCAGCGGAAGGGTGTCTGCCGCATGGAGCACCGCCAGCGCGCGGATCGCGGTTTCCTGTCCGCACGACCAGTGCACGCCTCGATACGGCGGGTTCGCCTCAACCCACGACGCCAGTCGCGCGTGAAAGGTCCGCGCATAAACCGGATCCCCTGTGAGGGCGTACGCCCGAACAAGGTCGTACACCCAACTGAATCGGGCCGGCTCCCAGACATCCTTGATGTCGGATCCCGACGGCAGATGGGGCACCGACCACCAAACCACGTCAGGAAACTGAAACGCAGTCTGCGGATGACGATGCCAGGCCTGGGCGTCGTCTGGAAACCGGCGCCAGTGGTAGCCGTAGGCCTCGTGCTCGCCCGCCACCACTCGCCGACCGCGCTCGATCGCGTGATGGCGACGGTCGTCGGAGAGCGCGCGCAAATCCTGATGCGGACGATACACGACGGACGGAGTCGTGCCGGGCGTGACGTTCAGCACCGATGGCGCACGTTTAAACCACGAACAGCGACGACGGAATTCATGGTGGGCTCTCAGACCCAACCCGCGCCACCCATACGTGCGCAGCAGCACAGACGCGAGAGCCACACGCGAGGGACGCGCCGGTGACGTCACACCACAAACTCCCGGAGAAACTGATCGAGCCGCGCGCCGAGCACCTCACGCCCGTGCTCCCGCTCGACCCATCGACGACCGGATGCGCCCATCTCGAGACGATCGCCCTCAGGCCGCGCTCGCAACGCGCGCACCGCAGCGGCGAGTGCCGTTCCGCTCGAGCCGACGGCCTGCACACCGGCGCCCGATTCCGACACCATCGCGGCCACTTCGCCCGGCACATTACACACCACCGGCAGCGCCGCGGCGGTGTAGTCGAACAGCTTGTTCGGGCTGACGGCAAACGAGAACAGTGGCGCGTCCCTCAGGAGCATCAATCCCGCATCGGCGTCCTGCAGCATGGACGCCAACGTGGGCTTGGGGACCACATCGTGAAATTCGATATTTGACAACTGACGCGCATTCGCCGCTGCGCGCAGCGCGGCTTTTGCCGGACCATCACCCACGAGCACAAACCGGATGCCGACATCGTGCCGCAGTTGATCGGCGGCATCGAGCACCGCGTCCAATCCGTTGGCGGGTCCGTGGGCACCGGCGTAAATCAACGTGAAGCGTTCGCCGTGGCTGCGGTCCGCCGCCGGAGGGGCGATCAGGCCGACATCGACCCCGTTGGGCAGGTAGAACATTTTTTCGGCGGCAATCCCTTTTGCGGTGAGATAGGCGCCGGTGCCTTTGGCGAGCACGATGATGCGCTCAGCGCGCGCATAGAGTCGCGACGCGATGAGGTCGAGCACCCGATACAACGCGCCTTTGTTGCCTCCGGCGGCCACCAGACTCTCAGGCCAGAGGTCGCGGACTTCGAACATGAAGCGTGATTGGCGTGCGCGGGCAACCGACTCGCCCGCCCTCGCGGCAAACAGTTGTGGCGACGATCCAATGACCACGTCCGCCTTGGGACCTGTGGTGCCGGCCCGCTTTACCGACTGGGCAAACGTCAGCCAATTCCAGCCCCGGCGCCAGTCATTGCGATAGTAGGGCGCCGCCCACAACCAATGCACCTCGACGCCGTCCACCACCTCGACCACGGGCTGCTTGTCGTTCGGGTCCGAGCGCCGGGTATAGGTGCGCCGGTGCATGTGAAAGTCCGACGCAAATAGCGTCACACGCCATCCCCGTCTTACGAGTTCACGGCCGAGCTCGAAATGCCTGGTTCCGCCGCCGTCGGCGGGAAGCACCGAGAACTGGTTGACCCACAACACCGACGGTATGCGGTCACCGTGGGGAGGC